>Ga0247790_10000190_pt1 | contig 31209 bp, 23 predicted proteins | sample UWRJS171409R4_FD_179913 | JGI IMG/M metagenome (GOLD analysis project Ga0247790, IMG submission 179913) | Soil microbial communities from Arlington Agricultural Research Station in Wisconsin, United States - UWRJ-S171-409R-4 | ecosystem: Environmental > Terrestrial > Soil > Agricultural land...
CATGCCCGTCTGCGTCAGGCGCGGCGCCTCCTCCTCCTCGCCGCTCGCGCGGAGCGACTTCGAGATGCCGAAGTCCACGACCTTGACGAAGTCCTGCTCCTTCCGGCGGAGCAGGAACAGGTTCTCCGGCTTGATGTCGCGGTGGACGATGCCCGAGGCGTGCGCGGCGGAGAGCGCCGAGGCCGCCTGCTGGGCGATCCTAAGGACGCGCTGCTCGGGCAGCCGGGTCTCGCGCGCGAGGCACTCGGCGAGCGACTCGCCCTCGAGGAACTCCATCACGACGAACGTCCGGCCGTCGTCGGTCTGGCCGAAGTCGGTGACGTCGATGATGTGCTCGTTCTGGACCGAGGAGGCGAGCTGCGCCTCCTTCTTGAGCCGGGCGACGATCGCCTCGCGCCGGGCGTACTTCTCGAGGAGGACCTTGACCGCGACGCGCTTGCCGATCGCCGTGTGCGTCGCCTCGTAGACGGCACCCATGCCGCCCTGGCCGATCTTGCGGATGACGAGGTAGCGGCCCGACAGGGTCGCGCCGACCATCTCGACCAGGGCCGGCATGCCGGCCACCGGCGTCTCCGCCCGCGCCGCCGCCGCCATCGACTGCCGGCTCGCGACCGCGGTGTCCGCGCTCAGATCGGCGCCGGTGCTGCTGTTGCCGTCGCCCGAGCGGACGACCAGCCGCTGCGGGGTCTCGGCGGCAGGCCTCCCCGGCTGGCTACCACTGGGTGGCTTGCCGTCCGAACCCGATGACATTGCGAACCCGGTCGATGTTAGGGGGCGCCCCCCTGGCAGTCAAACGCTGCTCGCTACCGGCAGGCGCGACAAAGGGTTGTCTGGACGCATGGATCTCATTTCAACTTGCCATCATTCGAATGGTGGAATATAAGAACTTTCGTGCAGCCGGCCCGCGTGGAGCTCTTCCGTCTCCTTGGAGACGAGGATCGCCTGCGGCTCCTTGCGCTCTGCGCCGAGGAGGAGCTGACCGTCGGTGAGCTGGCTTCGCTCATCGGCGAGAGCCAGCCGCAAGTCACGAAGAAGACGCAGCCATTGCGCGAGGCGGGGCTCCTGAACGCGCGCCGCGACGGCACCCGCACGCTGCTGCGCGCCCATGTCACGCCCGACGTCATCCTTGGCGCCGCCCTCGAGGAGGGCCGGATGCTGTGCACCCGGGACGGGAGCCTGGCGCGGGTGGCCGGCGTGGTGGCGCAGCGCGAGGAGCTCTCGCGGCAGTACTTCGATCAGCCCGTGGCTGAGCTCGAGCCGGCGACGGCGGACCGGGAACTGCTCGGGTGGCTGGCGATCCTGGCGCCGCTGCTCTCGCCCGCGGCGCACGGCGCGGCGGCCGGCAGCGGCGCGGCGGCCGGCAGCGGCGCGCACGGCGCGGATCGCCGCGCCGCGGGGCCGGCGCTCGCCGTCGACGTCGGCACCGGCGAGGGCTCGCTCCTGCCGCTCCTGTCGCCGCTGTTCGAGCGCGTCGTCGCCGTCGATCGCAGCCCGGCGCGGCTCGCCCGGTGCGCGGCGCGGATCGCGCAGTGGGGCCTGCCGAACGTGCGGCTCCGCGAGGGCGAGGTCGACGATCCGGCGCTCGTGCAGGAGCTGTCGCAGCGCGGTGGCGCCGACGTCGTCGTGATGGCGCGCGTGCTCCGCTACGCGGCGCGCCCGCAGGACGTCGTCCTGGCGGCCGCGCGGCTCCTGCGCCCCGGCGGCCACGTCATCGTCGTCGACTACCTGCCGCACGACGACGAGTCACTGCGCGAGCAGGGCGACGTGTGGCTCGGCTTCCCGGCCGACAAGCTGCGCGCGCACCTCACGGCGGCGTCGCTCGAGATCGTCGCACTGCACCCGCTCCTCCCGCGCTCGCCCGCCGGGCTCGCCGGGCCCAGCGCGCAGCATGTCCCCCTCCAGCTCGCCGTCGGCCGAAAGCCGGCGCCGGCCCACCGCTAACGCAACGAACGTAAACGAACCTCGGAGAAGACCCATGGACACGCGCAACGAGTTCCCCGCTTTCAAGATCAAGGACATCTCCCTGGCCGAGCTCGGCCGCAAGAAGATCCGCATGGCCGAAAAGGAGATGCCCGGCCTGATGGCGCTCCGCGACGAGTGGCGGGGCAAGGCGCCGCTCAAGGGCGCCCGCGTCGCCGGCTGCCTCCACATGACGATCGAGACGGCGGTCCTGATCGAGACCCTGGTCGCGCTCGGCGCCGAGGTGACGTGGACGTCGTGCAACATCTACTCGACGCAGGACGAGGCCGCGGCCGCGATCGCGCAGGCCGGCGTGCCGGTGTTCGCGTGGAAGGGCGAGACGCTCGAGGAGTACTGGCAGAACATCGAGGCGCAGATCGTCGCGTTCAAGGGCGGCAACGGCCCGAACCTGCTCCTCGACGATGGCGGCGACCTGACGCTGCTCGTCCACAAGGGCGCCGAGTCCGAGCGCGCCGGCCAGGCGCCGAGCCCGGCGACGGCGCCGAACGAGGAGGCGCGCGTGATCTTCAGCCTGCTCACGAAGAGCCTCGAGCAGAACAAGCAGCGCTTCACGAAGATCGCCGCCGAGATCAAGGGCGTCTCCGAGGAGACCACGACCGGTGTGCACCGGCTCTACGAGATGGCGAAGTCCGGCACGCTCCTGTTCCCGGCGATCAACGTGAACGACTCGGTCACGAAGTCGAAGTTCGACAACCTGTACGGCTGCCGCGAGTCCTTGTTCGACGGCATCAAGCGCGCGACCGACGTGATGGTCGCCGGCAAGGTCGTCGTGATCGCCGGCTACGGCGACGTCGGCAAGGGCTGCGCCCACGCGGCGCGCGGCCTGGGCGCGCGCGTCCTCATCACGGAGATCGATCCGATCTGCGCGCTGCAGGCGGCGATGGAGGGCTACGAGGTCGTGACGATGGAGGACGCGGCGCCGATGGCCGACATCTTCGTCACGGCCACCGGCTGCATGGACGTGATCCGCAGCGAGCACATGCTCGCGATGAAGGACGAGGCGATCCTCGCCAACATCGGCCACTTCGACAGCGAGATCCAGGTCGCGTGGCTCGAGGGCAACAAGGAGATCAAGGAAGAGAACATCAAGCCGCAGGTCGATCAGTTCATCTTCCCGAACGGCAAGCGCATCACGCTGCTCGCGCGCGGCCGCCTCGTCAACCTCGGCTGCGCGACGGGCCACCCGTCGTTCGTGATGTCGAACTCGTTCACGAACCAGGTCATGGCGCAGATGGCGCTCTGGGCGAACGCCAACCACGGCAAGGACGACGTCACCGGGATGTCGTTCCAGACCGGCACCGTCTCCGTCCTGCCGAAGAAGCTCGACGAGAAGGTGGCCCGCCTCCACCTCGCCAAGGTCGGCGTGAAGCTGACCACGCTGTCGAAGGCGCAGGCCGAGTACCTCGGCATCGACGTCGACGGCCCGTACAAGCCGGACCACTACCGCTACTAGGCGGCGCGGCTCAGGGCGCGGCCCGCTCGATGGCCCAGCGCCACAGGGGGACGACCCGGATCGTCCCCTCATCGACCCGGATCTCCTCGTCGGTCGTGAGGGTCACGATCGTCGCGTCCTCGTAGCCGAGCGTCGACATCGCCTCGCGGAGCGCGCGCACCTCACGCTCGCGCGTCGCCGGATCATCGATCGAGGCGCACGCCTGAACCAGGCCGGACGGCGTCACGAAGTCGACCTCGTAGCCGGACGCCGTGCGCGCGTACGAAAGCTCCGGCGTCATGCGCCGCAGCTCCACGAAGACCGCGATCTCGAGGAGGTGCCCCACGTCGGCGCTGCCGCGCCGCGCGCACGCCGTGACCAGGCCGGGATCGACCGCGTACATCTTGCGCGGGTTGACCTGGCGGGCGCGCTCCGAGCTGGTGTGGATCGGGACCGCGAAGAACACGAACGCGTCCTGGATGTGATCCAGCCACGCGTGCAGCGAATCCTTGCTGACGGTCAGCCCCTGGGACTTGAGGTCGTCGTACAGCTTGTGGACGCTGAACAGGCTGGCCGGCGCGTTCATGAGCTGGCGCACGAACCGCCGGAGCGCGACCGAGTTCGCGATCTGGTGGCGCTCGATCAGATCGCGAAGGATCGCGACATCGAGGTAGCTCTGCAGCACGCGGACACGCGTCGGCTCGTCGAGCAGCTGGACCTCGGGGAAGCCGCCGCGGCGCAGGTACTCGCTCGCCGCGTGCTCGATGGTAGAACGGACGTTCGCTGCAGGACGCGGCTCGACCTCGATCCCCCGGTGCTCAAGCACCTCCACGAGCCCGAACGGGAACAGCTCGGTCGCCAGCGAGCGACCTCGCAAGCTGGTCGCGATCTCGCGGCTCAAGAGCTTCGCGGATGACCCCGTCACGCAGACGTGCGCGGCTCCGGTATCCACGAGGCGGCGGACGAACCGCTCCCAGCCATCGACGAGCTGGATCTCGTCGAAGAACAGCGCGCCCGGCCGCGACCGGCCCTCCGGGTTGCGCCGGTAGTGCGCCTCCACGATCTTCGACAGGTGGGCTGAGGTCACCTCGCCCAGGCGCTCGTCCTCGAAGTTGATGTAGAGGAGGTCCTCGCGGGGGGTACCGGCCTCGACCAGCTCGCGCATGCGCTGGAACATCAGCCACGTCTTGCCAGCGCGCCGCATGCCGACGATCGCATCGACCTTCCGCGGCAACCATGGGAGCTTCACCCGCCGAGGGGTGAGCGCCGGCAAGGACCGTGCGTGGGCATCCGCGACCACTTCGTCGAGTAGGAGCTCGTCCATTGTCCTTCCCGGAAGGACGCTTCCGGTCCATCTTGTCCTTCCGGGAAGGATGTTTTAGCCCAATCTTGTCCTTCTAGGAAGGACGTTTCTGGTCCATCTTGTCCTTCTGGGAAGGACGTTTCCGGTTCATCTTGTCCTTCTGGGAAGGACGTTTCCGGTTCATCTTGTCCTTCTGGGAAGTTGGGAAGGACAGATCAGTCGGAGCCGGGGCGGCGGTTCGCCTTCTTCTCGGCCTGGCGGCGCTTGTCGGCGAGGCGGCGGCGCTTGGCGCCCTTGCTGGGCTTCGTCGGCTTGCGGGGCTTGGGCCGATCGAGGGCCGCCGCGACGATGAGGGCGAGCTTGCTCATCGCGTCGGCGCGGTTGACGATCTGATCGCGCGTCGCGGTGGAGGTGACGATCAAGATGCCGTCGCTGGTGAGCCGGCGGCGCAGCTTCTGGAGCAGCCACGCGCGGTCCTCCTCGCCGAGGGCGGCGGAGGTGGCGGGGTTCCAGCGCAGGTCGACCTTGCTCGAGACCTTGTTGACGTTCTGGCCGCCGGGCCCGCCGGCACGCGCGAACGACAGCTCGAGCTCACCGGCGGGGATGGTCAGGCGCGGCGTGACGAAGAGATCGGACACGGCACGCTCGCTCGGGGGCTCGGGGTCGGGGCTCGGCGGGCTTCGGCTCGGGCCGCGCTAGGCCGTGCCGGACTTCTTCGTGCGGCGCTTCGAGGGGCCCTTGCTGGCCTCCTCGTAGACGCGCATCTCGGTCTCGGCGGTGGTCTGCACCGCCTCGAGGTACAGCGACGTCAGGCCCAGGTGATCGCCGCGCAAGGACTCGTAGTAGCGCTGGCGATCGATCGAGTGGACGATCGCGATCGGATAGCCGGCCTCCTGGAGCAGGAGGTTCGACGCGATGCGGATCGTGCGGCCGCTCTCCTTCGCCCACGGGAAGATCGCCATGAAGCGCGAGTGCAGCGTGGCGACCTTCTCGATCACGTGGAGCTGGCGCGTCGCCGGCTCATCGACCCACTCGCCGAGCTTGCGCATCGACGGCAGGATCTTCTCGGGCGGCGCGATGTCGTGATAGTAGAGCCGGTGAAGCGGGTTCTCCTTGCGGAACGGGAGGCCCTTGGCCTTCTCGTCGGGCGTGAGGATCGCGTAGATGTCGCGGATCGTGTCGAGCTTGAACGGCTTCTTCTTGTTGGCCGCTTGCTCCGCCGCGAAGTTGCACGCATCGTCGAAGCGGCGGATCTCCTCGTAGGAGGGGATCAGCGATGGATCGCTGATGATGCTCGGATCGACCGCCGCCTTGATCTCGCTGTAGGACAGGACCTCGCCCTCGAGCGCCGCGTCATGGTGGATCAGCGAGATGCGGAGCCGGTTGTTGAACTCGGTGCGCGCGACCGGATTGGCCGTCGCGACGCGCGCGCGCCACGCAGTGACGATGCGCTCTACTTCGCTGAACCGCGCATCGATATCTTCGGTTTCTTTGTACCTAAGCACCTGTTATCCTGTCGGATCACTGCTGGTCGAAGAACCGTGGGAGTCTACGAAACCGCATCTGGATCGTCAAGGAAACGGCCAAATCATCTGCACTCCAATTGCGTTTGTAGCTGAGTTTTTTCATGTGCTTGCACGCAGTGCGGCGCGTCGTGGTACGAGCACCGCAGCGTGACGGCGTTCGCTCACGAGCCGGTCCTCGCCGAGGAGGTGATCGCTCACCTGCCGCTGCCCGAAGGGGGCGTCTACGTGGACGGTACGCTCGGCGGCGGGGGACACGCGGCGGCCCTGCTCGATCGGCACCCGACCGCCACGCTGATCGGCGTCGACCGCGACCCGGCGGCGCTCGCGGCGGCCCGCGCCCGGCTGGGGGAGCGCGCCGCGCGGGCCCACCTGGTCCACGGGACCTACGGCGAGCTCGCCGCGATCCTGGCCGAGCTCGGCATCCCGCGGGTCCACGGCATCTTGCTCGATCTGGGCGTGTCGTCGCCGCAGCTCGACACGGCCGAGCGCGGCTTCTCGTTCTCGAAGGAGGGGCCGCTCGACATGCGGATGGATCCGACGCGCGGCCCGACGGCGCTCGAGCTCCTGCGCGAGCTGGACGAGCGGGCGCTCGGCGAGGTGATCGGCGAGCTGGGCGAGGAGCGCCACAGCAAGAAGATCGCGCGGCTCGTCAAGGCGGCGGTGCGCGAAGGCCGCGTCCGCACGACGACCGAGCTGGCGGCGATCGTCGCGCAGGCGATCCCGATCGCCGAGCAGCGGCGGTCGAAGATCCACCCGGCGACGCGCACGTTCCAGGCGCTGCGGATCGCCGTCAACGCCGAGCTCGATCAGCTCGCGTCGCTGCTCGCGGTGTTCCCCGACCTGCTCGCCCCGGGCGGCCGGTGCGCCATCATCAGCTTCCACTCGCTCGAGGATCGGCTGGTCAAGAACCGGTTCCGCGACCTGGCGTGGACGACGTCGCTGCCGCGCCGGCTGGCCGAGCAGGCGGGTGAGCGCGTCGACTCGGTCTGCACGCTGGTGACGCGGAAGCCGATCTTCGGGTCCGAGGCGGAGATCGCGCGGAACCCGCGCGCCCGCTCGGCGCGGCTGCGGGTCTGCGAGCGCACGGCGGCGCCGAATGTGCCGGCCGGGCGTACGGATCTGCCGGAGGAGTGAGCCGGCGCCCGGGCCGGTCTACGTGGGGGGACGGGGGGATGTGGACGGGGCCCACGCGCCCGGCCCACGGGGGACGGGGGATGTGGACGGGGCCCACGCGCCCGGCCCACGGGGGACGGGGGATGTGGACGGGGCCCACGCGCCCGGCCCACGGGGGGACGGGGGATGTGGACGGGGCCTACGCGCCCGGCCCACGGGGGGACGGGGGATCGCCGCGCGCGGCCCACGGGGACCGACCAGCCCGCGCCGGTCCACGTGGGACGTGGGATCGACCGCGCGCGGCCCACGGGGGACGTGGGATCGACCGCGTCGGCCCACGTGGGACGTGGAATCGCCGCGCCCGGCCCACGTGGGACGTGGGATCGACCGCGCCGGCCCACGTGGGACGTGGGATCGCCGCGCCCGGCCCACGTGGGACCGACCAGCCCGCGCCGGCCCACTTGGGACGAGGGATCGACCGGGCGCGGCCCACGTAGGACGGGGGATCGCCACGCGCGGCCCACGTGGGACGGGGAATCGACCGCGCGCGGCCCACGTGGGACGGGGAATCGACCGCGCGCGGCCCACGTGGGACCGACCAGACCGCGCCGGCCCACGTGGGACGGGGAATCGACCGCGCGCGGCCCACGTGGGACGGGGGATCGACCGCGCGCGGCCCACGTGGGACCGACCAGACCGCGCCGGCCCACGTGGGATGGGGGATCGACCGCGCCGGCCCACGTGGGACGTGAGATCGACGCGCCCGGCCCACGTGGGACCGACCAGACCGCGCCGGCCCACGTGGGACCGACCAGACCGCGCCGGCCCACGTGGGACGTGAGATCGACGCGCCCGGCCCACGTGGGACCGACCAGACCGCGCCGGCCCACGTGGAACGGGGAATCGACCGCGCGCGGCCCACGTGGGACGTGGGATCGACGCACGCGGCCCGCTTGGGACCGACCAGCCCGCGCCGGCCCACGTGGGACGTGGATCGACCGCGCCGGCCCACGTGGGACGGGGGATCGGGGGATCGACCACGCCGGCCCACGTGGGACGTGGGTTCGACGCGCGCGGCCCACGTGGGATCGACCAGCCCGCGTGCCGCCTACGTGGGACGTGGGATCGACGCGCGCGGCCCACGTGGGACGCGGGATCGCAGCGCGCGGCCCACTTGGGACCGACCAGCCCGCGCCGGACGTGGGATCGACCGCGCGCGGCCCACGTGGGACGGGGGATCGACCGCGCGCGGCCCACGTGGGACGTGGGTTCGACCGCGTCGGCCCACGTGGGACGTGGGTTCGACCACGCCGGCCCACGTGGGACGGGGGATCGACGCGCGCGGCCCACGTGGGACGTGGGTTCGACCGCGCGCGGCCACATGGAACGTGGGAGCGACCGCGCTCGGCCCATATGGAAGTCGGACCCGCCTCTCTCGACCCACCCGCTCTCGATCGGCCCCACGTGGGACGTGGGCCCGTCATCACTCGTCCCACGTGGGACCAACCAGCCGGCGCGCCGGCCCACGTGGGACCAACCAACCAGCGCGCCGGCCCACGTGGGACCAACCAACCAGCGCGCCGGCCACGTGGGACGCCGGACCTGCCCGCGTTCGTCCCACGTGGGACGAGGGCTCCGCCTTCGCGCGGCCCACGTGGGACGAGGGCTCCGGGGCTCCGCCTTCGCGCGGGGCCGCTCGGTCTACTTGGGCCCCACCTTCGCTCAGCCCACGTGGGGGCTGCCCCGAGCTCAGCGATCGTCGTGGGGAGCGGGCGAAAGCTCGGACGGCGGCGACGATGAGCCGTCCGGTAACGTCGGATCGGGCGGTCTGGGCGGTATCTGAGCCGGCGGCGCGCCGAGGTCGGGAGCCGGCGGCGCGCCGAGGTCGGGAGCCGGCGGCGCGCCGAGGTCGGGAGCCGGCGGCGCGCCGAGGTCGGGAGCCGGCGGCGTGCCGAGGTCGGGAGCCGCAGGGGCGCCGCCCGGCAGCGCACGGACGCCGAGGCACCTCAGGATCTCGGGATCCTTCATGAAGACGAGGTCGTGGGTGACGCGGTCGTACTGGTGCACGCGCACCTCGAGGCGGCGGACCCGCGCGCAGCGCCCTTCGCGGGCGGCGCCAGCGGCGCGCTCGGTCAGGATCTTCGCCCAGCGGGTGTGCTTGTGCTCGAGCGTCTCCTCGATGTAGCGCACGCGCGGCCACGCCAGCTCGGCGTAGGCGTACGACAGGATGCCCACGGCCGAGATGACCTCGAATCCGATCATCATCTCGTGGGCGCTGTCGGTCACGTTCGTCGCGAACGCCGAGCCGACGATGCCGGCCACGCCGCCGAGCGCCATCACCTTGCCGGCGCTGCGGATCGGCGGCGCGTGCGCGGGAGTGCAGGACGCGCACGCGACCGTCGCCGCGAGCGCGAGCGCCTGCCCCCCGGACCGGACCACGCAGACCATGGCTCCGAGTGTGGACCAAAAAATTGCGCCGGTGCGAGGCGGGGCGTCTAGTGAGCGACGCAGATGAGCTTGCCGATCTCGGTCTACCGGATCTTCCGACGAGGAGACGGCGCGGCGCCCTCCGTCCGCTCGGTCGTGGTCGCGATGATGGCCGCCGCCGCGCTGGTTACCGCGATGGCCATCATCCGCGTGAGCCGCCGGCACGAGGTGCTGCGGCTCGGCTACGAGCTGGCGCGCAAGTCCGAGCACGTTCACCAGCTCCGCGAGGCGCGCCGGCAGCTCGAGCTGGAGCACGCGACGCTGTCGTCGCCAGAGCGGATCCGTAGCCTCGCGACGCGCCTCGGCATGATGCCGGTGGCGCCGGACAAGATCCGCGTCATCGGGCGCGGTGAGGTGGCGATCCAATGACGGAGCAGCTCGGCACGCTCGACACGCCTACGACGCGCACCGCGCGCACCGCGCCGATCGCGCCCGCCGCGCCCGCCACACGCATCGCGCCCGCCGCGCCCGCCACCTCCGCTGCGTCGACCGCGGCCGCGACCGCCACCTCCGCTGCGTCGACCGCGGCCGCGCCCGCCAGGCGGCCCGGCTCGACGACGATCCCGCCGCCGCTGCGCAAGCCGCGCGTCAAGATCGAAGCGGCCACGCCGGGCATCCCGCGGGCGGCCCGGATCCGCGCCTACGTCGTCGGCGCGGTCATGACGCTGGGCATGACCGGCGTCGCCTACCGCGCCTGGGGCCTCCAGGTCGAGGAGGGCGGCCGCTATCGCGCGATGGCGGCTCGCCAGCACGGCGCGTCCGTGGAGATCCCGGCGCGCCGCGGCGAGATCCTCGACGCGCGCGGCCGCGCGCTCGCGGTCAGCGCCGACGCCGACTCGATCTGGGCCAACCCGCGCGAGATCCGCGACGTGACGGAGACGGCGGCGAAGCTCGCGCGCCTGGTCGGCGGCGATCCGGCGGTGCTCGAGGCCAAGCTGGGCAACGCCCGCCGGTTCGTATGGATCGCCCGCCACGTGGCGCCGGAGCTGGCGCGCGCGGTGCGCGAGGCGAAGCTCTCCGGCATCGAGGTCGCGCGCGAGCCGCGGCGCTGGTACCCGGGGCGCACGCTCGCCGGCCCGGTGATCGGCCGCGCCGACATCGATGGCAACGGCCTCGACGGCATCGAGCTGACGCTGAACGAGGAGCTCACGGGCACGAGCGCCGCGTCGAAGGCGCTCCGCGACGCGCGCGGCCGGCGCATGTTCGCCGACGGCCTCGCCCAGCCCGAGCCGGGCGCCACGGTCAAGCTCACGATCGATCGCACGATCCAGGCGATCGCCGACGCCGCGATCGCACAGGCGATCGGCGCGCACCAGGCCAAGAGCGGCACGGCCGTCGTCCTCGAGGTGGGCACGGGCCGCGTGCTCGCGCTGGCGAGCTACCCGACGTACGACTCGAACACGGGCATCGGGATCGCAGGCGGCGCGCGCAACCGGCCAGTAACAGACGCGTTCGAGGCGGGCTCGGTCATGAAGGTGTTCACCGTCGCCGCGGCGCTCGAGAGCGGCGCGGTCGCGCCCGACACCCTGTTCGATCTGCAGTGGGGCTCGCTGCGGATCGGCTCGAAGACGATCCGCGACGTCTACCACGACCCGCAGCTGACCACGACGGGCATCATCAAGCGCTCGTCGAACGTGGGCGCGGTCAAGGTCGCGCAGCGGCTGGGCCGCGAGAAGCTCCACGACGCGCTCGAGCGGTTCGGCTTCGGCGGCAAGACAGGGATCGAGCTGCCGGGCGAGCAGTCGGGCCTCCTGCGGCCGGGGCAAAAGTGGCGCGACATCGAGCTCGCGACGATCGCGTTCGGCTACGGCCTCACCGTGACGCCGCTGCAGATGGCGGCCGCGATGGCGACGCTCGGCAGCGACGGCATGTACCACCCGCCGCGCGTGATCGACAGCATCATCGACGCAGCAGGCGACGCGGCGGGCGCCACGGCGGGCCGCCCGGCGCCGACGCCGCACCGCGCGGTCCGGCCGGAGACGGCGGCCGCGATGCGCGCGATGCTCGCGACGATCTTCGAGAGCGGCAAGCAGTCGGGCACGGCGGGCTCGCTGATCGTCCCGGGCTTCCGCTGCGGCGGCAAGACCGGCACCGCGCACAAGTGGGACCCGATCGCGCGCCAGTACGCGACGAACCGCTACCTGTCGTCGTTCGCCGGCCTCGCGCCGATCGACCAGCCCCGGCTCGCGATCGTCGTCCTCGTGGACGAGCCGAGCGGCGGCGACTACTACGGCGGCAAGGTGGCGGGGCCGGTGTTCGCCACGATCGCGAGCGAGTCCCTGCGCTACCTGGGCGTGCCCGGCGAGCCGCTCGAGTGCCCGCCGAAGCCGCCGGGCCCGCCGCCGAACCCGCTGTTGACCGTGCTGCCGCCGAAGACTTGCTTCCCGGCCAAGCCGGGCGCGCCCGGGGCCGCGGGAGCAGCGGCCGTGGCCGCGGCCGCGCAGCCGGGCGCGTCGCAGGCCCAGATCCAGGCGCAGTCGCAGGCGCACGCGCCCGCCCCGGCGCCGGCCGATGCCGCGGCGCCGGCGATCTCGGACGACGACGCGGCCGCGCCGGAGTCGGCCGTGACGCCGCGCGCGCTGCCCGACTTCCGCGGGATGAGCCTCGGCCGCGCGCTCGATGCGGCGCGCGCCGCGGGGATCGCGATCGACGTGGTCGGCAGCGGGAGCGTGGTCGCACAAGATCCTCCTCCGGGATCGGCCGCGACGCGCGCGACCCTGCGCTTCTCCGACGGAGATTCGCGCACGCTCCCTCCCTGAAGCTTGCCTCGATGCACGAAATCGGTGAGGCTGCGCGTTCTGGACGTATGACTCTGCGCGACTTGCTCGAGGGCCTCGACGCGCGCGTGATCGGCGACGCGAATCTCGCGGTGCGCGGCGTGCAAAACGACTCGCGCGCCGTCTCCCCAGGCGACGTGTTCGTCGCGGTGCGCGGCCGCAGATCCGATGGCCACGCGTTCGTCGCCGCCGCCATCGAGCGCGGCGCCGCGGCGGTCGTCGTGGAGCGCGAGCTCCACCCGGCGCCGGCCGTGCCGCAGGTGATCGTCGCCGATGGCGCCGAGGCGCTCGGCGTCATGGTCGGCCACGCGCTGGGCGATCCGGCGAAGGCGATGACGCTCGTCGGGATCACCGGCACGAACGGCAAGACCACGACGACGTACCTGGTCGAGGCGGCGCTCATCGCCGCCGGCCACCGGCCGGGCGTGATCGGCACGGTGACGTACCGCTGGGGCGGCCCGGACGGGACGTCCGTCGAGGCGCCGTACTCGACGCCGACGCCGCAGATCCTGCACGAGACGTTCGCGAAGATGCGCGCCGCGGGCTGCACGCACGTCGTCATGGAGACGACCTCGGCGGCGCTCGAGATGCACCGGCTCGCCGGCGTCCAGCTCGCCGTCGGCGCGTTCTCGAACCTGACGCAGGATCACCTCGACGTGCACGGCACGATGGAGGCGTACCGCGACGCGAAGCGGCTCCTGTTCACGCGCCACCTCGCGCGCGGCATCGCGGTGGTCAACGTCGACGATCCGGAGGGGCCGGGCATGGCGGCGGCCGCGCCGGGGCACGTCCTGCGCGTGACCTCCGTGAGCGCCGCGAGCGCCGACATCCGCGTGATCGCGCAGGACTCGACGGTGCGCGGCATCACCGCGCGGATCGCCACGCCGCGCGGCGAGGTCGCCGTCGAGGCGCGCCCGCTGATCGGCCGCTACAACGTCGACAACATCGCGCTCGCCGTCGGGATCTGCGAGGCGCTCGGCCTGCCGCACGAGGCGATCACGCGCGGCATCGGCAAGCTCGCCGGCGTGCCGGGCCGCGTCGAGCGCGTGGCCAACGACGCCGGCCTCGACATCTTCGTCGACTACGCGCACACGCCGGACGCGCTGCGCAACGTGCTCGCCACGCTCCGGCCGCTCACCAAGCGCCGGCTCCTCTGCGTGTTCGGGTGCGGCGGCGACCGCGATCCGACGAAGCGGCCGAAGATGGGCGCCGCCGTCGCCGCGCTCGCCGACCTCGCCTTCGTCACGAGCGACAACCCGCGCACCGAGGATCCGCGCGCGATCATCGATCAGATCCTGCCGGGCGTGCCGCGGCCGTTCCTCGTCGAGCCCGACCGGCGCGTGGCGATCCGCGCGGCGATCTCGGAGGCCACGCCGGGCGACATCGTCCTCATCGCCGGCAAGGGCCACGAGGATTACCAGATCGTCGGCACGACGAAGCACCACTTCGACGACCGCGAGGAGGCCGCGGCGGCGGTGGCGGCGCGCTGGCGGCGCTCGATCCGCGAGCTCGCGGTGGACGCCGGGGGCTTCTTGCGCAGCGCCGACGCGACGAGCTACGCCACGCGCGTCGTGATCGATAACCGGAACCTCGCGCCGGGCGACCTGTTCGTCGCGATCCGCGGCGATCGCCACGACGGCCACAGCTTCGTCGCGGCGGCGGTCCGCGCGGGCGCCGCGGGCGTCCTCGTCGGCGGCACGGCCGCGGTGACGCTGCCGGGCTCGCCGAACGCGATCTTCGTCGCGGACACGCGCAAGGCGTTCGGCATGCTCGCGCACGCGCACCGCACGCAGTGGAGCGGCAAGCTCGTCGCGGTCACGGGCTCGGCGGGCAAGACCACGACGAAGGACCTGACCCACGCGGCGCTCTCGGCGGCGGGCCCGACGCACGCGGCGACCGGCTCGCTCAACAACGAGACCGGGGTGCCGCAGGCGCTGCTCGGGCTGCGCGCGCACCACGCGTACGGCGTCGTCGAGATGGGCATGCGAGGCATCGGCCAGATCGAGTACCTGACGAAGATGGCCGAGCCGGACGTGGCGGTGGTCGTCAACGCCGGCACCGCGCACATCGAGCTCCTGGGCTCGACGGACGCGATCGCGATGGCGAAGGCCGAGATCTGGCTGGGGCTCCGCGAGGGCGGCACGATCGTGCGGCCGGCCGGCGATGAGCGCCTCGCGAAGTGGGCGAGCGCGCACCGCCCGCGCGCGCCGCAGGTGACGTTCGGCGACGCTGCCGGCGACGGCGGCGAACGCAGCACCGAACGCGCAGACGTGCGGCTCGCGGCGTACACGCCGGGCGAGGGCGAGGCGCCGAGCCAGATCGTGATCGAGGCGTTCGGCGCGCGCCACGAGCTCGCGCTCGGGCTCGTCGGCCGCCACGCGGCGCTCGACGCGTGCGCCGCGCTCGCGGCGGCCCACGCCGCGGGCGCGACGGTCGAGCAGGCGATCGCGGGCCTCTCTCGCGCACGCCCGCCGTCCATGCGCGGCGAGCTCGAGGCGGTGAGCGGCCGCACGGTGATCGTCGACTGCTACAACGCGAACCCGGCGTCGATGGCGGCCGCGCTGCGCGCGCTCGCCGAGCGGGCCGCCGGCAAGACGGCCGTCGCGGTCCTCGGCGACATGCTGGAGCTCGGCGAGCACGCGGCCGCGGCGCACCGCGAGGCGGGCGCGCTGGCCAAGGAGCTGGGCCTCGGCGTCATCGCGCTCGGCGAGCACGCCCAGACGGTGGCGGAGGCGGCCGGGCCGGGCGCCGAGGTCGTCGCCACGCCGTCGGAGGCGGCGACCCGCGTGCTCGCGCGCACGGCGCCGGGCGACTGGATCCTGCTCAAGGCATCGCGCGGGATGCGCCTCGAGCGCGTGCTCGAGGTGCTGCGCGACCGGTCCACGGCGAAGGGAGCGCCGCGCTAGTGCTGTTTCATCTGCTGTACCGGGTGCTCGGCGACCAGATCGGCTGGCTCCGCATCTTCCGCTACACGTCGACGCGCATCCTCGCGGCGGCGATCACCGCGCTCCTGCTCTCGTTCGTGATCGGCCCGTGGTTCATCGAGAAGCTCAAGGCGCGGCAGATCGGCGAGACGATCCGCACCGACGGCCCGTCCACGCACAAGAAGAAGGCGGGCACGCCGACGATGGGCGGCTCGCTGATCCTTTTGTGCGTCGTCGCGTCGACGCTCCTCTGGTGCGATCTCACGAACCAGTTCGTGTGGCTGACGCTGACGGTGACGGTGGCGTTCGGCGCGATCGGCTTCGCCGACGACTACGCGAAGGTCGCCAAGAAGAACAAGAAGGGCATCTCCGGCAAGCTCCGCCTCTTCCTCGAGTTCGCGATCTCCGGCGCGGCGATGGGCTACCTCTTCTACACGGACCTCATGCCCGAGTCCGTGCGGCTCGCCGTCCAGGTCCCGTTCACGAACTTCTACGAGCAGGGGATCTACCTGCCGGCGTGGCTGTACGTCACGCTCGGCGCGTTCATCGTCGTCGGCACCGCGAACGCGGTCAACCTGACGGACGGCCTCGACGGCCTGGCGATCGGCCCCTCGATCATGAACGCGGGGACGTTCCTGATCCTCGCGTACATCGCGGGCGTCGAGACGACGATCCTCTCGGCGACGGGCAAGTCGGTCACGATCGCCGAGTACCTCCACGTCGCGCACATCGACGGCTCGGCGGAGCTGGCGGTGTTCGCCGCCGCGCTGTTCGGCGGCGGCGTCGGCTTCCTCTGGTACAACACGTACCCGGCGCAGGTGTTCATGGGCGATGTCGGCGCGCTCGCGCTCGGCGGCTCGATCGGCATGCTGGCGGTGCTCACGAAGAACGAGCTGGTGCTGTTCATCGTCGGCGGGCTGTTCGTGCTCGAGACGCTCTCGGTGATCATCCAGGTCAGCTCGTTCAAGATGACGGGCAAGCGCGTGTTCCGCATGGCGCCGATCCACCACCACTACGAGCTGAAGGGCTGGGAGGAGCCGAAGATCATCGTGCGCTTCTGGCTGATCTCGATCGTGCTCGCGCTGATCGCGCTCGGGACGCTGAAGCTGCGATGACGGCGGCGACCCAGGGCGCGGGCATGGAGCTGGACGGCAAAACCGTCGTCGTCGTCGGGCTCGCGCAGACCGGCATCGCGGTCGCCCGGTTCTGCGCGCGGCGCGGCGCGCGCGTCGTCGTGAGCGACGGCAAGCCCGCGGCGCAGCTCGCGGCGCAGATGCAGCAGCTCGAGGGCGTGCCGGTCCGCTTCGAGCTCGGCGGCATGGATCTCGCGACGTACCTGGCGGCGGAGCTGATCGTGATGTCGCCGGGCGTGCCGCCGCTTCCGGAGACGCGCGCCGCGCGCGCCCAGGGCATCCCCGTGATCGCCGAGATCGAGCTCGCGTACCGGTTCCTGCACCCCGCGGCGGCGCTGCTCGCGATCACCGGCACGAACGGCAAGTCGACGACGACGGCGCTGACGGGCGCCCTGTGCGAGCGCTCGGGCCGGCCCACGTTCTGCGGCGGCAACCTCGGCAACATGCCGCTGATCGACGCGGTGGATCACCCGGCGAACGTGGCGGGCGGCCTGGTCGTCGCCGAGATCGCGGCGTTCATGCTCGAGAACTGCACGACGTTCCGCGGCAGGACCGGCGTGCTCACGAACATCACCGAGGACCACCTCGATCGGTTCGGCACGCTCGAGAATTACGCCCACATGAAGGGCCGGATCTGGGACCTCCAGCTCCCGACGGATCTGGCGATCGGCAACGCGGCCGATCCGTGGGTGATGCGCGAGATGGCGGGGATCCCGTCGCGGCCGTCGACGTTCGACTCGCGGCCGGGCGCCGTGCTCGCCCCCGGCGCGCGCGGCGCGGTGATCTCGCCGGATCGCAAGGAGCTCGTGCTGCGGCTCGATCCGGACGCTGGCGTCGAGCGCTACCCGACGGACGACCTCGTCATCGTCGGCAACCACAACCTCGAGAACGCGATGGGCGCATACCTGGCGGCGCGCGACGTCGGCGTGTCGATCGACGCCGTGCGCGCGGGCGCGCGCGCGTACCGCCCGCTGCCGCACCGCATGGAGCTGGTCGGCGAGCTGGCCGCGGCGCAGGGCAACATCTACTACTACGACGACAGCAAGGGCACGAACGTGGCGAGCGTCGCCGCGAGCGTGCGCGGCTTCCCGCGGCCGCTCGTCCTGATCGCGGGCGGCGTCGACAAGGGCGGCTCGTACGCGCCGATGCTCGAGGCGCTCGACGGCGTGTGCAAGGGCATCGTGCTGATCGGCAAGGCGGCGCCGCTCATCCGCGAGGCGGCGGCCGCGCACGGCGCGACGTACCCGGTCGTCGACGCGACCGACATGCACGACGCCGTCCGCCGCGCGACCGACCTGTGCAGCGGCGGCGGCGGCGGCGACGCGGTGGTGCTGTCGCCGGCCTGCGCGAGCTACGACATGTTCCAGAACTTCGGCCACCGTGGCCGGGTGTTCCGCGAGGCGGTGAGCGCGGTCGGCGCGACCCGGCTCGACCTCGGATAGCCGTCCTCGGATAGCCATCTTCGGGTTGCCATCCTCTGGTAGGATGGCGCCCTTCGGGGCCAGTGCCAGGCACGTGTGCAGGCGCTGGGCGTCCAGCAGCAAGGGACAGCAAGGGAGGCAAGATGCAGATCGAAGGGATCGTCGCTTTCGTCACTGGCACCAACCGCGGCCTGGGCCGCGCGTTCGTCGCGGAGCTGCTCGCCCGCGGCGCGCGCCGCGTCTACGCCGCCTCGCGCGGCGGAGAGGCCCACATCGATCCGCGCGTCGTCCCGGTGCCGCTCGACATCACGGACCCCGAGCAGGTGCGCGCCGCCGCCGCCGCCGCGCCCGACGTCCAGCTGCTCATCAACAATGCCGGCCGGAACACGGCGGGCCTGGTCCTGTCCTCGGAGCCCGAGCGCCTGCGGCAGGACATGGACGTCAATGTCCACGGCACGCTCGAGGTCACGCGCGCGTTCGTGCCGGCGCTCGAGAAGAACCAGCCGGCGGCGGTCGTCAACATCCTCTCGGTGGCCTCGCTGGCGAACCTGCCGATGGTCGGCGGCTACTCGGTGACGAAGGCGGCGCTGTGGTCGCTCACGCAGGCGCTCCGCGCCGGGCTCCGCGACCGCGGCATCCGCGTGCACGGCGCGTTCCCGGGGGTGATCGACACCGACATGGCGCGCGAGTTCAAGGTGCCAAAGGCGTCGCCAGAGGAGGTCGTCCGCGCCACCCTGGACGGCGTGACGGCCGGCAAGGACGACATCGAGACCGATCCGATGTCGTCCCAGATGATGGAGCTGTTCGCCCGTGATCCGCGCGCGCTCGAGCGCCAGTTCGGGGCCTGAGGCCGCCAGCTCGGCCCCCGCGCGCCCGGCCGCGCGGCGGTGGTACCGTTGTCCCCGATGGGGACCTCGATCGTAGCCCGCCTCGTGGGCGCCGCCGCCGCCGCTGCTCTCTGCACCGCCCTCGCCGCCTGCGGCGGCGGGACGACGCACGTGCCGATCAAGAAGCCGAACGACGAGCTGATCGTCGGCGACTACGAGCGGCGCGGCGGGGACGGCGAGGCGGCGATCCGCTTCGCGTCTGACGGCACCTACCGCGTCGTCAAGAACAAGGCGTCGTTCGATCAGGAGCCGCCGCTCGGCACCGGCACGTGGAAGGTCGGCGGCGAGCAGCTCTCGCTGTCGGCGCAGAAGGGAATGTGCACGGAGGCCGAGCAGGAGCGCGAGGCGACGTACAAGGTGGTCATCAGCAAGATCGGGATCCGGTTCGAGAAGGCCAGCGACGACTGCGCGCGGCGGGCCAAGATGGACGGCCAGACCTGGTGGCGCCTGCGCTAGCGCGCGGGCCGCCGGCCACAACTGACGTCGCCTGCGCGCGCGCGCTGGCCAAAAACTGGCGCCCTCGGGGGCGCCGCCCGAGGATGCCGCGATGACCGTGCTGCGCCGGATCGCCGAGTGGCGTCGCCGCGGATCCGCGCCCAGCGACCCGCCGCGGATCGATCCGACCCTGCCCGCAACCGCGCAGGTGGTCGCCATCCAGCGGCCGACGGCGGAGGTGCCCGAGCGGGCGTACGACCTCGTTCTGATCGCCGCGGTCCTGGGCCTGCTCTCGATCGGCACGATCGAGATCTACTCGGCCACCGCCGCCGAGGGGCTGACCAAGCTCGGCAACGCGGCGCACTTCCTCGAGCGCCAGCTCGCGTTCGTCGCGCTTGGCGGGATCGCGATGTGGATCGCCGCGCGCATGGACTACCGGCGGCTGCGCGACTGGACGTACCCGCTCCTGCTCGTCTCGCTCGTGCTCCTGCTCGTGACGCTCGGCATGCCGGCGCGCAACGGCGCGCGCCGCTGGATCCCGTTCGGGCCGATGACGTTCCAGCCCGTCGAGATCGCCAAGCTCGCGCTCGTCACGTACCTGGCGAGCTCGCTCGGCCGCAAGGCGGATCAGGTCAAGGCGTTCACCGTCGGGTTCGTGCCGCACCTCGTGGTGTGCGGCGCGATGATGGTGCTCCTCCTCGCGCAGCCGGACCTCGGCTCGTCGATCGTGCTCGGCACGATGACGCTCGGCGTCCTGTTCATGGCGGGCACGCGCATCTCGTACATCATGCTCGCGGTGCTCGGCGCCGCGCCGATCGCGTACCACCTCGTCGTCGGGACGCCGTGGCGCATGCAGCGATTCCTGGCGTACTTCAACCCCGAGGCGTACGCGACCGGCGAGGCGTTCCAGGTCATGCAGGCGCGGATCGCGCTCGGCTCGGGCGGGCTCACCGGCACCGGGCTCGGCGACGGCCACCAGTCGCTCGGCTACATGCCGGAGGCGCAGAACGACTTCGTGCTCGCGCCGATCGGCGAGGAGCTCGGCTTCCTCGGCGTCGCGGCGGTGCTGATGCTGTTCGGCGTCGTCGTGTGGCGCGGCATCCGGGCGGCGCTCGACGCGCGCGACGTGTTCGGCGGCTACCTCGCGTTCGGCATCACGCTGCTCGTCGCGGTGCAGGTCTTGTTCAACACGAGCGTCGTGCTCGGCATCGTGCCGAACAAGGGCATCACGCTGCCGCTCGTCAGCTACGGCGGCTCGTCGCTCATGGTCATGATGTTCCTGGTCGGCCTCGTGCTGAACGTGGGCCGGCGCGCCCCGCCGGTGGTCCGCGAGCCCATCCGGCGCGAGGCGGCGCGGAAGAAACGGACGCGCGTGCGCGTTGTGCCGGCGTAGTCATGAGCTCCGCGCCAGCTCCCGCAGCGTCTCCCGCGCCGCCTCCCGCGCCGCTTCGGCTCATGATCGCGGGCGGCGGCACTGGCGGCCACCTGTTCCCGGGCGTCGCGATCGCCGAGGAGCTGCGCGCACGCGCGCCCGACGCGCCGGTGCGCTTCATCGGCACGGCGCGCGGCATCGAGGCGCGGGTCCTGCCCGAGCTCGGCTGGGACCTCGAGCTGATCCAGGTCTCGGGCCTGAAGACCGTCGGCGCGCTCGGCGCGGTGCGCGGCCTGTTCCGCCTGCCGCGCGCGCTATGGCAGGCGCGGCGCGCGGTGAAGGCGTGGCGGCCCGACGCGGTGATCGGCGTCGGCGGCTACGCGTCGGGGCCGGTGGTCCTGATGGCGCGGCTCGCCGGCGTGCCGACGGCGATCTGCGAGCAGAACTCGATCCCGGGCCTGACGAACAAGATCCTCGGCCGGATCGCGCGCGCGGTGTTCCTGTCGTTCGAGGAGTCGCGGCGGTTCTTCCGGCCGAAGAAGGTCGTGATGAGCGGCAACCCGGTGCGCCGCGCGCTCATCGCCGCGCTCGCGAAGCCCGCAGGCGCGGCCGAGCCTGCCGCCGCGCCCGAGACGCGCGAGGTCAGCGTGCTCATCAGCGGCGGCTCGCAGGGCGCCGTCGCCGTCAACGAGCTCGCCTCGCAGGCACTGATCTCGCTCGCCAAGGCTGATCCGTCTCTCGCGCTCGCGATCACGCACCAGACCGGCGAGAAGGACCTCGAGGCGACGCGCGCGCGCTACGCCGAGGCGGGCGTTCCCGCCGAGTGCCACGCGTTCATCCGCGACATGGCGGCCACCTACCGGCGCGCGGACCTCGTGATCGGCCGCGCTGGCGCGACCACCGTCGCCGAGCTCGCGATCGCCGGCAAGCCGGCGATCTTCATCCCGTACCCGTTCGCGGCCGACAACCACCAGGAGCTGAACGCGCGCGAGATGGCCGAGGCCGGCGCCGCGCTCATGTTCCGGCAGGCCGACCTCTCGGCCGACAAGCTCGCCGAGGCGCTGCGCCCGCTGCTCGCCGATCCGGCGCGCCGGCGCGCGATGGGCGCCGCGATGTCCGCGCTGGCCAAGCCCGCCGCCGCCGCCGCGGTCGTCGACTGGTGCGAAGCGCAGCGCGGCCGCTGACGCCGCGCCCCCGCGATTGTGCATCCCTGAACGCGGTCGAGCAGCCTCACTCCGCGGCACTCATCATTCACCACGAGCCATCGGTTGAGTACGCAACCACGTCCTGATGGCTTCAATTCGGACATGCGTACGTTCATGGTCATCCGGCATCCCGATCGAGACGAACTCAGTCGATGAAGTCTCATTCTCATAGGTAACCCGCAACCACGTCACGAAATCGTCGCGCAGTGCATCTGGAATCTGCTCGACGAGCGCTTGAACCGGAATGGCCGGAATGAACAGGGTCATCTGATACAGGAAATCACCTCGAGACCACGAGCCTTCCTCGTACATCGAGATGAGCTCTGCGAGCTCCTTGTTCATCGACGACCTTTCGCTCGCATGTTCGATGTGTCAAGTCCCGGCGAGCGCTACAGAGCATAGAGGCCGAACCGGGTGACCAACCGTTCACCCAGCGCTTGCGCTGCAAGCACGACCACCGCGGATCGCGCACCTGTCGCCGGTAGGGTATCGAGGCCGACAAAATGAAACCCGTCAGGTGCGGCGAAGCGCCTCTGAACCCGCCCCGCTTCGTCGAGCAGCTGCGCTTCGTATTCACACATGACGATGAGCTGTTGCCGGTGAGCTGCCATGTGAGTCATGCGCTCGGGTCCCGGAACAACGAGCTCGGGCTGGTCGAGCCAGCCGATGATGCCCACCGACGAATCTGACGCCCTGGCGACCAGCATTCGTCCATGCTCTGGTTCGACCCGCACACAGTGGGCTCCTATCCTGCGCAGCCGATCGATCGCTCGGCGCCACCCTCGATTCTCCTGGAGCACGTCGTTGCCGTCTCGCTCCGTCATTCCTTGCTGTGCCCCTGACTGGCTCAGCGAGCCGAATCGAAATCCATCAGGATCCTTCAACCACAACGTGTCACCGCGCCAGTCGTATGGCATGGCACCGGTGAGCGGCCACGGCGTATGAACGACGTCCGAGGCCCTCCCATCCATCATCGACAACCAGCAACCGCGTCGTTCGTCATCGTCGAACACGACGATGGCGTCGCCATCGGCACGCAAGCACCAGCCGGCGATCACGCCGGTCCGGGCGTAGGGCTCCGTGAACGGCACTTTAGCGATCGTGCACCCCTCAGCGGGATCGAGCAGCCTCACTCCGCGATACCCATCATTCACCACGATCTGTTGGTGATTGGGACGGCGACTGATTCTGTAGATGTCTGCTTCGATCTCGAAGGAGAACGTCTCGTCCCTCATGGATACGCCTTGCTCAGAGCCCCGGCTTCTTCGAGGCAAGCGCAGGCGATGAGGTGACAATCGCCCTTCCGACCTCCGTCACTACGAGGCGCGGAGGCTCGCCCTTCCTCGGCACGACACGAAGAGCACCACGGGCCTGGAGATCCTCGATCGCGGTACGAGCGCGATATCCGAGAGGGAAGCGCTCGGCAACCAGGTCTTCGTCGATCTGCGACCAATCGGCAGCTTCTCCGAGCTGTTCGATGCGCTCGATGACCGCGACGTGCGCGCCCTCGCGATCGAGGCGCTCGTAGTCCACGTCGCTCATGCGATAACGCGAAATTGCCGCGAGGAGCGCATCTCGTCCATCGGGATCGATCACGACGAAGTGGCAGTCGATCCCGGTCTCGATGCGCCTGTACACGCCTAGCTCCTTGGCGACGTCTTCGAGCGAGGCGTAGATCCGCGGAAGCCATTCGCGCTTTCGCACCCCGGAGATCGTCAACAGACTCTCTGCTGGCGCCTCCTTCTCGAGGAGCAGGAACTCACCATTCACATCCCATGACGTGCCCTTGAGAAATGGCTGATCGTAATGCTCGTATTGGCGCACGCTCATCGTTTGGGCCCACCGTCTGGGATACGGATATTGTCGTTTTGATCGAAGACATTCCGTGCACCGCGGCTGTTGAGGATCAGGCTGCGGTCTTGCTCGAAGATCTCTAGCACCATACGGTCTCCAGGGTGCCCGCTGGCGTCGAGCACCAGATCGCTAGTCCCGGGATGGGTATGCCCAGACCACTTCCAACCTGCCTTCTTCATCGCGGTGAGCTCAGCGACGCTCATATCAACACCATTAGGTGTACCTCGAACTATCATCCGCTGGTTGCCTTTCGTGAACACCGTGAACTCGTCACCGGTTTTGGCAGTGAGTGCCGCAAGATCGTTCACCTTGACGGAGCGTTTTGGAACAACGCACCGCGAGCCCGCCGCTGGCAATTGTTCTAGCAGTTTGGCCTGGCGTCCCGTCACGTCCGCGTAGCCGCGCTCGATCGCGGCGGCTCGACTCGTGCGGATGGCCAGGTCATCGGCTTGGCCGCTCCCGCGAGCGCCGGCCCTGCTGTGCGGCGACCTGCCCAGCTTGCCGCTGACGACCGCGGCCGCCTCGCGGGGGAGGTGGGTGGTCTTCGCCGCCGCGCCCAGGTAGGTCGTCACGTCGCCGAGCGCGTCCACTGTCTGGAGCAGCTTGGTGAGCTGCGGCCACCGCAGGGCGATCCCGCCGATGGCCGCGGGCGCAGCCTCGCCCAGCGTGACGAGGAGCAAGAGCACCGTCATCATGATCCAGCCGAGGACCTCGCCCTGGAACAGGCCCCGGTCCCACATGCTGTCGGCGGTCCATCGCTTCACGAACTCGTCGACGATCTGGCCGCGGCGGTCCCACGCGAGCCGCAGCTTGGCGACCCAGCTCATCAACATGTCCCTGATGCGGCCCAGGTTGCCGGTGACGAGGTGCCAGATGACCTCGAGCACCGCCTCGACCATGCCGGCGGCGCCCTTGAATAAATCGACGACGGCGTTCGCGGCGCCCTCGAGGATCCCGACGATGAAGCCCGCGGCGTACTTGGCACCGTCGAGGACTCCATCGGCGAAGTCCTTCGTCCTGTGCCAGGCGTCCATCGCGTAGGTGGATCCGCCCGTCACGGCTCCCGCTGCCTTGAGTTGCTCGATGAACGCCTTGCTCGGGATCCAGATCGAGTGGCCCTCGAGCACCGTGGCGCCTTTGTAGACCTTGAGCGTCTCCTCTTCGTCCTCGCCGCGCAGGGTGCGGTCCCAGAAGCTGAGGTCCACGCGGTCGAGCCGCACGCCGGCGCGGCCACGGTTCGCGAGGTAGAGCGCCTGCACGTACAGCCGTGAGTTGTTCGCGTCCTTCGCCAGCCCGTACGCCTCCTCGGCGATCACGGCGAGGCGCTCCAGCTTCTGCGTGCGCCGCAGCTTGGCCGTGGGCTCGGGCGGATCGATCGCGAGGTAGCGCTCCTCGCAGAAGCCCGCGGCGCCAACCTCCGTCGCGATCACGTAGCACCATCGCTCGTTGGCGCGCGCCTGCGTGGTCCTGCTCTCGACGTACACGAGCCCGTTGAACGGGAGCGGCGCAAAGGGGCTCGCCGCGCCGGGCGCCGGCTGGACGCGCAGGAGCACGCCCTTGGGTGCTTGCACCCGGCCGAGCTTGCCGACGGGGCTCGATGGCTCGGCGAACGTGCGCCCCGGGATCGGCGGCTTGCGCATCACGCGCACGGGTCCAGCCGGCGTCGAGGGCGGGCGCGCCGGCTTCGGCGTAACCTCGGGAGCCACGCGCGCCGCGCGAGTCACGCGCACCGCGCCGACCCGGTCGGCGACCGCATCAGCCTCGCGCTCGAGCGCCTCGCCGGGGCTACTGACCTTGATCCCGCTCCCGGCGGTCTCGGCGCGCCCCTGGTAGGCCTGGAGCACGTGGGTCAGCTCGTGCGCGAGCAGCCTGCGACCTGCGGGCGTCTCGGGCGCATAGGCGCCGTCGGCGAAGAATATGTCTTCGCCCACGGTGAACGCCTCGGCACGCACGGCGCGCGCCGCGTCGGCCGCGATGGCGTCGGTATGAATGCGGACGCGCTCGAGCGAGACGGCGAATTCGAGCTCCATCTCGCGTCGCACGTCGGCCGGCAGCGACCGCCCGCCACCCGCCCGCGCGAGCGCCGCCTCGACCGCGGGATCCGCGGCCGAGATCTCGCCGCTCTCCACCGCGCGCCGGTACAGCGTCGCCGCGCGGCGCTCGGCCGCTCGCCACATCGCCTGCCCGGCGGGATCCGGCGGCGCGGGGCGCACAGTCAGCGATGACCGCGCCGGCTGGGTGGCCCGCGCGGCCGCCGAGCGAGCCGCATCCATCAGGCCATATTGGCCACGCATCGAGGCCAGCGCGGCGAGCACCTCGTGGAGCCCGCGCGACCGGAAGCCATCGAGCACCGACGGCGCCACCGGCGGCAGGGACACCCCTGGCTCCGCGCTCGACACACGGGGCGCCGGTACGGCTGGTTGATAGTACCGCTCGACCAAGGTCTGGCGACCGACCGCGGGCCACGAGCCGGCCCCCGTGGCGCGGCGGTCCCCGGCGAGCCACTGCTCGACCAGGGTTCGCTTGCCAGGCCACACGGCCTGGCGCACGTGGAGCGAATCTTCGTCGAGCGCATCGTCCTGCCGGCGATCCGCCAGGTCACCTCGTAGACGCTTTTCGCGATCAGCCCCCATGCATGCCCGCCCTCAAGTGGACTCATGAGTAGCGCATTCCGAGTCAGAGAAACACGGGTGCGTTTTTTATCAAGACCGCATCCGTCCGGGCGCACTCACCCGCATCGTTGGCTGCGGCGGCAAGAGCCCGCCTGGCCCGGAGCGCGGTATGCTCGCTCGCGGCCACCCGCGCGGCGAGAGCTTCATGCAGCGTCCCACGTTCGCGGATCCCAGGACCGACTTCGTCTTCAAGCGGATCTTTGGCTCGGAGAAGCGCAAGGACGTCCTGATCGCGTTCCTGAACGCCATGCTCGACCTCGACGCGGACCACCGGATCACCGAGGTCGAGCTCTTGCCCCCGGAGCAGCGGCCGGCGGTGGCCGAGCTGAAGCTGTCGATCATCGACGTCCGGTGCAAGGACGCACGCGGCGTCTCCTATGTCGTCGAGATGCAGGTACTGCAGGTCGAGGGCTTCGAGAGGCGCGTCGTCGACAACGTCGACAAGGTGTACGTGAACCAGACCGCGCGCGACGCGCTGTACCCGCAGCTGAACGACGTCGTCGGTATCACCATCTGTGACTTCGAGCTGTGGCCCGATCAGGGCGAGCGGAAGATCCCAATGCTGAGCCGCTGGCGGATGACCGAGCAAGCGACCGGCGCGCGCGAGTTGGGTCAGATCCAGCTCGTGTTCCTCGAGCTGCCCAAGTACGACGCGAGCCAGCCGCCGCGCACGGTGGTCGAGAAGTGGGCCTACTTCTTCCGCGAGGCCGATAACCTGGCGGTGGTGCCCGAAGTCTTGGCCGAGCACCCGTTCATCGAAGCTCTCGAGGCCGCCCGCCTCGCGAGCTTCACTGTGGCCGAGTGGGACCCATACATCCTGGCTGGCATCGCCATCCAGAACCAGCGCGGGGCGCTCGCGGTCGCCGAGCGTCGCGGCCTGCAACGCGGCTTGCGACACAGTATCGAGGCGCTCTGCGCCGAGCTCGGCATCGAGCTGACCGACGCGCGGCAGCGCGAGCTGACGAGCCTGGACACGGCGGGGCTGGAGGCCCTGCTCACGCGGCTCGGAGAGCAAGAGCGCTGGACCTGATCATCGCCGGGTGAAAGGCAGGCTCACTGTCGGCAGGCTCGCTGTCGGCAGGCTCGCTGTCCGAGCTGAAGAGTCGCTTTTGGACCCTGGCGAGCCCGCCCGCACGCATGTCGTCGCGGACCTGCTCGATGACCTTGGGTGCAAAGAGCTTCGCGAAGCTGAAGGCAGTCACGAAGAGGCTCCCGCTCTCGCTGTGCTTCGTCCCCTGCATCATGGGCAGCTCGCGGATCTCCCTCATTAGTCGGAGCCATAGTCGGAGCCATGGATTCGATTCAAGGAGGGCCCCCTTTCGGATAGCTGCGATCTCGGCCTCGATCGCGCGTTGCTTCTCGCTGACGGCCCGCGCCGTGCTCTCGACTAGCTCCGCGACTTGGGGTGGCAGATCGGCCTGGCTGACCTTGCGCCCGCGGGCGAGTACCATCGGCGTGCTCGGCGCCGATGACGAAGCACACCATCCTGTTTCTGGCCGCGAACCCGCCCGGGGACCTCCCGAGCGGGTTCGATCCCGCCGCGAGGCGGAGCGGGCTCGACCAGGAGGTGACCGCGATCCGGAAGGAGCTGAAGCGCAGCGGCTACCGGGATCGATTCGAGCTCGTGCCGCGGCCGGCGGCGGAGCCGCATGATCTGCTCCGTGAGCTACGGGAGCTCAAGCCGACGGTGCTCCACTTCAGCGGCCACGGCGGCCGGGACGGGCTGGTCTTTCAGGCCACCGGCGGTGATGCCCAGATCGTCTCGTTCGCGGCGATCGCGGAGGCGCTCGGCGCGGCGGGCCGCTCGGTCAAGGTGGTGGTCCTGAGCGCATGCGACAGCACGGCAGCGGCCGAGGCGCTGCTCACGCAGGTGGAGCAGGTGGAGTGCGTGGTCGGGATGCCGGGCGCGCTCTCCGATGCCATGGCGAGGGCCTTCGCGATCGGCTTCTACGGCGCCCTGGGGGAAGGGGAGTCGCTCGCGACGGCGTACCGGCAGGGCAACGCCGCGATCAGCCTGGAGGGGCTGGCGGACGCGGATCGGCCACGGCTCGAGGTTCGCGCGGGCGCCAGCGCCGCGGCGATGATCCTCGCGGCCGCTCACGCGACTGCACATCAGGAGCTGCCCTGTCCGTACCCGGGAATGCGGTCGTATGCGGCGGATGACGCGGCCCACTTCCACGGCCGCGACGCCGAGATCGGCAAGCTGATCGGCCGGCTGCGGGCCGGCAAGCGCGAGATCTATGTCATCGGTCCATCCGGCGCCGGGAAGTCGTCGCTCGTCGCGGCGGGGGTGCTGCCGCGGCTCGCCCGCGGGATGACCGGGCTCGGGCCGTTCGTCGTTCGAACGATGCGGCCCGGCGAGGATCCGGCCGCACGGCTGGCCGAGCAGCTCGAGAGCCCCGATCGAACGCTCACCGCGCCGGCGACCGCCATCGCCGCGCTCCTCGCTGGCCGATCCCAGAGCTCGGCGGTGCTGCTCGTGATCGATCAGCTCGAGGAGCTGTTCACGCTTGCGGCGCCAGCCGAGCGGGCGCAGTTCCTGTCCGCGCTCGAGGCGCTCCGGGCGACCCCGCGCTGCACCCTCGTCTACACGCTGCGCGCGGACTTCTTCGGCGCCTTCATGGAGAGCCCCCTGTGGACGCGGAGCCGAGGCCAGCCCACGCGCATCGAGGTGGGCCCGCTGCGCGGCGAGGCGCTGCGCGAGGCGATCGTGCGTCCGGCCGGCGCGCTCGGGGTCACGGTGGCGCCTGACCTGATCCGGCAGTTGCTCGCCGACGCCGGATCCGAGCCCGGGGTGCTCCCGCTCTTGCAAGAGACCATGATCCAGCTCTGGGACCGGCGACAAGGCCAGCCCCTCACGCTGGCCGATTACCAGGCGCTGGGCGACGGCAACCGGAGTGGCCTCGCGGTGGCGCTCTCGCATCGCGCCGACGCGCTCCTCGAGGAGCTCACTGCCGCGCAGGTGGGGATCGCCCGCCGGATCCTGCTGCGGCTCATCAGCTTTGGCGAGGGCCGCTCGGACACCCGGCGACAACAGCCGCGCTCGAAGCTACAGGCTGACGGTGACGATGCCCGCGCCTTCGACAGCGTGCTCCAGCGGCTGATCTCCGCGCGCTTGCTCACGGCGGACGAGGACAGCCACGGAGGAGAGGCGCGCATCGATCTCGCGCACGAGGTCATGATCGCCGCCTGGCCGACGCTGACGGGCTGGATCCAGACCCACCGCGCAGAGGAGCAGCGCCGCCGCGAGCTCGAAGCCGCGGCGGCGCTGTGGGTGGAGCATGGTCGCGGCGTGCGTGGCCGGCTCGATCCGATCGAGCTCGCCGATGCCGAGGCGTGGCAGCGGACGGAGTCGGCGCGCGAGCTGGGGCAGAGCGCCAACGTCGCAGCGCTGGTCGCGGCCAGCCGGGCCGCGCACGACAGGCAGCAGAGGCGGCGCCGTTGGCTCGCGGGGGGCGCGTTCGGCGCGCTGGTGGTCTTTGCCGTCGTCGTCGCGGCTCTCGCGGCCATGGCGCGCCAGCGGGCTGACGAGGCGGAGCAAAGCGACCGCCAGAGTCAGCGGCTCCTCGCGCAGTCGTACAAGGAGGCAGGGAGGCAGCAGTTGCTCGATGGGCACCCACAGGAGGCGATGCCCTACCTCATGGCCGCGCGACAGAAGGGCGAGGAGGGGGAGTCGCTCCGGATGCTGCTCGCGATGGCGATCCGCGCCTTGCCCCTCGTCCCGCCGCTCGCACATCAGGGAGAGGTGTACAGCGCCGCGTTCAGCCCCGACGGCACACGCGTGGTCACCGCGAGCTACGACAACACCGCGCAGGTCTGGGACGCCGCCACCGGCACCCCCCTCGCCCCGAAGCTCACGCATCAGGGAGCGGTGTGGAGCGCCGCGTTCAGCCCCGACGGTACCCGCGTGGTCACCGCGAGCGACGACAACACCGCGCAGGTCTGGGACACCGCCACCGGCAAGCCCCTCGCGCCGAAGCTCACGCATCAGGGAGCGGTGCGGAGCGCCGCGTTCAGCCCCGACGGCACACGCGTGGTCACCACGAGCTCCGACCACACCGCGCAAGTCTGGGACGTCGCCTCCGGCGAGCCCCTCGCACTGGAGCTCGCGCATGGGGGGTGGGTGAACAGCGCCGCGTTCAGCCCCGACGGCACACGCGTGGTCACCGCGAGCTCCGACCACACCGCGCAAGTCTGGGACGCCAAAACCGGCAAGCCCCTCGCCCCGAAGCTCACGCATCAGGGAGCGGTGCGGAGCGCCGCGTTCAGCCCCGACGGCACACGCGTGGTCACCGCGAGCGCCGACAACACCGCGCGGGTCTGGGACGCCGCCTCCGGCACCCCCCTCGCCCCGAAGCTCACGCATCAGGGAGCGGTGTGGAGCGCCGCGTTCAGCCCCGACGGTACACGCGTGGTCACCGCGAGCGCCGACAACACCGTGCAGGTCTGGGACGCCGCCTCCGGCGACCCCCTCGCACCGAAGCTCGCGCTTCAGGGCAAAGTGTGGAGCGCCGCGTTCAGCCCCGACGGCACACGCGTGGTCACCATGAGCATCGACAACACCGCGCAGGTCTGGGACGCCGCTACCGGCAACCCCCTCGCACCGAAGCTCGCGCATCAGGGTTGGGTGAACAGCGCCGCGTTCAGCCCCGACGGCACACGCGTGGTCACCGCGAGCGCCGACAACA
>Ga0247790_10000193_pt1 | contig 30595 bp, 25 predicted proteins | sample UWRJS171409R4_FD_179913 | JGI IMG/M metagenome (GOLD analysis project Ga0247790, IMG submission 179913) | Soil microbial communities from Arlington Agricultural Research Station in Wisconsin, United States - UWRJ-S171-409R-4 | ecosystem: Environmental > Terrestrial > Soil > Agricultural land...
CTCGGCATGGCCGGTGGCTGGGCGCGGCTCGTGTCGCGCGTCGGCGATGACGAGGCCGGGCGCCGCGCGGTGGCGCGGCTCGCCGAGCACGTCGACACGTCGCTCGTCCAGATCGATCCCGAGCGCAAGACCGGCGAGGTCACCGTGCGGCTCGAGGGCGGCGAGCCGCGCTACACGCTGCACCCCGGGCGGGCGTGGGAGCGGATCCAGTGCACGGAGGCCGTGCGGGAGGCGCTCGGCGAGGCCAGCGTGCTCGTCTACGGCACGCTCGCGCAGCGCGCGCCCGAGGGGCTCGCCGGCTGGCGCGCGGCCGCCCGCGCCGCCGCGGCGAGCTGCCTGCGCGTGTGCGACCTGAACCTGCGCCCCACCGACGAGGGCGTGATGGCGATCCGCGAGGCGCTCGAGGCCGCCGACGTCGTGAAGGTCAACGACCGCGAGCTCGCCTCGCTGCGCGACCGCTTCGGGTGGGCCGATCCGATCGCCGCGCTGCGGCGCGGGCGCGCGCGCGTCGTCGCGGTCACGCACGGCGCCGACGGCTCGACGCTGTTCGGCGAGGGCGCGCGCGCGCCGATCGAGATCCCCGGCGCGCCCGCCGCCCCCGGCGGCGATCACGTCGGCTGCGGCGACGCGTACCTCGCGATCCTCGTGCACGGCATGACGCTCGGCTGGGACCTCGCCGCCTCGGGCCGCGCCGCGAGCCGGTGGGCCACCGCCGTCGCCGGCGCGCGCGGCGCGACGCCGGCGTTCTCCGAGGAGCAGATCGCCGATCTCCTGGAGGGCGCGTGAGCGAGCCGCGGGACCGGCGCGCGGACGCCGAGCCGCCCCCGCCCGACGCGTGGGAGCGCACGGCCGCGTGGATCGCCGCGCACGGCGCGCTGCCGGCGCTCGGGCTCCTCACGGTGCTCGTCGGCGCGCTGCTCTCCGGCGTGTTCCGCGGCGAGGTCGTCGGCGACGACCTCACGTTCCACATGGCCGAGGCGCGCCGCATCGCCGACTGCCTGCGCGACGGCGACTGGGACTTCTGGAACCCGAGCGCGAACGGCGGCTTCGCGTCGCTCTACTACTACCAGGCGATCCCGCAGCTCGCGGCGGCGCTCCCCGCGGCGCTCTTCGGCCACTTCCTGTTCTGGTTCCAGCTCAGCGTCTACCTGCCGCACGTGCTCGCGCCCGCCGCCGCGTACCGGGGCGCGCGCCTCATGGGCGCCACGCCGTGGCAGGCGTGCGGTGCCGCCGTCGCGGTCGCGCTCCTCTCCGGCGAGTCGCGCTGGGGCACCGGCGCCGACGGCACGTTCCAGGTCGGCCTGTACACGCAGACGTGGGCGCTCGCCGCGTTCCCGCTCGCGCTCGGCCACGGCGTGCGCTGGATCTCCGCCGGCCGGGGCCTCCCCGCTGCGATCGCGTGGGGCGCGTTCGTGACGCTGTGCCACCCGTTCGCCGGCATCTCGCTCGGCGTGGTGCTCGTCCTGGGGGCCGCGTTCCACCTCTCCGCGTCGCTCGCCGGCGCGCTGACGGGGCGCGGGGTGCCAATGAAGGCCGCCCTGCTCACCCTCTGCTTTGGCACCCTCGCCGTCCACGTCGCGCTCCTCATCGTGAAGTGGCAGGCGCTCTTCCTCGTGCCGATCGCGCTCTTCGCCGCGATGTGCGCGCGGCTCGGCTGGGAGGTCGCCACCGGGCAGCGCACCGAGCGTCCGCCCTTCGGACAGCTGGCCCTCGCGTACGTCCCGCGCCTCGCGATCCTGGGCGTCGCGATGCTGCTCGCGGCGCTGCCGGTGTGGCTCACCGTGCTCGTCGACTACGACGGCTTCGGCGGCTTCCCCCACCGCGTGAGCGACGAGGTGGGCCCCGGCTACAGCGAGCTCATGCGGTGGCAGCTGCGCGGCGCGATCCTCGACTTCCACCGCCCGCCGGTGCTGACGTGGCTCCTGCCGGCCGTCGCGCTGTTCGCGCGCGCGCCGCTCCTGCGCTGGCTGTGGCTGCCGGCGCTCTCGTTCGCGGTGCTGCTCGCCGTCGGCCCGCACATGCCGAAGACCGCCGACGACCTCCTGCCGGCGGTGCGCTTCCTCGGCGCGATGCAGGTCGTGCTCGCGATGGGCGTCGGCGCGGGCACGCTCGCGGCCGGCGCGTGGCTGTGGAACGCGCCCGACGACGCAGCGGCGCGCCGCGGGCTCCGGATCGCGACGCTCGCCGCCCTCGGCGTGATCGAGGGCCTGCTCGCCTACGCCGTGCTCTTCGGCTCCCCGAGCTTCGCCCCGCTCCGCGTGCTCGACGCGATCACGCTCGGCAAGCTCGCGCCGCTCGCGCTGCGCCTCTGCGGCGTGGCCGTGATCGCGCTGCTCGCGCTCGCCGCGCTGCCGCTGTGGCGCGCGCTCGCCGATCAATCGACGGTCCGCACCGCGCTGGCGGCGCTCCTCGCGGCGCTCGTCGTGGCGCTCGTCGTGCCCGGCAGCCAGGCGCTCGCCTCGCGGGTGCGCGTGCTCTCCGACTACGGCTACCGCGACGAGATGATCGAGCTGATCGACGCCATCGCCAAGGAGCCGCAGGGGCGCAAGCAGGTCGGCGGCGGCGCCGAGAACCACTGGTGGAACCAGCTCAGCTACGCCTACGCGCGCCGGCCCGCGCTGCTCCAGATGGGCGGCGGCGGCCTGCAGGCGAGCCCCAACTACGACTTCGTGTGGTCGGTGCGCGACCTCGCGAAGCTCGCGTGGGTCTACGACACTCCCTATCTGCTGTTCGCGCGCGCGAGCGAGTCGAGCCAACCCGCTGGCGAGCTGATCGCGCAGACGGCGCGCTACGAGTTGCGCCGCCTGCCCGCGCCCGGCGTGGTGTCGCCGATCCACATCACCGGCGAGCTCCCGCCCGGGCGCAAGGAGGCCCGCCAGGCGGGGATCGAGTGGCTGAAGATGCGCGAGGGGCTCGCGAACCGCCACCTCGCTTATAGCGGCCACGGCTTCCCGGGCCTGCCGCCCGACGCGCGGGTGCTCCGCACCGGCCGCACCCGCTCGCCCGGCGATCACGCCGATCTGTTCGCCGAGGTCGACGCGGCGCGCCCGTCGTCGTTCGTCTTCCGCGAGAGCTGGCACCCCCGGTGGCGCGCGTACCTAGACGGCGCCCCGGCGCCGGTCCGCCGTGTCACGCCCGACTTCCCGGCGGTGGACGTGCCCGCCGGCCGCCACCTGATCCAGCTCCGCTTCGAGCGCCCCTGGTGGGCGCACGCCTCCTGGCTCGCCTGGCCCGCCGTGCCGCTCCTCGCGTGGCTCGCCCTGCGGCTGCTCGAGCGGCGCCGCACGCCGCAGCTGCCACCAGCGCGCGTGGTCTAGCGGAATATCCTGCGGCCGGCGGGCTCGAGCTTGCCACGCAGGATCTCGCTGTTCTTCAGGATACAGTCCGTATTGAACATGTAGTGATACAAAGCATAAGCATCATGCTCGGCCGTCGGGCTATGCGTCGTGTCGTGGAAGATGGCGTCGTCGGCCCGCCGCAGCGGAGAGTTGGGCCGCGTCAAATCCCTGCGATCGATCTCCCTGATATACGCAATGATGGCCGCTTGATCAGGATATCGCCGCCGCTCGTCCTCATCGAGGAGCTCGGCGACCCGCTCCGCCTTCCTCCGGTCGTCCGCGTCGAGGTAGAACTTCCAATCCGCGTCTGGAAACACCGTCGTTCCGGTGTCACGCCCCTCGGCCACCACCCCGCCGCCGTCAGCCTGCCGCCGTTGCACGGGCAACAATGCCTCCCTGACCGGCGCGAGCTCGGCGATCTCCGAGGTGAAGGACAGGGTCCTCGCCGTGTAGAGCTCGCGGGTCAGATCGCGCCCGTTCACCAGGATGGCGCCCGACGCCTCGAAGGAGATCTCGATCTCCCGGGTGACCTGCAGGATGCTCCAGAGGTCTCGCGCCGATAGCCCCTTCGCCAGCGATGCGTACGCCACGGCCCTGTAGATGGCGCCGGTATTCACGTGCTTGTAGCCGAGGAGCCTCGCCAGCGATCGGGCCGCGGCGGTCTTCCCAACGGCGTTGGGACCATCGATCGTGATGATGAGCTGCTTCGACATTCGAGCCTCATGGCGGCGTCATTCCTCGTATACGGGGCCCGACCGGCCGACGCGACAGGCTGGCTGGCCCAGGGCGGCGAGGCGCGCCCGCCGGGCCGTGCCCACCCGTCAATCGTAGGTCGACTTCCCCATCTCCTCGGTGGTGATGCGATTGAAGTCACGCAGGCGCCTGCTGTAGAGCCTGGAGAGCTCTCCTGGCCCCAGGGCGGCGGCCTTGCGCTCGATCAACACCGCGGTATACGCGACGTGGCTGAGCTCGTCGCGGAGCAACGCGTTCAGGAGCTTTATCGCCCGCGGCAGGTTGGCAGCGGGACAATGCGTCTCGAGCGCGGCGCGCTGCATGAGGTGATGAATCGTGGTGCGGATCTCGGCGATGTTCATCTGCACGAAGTCGTCGAGCGTCGGGGGCTTCGCGTAGAGCGATCCCGCGACGGGTCGCGGCTCTCGTGCAAGCGCGTAGTCGGGCGAGAACGCATTCATCTCGCTGCGGAAGATGGGGTCGACGGCGTCGGGGAAGGAGAGGTCGAGGAGTGCCAGGTAGACCTTCGCGTGGCGCGACTCGTCCACGGCGTGACGCTTGAGGAGCTTCTGCTCGTGGCCGTCCGTGGCGCAGGCGGCGAGCGACCACAGGTCAGTGGCGCCCTGGCCCTCGCGCTGTGCGTTCCTCACCAGCGAGAGGATCAACCACGTGGGGTTGGCCGCAGCGTGGCGATACACGCTGCGGTACACCTCCATGCCGAACGGCGGGGGCTCGGCGGCCACCGCTCCTTCCACGGCCGCCAGGTAGGCCGGGCACTCGTCCGCCGGGGCGCGCTCGGAGAGCGCGACCCGGGCCACCGCACCGACCTGATCGGCCATGGGCTCGTCCTTCAAGCGGACGTAGACGTCCCTCGTGCTGGAGGCGGCGCTGATGCTGGGGACATTCGTTAACATGCGGGCCTCTACCGTAGGAGGAGCGTCGCGATGGCCGAGGTTCTCGCCGGACGCCTTACGCGTCCTTGCACGGAACCGGATCGAACGGGGAGTTGAGGGCGACGAACACCATGTTCGTGTTCGGGTACTTGTCGGCCAGCTCCTTGAGACTGGACTGATCGATCTCGAGCCTGCCGTCCCGGATGCGCCCGAGCACCTGCACCTTCTGGCCGTCCTGCTCGAGCTTGGTCACCGTGCGCTTCGCCCGCTCGTCGAAATCATGATCGTGCTTGGTCATCTGGATATCTCCAGTTTCTGGGTTTCGGATCGTCTACACCATGAGAGCAGTGTGTACTGGCGTCAAGGAACGCAGATGTTAAACCTGTCTAATCATCATCTAATCATCTGCCGTGCCTCATTTACTCATCTGCTCATCTGCTCATCTGCTCATCGCCGGAACGGTGAAGCTGGCCTGCTCCAGCCGGGTGAGCAGCTGGCCCACGCGGGGCGCCGCCGCCGCGCCGTCGCCCGCCTGCAGGAGGGCCTCGGCCTCGCGCGCGGTGGTCGTGCCGTCGCACAACAATGTCACGGCGAGCTCGCGCGGCGTCACCTCGACGGTCTCGCCGAACTCGTTGAGGCGCGCGAGGGTCACGCGATCCTCGCCAAACGCGAAGTCCACGTCGAAGTCGAGATAAGGTAACAATATATCGTCCGGCCGGCGGGCCAGCGCGGGCCAGGGGTCCGGTTGCCAGATCGGGCGCGAGGGCCCGACGAGGTGGCCCTCGGCCCACGCGAACACGGCGCGGGTGAAGGTCGCGATCCGGAAGGCGTGCTCCAGCGCGGTGCGCTCGTCGGGCTCCGCCGGCGCGCGGTGCAGGCGCCAGTACTGCTGGCTGGCCGACGCCTGCGTGGGCCGGAGCACGAGCGCGTGCGCCCAGCTCGCGGGGAGGAGGTCCAGCAGCCGATGCCGCCACTTGGGGGTCGGGTTGGTGAGCCCGTAGCCCGCCGTCAGCGCATCCACGGCGTGACCGAGCAGCTCCTGCGCGGCGAACACGAGCGATCGATAGTCCCCGCTCTCCCAGTATCCAACCATGTCGACCTGGATCGTCCGCCCCATCTGCCGGGCGACCTGCAACTTGAGGCGCGCCAGATCCGCCCGCGGCGGCATCCGCGCCTCGATCTGCGCCTGCCTCACGCCGTTGAGCACGCGGCCGTGCAGCAGCCGGTGCAGGAGCGAGCGCTCGTCGGGCGTGAACGTCACCGGGTGGGTGACCGCCCACCGGGCCTGACCGCACCGGCGCAGGCGACCGATGACCTCGTCGATCCAGCTGGTCCGCAGGATCCGCAGGTCGATCAGGCACCGGCTGATCACCAGCCCGAGCTCGTCGCGCGAGGGGAGCTCGCGCTGATCGCGCGCCGTGATCAGGAGCAGATCGATGTCCGACTTGCTGTTGCCCAGACCCTCGACGATCGAGCCGACGCCGAGGAGGACGTCGTCGGCGTGGAGCCCGACCGCGGCCTCCACGCCGGTGACGACGGAAGGCAGATCCACGCCCTTGCGACTCAGGAATTCAGACATGTTCATTGCTGGAAATCCTCGTTCGAGCGGCGCGCGCCGGACGGCCGGAGCGGCGCGCCCGCCGACCAGCGCGCCACGCGCACGGAGGCCTGGGCGTCCTGGGTGGCTCGGATGACCAGGACCGAAGGGTACGCGTGCGTGGCACCGAGGAGCCGCAGCTGCAGCTCCTCCATCCTGCGCTGGCACTCCTCCGGGGCGACCGCCGGGTTCTCGCGGTGCAGGAACGCGCCGAGCGCCCGGAACACCGGCGCGCCCGCAGTGAGCCGGGTCGACGAATCGATGTAGATGTCGATCCGCCGGCCGTGCCGGACCGCGTGCCGGTTCACCTCCTCGGCGAAGAACGGCCCGGCCGCGGTACCGAGGAGGTTCGCGGCCATGTAGGCCGTCCCCTCCGGCAGCAAGATGTGGTCCAGCTGCTCGAGCAACATCCGGCAATAGCCGAGCCCGTCCCGCCCGAGCCCCCTCGCGAACACCGGGACCGCGAGCCCGTCCGGCAGCGGCAGGAAGGGGGGATTGAACGCCACGACGTGGTATCGCTCGCGCCTGCCCAGCGTCTCCTCGCAGCGCTCCAGCCGGAGCTCGACGCCCGCGGTCATGCGGTTGAGGAGGCGGTTCACGTGCGCGAGCTCGAGGGCCCGCGGCGAGACGTCGGTCATCGTCACGTGGTTCGAGTACCGGGCCAAGGAGAGGCCGATCACCCCCGAGCCGGTCCCCAGATCGATCACCCGGTCCCCCGGCGCGACCCTGCGCGTATCGAGATAGAAGGCGAGCTGCAGCGAATCGCTCCCGAAATAGCTCTCCTGGACTGCCCCGCCGGGGTAGTTGATGCGGCTGTCGATCAGGAGCGGCATGTCCTGTGCCGAGATGAGCTGATAGGCGCCCATCTCGAGGTCCCCGCCGGATCGGATGAGGAGCCCGGCGTCGATCAGGCGCCCGGCGATCTGCTGCTCGAGCGGGGGGAGCGCGTCGTAGGAGACCGCGACCTTGAGCATCAGGCAGACCGCGAGCCCGAGCGCGGCGCGGTCGCCGGTCACGTAGGACTCGAGGTCGGCCGCCCGCTCGAGGCTGCCCCAGCCAAGGACGTTCGGATTCGTGTGATAGAGGCGCGCTGTCGCGATGGACTTGTAGAGCTGCACGAAGCCTATCCGATCCAGATAGTCACTCAGGACCGGCAGCCCCCGCTCCATGGCACTCGTCAACACGCCGCTACGCTACCACGAGAAAACAGATCGGCTCGTCGCACAATCTGAATACGATCCCGAGCGCGCCTGTACGTACAATCACGCATGGCGCCCGGCGACGCGGCGGCCCGATACCGGGCGTACGTACGATCACGCGTGGTGAGGATGCAGTGAAGTGACACGAACGCCCGCGCACCGACCGCGCGGCCAGAACCCGAACGCGGTGCTTGGACGCAGCGCTCCACGGGCCCTCGCGCAGGGAGGCCGCGCCGAACGCGCTGCCGCGCCGGCGCTTCGATCGATGCTCCGGCGCCGTCGGTGATCTGGGCCGAGCGCGCCCACCGCCGGGGCCGTGCGCCTGCACGGGCGGAGGTCCGGGAGAACTTCGCGCCGGCCTGCGTCACGCGGGCCTCGGCCGGCCGCGGCGCGCGGCACCGGAGATGCAATGCAGGCCCACGCACCAACCACGCATGACATGGCTCGGAGGGAGCACGCCGCGCATGAGCACGACCGCGTTGATTCTTGCAGCAGGACGAGGCTCTCGCCTGAGGCCGCACACCGATCATGTCCCCAAGTGTCTGGTGGAGTTGGCCGGGCAGAGCCTACTCGCACGTCAATGGCAAGCACTCCGGCATGCGGGCATCGACGACATCCATGTAATTACCGGGTACCGGGCGGCCGACATCGAGGCGCTCGGTTATCCGACCGTGCACAACCCAAGCTTCGCGACGACCAACATGGTGGCCACCCTGTTCTGCGCCCGGGAGCGCATGGCGGACACGGCGGACCTCCTGATCGTCTACGGCGACCTCGTCTTCGAGCCCCGGATCGTTCGAGCCCTGCTCGCCGAGGATGCGCCCCTGTCGACCACCATCGATCGGAGCTGGCATCGGTACTGGTCGCTCAGGATGGAAGACCCGCTGGCAGACGCGGAGACCCTCAGGCTGTCCGCCGACGGCCACATCATGGAGCTCGGAGGATCGGCTCGCTGCTCGCCGCGCCGCTCCGCGCAGATCGAGAGTGCTACGTGACCCGCGCCGACCTCGTCGTCCGGAGCCGCTTGATCGATCGCCTGGCCGCGGCGGGCGGCGACGTGGCCATCGCCGTGGCGGGCGCGGGCGCCAGCGGCAGCGCAGCCGGCGCGGCGCTCGTCGGGATCGCCAGGCTGTCGCCCCGGGCGGTCGAGTGCCTGCTCGCGCTCCGGGGCAGAGACGATGGCCGGGTCGCGACGGCGTCCCTGGCAGCGCTGCTCCGCGAGCTCGCCGCGCGCGGCCTGGAGCTCCGCGCCGTGGAGGACGAGGGCGACTGGGCCAGGCTCGCCGCGCCGCAGGACCTCGCCCGCTTCGTGCTGGGGACCAAGGCCGAGACCCTGGAGCGCCTCCGCCCCCTCGTGAGCCAGTGCACCATCGGTCACCAGGTGCGCTGCAGCGTGGCGGAGTGGCGCGCCGCGCCGCAGGAGGTCCTCGCGCGGGTGGCGGCGAGGTTCGGCACCCGCCCGCTCGCGGTGCGGAGCAGCGCGAGGAGCGAGGACAGCTGGGCCGCGTCCCGGGCGGGGCACTTCACGAGTGTCGTCGATGTCGCGCCCGATCGGGACGCGCTGAGTCGGGCCATCGGCGAGGTGATCGCCTCCTATGGACAGGGGGCAGACGATCAACAGGTCCTGATCCAGGAGATGGTCGACTCGGTGCAGCTGAGCGGGGTCGTGTTCACCCGGACCCTGACCCACGGCACGCCGTACTACACGATCAATTACGACGACACGAGCTGCCACACGGGGGACGTGACCGGCGGGACCGGCAAGGATCTCCGGACCGTCGTGATCCACCGCAGCGCGGCTGCGGCCGGAGCGCCGCAGCAGGACCCGCGCCTGATCCCGGTCATGCGCGCGGTCCTGGAGCTGGAGGAGCTCGTCGGGCATGACGCCCTCGATATCGAGTTCGCCCTCGGCCAGGCAGGGGAGGTCCATATCCTGCAGCTCCGACCGATCGCGGCGGCCCGGACCGGCGCGCAGATCTCCGACGAGGCGCTCGATCGGGAGCTCCTGGCGGCGGGCGCCGCGCTCGAGCGCGCCCGGACGCGAGGCCCGGGGCTCGTCGGCCGGCGGGCCTATTTCGGGGTCATGCCCGACTGGAACCCGGCCGAGATCATCGGCACCTGCCCGCGGCGGCTGGCCCTCAGCCTGTACCAGCACCTCATCACCGACGAGGTCTGGGCGATCCAGCGCGCGGAGTGCGGATATCGGGACGTCCGCCCCAATCCTTTGCTGATCACGCTCGCCGGCCATCCGTACATCGATATCAGGGCGAGCTTCAACTCATTCGTGCCGGCCTCCCTCGACGACGGCCTCGCCGAGCGCCTCGTGGACCATTACTTGCTGCGCCTGCGCCGGTATCCCTACCTCCACGACAAGGTGGAGTTCGAGGTCGCGGTCACGTGCCTGGACTTCGACTTCGATCGGCGCGCCCGGGGGCTGCGCACCTTCGGGCTCACCACCGCGGAGATCGACAGCCTCGCGGCCGGCCTCGGGCACGTCACCCAAGAGATCATGCGCCGGTATCCGGAGGATCTCCGGAGCATCGAGCAGCTGGAAGGGCGATTCGACGCGCTCATGCAGCGCCGCCTCGAGCCGCTCGAGCGCGCGGCGGCCTTGCTGGAGGACTGCCACCGCTACGGGACCCTCCCGTTCGCGCACCTCGCGCGCGGCGCGTTCGTGGCGGTCGCGCTCCTGCGCTCGATGACCGCGGTCGGCATCCTCGACCTGGAGCGGCAGGCCGCCTTCCTGAGCTCCCTCAGCACGGTCTCCCGGGACTTCGAACGAGACGGCGACCACGTCGCGGCAGGGCGGCTGTCCTGGGATGACTTCGTCCGGCGCTACCGGCACCTCCGCCCGGGCACCTACGAGATCACCTCTCCGAGCTACGGAGACGAGCCGGAGCGCTACCTGCGCCCGGCGACCCTCGGCGCAAAGGCCGCAGGCGCGGCGGGCGGGCCAGCCGCCGGTGATGAGATCCGCCCGGTGTGGTCCGAGGCGATGTGCCGGACGATCGGCGGCCGGCTCCGCGGGCTCGGCCTGCCGGATTCGGTCCCCGACCTCGAGCGCTTCCTCCGCGCCACGATCGAGGGCCGCGAACGGTCCAAGTTCGTCTTCACCCGCCACCTGAGCCAGGCGCTGGACGACCTGGCGGCCTTCGCCCTGCGGCACGGCTGCGATCGCGAGCAGCTCTCTCACATGGATATTCATGATCTCCTCCAGATCGGCAATGCGACGTCCAGCCGCGAGATCGCGGCCTTCATCGCGGCACGAGCCGGCGAGGAGAGGCGCGCGCACCGCGTGGCCCTCTGCGCGCAGCTGCCGCCGCTCGTCTTCGAGCAACGCGATCTCCGCGTCTTCGAGCGGTTCAGGAGCCAGCCCAACTTCGTCACCAGCAAGCGAGTCGTGGCTCCGCTCGTCGAGCTGACCGGGCCCCCCGAGGCGGGGGGCGGGGGCATCGAGATCGGCGGCCGGCTCGTGCTCGTGCCGCGGGCCGACCCGGGCTACGACTGGCTATTCGGTCACCCGCTCGCGGGCCTGATCACCATGTACGGCGGCGCCAACAGCCACCTGGCCATCCGCGCCGCGGAGGCGAACCTCCCGGCGGCTATCGGGGTTGGCGAGTCCTGCTACGAGCACCTGACGCGGGCCCACGTGCTCGAGATGGACTGCGCGGGCCAGCAGATCCGGAGGATCCAATGAGGCGTATCGGGATCACGCAGCGAGTCGAAATTGCGGCGGGCCACGGCGAACGCCGGGACTGCCTGGATCAGCGCTGGGCGAGGCTCCTGGCCTCCCGCGGGTTCATCCCGGTCCCGCTGTGCAACGAGGTCGAGGACGTGGCGCACTATGTCGAGGCGCTCGCGCTCCACGGTGTGATCCTCACCGGCGGCAACGACATCACCTCGCTGGACGGGGCGACGGACCCGGCGCCGGAGCGCGATCGCTTCGAGCGCGCGCTGCTGGCGGCCGGCAGCGCGCGCAGGTTGCCGATCCTGGGCGTGTGTCGAGGTGCGCAGCTCTTGGCCCTGTTTCACGGTGGCCGGGTCAGTCCGGTGACCGACCACGTGGCGCGGCGGCACGCGGTGACCCTGGTGGGGGGCCATCTCACGTCGGCGGCGGGCCGCGTGGCGCTCCGCTGGCCGGCGCGCTTCGAGGTGAATAGCTATCATTCATTCACCATCTCGCCGGGGGCGCTGGACGCGCGGCTCGTCCCGCTGGCGCTCGCCGACGATGGCAGCGTCGAGGCGGTCGGCCATGTGGACCTGCCCCAGCTAGGCGTGCTCTGGCATCCCGAGCGCGAAGACCCGGCTGCGGACGACCCGCTCGATCTCCTCCGGATCTTCGTGGAGCCGACCCCGCGGAGGTTCATGCTCCGCGGCGGCTCGAGCGGAGAGCTGCGGGGGATCCGGGCGTTCGATCTGAGCGAGCCGATCCATCCATGCGAGCGAAGCGAGCGCGCCGGGCGAGGCAAACGAGGATGACCGCGCGGATCCGCCTCATGACCTTCAACCTGCGCGGCGCCACCTCATGGGACGGCTGGAACATGTGGCCGATGCGGATCCCCCTGGTCCTGGATCTGCTCAGGGCGTACGCACCGGACGTGACCGGCTTCCAGGAGGCCCACCCGCTGAACCTGCTCGCGCTCCGGCGGTGGAGGAGCAAAGGCTGGTACCACGGATTGCGTAGCGGAGATCGGTTATCGGGACCTTATAATCCGCTGTGCTGGCGCACGGACTCGGTCCGCGCCGGCGCCCGGGGTGCGTTCTACCTCAGCGCCACGCCGGAGCGGCGCTCGAAGAGCTGGGGCTCGCGCCACATCCGGACGGCCACGTGGGCGGAGCTCGTCACGAGCGCGGGCGCGTTCCGGTGCGTGAACGTGCACCTGGACAATGCCAGCCGGCGGGCTCGGGTCGAGGCGGTACGCTTGATCCTGCACCGGCTGGCGGCGCTAGGTGGCGACGTGCCCACGGTGCTCCTGGGAGACTTCAATCAAGACCCCGCCGGGCAGGTCTACGAGCTCCTCACGGCGGGCGGGCTTCGCGATGCGTGGCTGGAGGCCGGGCGAGAGGACGACGAGGAGGCCTTCACGATCCACCGGTTCACCGGCAAGCGCCTGACCGGCGAGGGGCGGATCGACTGGGTGTTCGTGTCGAAGCACTTCGACGTCGGGCAGGCGGACATCGTCAAGAATGGTCGAGCGCCCCGGTACCCGTCGGATCACTTCCCGGTCCTGGTCGATCTCCGGTTGCGCTCGTCACCCAGTGCACCCTGCTCTCGATCTCTCCCCCGGACTCCAATGTGAGGACGCGAAAGCCATGACGGCCTGGCTCGTATCGGTGGGAGGCCCAGAAGTCCTCGTGATCGACAGGCGCGCCGAGCTGGGCGTGCCATGCCTGCGAGCAGGTGGACGGCGTCGTGAAGAGCTTCACGTGCCGGGCGGCGCGCTCGAGCTCGAGGTGGCCGTGGCCGCAGATCACCCCGCGCGCGTTGGCTCGCGACTCGAGCAGCTCGAGCAGCGCCGCGGCGTTCTGGAGCTGGCAGCCGCTGGAGGGACAGTAGCTCGCCGGGCCGTGGTGCAGGCAGGCCAGCACCGGTCGGTCCGGATCCTCGTCGAGCGCCGAGGCGAGGAGGTCGAGCTGCGCGCGGTCCAGGAGCCCGTGGGGTTGGCCGGGGACCTGCGAGTCGAGCAGGACGATGCGCCACGCTCCGACCTCGACCACGGGGCCGGCCTGGACCGAGCCGCCGAGGAGCGAGCGCCGCAGCTCGCTCGCCGCGTCGTGGTTGCCGGGGATCACGTGAGCCGGCAGGCCGGTGCCGGCGAGGAGCTGGTGGAGCCGCCGGTACGAGCCGGAAGAGCCGTCCTCCGAGAGGTCGCCCGTGGCCACGATCAGGTCCGGCGGCTCGGGGAGCGCCTGGGCGGCACCGAGCACCGCGCGCAGCGATTCGAAGGAGTCAGTGCCATAAATGGTCGCACCCGCGGACGGCAAGATATGGAGATCGGTGATATGCAGGAGTCTCACCGCGGGAGTCGAGTGCATCGGGTGCATGATACCCCGTGCGCCGTCGAGGCCCCAGCGCTCGCGGCGCTCGTCGATTCACCGATGATCATGAATTGTCGGAGCGGAGGATCACCGAGATCCTGTTCCATCGATCTCGTGATCAGGCCCGTGATCGGGAATCGGCGCCGCCGGGCGCCGGGGCGGCGCCCGTGAATGGCTGGCTCGTGGCCGCGGCGGCGCTGGGGGGCGCGGAGCTGGCGCTGGCGCTGGGGGTGCGAGCGCTGCGCAAGGAGTTCCAGTGGCTGATCGTGCCGGCGGACGAGGCGCCGGAGATCCCGCCGGAGGTCATCGACAGCTACGCCAGGCAGAGCTTCGACCCCGAGCTGGGGTGGGTGCGCCAACCAAGCAGCGCCGGGCGAGACGTGACGGAGGGCGGGCCGGTGACGTTCCACATCGACGAGCAGGGGCGGCGATGCAACCCGGGCTTCGCGGGTCGCCCCTCGGACGTCGCCGTCTTCGGAGACTCCTATGCCTTCTGCCGGCTGACCGCGGACGACCAGACCTTCCCCCACCGGCTCTCGTCGCTGCTCGACACGAACGTCCTGAACTTCGGCGTCGGCAACTACGGCCTCGATCAGGCCCTCCTGCGCCTCGAGCGCGAGCTGCCGGGCCTCGGCGGCCGGTTCGTCGTGATGGCGGTGGTGCCGGAGACGATGGCCCGCATCCACTCCTCTTGGAAGCACTACTTCGAGTACGGCAACACGCTGGCGTTCAAGCCCCGCTTCGTGCTCGAGGGCGAGCGCCTCGTCCACGTCCCCTCGGCGGTCCGGCGCGCAGCGGACCTGGCCAGCTACCGGCGCGAGCTGGAGCGGATCCGCGCCCTCGATCCCTTCTACCGCAGCAAGTTCCGGCGCGACGTCTTCCGGGCGCCGCATCTATGGCACCTCGCGCGCCGGCTGCCCCGCCACGGCCCGATCCTGCTGCACCTCCTGCGGGGCCGGCTCACGGGCGACCGCGCGGCAGCGCGGCGGCGCGCCTTCGCCGTGATCATGAAGGAGAACACCCGCGCGGCGGCGCGCCTCTACGTGCGCCCGGAGTGCCGGGCGCTCTTGCGGGCGCAGGTCGAGCGCTTCGCCGCCGCCTGCCGGCGGGCGCGGCGGACGCCGCTCCTCGTGGTCCTGCCCCAGCCGATCGACCTCGAGTGGATCGAGCGGCACGGCGATTACTACGGCCCCTTCTGGGCATCGCTCGGCGAGAGCTGCCCGATCCTCGATCTGACCCGGCGCTTCCTCGATCATCCGCGGCGGGCGGACCTCTACGTGGGAGGCGCGCTCGGCCCTCACGTGAGCGCCGAGGGCAACCGCATGATCGCGGAGATCGTCGCGCGGTGGATCGCGGACGCGAGGCCGGATCCCAGGTGAGCTGTGACGCAGCTCTGCCGCAGCGGCACTCGCAAGCTGATGAGCGTTCAGTCTGGAAACAATTCTGAGCGCAGCGAGATGTGGAAGCGCTCGTCGAGCACGAGCCCGAGTGCCTCTCCGATCAGGCGTATCGTGTCCTGCCCGTCCGGATAACGAAGGCTCGAGATGACCGTGTTCTGGAGCCCAGCGATCGCGTGATCCACGAGCATCCGGCAGTCCCGGTAGGCGACGCTGTCGTGGCTCGGCCTCGGTGTCGGGACCTTCTTCAACAGCCGCTGCAGATCGTACTCGGGATGCTCCGCCACGAGCTCGACGAACACGGCCTCGGCGTAGTCGCGCCCGAACCTGGCTTCGAGCGCCCGCAGGTTGTTGCTGATGAGGTTGGCGAACCGGTCCCGCTCTTCGTCGAGGATGTCCATGCGGGTCGGGTGCTCGTGGAGCAGGTACTCCTCGAGCTCCTGCGTCCACGGCAGCTCCTGCAGGGTCAGCGCCCCGCGCTGATCGAGCGCGAGCACGTACGTGGGATTGCACGGACCCGGCCCGCGCTCGATCGAGAAGCTCGCTTTGGCGATCTTGCCGCCGGCTCCGATCACGCTGCGCAAGAACTCCACCTGGAGCTGCCCCTTGGACTTGCTCATCGGAGCGTCTCCATGAGCCGGACGAGCCGGTCGCCGTGGGTGTCGCGCCGGCCGGTCTCTCGCTGGCCCGCGACCCGCCCCAGCTCCAGCAACCGCTCGACGACCCTGATCTCGTCGGCGTTGCGCTCGGTGCTGGCGCGCGGGTGCGCGGCACGTTGCGCCTGGACGAACTGCGCCAGCACCGGGATCAGCTGATCCTGTCGAGCCCCCAGGAGCGCCGAGAGGGTCGTTGGAGGCGCGCCCGGAAAGCGCGTCGCCAGGAACCCTTCGTACTCGGGCTGGACCGCGCGCCAGCTGGCGGTGTGCGCCGGCTCGAGGATCAGGGCTCGCAGCTCGAGCAGCTGCAAGATCTGGAGCTCGATGCTCTCGCCGGATCCCCACATCAAGGGCGCCTCGAGCATGTGCTCGAGCCGCTCGTCCACGAAGTCGAGCAACCTGGATGCAAGCGACGTCATCGATCCTCGTCCTCCAAATCCGTCTCCGTACAGCTCAGATAGCTCGGGTGCTCCCAGTGGGCCTCGAGGTATGCATCCCATAGCGTGCCGTCCGGACCGGTGAGGGCATCGACGCCATGGCGCTCCACCTCGACGGTGAAGTGGTGGAACCAGCGCTGTCCAAGCTCCTGCTTCGGGACGACGAATCGGCCCATACGCGGGCGGATCTTCCACCCTCTCGCGACCGGATCTCGGCCCCGCGCGATCGGAAGAACTGCGCGCGCGGCCTCGAAACAGCGACCGCTAGCAGCCGGGTATGCGCTCAAAACGACCTCGACGGCCTCGCGTTCATTGCGCTCCCATTCGACAGGCATGCTCGCGATTCGGCGGCGGCAGAAATGCCGCACAGACAGTACTTGGTTTTCCGAGTGCTTGTCACGTCGTGCTCCGGCGGCGCCCGTCGCTCAACGCGCCGAGCCGGCGGTGGGCGCTGGCGCGGCGGAAGGCTTCGCCGAGCCGGCTGCGGGCTTGGGCGCAGAGCCGGCTGCGGGCTTGGGCGTAGAGCCGGCTGCGGGCTTGGGCGCAGAGCCGGCCCCAGGCTTGGGCGACAGGGCGCCGGCGGGCTTGGAGGGCGGGGGCGGGGCGTCGTCAGCCGGCCTGGGCGCGTTGCTGCCGCCGGGCGGCGGCGGCGGCAGGTCGGTCGGCTTGGTCTCGGGCGCGGTGCCGAGCGGCTCGTCGGCGCGCGGCATCGGCAAGACCACCTTGAGGCTGGTCAGCTTCCAGGGGTCCTGGCGCGTGCTGCGGTAGAAGCCGAAGGTGGCGCGCACGCCCTGCGCCTTCGTGTACTCGGTGAGGGCGTCGAACGTGGCCGTGCTGCCGCCAGCGTAGAGCTTGGCCTCGGTGACGTCGATGATGCGGCGGTAGTCGCCGAGCGCGGCGACGTGCTCGGCCTGTAGCATCACGAAGCGGCCCTTCTCCTCCTGCTTCTGGAAGATCTTCGTGGCCTCGTCCCAGACCCGGTCGGCGTGGCTGTCGCGGAGCTGCTCGAGGATCTTGTTCGCGGCCACGAACAGATCGCACTTCTTCGGATCCATCGGATCCTTGCACGCCTGCACGCGCTGCTCGCGCTGCGCCTTCGTGATCTTCAGCTCGGGCGGCACGTCGACGCCGAGGCCGAGCAGCTTCCAGCGGCCCTGATCCCAGTGCAGGCTCACCGAGGCGCGCGCCTTGCCCTTCTCGTACGCGACCGTGAGCGAGACGCGGCCGATCCGGCCGGAGGGCCCGGTCGTCACGAGCGACTCGTTGATCGCCGCGATCTCGAGGAAGCGGCCGATCGTCGCGTGCATGTCGGTCATCGTGTCGACGAACCGATCCTTGCGCGCCACCTCGTGGAAGCGCGGCGAGGCGTCCTCGTAGACTTGCTCGATCGCGGCGGGACCCTTGCTGAGCTCGGCCAGGATGTGCTCGGCCGTCGGGCGAAAGTCCGGCGCGTCGATGCCGCGCACCTGGAGCGCGATGATCACGACGATCCACGCGAACACGAGGAGGAAGCCCACGATCGCGCTGCGCACGAGCAGGCCGCCGCGGCGCGTGCGGGCGACGCGCGGCAGCTCGTGGATCGATTCGCCGACGGTGGCGAGGCTCTCGCCGATCGCCGACACGCTCGCGCCGACGATCGGCACCTTGTGCGACTTGGAGCCCAGGCGCGCGATGCCGGTGCCGAGCGTCTCGATCCCCGTGCCGAGCTTCGAGACGCCCTCGCCGATCACCTCCTTCGCGACCTCCCGGGCGGCCGAGAGCCGGTGCGGCCGCGGCGTCTCGTTGCCGGCGGTGATGGCGACGGGCGCCGCGACCCTGCCGCTCGCGACTGGCGCCGAGCCGGCGTCGGAGACGGCGGCGGGCACCGCGGACGCACCGGCGCGCCCGGGCTTGCCGCTCGGCGCCGCCGGGTGCTCGCCGCTCGGCGCCGCCGGGTGCTCGCCGGAGAGCACCACGTCGATCGACCCGCTCGAGCCGGCAGACGGCGCGCCGGCCGATGGCGAGCTCACTCCCGCCGCGGATGCGGGCACAGCACCCGGCGCGGCGGGATGCTCGCCGGAGAGCACCACGTCGATCGACCCGCTCGAGCCGGCAGACGCGGCGCGCTCGCTCGCCTCGCTCGAGCCGGCCAGCGGCGGGCCCGCGCTCGAGCTCGCGACGTCGCCCGCGCCGCTGCCCGCAGGGGGCGGCTCGGGCGGCTTCTCATCGCGATCGCGATCCGAGGACACGGCGAATCATGACATGGAGAAGAAGCGCGCGACCAGGTTCTCCGCGACGTCCCGGCGGTAGGCGGCCGTCGAGCGCACGTCGTCGATCGGCCGGATCGCGCCGCGCAGCGCCGCGCGCGCGGCCTCGGCGGCGGCGGCCCCGAGGCGCTGGCCGCGCACGGCGTCCTCGACGGCGGCGATCCGGATCGGCCGATCGGCGACCGCCCCGAGCGCGACCCGCGCCGAGGTGACGGTGTCGCCGTCGAGCTCGATCGCCGCGGCGCCCATCACCTTCGAGATCGACTGCGCGCGCCGCGTGCCGACCTTGCGCCAGGTGGTGCGCGTCGCCGCGCCAGGCAAGGGCAGCGCCGCCGAGACGATCAGCTCGTCGGGGGCGAGCTGCGTGGTGCGGTAGCCGGTGCACCACGCGTGGTACGGGACGCGCCGCCGGCCGCGCACCGACGCCACCTCGAGCACCGCGTCGAGCGCGAGCAGCACCGGCAGGCTGTCACCGACGGGCGACGACGTGCCGACGTTGCCGCCGACCGTGGCGCGCGCCTGGATCTGCAGCGCACCGATCTCGCGCGCCGCCAGCGCGAGCGGCGCGAGGCGCGCCTGGATCACCGGGTGGCGCTCGACCTCGCTCCACGTCGCGCCAGCCCCGATGACGACGGCGTCCGCGCCGACCTCGATGCCGCCCAGCCCAGCGAGCCGCCACAGATCGAGGATGCCGGCGGGCTCCGGCCGGTGGTTCGCGTTGACCATCAGATCGGTGCCGCCAGCGAGCACCATCCAGTCGGGGTGCGCGGCGCGGAGCGCGAGCGCCTCGTCGAGATCGCGCGGACGGGCGTAGGCGGTCACGGTGCACCTCCTGGAGCGGGCGCGGCCGCGCTCGCCCCGGGCACGGCCTCGCGCGCCGCCGCGAGGACGGCATCGACGATCAGCTGGTAGCCGGTGCACCGGCAGATGTTGCCGGCGAGCAGCTCGCGGACCTTCGCGCGCGCCGCGGCCTCGTCGCCCGCGGCGAGCGCGGCCGCGACGAGCCCCCGATCGACGACGTGCGCCGCGCAGATCGCGATGCCCGGCGTGCAGATGCCGCACTGCGCGCCGCCGCACGCGACGAGCTCGCGCTGCACCGGGTGCAGGACGTCGCCGCGCGCGGCGAGCCCCTCGACGGTCGTCACCGCGCGGCCGACGCACTGGCCGGCGGCCACGAGGCACGAGTTCACGACCTCGCCGTCGAGGATCACGCTGCACGCGCCGCACTCGCCCTCGCCGCAGCCCTCCTTCGTGCCGGTGAGCCGCAGATCCTCGCGCAGGACGTCGAGGAGCCGCTTCCAGGGCGACGCCTCGACGGTGCGCGGCTCGCCGTTGACTTGCATCTCGATCTTCACGACGCCACCTCCGCGCCCGCGGCCGCGCGCGCCTCGGCAGACCAGCGCGGGCGCGCCGCCGCCACGTGCTCCGGCGAGATCGGCAGCTCGTCGAACGCGCACCCGAGCGCGTCCTCGACGGCGTTCGCGACCGCGGCCGCCGGGCCGTCCATCGGGATCTCGCCGACGCCCTTGGCGCCCGACGGCCCGTGCGGGTACGGCACCTCGACGAGGATCGTCTCGAGCTCGGGCGCGTCGGCGAACGTTGGCACGATGCAGTTCGTCATGTTCGCGTTCGCGACCCGGCCCTCCTTGTAGACGACGTTCTCGAGCACCGCCCAGCCGAGCGCCTGCAGCGTACCGCCCTCGATCTGCCCCTTCACGATCACCGGGTTGATCGCCTTGCCGACGTCGATCGCCTGCACGCAGCGCTCGATCGCGACCTCGTAGGTGTCGAGATCGACCGCGACGTCGACGAGGCACGCGGCCCAGCCGTACACCGGGTACGCCGAGCCGGTGTACGTCGCGTCGTCCCACTGGATGCCGGGCGGCGGCGCGTACGTGACCGTCTCGGCGAGCTCGCCGGCCGACGCGGCGTGCGCCCGCGCGAGCTCCACGAGCGAGCCGGAGGCGCCGTGCTCCTTGGCCCACGCCTCGAGCCGCCCGCGCAGCGCGCGCGCGGCCTGCTCGACGAGGCCGCCGACCACCATGGCGGTGCGGCTCGCGACCGTCGGGCCGCTGTCGGGGACGCGCGCCGTCGACGGATCGATCACGTCGACGTCCTCGGTGGCGACGCCGAGCGCCCCCGCGGCGATCTGCACGAAGATCGTGATCGCGCCCTGCCCGATGTCCGTCGAGCTCGAGCGCACCTCGAACCGGCCCGCGGAGGTGACGGCGACCGTGGCGCGGCCGGCGAGCCGCTGCTCGCCGGAGCCGGTGAAGCCCGCGCCGTGGAAGTAGAAGCAGACGCCGCGGCCGCGCCGGAGCGGCGCGCCCGACGGGCTCTGGCCGGCGCGCGCGGGCGGCGGCCCCGCGACGCGCTCGATCGCGGCGAGCACCTCGTCGGTGCCCACGGAGGCCTCGAGCAGCTGGCCGGTCGCCGTGGTGTCGCCGGCGCGCAGCGCGAGCCGCTTGCGCAGCGCGAGGGGCGCCTCGCCGCGCGCGAGCGCGAGCTTCTGCATCTGGCGCTCGTACGCGAACGTCGTCTGCGGGGCGCCGAAGCCGCGGAACGCGCCGTGCGGCGGGTAGTTCGTCGCGACGACGCGGCCGCGCACGCGCACGATCGAGCAGCGGTACGGCCCGGCCGCGTGCAGGATGCCGCGCGACAGGACGACCGGCGACAGCGTGAGGTACGCGCCGCCGTCCATGACGACGTCGACGTCCACCGCGATCGGCTCGCCGGCGGCGTTCACCGCGAGCCGGTGCCGCGTGCGCGACGGGTGCCGCTTCGTCGTCGCGGCGATGTCCTCGTCGCGGTCGTAGACGATCTTCACGGCGCGGCCGGCCTTGGCCGCGAGCAGCGCGACGTGCGCCGCGATCATCGACGGGTACTCTTCCTTGCCGCCGAAGCCGCCGCCGGTCACCGCCTGCGAGACGACGACGCCGTCGGCGTCGCACCCGAGCAGCGCCTTCATGGCCTTGTGCACGTAGTACGGGCACTGCATCGAGCCGACGATGTAGCACCGCCCATCGCTCCACTCGGCCATCATGGCCTGCGGCTCGATGTACATCTGCTCCTGCGGCGAGGTGGCGTAGACGCCCTCGATCACCTGCGCGGCGCCCGCGAACGCAGCGTCGAGCTCGTCGTCGCTGACGTGGCCCTTGCGGATCAAGAACTTCTTGAAGACGTTGTCGTCGCCATAGAGCCGCTGCGTGACGGCGAGCGCGTCGTCCATCGAGAGCACCGGCGGGCGCGGCGAGATGCGGGGCGCGACCGCGCGCGCCGCCGCGGCGGCGAGGGCGCGCGTCGGCGCGGCCACGAGCGCGATCGGCTCGTCGACGTGCATCACGCGCCCGCCCACCGGCACGAGCGCCGGCTGATCTTCCTCGATCAGGAGGATCACGTTCTTGCCGGGGATGTCGGCGGCGGTCACCACGACGACGCTCGACCAGTCGAACGCGGGATCGAGGTCGATGGCCTCGAGCACGCCGTGCGCGACCTTCGAGCGCACGGTCATGCCGTGCCAGGCCCCCGGCGCGTCGAGATCGTCGAGGTAGCGCGCGCGGCCGGTGACCTTCGCGACGCCGTCGACGCGCGGCACCGGGGCTCCGACGAGTGGAGTGACCTGCGATCGATCCATCGCGGGATCTAACCGCAGCGGGAGGGCCGAGTAAACGCCGCCGGCCCGCGCGGTGATAGGGTGACGATGCGTAGAATCGCGGCGTGCGGCAACAGCAGCTCGGCGATCGGACGGTCACGTGCGTCGGGTGCGGCGATGTGCGGCTCGCGACGGCCGCGGACCGCGGCGTCGACGCGCGCGACGTCGAGCGCGCCGTCCACGCGGCCCTCGAGCTCGGGATCACGCTGATCGAGGCAAGCGACGAGGAGGCGGCCGAGCGCCTGTGCGGCGACGCCGTGCGCGCGATGCGCCTGCGCGATCGCGCCGTCATCGCGTGCCGCGTGCCCGAGCTGCCGGCACGGCCGGGCGCCCCGCGCCGCGATGTCTTGCCCGAGCGGCTGCCGCCCGCCTACGTGCAGCAGCGGATCGAGGCGAGCCTGCGCTCGACGCGCCTCGACGCGCTGCCGCTCGCGCAGCTCTCGCTGCGGGGCGCCTGGCGAGCGTCGCGGGCGTGGCCGGAGCTCGTCGGCACCTGCGCGCGCCTCGTCCGCGAGGGCAAGGTGCTCGCCTGGGGCGCGCTGTGCGAGGGCGACGGCGGCGACGGCGACGGCAGCGGCAGCGGCGGCGAGGAAGAGGGCAGCGGCAGCGGCAGCAGCGGCGATGCGGCGCTCGCTCGGGAGCCGTGGCTCGCGTCGATCTCGATCCCGTTCAGCCTGTGTGAGCGCGGCGCCGAGGCCGTGCTCAACAGCGACAGCGGCGAGAGCAGCGCCGACGGTGAGGGCAAGAGCGGCGAGGGTGGCCTCCCCGGCCTCCCCGGCCTCCCCGGCCTGCCGGGCCTCCCCGGCCTCCCCGACCTCGGCAGCTTCGCCGGCAGTGGCGGCAGCGGCATCATCTTGATCGGCGACCTCGTCGCCAGCAGCAGCGCCGCCAGCGCCGGCCCCGGCGGCGCTGGCGCTGGCAGCGGCGGCCTCGTCAGCCCACCCGGCGATAGCGCCGCCGGCACCGGTGGCAGCAGCGCCACCGGCAGCAGCTCCACGCCCAAGGTCATCTTCGCCCGCCGGCCGCTCGCGGGCGGCGCGCTCGCGGGCACGCTCGGCCCCGGCGCGCGGATGTCCATACGCGACGATCGCCGCTCGCTCGACGACGCCGCGCTCGAGCGGCTCGCCGTCCTCGCGGCGAAGCTCGCCCCGCTCGTCGAGCGCGAGCCGCCAGCCGCGCGCTCCTGCGAGACCGCGCGCGCCGCCCTCGAGCGTGGCCACCGGCCAGAGCACGTCGAGGCGCTCACCCTGGCCGAGCTCGCGCTGCGCTTCGTCCTCGATCGCGGCGCGATCGCGCTGCCGCGCCTTCACCGCGCTGAGCGGATCCCCGAGGCGATCGCCGCGGCCTCCGCTCCGCCGCTCTCGCAGGCACTCCTCGATCGCCTCCTCGAGCTCGTGCGTGACGACTGAACTAACCTTCAGTATGCTCGTCGAGCCTTGAAGCCGCGCGAGACGTCGAACCCGCACAACCGCTTCCGCAAGGAGATCGTCGCGTACGACGACGGCGACGGCCCACCGCCCTCGCAGGTCACCCTGATCGACGATCGCTCGCGCTCGATCCTCAGCGAGAACGACTCGCCCGACCTGCCGTTCCGCTACAGCGTGAACCCGTACCGTGGCTGCCAGACCGCGTGCGCTTACTGCTACGCGCGGCCGACGCACGAGTACCTCGATCTCGGCGCGGGGACGGACTTCGACACGAAGATCGTCGTCAAGCGCGACGCGCCGGAGCTCCTCCGCGCGGCGTTCGATCGGCCGAGCTGGCGCGGCGATCACGTGATGTTCTCGGGCGTCACCGATTGCTACCAGCCGATCGAGCGCGAGCTCGAGCTGACGCGGCGGTGCCTCGAGGTGTGCCTCGAGTACAGAAACCCGGTGAGCGTGATCTCGAAGCACGCGCTCGTCGAGCGCGACGTCGATCTGTTCCTCGCGCTCGCGCAGGAAGCGCGGTTCTCGCTCAGCGTCAGCCTCGCGTGGACCGATCCGGAGCTCGCGCGCGCGATCGAGCCGTGGGCGCCGTCGCCGGAGCGGCGGCTCAAGGTGATCGAGACGCTGGCGAAGGCGGGCGTGCCGGTCGGCGTCATGGCGGCGCCGATCATCCCGGGCGTCAACGACAGCCAGCTGGTCGGGCTGCTCGAGCGCGCCGCCGCCGCGGGCGCCACGAGCGCCGGCTGGGTGCTCCTGCGGCTACCGGGCGCCGTCCAGCAGGTGTTCGAAGAACGCGTGCGCGGCGCGCTGCCGCTCGCCGCCGACAAGATCCTGCACCGGATCCGGGAGACGCGCGGCGGCGGCAAGCTCTACGACGCGCGCTTCCACACGCGCGGCCGCGGCGAGGGCCCGTACGCCGCCATGATCGCCACGATGTTCGAGACCACGGTGGCCCGGCTGGGCCTGAACCGCCGCCACCGCGGCCGCAGCCGCGTCGAGTACGACGGCGGCGCGGCGCGCGCGAGCGAGCACGGCGACCACGACGACGCCGAGCCGACCACGTTCCGGCGCCCGCCCCCGAAGACAGGTCAGCTCAGCCTGTTCTGACGTACGAGCCGCCGCAGGAGCTTCCCGCGAAGCGCGCGCACTGAGAGTTAGCTTCGTGCCGCACTGGCGCGCAGGAGGGCGCCGAGACCACCACTAGGCAGTGGCCGACCGAGATCCGCATGCGAAACGCCTCGGTTCGCGAGAACATACTTGAGCATAAGAGGCATGGCCCACAAGCGCGCTCCGGTCCGCGAGCCCATCGTGTAGCGAGCGCCCACCGCATCGAGGATGTCCCAGTGGCGAGCCATCGCAGCCAAAAAATGTTCTGCTCGGCCAGGCTCGTCGAACCAACGGTAATTCACCTGGGATAGCAAGCCCAGAATACTCCACGGCTGCTCCAGAGCTTCCTCGAACGCCCGGGCGGCGATGGCCAGTGTGGCCCGGCCGCTGCCGATGGCTGTCGCCAGCTCCCAGAACGGAGCGTAAGCATGGATATTGTCCTCTCCGCCCAGTAGCGGAGAAGATCCGTTCAGCATGATGAGGCCCGGTGCATCCTGATCAGAGACGAGCTCGACATCGGCATCGATCCATGGCGAACCTCGCAAGAACCGAGTGACGTGTCTACGATACACGGCTGCCACGGACTTTGCTGATCCATATAGAGATCTGGGAATTTGCATAACTTGTAGGAATGGCTTAATCAGGAATCGCGACGAAGACCCCGTTGCGTAGCGGGACACTAAGGGGCCGGGATCAGGTTACGGGGAGGGAACGCGATGCGGCTACCTTCGGAGATAATCACATAAATTACAAGCGCAGTGCCAGTGAATCCCGTTAGCTGTTGCATGCGCTGCCAGAAACCACTTCGAGCAGGCTGTGGCGCCTGTTGCTGCTGAGGGACGGGCACTGGAGCCGGCACCGGAACCGGAACGTACGGGCCACGATGGTACTGATAGAGGATGATGCCAGGAACGGGGCACTCGTAGGTATAGTAACCGCCCGGCGCTTCCACGACGCCCGCCGTGCCTGGCTCGGTATGGCTCCCTGGATTCATCGGCACACCGGCAGTTCGAAAAATGCCCAGGTACAGATTGAGCTTGGTCTGAGCCTCGGCAACTTGGCTGGCCGGCTTGATCTCGTAGATCTGCCGCAGAGTGACGTTCGTGATATCAGGGCGCAGGGCCAAGTCGGTCGCTCCAACAGCTGATGGTCGTGCCCCCGGTATCTGGTCGAGGATCTTCGAAAATGGGACTGAATTGGAGAGCACCAGATGTCCAGGGTGTGCGGCGGCATAACGAAAAGCAATCGTCGTGTGTGCTTCGTTGCCGATGTAGAAGGGAATCGGCTGATTACCAGGAGGACTCCATGGCCCGGGCCCCACCGGGTTGGGTGCGGATGCAGTAGCCGCGGCCATGGGCATGGTCGCGGCCTGCAATGTTGCGGCGACACCCTCGGCGAGGATCTCGTCGCCGGCCTGGCCTGCGACCTGAGCGATATGCGTAACTACATGGATCTGCTCGATCAGCGGCAAGCTGGAGATCGACTGATTGAGTGCATCGAGGATCGCGCGGTCGGCACCTCGCACATTACGCTCGAGCTGCGCGGCACGGAATGCAACGCGCACGCGAGGCGATGCAGTAGCGCCCACAGCACCGATAAAGGCATCGAGCTCGCCCATGTGCTCGACTTCCTGGAGTGCGTGCAGCATGTCGAACATGTTCAGCGCATCGAGAGCGCGGAGCGCGCCTGTGTAGTCGCGAGCTCCGGCAACTGGATCGGCCCGGCGAAGCGCCGCCACCACGGCTCGCCAGCCTTGTCCGCTGTTACTGTTCGGACGCTGCTGCATCTGCACGTCCACCGATGGAGCGACGAACGCGACACCGATATCGCCGAACAGATCCGCTGCCGACTCACCGCGCGTTACCCGGTCGGCAGCTTCGTCCGCGACGCGCTCGTAGTCATCCCCGGCCTGACCAAACCCGCCGGGGAGGCGAACACCTTGGCGCTGTTGCAGCGTATGAGCGGCTTCATGGGCGGCGAGATGGAGATCCGGATTGGTGTTGGCGAACGCGACCTGATCGCCGCGCGTGTAAGCATTTGCGCCGAGCTCGTTGCACGCCGATGCCGCCGCACCACCGAGCGCAGCCCGTGCCGTGATCGGACGGCCGAACAAGGCCTCGATCGTGCGGTGGTGTGGGAAGTCAGCAGTTGCACCACGAACACCGGCCTCGGCAGCTCCATGGGACCTTGCGCCATCATCGGCCATTCCGGTTGCGTCGTTGGCTTTGCATTGCACCACGACGGAGGGATCGTGTGGATCTGCACTCGATACTTCCGCCGGATCGATTACTTCCCATGTAGGAGTCCATCCAGAGCCGGCCTCGACAGCGTTTTCAGAAGCCTTTTCCAGGCGCCGCGGCGCCCGCGCGTGGGCTGTGCCACCGTGGCCAGCCCCAGCAGCGTTTCCGTAAGCCTTTTCCACCAAGGTGGACTTGCCTACTGATTGCCCGCTGTGTCCTGACTTCGCCTCTAACTGCTCCTTCGACTTCTCGGACGCTATGCGCGATCCCCGCATGCCACCTCTCCTGGAATCAATACCGCCTCCGATATTCGAAAAATTCGAGCACTGGCACCATACGTACGACTGCCGCATAAAGCTGCACGGTGGTCCTGCGCGGCCTCAACGATCGCGCGGCGCTGGCCGGCGTCAGCTCGCGAGGATCCAGATCAGCCCGGCGACCGCAGCCACCGCGATCGCCAGCGCTACGGCGCTGACCCAGCGCCCCGGCGGCGCGCCCGGCGCCGCTGCCGACGACGACGTACCGGCCCTCGCGCCCGCGCCCACCGCGCCGCGCAGGTGGCGCTCCGCCGGATCGCTGAACGAGAACTCGATGTCGCCGAGCTCGATCCGCGCGCCGTCGTGGAGCGGCACACTCGCCGCGCCGACCCGCGCGCCGCCGACCCGCGTGCCGTTCTTCGAGCCGAGGTCACGGATCCATACGCCGTCCCAGCCGCGGCGGATCTCGGCGTGCGCGCGCGACAGATCCGCGTCGAGGATCACCCACCCGGCCTCGTCGCCGCGGCCGATCACGAGCACAGCCTCTGGCGGCGGCAGCATGCGCGCCGCGCCAGCCGCGGGGCCGCGCTCGATCCGCAGGGTCGGCGCCGCGCCCGCGCCGAGCAGGCCGCGCACGAGCTCGCGCGCGAGGCTCTCGGTCCGCTGCGGCGGCGTCGCGATGGCCCCCGGCGGCGACGGCTCGACACGCACGCGGTACGCGCCGAGCGAGAGCTCCACGCCGTCGCCGACCGGGCCCATCGCCCCGCCCTCGTGCGGCGCGCCGCCGACGATCACGGCCGCGAGCGCGCGCCAGCCGGACGGCGTCACCTCGACGTGCGCCTCGCCCGCCGCGTCCGCCGGGAGCCGGATCCGCGCGCCCGAGCCGCTGCCGATCACCACGCGCGGCTCGTCGAGATCCACGGCCGGCAACGGCGGCTGCCCGGCCTCGCTGACGGTGAACCGCAGCATCACTTGGCCCGGGCGCGCTGCTCCTCGGCCTTGTACTTGTAGTAGTAGTCGAGCACCTTCTTCAGGTAGTCGCGCGTCTGCGCGTACGGCGGCACCGCGTAGCCGTACTTGGCGACCGAGCCGAGGCCCGCGTGGTAGCCGGCGATCGTCAGCACCAGATCACCGTCGAGGTGGTTCGCGAGCCAGCGCAGGAGCCGCGTCCCGGTGAAGATGTTGGTCCGCGGATCGAACACGTCACCGGTCATCCCCATGTGGATCTCGACGCTGGGCATGACCTGCATGAGGCCCTTGGCGTCCGCCGACGACACCACGCGCGGATCGTAGTCGCTCTCCTGCTTGATGATGGCGCGGATCAGCGGCACCGGGATGCGGTACAGCTCTGCGGCCTCGGAGATGTACTTGTCGAAGCGGTGGAACCGCTCGGGCGACGCGTCCATCGCCGGCACCTTGTCGCAGGCAGTGCACGCGCCGCGCTGCGCCGCCTGCTTCGTGCCGCGATCGGGCTCCGACGTCAGCACCTTCTTCCAGGCGCCCCCGCGCGGCTGGATGTTGGTGAAGTGCACGACACCGTCCTTGTCCGTGTACTGGTACATGTCGCCGTAGGCCGGCGCGCCCGACAGGAGCGCCAGCCCGAGCGCCAGCCCGAGCGCCAGCAGGAGAAGGACGAGCCCGCGCACCGCGAAAGGGTAGCCTGCCCTCCGGCGAGCCGGCAAACGCTGTATGGTGGCACCGTACATGCCTCACGCCCTCGAGACCGACTACCTGGTCATCGGCTCCGGAATCGCCGGGCTCAACTTCGCCCTGCTCGCGGCGGAGCACGGCCGCGTCGTCGTGATCACGAAGAAGGCGCCGGACGACACGAACACGAACTGGGCGCAGGGCGGCGTCGCGGCGGTGCTCGCCAAGGACGACAGCTTCGAGCGCCACATCGAGGACACGCTCGCCGCGGGCGACGGCCTGTGCGATCGCGACGTCGTCGAGGCGTGCGTGCAGGAGGGCCCGGCGTCCGTCCAGCGGCTGCTCGATCTGGGCGTCCGCCTCGCGCGCGACGCTTCGGGCGAGCTCGACCTGGGCCGCGAGGGCGCGCACACGCGGCACCGCGTCGTGCACTGGGAGGACCTCACCGGCAAGGAGATCCAGCGCGCGCTGCTCGCCGCCGTCGCGGGGCACGCGGGCATCACGGTGCTCGACGAGCACATCGCGGTCGACCTGCTCTCGATGGCCAAGTACGGCGGCGATCCGGCGTGCTTCGGCGCCTACGTGCTCGATCGCCGGACGGGCGAGGTCAAGACGATCTGCGCGCGCGCCACGGTGCTCGCGAGCGGCGGCACCGGCAAGGTCTACGTCTACACCTCGAACCCCGACGTCGCGACGGGCGACGGCATCGCGATGGCGTACCGGATCGGCGCGGCTGTCTGCGATCTCGAGTTCGTGCAGTTCCACCCCACGGTGCTCTACCACCCGCACGCGCGGAACTTCCTCCTGACCGAGGCGATGCGCGGCGAGGGCGGCGTGCTCCGCCTGCACACGGGCGAGACGTTCATGGAGCACTACCACCCGATGAAGTCGCTGGCGTCCCGCGACATCGTCGCGCGTGCGATCGACAACGAGCTCAAGAAGTCGGGCGCCGACTCGGTGTTCCTCGACATGACGCACCTGGACGCCGCGTTCGTGCACGGCCGGTTCCCGAACATCCACGAGCGGTGCCTCTCGCTCGGCATCGACATCGCGAAGCAGCCGATCCCGGTCGTCCCGGCGGCGCACTACATGTGCGGCGGCGTGAAGACCGACGCGCGCGGCGCCACGACGATCGCCGGCCTCTACGCGATCGGCGAGTGCGCGTTCACGGGCCTGCACGGCGCGAACCGCCTCGCGTCGAACTCGCTGCTCGAGGGCATGGTGTTCTCGCGCCGCGCCGCCGAGGCGGTGCGCGAGGCGCCGCGCGTCCGCCCCGCGCAGGTCGCGGCATGGTCGTACGGCGTCGCGACCGACTCGAACGACGCGATCGTCGTGACGCTCAACTGGGACGAGATCCGCCGCTTCATGTGGTCCTACGTCGGCATCGTGCGCTCCGACAAGCGCATCGAGCGCGCCCGCCGCCGGATCGAGATCCTGCGCGACGAGATCCGCGAGTACTACCTCGACTTCAAGGTGACGAGCGATCTCGTCGAGCTGCGCAACCTCGCGCTCGTCGCGCACCTCATCATCGAGAGCGCGCGCCGGCGCAAGGAGTCGCGCGGCCTGCACTACACGCTCGACTACCCCGACAAGCTGCCCGAGGCGCGCCACTCGGAGATCCAGCTCACCAACGGGCCGCGCGGGTGAGCCGGGCCGCGCGGCACCGCCGCGCGCTCGCGCGGGCGCTCGGCCTCTGCCTCGCGGCAGCCCCGGCGGCATGCTGGACGGGCG
>Ga0247790_10000194_pt1 | contig 30532 bp, 27 predicted proteins | sample UWRJS171409R4_FD_179913 | JGI IMG/M metagenome (GOLD analysis project Ga0247790, IMG submission 179913) | Soil microbial communities from Arlington Agricultural Research Station in Wisconsin, United States - UWRJ-S171-409R-4 | ecosystem: Environmental > Terrestrial > Soil > Agricultural land...
TCGAGGTCGCCCGCCGCGTGCGTGAACTGGATCTGGACGAAGTCGCCGGAGCTACCGGTGTGGTTCGCGTAGAACTTGAAGAAGTCGACGTCGGTCGTGCTGTCGATGCTGAGGGCCTGGACGACACGCTGCGGGTTGACAGGGCCGAGGTTCGGGCTGTTCGGGCCGCCCTCGGGCCGCGCGTCGACGCTGTCGCGCGTGTTGTTCGGCTCGTACGCGTCCACGAGGCCCGCGCCGATCATGACCTTGATCCGTGTCGCGTTGTTGGCCTCGTTGGACTCGAGCACGAGGTTCAGGGGATCGACCTCGGACTCGAGCCAGTACTGGCCGGGCGCGACGTTGGTGATATCGATGCTCTGGCCCGCGAGGTTCTTGCTGTAGACGTCGATCCAGCCGATCGAGAGGCCCTGGACCGTCGAGCTGCAGCTGTGGAACTCGCCGCTCGGGTCGTAGCCGGGCAGGTTGCTGTTGTAGACGCCGAGATCCATGATGCAGAAGCTCGTCTTGCTGCCCTCGGCGATGATCGGCCCGACCCCGTCCCCGGGCAGGATCTGGCGGATCCGGTAGACTGCCCAGTTCTCGAAGTGAATATGACTGTGTCCGGGGTGAAAGAGGAACTTGCCGGCGAGCCGATCTTCGAACTCGCCGTTGTCCCCGAAGATGCGCTGCTTGACGTCCTGGGTCCCGTCCGGGTTGCCCGGGAACACGCCGTAGAGGTGCAGCTTGCCGACCCCGATGTTGGCCGTGCCGTTCGAGAGGCGCAGGTGCACGTGCCCCGGCTCCATGTTCCGATCTTCGACGTTGTCGTAGAGATCCGACTGGCGCACCACGATGTCTGGCAGCTTTGGGTTCGCCAGCTGCGTGATCACGACATCATCCTCTGGGACCCCACAACCGATCGCATTCCATCCCGCGCAGACAATCGAGAATAACTTCAGCCACGGCAAGGTTCTGTTCATGTGGTCTCTCTGGCTCCCGGAAAAGGGTGCCAGCATACGCCTGAACGTGGGGTGTTATTCCCTATGTTCGCGGGTTCCTCCTCGGTGGCGAGCCGAACACTTCGGTCGCTTCGGCCGCCTTCATTGCGGTGGATGTTTACTGTCGAGGACCGGCTCATTCCCACTTGAGCGGCGGGCTGGGCGCGGACTGCCCCGGTTGCCCCGGTTGCCCCGGTTGCCCTGGTTGCTCTGGTGACTCGGCCGCGCGCTGCGGCGCGAGCCGCGCGCCCTCGTACTTGCCGATCATCTCGCGCATGCGCAGCTGGATCTCGAGCTCCGTGGGCGCGGCCGCGGCCGCGGGTGCGCTCGCGCGGGAGATCCAGGCGATGCCGGTACCCGCCGCGGTGCCGCCGACGAGCGCCGCCGCGGCGCCCGCGAGCACGAGGTTGCGCCGGCGGCGCTGCCGCCGCGCGGCGCCGGCCTCGCAGTCATCCGCAAAGAGGATCGTCCCGTCGGCGCGCTGGAAGTACCGCACGCACAGGCGGCCTTCCTGCGCGAGGATCAGCGCCTCGGCCTCGTCGCGCGTCAGGCCCGACAGGTTGTAGACGTGCCGCTGGCAGTCGCCGCAGTGGCGCACTCGGTCGTCCACGCGGTCATTCACGCGGTCATTCACGCCGTCGTCCACGCCGTCGTCGCCGGCCATCTGCTCCCAGCGGACGCGGCACGGCGACGCGAGCTGGACGTTATCGAGCACGGGGAGCCGCGCGCGGGCCCGGGCGTCGTCGAGGAGCCGGGCCGTGTCCGTGAGCTCGCGGTGCTTGGCGTCGAGCTCGCGCTCGAGCGCGGCGTGGCGGGCGGTCAGGGCGGCCAGGTCGTCGCGGTAGCTCATGTGCCCGGAGGTACCGCCAGGCGAGGGCGCGGTAATCCCGCGCTCGTCAGGGCGCGGTGGGCACGGAGCAGCAACCGCCGCCCCCACGCTGGGCACGTCTCACGCTCCCAAGTTTTCGGAGTACGCCTTCAGCCGTGCCGATGATCCAGGCGGCAAAAGCGCGTGGTCGCCGACGAAGATGTTTCGGTTGGTCCCCCCACAGCGCGCAGATTCGATTGTAGCCTTGAGCCGTGGGTTACCAACGCGATCGCCTCGGTCAGAGCGGTGTCTTCAAGGCCCTCGTTGGCAGGATCAAGCGCGCGATCACGGAGGACGACGGCACGGAGCTGAGCCCCGAGGTCGACGACGTCGCCAACAAGATCGCGCAGGCGTTCATCGCAGGGCGCTTCACGGACGTCTACGCGATGGGGACGCCGAGACTCCAGCAGGCGACGCCGCGCGAGACCTTTCACCAGCGATGGACCGAGGCGGCGGAGGAGCATCGCCCGCTGACGGGCTTTCAGGTCTCGGATCACGGCGACATCGATCTCGCGTACATCCCGGGGCTCGAGGAGGTCCCGCAGTCGCAGTTCGTGGCGTTCATCGAGATCGCGTTCGCGAGCGTCGACGTCCCGGCCGACCATCTGAAGGCGTTCACGGCCGGGATCGTGCTGCTCGATCAGGACGGCGAGATCAAGATCGGCGCGATCCACCGCCGTTGACTCACCTCGGCGGCGCTGCCGCGGGTTGCTGCGCTGCCGCGGGTTGCTGCGCTGCCGCGGGCTGCGGCGCTGCCGCGTCGGCGGGCAGCATGATCGCCTGGTAGACGCGCCGCTCGTCGAGGTAGCGCCGCGCCGCGGCCTGGACGTTGGCCGGCGTCATCCGTGCGAGCACGGGCGCCGGATCGAGCACGAGCTTCGGATCGTCGCCGTAGCGCGCCGCGCTCTCGAGCCAGCCGGCCCAGAAGCTGTTGCTCCGTAGCTGGAGCTCGCGCTCGCGCGTGAAGCCCTTGCGCACCCGCTCGAGGTGCTCGTCCTTGACGCCGTCCTTCTGGATCGCGGCGATCTCCTTGCGCGCGGCGGCGATCAGCTCGTCGACGCGCGCCGGATCGGCGCCGAACGACACCGAGAACACGCGCGCCTGGTGCGGCGAGCGCACGAGGAAGCCGCTCGCGCCGACGCCGTAGACGCCGCCCAGGTCCTCGCGCATGACCTCGCGCAGCCGGGTCGAGAGCACGCGGTTCAGGATGTACATGTCCCGCTCCTTGTCACGCGTCCACGGCTCGTCGCCGAGGTACTGGATCGAGACGCGCGCCTTCGGCTCCTGCCCGAGCTTCCAGCTCTTCTTGATGACGCCGCCGACGCGCCGCGCGCCGATGTCGCGCTCCTTCTCGACGCGGCGCTTGCCCGGCAGGCTCGCGAGGTACGTCTCGACGAGCGGCCGGAGCGTGCCGAGATCCGCCGCGCCGACGATCACGAACGTGAAGTCGGTCGCGTCGCCGAACCGGTCCCGGTAGAACGCGAGCGCACGGTCCGCGTCGACCTTCGTGACGTCCGCCGGCCGGACGGGCGCGTGCCGCGGGTGCTTCTGCCACAGCACCTCGCCGGACGCGACCGAGAACTGGTAGTCGGGGCTGCGCTCGCGATCGGCGAGCGACTCGGCGTAGTTCGCGCGCCACACCGCGATCGAGTCCTCGTCCTTGCGCGGCGCCGTCATGCGGAGGTGGACGAGCTGGAAGAGCGTCTCGAGATCGCGCGCCGAGGCCGAGCCGCTGACGGACTCGGTCACGCTGCCGATCGAGGCCGACGCGCTCGCCTGCTTGCCGGCGAGCACCTTGCGCAGGTCGTCGGCGTCGAGCTCGGCCACGCCGCCGAGTGCGGCGATGTCGTCGGCGAAGCGCGCGTGCGGGTACTGCGCCGCGCTCGCCGTGGCGAGGCCGCCGGGCGAGCTGCCGCGCAGGAGCACGGAGTCGGCGTCGAAGTCGGTGGGCTTCACGATCACGCGCGCGCCGTTGCCGAGCGTCCACTCGGTGACGCCCAGCTCGGCGATCTGCCGCTCCGCCGTGATCGCGCCCGGCTTCGGCGGGGCCGCCATCAGCGTGGCCGGCGGCGGCCGATCGACCCACGGCTCGAGCCGCGCTCCGGCGACCTCGTCGATGATCGCGAGCACGCGCTCCTGCGCCGGCAGCGGCTTGCCGTCGGGGCCCGAGATCGTGATCGCGCGGTTCTCGGCGCCGCCGTAGCTCCGCGCGAGCTGGTTCAGCTCGGCGAGCGTGATCTTCGGCAGGAGCGCTTGCGTGAGATCGCGCTCGGCGGTGCGACCGATCATGAGCTCGCCCTCGAGGAAGTGGCGCACGATCTCCTCGGCGTGGCCGCGCGAGCGCGCGGTCGGCGCCGACGCGACCGACTGCTCGCGCTCGCGGGCGATGATCACGCGCGCGCGATCGAGCTCGGGCTGCGTGAAGCCGTGCTGCTCGATCCGCAGCACCTCGGCGAACACGCCGCGGAGCGCGTCCTCGACGCGGCCGCCCTTCACGGTCGCGCCGCGCGTGAACGCGTCGATCTCGCGGACGTTGCCGGACATCGACGCGGACGCGCCGGTGAACGGGCTCTCCTTCTTGCGCGCGAGCGTGCGGAGCCGCTCGTTGAAGATCCGGCTGTAGACCTCCTCGACGAGGCCGCGCCGGAAGTCGGCCGGCGTGGCCTCGGGGCGGTGCGCGAGCATGTTGTAGACGGAGACGGTCTGCGCGACCTGCTCCTTGTCCGTCTCGATCGAGATCCGCGTGCCGCCGGCTTTCGGCACGCCGCCGCGCGGGCGCGGGCGCGGCTGGGCCGGCGCGGGCAGATCGCCGAACCGCTCGGTGATCGCGCGCTCGACCGCGGCGGCATCCTCGAAGTCACCGACGACGATCACCGCCATGTGATCGGGCCGGTACCAGTCGCGGTAGTAGCGGACGAGCGCGCTCTGGGGCGCGCCCTTCAGGATCTCGGGCAGCCCGATCGGCAGCCGCTCGGCGTAGCGCGTGCCCTGGTACAGCTTCCGGTAGTGCTTGTCGGCGAGCCGCCGGCCCGCGCCGCGGCCGAGCCGCCACTCCTCGAGCACGACGCCGCGCTCGAGATCGACCTCCTTCGGATCGAACGTCACCGCAGCGCTCCAGTCGCGCAGGATGTCGAGCCCCTTGGCGAGGTACTGCGCGTCGTCGGTCGGGACCTCGAGCATGTAGACCGTCTCGTCGAACGACGTGTACGCGTTCAGGTCGGCGCCGAACCGCATGCCGACCTTCTCGATGTAGTCGATGATCTCGCGCTTGGGGAAGCGCGCGGTGCCGTTGAACGCCATGTGCTCGACGAAGTGCGCGAGCCCGCGCTGGTCGTCATCCTCCTGCACGGCGCCGGTGTTCACCGCCAGCCAGAGCAGGGCGCGCTGCTCCGGCTTCTTGTTCTTCATCACGTAATAGGTGAGGCCGCTCGGCAGCCGCCCGCGCTGCACGGCGGACCACAGGGGCAGCGGCACCAGCGCCGGGTCGACGGGCGGCGGCGACGGCGCGGGCGCGGCTGGCCGGGTCCCGGCGACGGGCGGCGCCGGCTCGGCGGGCCGCGGCGCGGGTGCCGTGGGCGTGGCGCCGCCACACGCGACGAGCCCAGCGAGCACGAGGAGAGAGCAGCGCTTCACCATGGCGCCGAGCGTGCCACGCCCGCGCCGCGCCCGCCCGCCGCATTCTGGGTCGGCCCGGGCGCGGGGCGGGCGCTTCCTGCCTATACTCGCGGCGCGTGGGGTTCAACGAGCTGCTCGACGTCGTGTTCCGGTGGGCGCACCTGATCGCCGGGATCATGTGGATCGGCAACTCGATGCTGTTCAACTGGCTCGATCGCAACCTCGAGAAGGCCGGCGCGCGGTCGCGCCTCTCGCAGGGCAAGATCTTCATGGTCCACTCCGGCGCGTTCTACGACGTCGAGAAGAAGCTGCTCGAGCCCGGCGAGCTGCCACCGGTCCTGCACTGGTTCAAGTGGCAGAACGGCCTGACGTGGCTGACCGGGATCGCGCTGCTCGTCATCGTCTATTACATGCACGGCGCGGCCGGCGGGCTCGTCGAGCCCGGCAAGCTCGCGCGCGGCGTGGCGATCACGCTGTCGATCTCGTCGCTGCTCACCGGCTGGATCATCTACGACGGCCTGTGGCGTGTGTACGGCGAGCAGAACCCGCGCGTCGCGACGGCGCTGTCGATCGCGATCCTGTTCGGCGCGATCTTCGGGTTCACCCAGATCTTCAGCGGCCGCGCCGCGTACATCCAGACCGGCGTCCTGATCGGCACGCTGATGACCGGCAACGTGTGGCTGTGCATCATGCCGTCGCAGCGCGAGCTGATCCGCGCGACGAAGGCCGGCGAGGACCAGGACCCGGCGCTGTCCTTGCGCGCGAAGCAGCGCAGCATCCACAACAACTACTTCACGTTCCCGCTCCTGTTCCTGATGCTGTCGAACCACTTCCCGGCGGCGTACGGCCACCACCTCAACTGGCTGGTGCTGATCGCGGTGATGGTCGGTGGCGCGGGCGTGCGTCACTTCATGAACATCCGCTACCGCGGCGAGGGCCTGCAGCTGCCGCGCGGGGCGTGGCTCGCGCCGGCGGCGGCGATGGCCGGCATCGCGGTCGCCGGGCTGCTCGTGATCACGCGCGTCGAGGAGGCGCCCGCGGTGGCGGTCGACTACCCCGTCAACTTCGCGCGCGCGCAGGAGATCATCGTCAAGCGGTGCATCCCGTGCCACAGCGCGAACCCGACCGATGACGTCTACAAGGTGGCGCCGAACAACATCGTGTTCGACACGCCGGACCACATCAAGCTGCTCGCGCCGCGGATCCGCGAGCGCGCCGTCCTGACGAAGACGATGCCGAACCTGAACAAGACGCAGATGACCGAGCTCGAGCGCGCCGAGCTCGGCAAGTGGATCGAGGCCGGCGCGAACCTCGAGTGACGCTCCCGGTCACCAGTTTCTCCTAGGGGGATCCCTCAGTCACCGTTCGCGGTTACACTCGAGCAGGCGTAAACGCATGCGCATCGACTCCGTCATCCTCCGTAAGGTCGGCCCGTTCGAGGACGTGCAGATCGATTTTCCTGAGGGTTCCAACCCCGATCTCGCCGATGTCTACCTGCTGACCGGTCCGAACGGCTGTGGCAAGACGACAGTATTGTATGCGATCGCCGCATTACTCGATACAAGTACAGGTCCAGGCCTGTTGCGGCCTCGCATGCAACGGACCAAGGACTCGAGCGCCAGCATTGTGGTATCCGACCAAGGGCGCTCTGCCACACGCACGAGGGAAGCTTTGGATATCGGTACTGTGTATGACCGACCAACACTGCGGCCATTAGACGTCTATACGCGCAGCGCGCGCATGCAGGGCAACATCGTCGGCTCTGGGAAGTTGAGCTGGGTGCCCTTCGCCTACGCCGGCACTCGAAAGGTCGAGAGCGGCCACGTCGAGGCGATTGCAGAGCCCGCCATCGATCCGCTAGCCAATAGCCTATCCTTCCATAATACCGCAGACACGAAGAATCTGGCCCAGTGGATCGCGAGCCAGGAGTTTCTGCGGCTCAAGGCCAAGGACGCCGGGCGTGGCGAACGAGCCGAGCAGATCGCGCGCAGTGTTCGCGCGATTGAAGAGACCATCGCAGGGATCATCGGAGACCCAACCTTCGCGTTTGTGTCCGGGAGCGATTTCGATCTCGATATTCGCGTTCGCCGCGGTGGCGCGAACCTCGACATGGACGTCCTTCCCGATGGTGTCAAGTCGATCGTGAGCTGGATCGCCGATCTGCTCATGCGGCTCGATCGGATTCCGTGGGAAGACGACACGCCTACCCTGCAGCGCTCGTTCCTGCTGCTCCTCGATGAGATCGACATCCATCTGCATCCCGCCTGGCAGCGCCAGGTCATTCCGATCGTCCAGAAGCTGTTTCCGAAGGCGCAGATCATCGCCTCGACCCACTCGCCCTTCGTCGTGGGATCGGCGGACGACGCGCACGTCATCATGTTCGCGATGAAGGGCGGCAAGTCCGCCGTCGAGTCGGTCAAGCCGTCGCAGGTCGGCGTCAGCTACAGCGCGGTGCTGCGCGAGATCTTCGGCATCAAGTCGGAGTTTGACGTCGACACCGAGCGGATGCTGGCCGACTTCCACGCTGCCAAGACGCGCCTGCTCGACGGTACGGCGACTGATCGCGCCGCTATCGACGAGCTCGCGCGCAAGCTCGCGGCCCGCGGCGAGGAGCTGTCCTCGATGCTCGGCTTCGAGCTGCGTCAGCTCGAACGCCGGACCGAGCTATGTGACACCGCCCGGAATCCGGAGTGAAGCGGTCAGCGCCGCCTCTATATAAAGGAGCGACTCACCGCGTTAGGAGGCAATGTGGGATGACGCCATCCACCGGGCGCTCGGCGCGACTTCTTGTGAGGCTGTCCTCGAGGATCGTTGCTGGCCGAAGGGCCACCCTGCGAATCATCGAGTCTCGAAGGCAGCCTGAACCCACGCTTCGAAGTCACGCTGGATCTGTCCCCAGTGGGACGTCGAGAGTCCTTCTGGAAGCAGATCTCCAGCGTCACCGAAGTAAACCAGGCTTCGGAGCACGTGGCCGATGTCCTCAATGGGGTACTTCCTTCGAAACGCATCCATAAACTCAATGAGTGGACGGCCGGTGCGGGTCACGATGGTGTGCAGGTCCCAGAAATCTCGCGCAGCACCCCGACCGGCGATCGCAGAGAGCTTCATGCATGCAAGATCATCGATCGACGCGACTGGCACCGGAAGGTTCATCATCGATAGGGTCGGAGCGATCAATGGATAGCGATACTCGATCAGGCTTACAGGGATCTCGTCTACGCGAAGGTGAAGCGTGCCCGGTGCGCGACCCTTGATCTCCACACCCGGTAGGTGCTCAAGCTGTGGCCGCAGGTCGCTGGGATCTCTCGTCGCGAAGAGATCGACATCTCGCGACGTGCGGTGCGCCAAGTGTGCCGCGACTGCAACCCCGCCCACGAGGTAGAAATCCTCGCGGAGCACAGGCGCGAGCTTCAGGAGCACTGCACGTTGCGCTTCCGTGATCGTGGCCCGATCGCTCATCCCGCCCAGGGCGGCCGCCCCCCTCCAGGCTCGGCTTTATACGGCACGCCCGCGATCAGCGACCAGAAGGCGCGCTCGCGTGGCGCCAGGCGGTGCCCCTTGCGGCGAAGGAAGTCGGCGAGTGACTCGCGCTCGAATTGGCGCGCCAGCCAGCGCATCGCCGCCCAGTCGCCGCGGGACATGATCCGCTCGATGACGTAGTCGCGGTGCCGATCCAGGTCGATCGCCGCCGGGTCGACGTCCCAGAACAGCCAGGTGAGCTCGGCCGGAATCACGGTGGACAGTATGTCATGCAGATCGCCGACCGTGTCGGCGAGCGCTCGATGCGTGCATGCTCGGGTACGATGTGGCCATGACCGCGAACCCGTATCCCGACCTCGTGCGCGAGGAAACGACTCATGAGGGCGTCACGCGCACGGTGTTTCGTGGCGGCACCGGGCCGGCGGTCATCGTGATCCACGAGGTGCCCGGGCTGTACCCGGAGGTGGTCGCGTTTGGGCGGCGGCTGATCGATGCGGGGTTCACGGTGTATCTCCCGTCGCTGTTCGGGACGCCGGGCAAGCCGTTCGGCACGCCGTACGTGCTGCGCTCGCTCGCGCGGGCCTGCGTGTCGCGCGAGTTCGCGACGTGGGCGACCGGCAAGACGAGCCCGATCGTGAGCTGGCTGCGTGCGCTGGCGAAGGACGCGCACGCGGCGTGCGGCGGGCCCGGCGTGGGTGCGGTCGGCATGTGCCTGACCGGCGGGTTTGCGCTCGCGATGATGATCGACGACGTGATGGTCGCGCCCGTCCTGTCGCAACCGTCGCTGCCGTTCCCGGTGACGCGGGCGCAGCGCCGCGATCTCGGCATCGACGAGGCGACGCTCGTGCGCGTGCGCGAGCGAGCAGCGGCCGGCACGTGCGTCCTCGGGCTGCGGTTCACCCATGACCCAGCGGTGCCGGCGGCGCGCTTCCAGCGGCTGCGCGAGGAGCTCGGAGATCGGTTCATCGGGGTCGAGATCGATTCGGGTCCGGGCAATCCACACGGGATCCCGCGCAGCGCGCACTCGGTCTTGACCAAGCACCTCGTCGACGAGCCTGGCCATCCGACCCGCGCCGCGCTCGATCAGGTGATCGACTTCTATCGCACACGGCTGCATCCCGGCCCCGCCGCCACGGCCGGATCTTGAGGAATCGGCGGGAGACTTCGGAGACCGCGCGCGGCGATCAGCGGTCGGCGGCGAATTGCGCGTGCTCGCGGATGGCGCGCTCGAGCTCGGCGTGGTGCTCGGGGGCGATGTCGGGCCCGAACGGCGCCGTCGAGCGCGCGCGGCGATCGAGCCAGCTCCCGCCGAGCAGGGCGTGCCGCGAGAGATCGGAGCCGGGGCCGAGCCGGAGCGCGATCGTCGTCTCTTCCTTGGGGCCGGAGGCGACGCCGCGCGCGACGTGGAAGCCAGCGGCGAGCAGCGACGAGCGGACGGCCGTCGAGCTCGAGTAGGTGAACAGCTCGGCGGGCCGATCGAGCGCGGCGAACACGCGGCGGAACGTCTCGAGCGACCACAGGGGACCATCGACCTTCGTGGAGAACGGATCCCAGAAGATGACGTCGGGCGTGGGCTGGCCGGCGAACGTCGCAAGGAAGTCACCCTCGCACAGGAGCCACTCGAGGCGATCGCGGCGGTAGGCGCCGGAGGCGGCGAGGACGTGCGGCGGGGCGCAGCGGAGGTGCGGGAACAGCTTGCCGTGGCCGAGCGCGAGCCGGAATGGATCGAGATCGCGCTCGAAGCTGACGAGCTGGATCGGCGCGTGGGCGGGCGCGGCGTCGAGCGCGCGGACGAGCGCCATCGCGTTGTGGGCCGCGCCGAGGCCGACGTCCCAGACGACGATCGGGCGCTGGCGAGCGCTGGCGAGCGCCTCGGCGAACAGCGCAGACTGCGCGACGTAGACGCGGTGGGCCTCCTCGTCGGGCTGGTTGACCGAGTGCATGATCTCGCCGGACGGGACGTGCTGGATGCTCGCGAAGCCGCGCGGCGACGTGTGGACGGCGAACGCGCCGCGGCTGATCGGCTTTGAGGCGCGCGCGGCGGGCTGGCGCCCGGGCGGGTGCTCGGGATCGACGAGCGCGAGCGTGCGCCGCTGCTCGGCGTGGAACGCGGCGAACGTGTCTTGCGCGATGTGCGCGCGGATGTCCTCCATGAGGCGCAGGTAGAAGCGCAGGTTGTGGAACGCGAGCAGCTGCCAGCCGAGCGGCTCCTTGCACTTCACGAGGTGGTGCAGGTACGAGCGCGAGTACACCGTGCAGGCGGTGCACGGGCACGCGGGATCGAGCGCCCGCTCGGCGAGCTTGTGGACGCCGCGCGCGAGATCGATCTTGCCGAGCGTCGTGAACGCGAGGCCCTGCTGCGCCCACGCGGTGGGCAGGACGCAGTCGAACATGTCGACGCCGCGGTGCACGGCCTCGAGCAGATCGAGCGGCGTGCCGACGCCCATCAGGTAGCGCGGGCGATCCTCGGGCAAGAGCTGTGCGGTCAGCTCGGTCATGTCCTCGCGCGCGGCGCGGGTCTCGCCGACGGCGAGGCCGCCGATCGCGTAGCCATCGAAGCCGGGCATGCTCGTGAGCGTCGCGGCGCTGGCGCGGCGCAGCTCGGGATAGCAGGCGCCCTGCACGATCGCGAACAGGGCCTGCGGCGAGTCGCCGCGCGCGGCGAGCGAGCGCGCGGCCCAGCGGTGGGTGAGCTCCATCGCGGCGCGCGCGAGAGCGTGCGGGCTCGTGGCATCGATGCAGCGATCGAGCACCATCATGATGTCCGAGCCGATCGCGCGCTGCATCGCGATCGAGCGCTCGGGCGTGAGCAGGAGCTTGCCCCCATCGCGGTGGCCGCGGAGCTCGGCGCCCTCCTCGTGCAGCGCGAGCGCGTCGGGGAGCGAGAAGATCTGGAAGCCCCCGGAGTCGGTGAGGATCGTGCGCGGCCAGCGCATCCAGCGGTGCAGCCCGCCGACCTGCTCGAACAGCTCGGGGCCGGGGCGGACGAGCAGGTGGAACGTGTTGGCGAGCAGGATCTGCGCGTCGAGCGCGAGGAGCTGCTCGAGCGTCTGGGTGCGCACGGAGGCGCGCGTCCCGACGGGCATGAATACGGGAGTCTCGATCGCGCCGTGCAGCGTCTCGAGCGTGGCGGCGCGTGCGCGCGAGCCCGCCGCGCGGGCGCGGATCGTGAACTTCAGCATGCGGCGGAATCTGCGCCTTCCGGCGGGCAGCCGGCGGGCAGCCGGCGGGCAGTATCGCACGCGGGCCGGTCGCGGGCGGCGCCAGCGCCGCGGCACGTCGATTGCGTGCCTCGATCGTCATGGATTCCATCACCACGAAACACGAAGAGACTCCTCACCGTAACGCCGCGTCGGCCACGGGCATCGCGACGCGGCCACAGGCGCACACGCTCGGGCGCAAGATCGCGTTCGCCGTGGCGGGGCTCGCGGCGCCGATCGCGATCGGCGGAGCTGCCGCGCGGCTCGCCGGCTCGCGGCGCGCGGGCTGGATCGCCGGCGGCCTCACGGCGGCCGCGATCGCCGCGGTGCGCTGGCAGCTGCAGCGCTGGATCAATGACGAGCCGGCGTACACCGTCGAGCGGCGCGCCGGCGACCTCGAGATCCGCCGGTACGCGCCGCGCGTCGAGGCGCGCACGCGGATCGACGACGCCGGCTTCGACCGCGCGCTCGAGACGGGCTTCCGCCGCCTCGCGGGGTACATCTTCGGCGGCAACGCTCGCGAGGAGTCGCTCGCGATGACGGGGCCGGTCTTCGCGAGCGGCGAGCGCCTCGCGAGCGGCGAGCGCCTCGCGATGACGGGGCCGGTCCAGGCCCGCGCGAGCGGCGGCGGCCACGAGATGGCGTTCGTCATGCCGGCGGGCCGCACCCTTGCGTCGCTGCCGCGGCCGCGCGACGCGCGCGTCGAGCTGGTCGAGGTGCCGGAGCGGCGCGTCGCGGTGCTCTGCTACCGCGGCCGCTACCGCGGTGACCGCGTCGCGCGCGAGGCGCGCCGGATCCGCGAGCTCGCCGACGCGGCCGGCCTCGCCGCCGCGGGCGAGCCGGCGTTCGCGGGCTTCGACCCGCCGTCGACGCTGCCGTGGCTGCGGCGCAACGAGATCTGGCTCCCGCTGGCCGAGCCGGCCTGAGGCTGTGCGACGCTGCGCGAGGCTGCGCGGCGCGGCGCGGCGCGGCGCCCGCGCGCGCTGCGTGTTACCGTCCGCGCCGATGGCGCAAGGCTCGATCGTCGTTCGCTCGCGGCGCGTGGTCACGCCCACCGGGATCGCGCCCGCATCGATCCACATCCGCGACGGCCGGATCGAGCGTGTCGCCGCGTGGGACGACGTGCCCGCCGGGGTGCCGCTCGACGATCTCGACGCGCTGGCCGTCCTGCCGGGCATCGTCGACACGCACGTGCACCTGAACGAGCCGGGCCGCACCGAGTGGGAGGGCTTCGCCACCGCCACGCGCGCCGCGGCGATCGGCGGCGTCACGACGCTCGTCGACATGCCGCTCAACTCGATCCCGCCGACGACGACGCGCGAGGCGTTCGCGGCCAAGCGCGCCGCGGCGCGCGGCCAGTGCGCCGTCGACGTCGGGTTCTGGGGCGGCGTCGTGCCGGGCAACGCGGGCGAGCTGCCCGGCCTCGTCGCCGACGGCGTGCGCGGCTTCAAGTGCTTCCTCGTCGACAGCGGCGTCGCGGAGTTCGGCTGGGTCGGCGAGCGCGACCTCGCCCCGGCGATGCGCATCCTCGCGGGTCTCGGCGCGCCGCTGCTCGTCCACGCCGAGGTGGCGGGCCCGATCGACGACGCGACGGCGCACCTCGGCGGTGCCGATCCGCGCCGCTACGCGACGTACCTGGCCTCGCGCCCCGAGGCCGCCGAGGAGCAGGCGATCGCGATGGTCACGGGCCTGTGCCGCGCGACCGGCGCGCGCACGCACATCGTGCATCACTCGGCGGCGAGCGCGCTCGGCCAGCTGCGCGAGGCGCGCGCCGAGGGGCTGCCGCTCACCGCCGAGACCTGCCCGCACTACCTGCACTTCGTGGCCGAGGCGATCCCCGACGGGGCGACGCCGTTCAAGTGCGCGCCGCCGATCCGCGGCGCTGCGAACCGCGAGGCGCTGTGGCGCGCGCTCGCCGAGGGCGTGCTCGACATGGTGGCGTCGGATCACTCGCCGTGCAGCCCCGGCCTCAAGGCGATCGAGGCGGGCGACTTCGTGTCCGCGTGGGGCGGCGTCGCCGGGCTGCAGCTCGCGCTGCCGGTCGTGTGGACGGAGGCGGCGGCGCGCGGGCACTCGCTCTCGCAGATCGTCCGCTGGATGTGCGAGGCGCCCGCGCGGCTCGCCGGGCTCTCCGGCCGCAAGGGCGCGATCGCCGCGGGCGCGGACGCCGATCTGATCGTCTTCGACGACGAGGCGGCGCAGACGGTGACGCCGGAGGCCGTGCACCACCGGCACAAGGTGACGCCGTACGCCGGCGAGACGCTCCGCGGCGTCGTCCACGCGACGTACCTGCGCGGCGAGCGCGTGGCCGAGGGTGGCCGCGCGCTCGCGACCGAGCTCGGCACCCTGATCTGATCCGAACCGCGAGCCGCGAGCCCGCGAGCTGTGAGCCCGACCGCCCCGTGACCCGACCGAGGAGATCATGACCGAAGCCCCTGCGTTCCTCGAGCTGCCCGACCTCGCGTGCGAGGCGGTCGGCGGCGCCGCGATCCTGTGCAACGACGAGTTCTTCGCCGAAAAGGAGAACCTCCTGCGCGAGCACGCGGCGGTCTGGAAAGATCACGTCTACACCGACCGCGGCAAGTGGATGGACGGCTGGGAGACGCGCCGCCGCCGCGAGCCCGGCTACGACTGGTGCGTCGTGCGCCTCGGCCTGCCCGGCGTGATCCGCGGCGTCGTCGTCGATACCGCGTTCTTCCGCGGCAACTTCCCCGAGTCGTGCGCGCTCCACGCGGCGGCGATCGAGGACCCGCTCGATCTGCACGCGCTCGAGACGGCCACGTGGACCGAGATCCTGCCGCGCGCGGTGCTGCGCGGCGACTCGAAGAACCTGTTCGAGATCTCCGACGGGCACCGCTACACGCACGTCCGGCTCGAGATCTTCCCTGACGGCGGCGTCGCGCGGCTGCGCGTCCACGGCGACGCGGTGCCGGCGTGGGCGCGGCTGCGCGCGCTCGGCGGGCCGATCGATCTGGCCGCGCTCGAGCACGGCGCCGTCGTCGAGATGTGCAGCGACATGTTCTTCGGCTCGCGCAACAACCTGATCAAGCCTGGCCCGTCGCGCAGCATGGCCGACGGCTGGGAGACGCGCCGTCGCCGCGGCCCCGGCAACGACTGGGCGATCGTGCGGCTCGCCGCCGCGGGCACGATCGAGCGCGTCGAGATCGACACGACGCACTTCAAGGGCAACGCGCCGGGGCGGTGCACGCTCGAGGGCGTGCACGCGCCGGGCGCGGCGGCGGCCGATCTCACCGGCAGGCTCACCGGCTGGCGCCCGCTGCTGGCCTCGCCGCTGCACCCGCACCGCCGCCACGTGTTCGACGCCGAGCTGCGGCGCGTCGGGCTCGTCACGCACCTGCGGCTCTCGGTGTTCCCCGACGGCGGCGTCGCTCGCCTGCGCGCGTGGGGCCTGCTCTCGCCCGAGCCGGCGCCGGGCCTCGCGGCGCTGAACGCGATGTCCGCCGCGGACGCGCGGGCGGCGCTCCTGCGCTGCTGCGGCGCCGCGCGGTGGGCCGACGCGATGACGGCGGCGCGCCCGTTCGAGGACGTGCCGGCGCTCCTTCGGATCGGCGAGCGCACGTGGTGGACACTCGACGAGGCCGATCACCGCGAGGCGTTCGCCGCGCACCCCAAGATCGGCAGCGCCGCGCCGGCCGCGCACGGCGGCGACGCGCGCTGGTCGCGCGACGAGCAGCAGGGTGCCGGCGCGGCGAGCACGCCCGTCCAAGGCGAGCTCGCGGCCGCGAACCGCGCCTACGAGGAGCAGCACGGCTTCATCTTCATCGTCTGCGCGACCGGGCGCAGCGCCGAGGGCATGCTCGCGGATCTCCGCGCGCGCGCCGGGCGCACCACCGCCGAGGAGCAGCGCACCGCCGCCGAGGAGCAGGCGAAGATCACGCGCCTGCGGCTCGGCAAGCTGATGGGAGAGCTCGCATGATCACGACGCACGTCCTCGACACCTCCGCCGGCCGGCCCGGCCGCGGCATCGCGATCGAGCTCGAGCGCGCCGAGGGCGACGCCTGGCGCCCGGTCGGCGCCGGCCAAACGGACGACGACGGCCGCCTGCGCACGCTCACGCCGCCCGGCCCCGTGGAGCCCGGCACGTACCGGATCCGGTTTGCGACCGGCGCCTACTTCGCGGCGCTGGGCACAGCCGGATTCTTCCCGGTCGTCGAGATCCAGTTCACCGTCGCGGACGGCGCGCAGCACTACCACGTGCCGCTCCTGCTCTCGCCGTTCGGCTTCTCGACGTACCGCGGCTCCTGACCCCGCGACAGCGCGGTGCGGCTGCGATACAACGCGCGCATGCCGGTGCGCACCACTCTGTCCGAGAAGAAGCTCAAGAAGGCCCTCGATCGCGTCCAGCGCGCGCAGGCCCGGGTCGCCCAGCGCTACCCCGGAGACAGCGGCGCGCGCCAGCCGATCCACACCGTCTACGGCGGCGCGCACCTGTTCGCGTCGGACACGGCGCGCAAGCTCGGCGAGCTGGCGCTGCGGTCGCTCGAGTCGTACGCGCCCGATCCCGGCACGTTCTGCGAGGCGATCGGCGTGCGCGGCGAGGTCGCGTCGAAGGTCTACGAGCGCGTGCAGGACAAGCTGCGCCGCGAGCCCGTCGAGGACTTCCGCATCGACTTCGAGGACGGCTACGGGAACCGCCCCGACGCCGAGGAGGACGGGCATGCCGCCGCCGCGGCGCAGCAGGTGGCGGCGGGCTATTCCGCCGGCACGCTGTCGCCGTTCATCGGCATCCGCATCAAGCCGCTGACGCGCGAACTCGCGGCGCGCTCGCTCCGCACGCTCGACATCTTCCTGACGGAGCTGCTCGAGCGGACGGGCGGCCACCTGCCGCCGGGCTTCGTCCTCACGCTGCCGAAGATCCTGTCCCGGACCGACGTCGAGGTGCTCGTCGACATACTCGACATGTACGAGGACCGCGCGGAGCTCCCGGCCGGCTCGCTCAAGATCGAGTTCATGGTCGAGACGACGCAGAGCATCTTCAGCCCCTCCGGCCGCTCGATCCTGCCGCGCCTGCACCGCGCGGCGCGCGGCCGCCTCACGGGCGCGCACTTCGGAACCTACGACTACACCGCGGGCTGCGACATCACCGCGGCGCACCAGCGCATGCGCCACCCCGCGTGCGACTTCGCCAAGCACATGATGAAGGTCGCGTTCGCCGGCACCGGCGTCATGCTCTCCGACGGCGCGACGAACATCATGCCCGTCGCCCCGCACCGCGGCGAAATCGTCACCCACGAGCAGCAGCGCGAGAACCGCGCCGCCGTCCACGCGGCGTGGCGGCTGTCCGCTGACGACATCCGCCACTCGCTCATCCTCGGCTTCTACCAGGGCTGGGACCTCCACCCCGCGCAGCTCCCGGTGCGCTACGGCGCCGTCTACGGCTTCTTCCTCGATGGCCTCGCCGCGGCCTCCGAGCGCCTCCGCAACTTCGTCGCCAAGGCCGCCCAGGCCACCCTCGTCGGCGACGTCTTCGACGACGCGGCGACCGGCCAGGGCCTGCTCAACTACTTCCTGCGCGGCATCGCCTGCGGCGCCGTCACCGAGGAGGAGGCCCTCGCCACCGGCCTCTCCCTCGAGGAGATCCGCAGCAAGTCCTTCGTCAAGATCATGGCCGCGCGCCGCGCGAAGCCCTGATCCGTCGTCGCCCCGGCGCGGTCAGTGAGCTGAGCCTGCGTCGATCGCGTCAGGTCTTCGCCCGCGGGCGGGCCCGGGGCTGCCTCGCCGCGGCGGACTTGGCCTTTGCCTTGGGGCCCGGCGGCGGGGGCCAGGGCCGGAACTGCACTTTCTTCGTACCGATGAACACGATCGCGCCGGCCTTGAGCTGGCGATTGCCGAGGAGGAGCAGGAGCAGGTCCGGGTCGGATGCGTACTGCTCGACCTGCTCCTGGGCCTTGGCGAAGGCCGCCTCGACCTCGGCGGCCCTGGCATCGGCCTTGAGATACTTGAGCTCGAGCAGCCACGAGAACCTGGCTCCGGGCACACGGCTCGACGCACCCAGGAACAGGTCGCAATAGCCCTGGGCAAACTCCTTTTCGCTCAGCAGGTGGAACATCCGGCTCAAGGACAGAAACGTCATCAGCATCAGCTTGAGGGACTTCTCGTCGAGGCGTCTCGTATCCTTGAGGCCGAGCTTCCGGATCACCTGGCCGTGAAACAGCTCCAGGAAGGGCTGGATCTCGCCCTGCACCCCCATCGCGTGCAGCACGGCCTCGAGCTCGCGGGTGTCGATCGTGACGTGCTCGTGCTCTTTGAGCATCAGCGCCAGGTGCTCCCACTGGAGCTCGCGGATGACCCGGTTGGGGATCTCCAGGCGAGCGAGCGCGCTGTCGGGCGATCGAGCGCCCAGCGTCAACATGCCCAGATAATAGAGCAGCGAGAGGAATTGCGTATTTGACGACAGGCTGTTTGCGTCGAGCTCCTGGGAGAGGTCGCTCTCGATGCCTCCTTCGATCATGAGGTGCTCGAGGAGGCCCCGCCGTTCGGCCGCCCCTGCGCCGCTGAACACCCCGATCCGCTGGAGCTGGCTGTAGTCCGTACGTACATTCCGATCGAGCATGTCTGCGGGGTACTCGCGCATTCCTTGGAGCTGGCTCAGGAAGTAGAGGACCATGTCCGAGTTGAAGACCCGGTCGCTCGCCTTGGGAGAGAAGCGATAGCCGTCGTAGTGTTGCTCCAAGACATCGATCAATGCGCTCTGGTCACCGACCCCCGGCAGCCTGGCAAGCTCGGGGCGCGCCGCCATGAACTCCTCCACCGCTCGCTCGACGTCCGGTCGGGTGAATCCCGCCAGCGTGCTCAGCTCGGGGTGTTGTGAGACGTTGGTCACGATGTTGAAGCCGCTCGCCAGGTCACCCAGCATGAGCGGCGTGACGCCGGTGATGAACATACGCCCCACGGCGCCCGGTCCCGTGCCGGACTTGATCGTCGCGTAGAACGTACGGACGAAGCCGGTGCGCTCCACGATCGATCGATCGTAGAGATCGGGCGAGTCGCCGGAGAGCAGCCGGTTGGCAAAGTGGTCGTATTCGTCGACCAGCAGGTAGAGCTTGTAGGGTGTCGTGGAGACGACGGCCAGCACCTCTCCGATCAGGGCGTCCGCGTCCTGGTAATCGCGCAGCGCATCATAGAGATCTCCGAGCGGAGGCACCAGCTCTCGGTATCGGAGCAGGAATGCCCGGACGCGGCTCCTGACGGACTGGAAGAACGTACGCTCCAGGGTCTCGGGGCCACCGTGCGTCGCTACCGTCGAGAAGTCCAGGGTGAGCACCAGATAGCGATTGCGCTCGGCTGTCGGATGGGCGTGGATCCACAGACCCTGGAATAGCGCATCGAACTGTGACTCTCTGGAGATGTCGTAGTAGTGCTCGAGCAGGCTCACCAGGGTGGACTTGCCGAAGCGTCGAGGGCGAAGGAAGAGCAGGTGGCGGTAGCCAGACTCGGCGCTCTCGAGCTTCGGGAGAAACGGCGTCTTGTCGACGTAGAACAGCCCCTCGGCGCGGATCTGACCAATGTCGGAGGTGCCGTAGGGGATCTTCATGATGCCCCGCGCTTCACGCGGCGCAGCGTATCACGCGGCCGGACCGCTCGCGGTCGCCGCGCCGCCCGGGGCGGGCCCGACGTGTGGAGGGAAGCGCCCCTCAGGTTCACCGCTCGGGTAGCATACCGGCATGCCGCGCTACCTCGTCATCCATCACGCGCCCGGTGTCAGCCAGGAGGACTTCCAGAAGAATGTCCCCGAGGTGCTGGCTGGGAAGCACGCCAAGATCGTGCACACCTACGTCAACCTGGCGGTCGGTACCATCGTCAACATCTACGAGGCCGAGAGCGGGGAGGCGGTCGGCCGCGAGCTCGAGCGCGTCGGCTTCCCGTTCGACGAGATCCAGGAGATCCAGTTCGAGGCCTCGGCGGATCAGCTCCGCGCGATGATGGGCCCCGCTTCGTGACGCCGAGGACGCGGAGGACGCCGAGGACGCCGAGGACGCGGAGGACGCGATGATCACGGCCGAGATCCGCCCCGAGGGCGGCGCGTGGTTCGGCGAGGCGCCGCGCGCGGAGCGGGCGCCGTCCCCGCGCCCGGCGAAGACGCCGCGCAAGGTGAACGTCTTCGAGAGCATGATGGGGCACCAGGGGATGCTCGAGCAGCTGCCGCTGTTTCCCTATTTCGGGCCGGGCGACATCGTGCCGACGGCGGCGCTGTCGTTGTCACTGCCTGAATTGCCGAAAGTGCATTTCTATCATTACAACGATATCACCGAGGTGATCATCGCGATGGCCGGCGAGGGGGCCGCGTTCACCGTCGGGCAGGTCTACCTGCAGAAGGGCACGCACGGAGTGACCACCTTCCTCCGCACGCCCAACGCGAAGGAGGCGCAGGCATTCCAGCTCGCGCTGATCATCATTCGAATGAAGCAGGTGGGGCCGCAGAACGAGGGATTCATCCTGCGCTGTCACAAGTGCAACGAGGTCGTGTTCCGCATGGATCGCGACATCTTCGAGGGGCCGGCGCACCGCTACTACCCCGAGCTCCCCAACCTGCGCTTCTACGCGGACGCCGTCGACGCGTTCAACGCCGAGGAGCGCACCTGCGCGGCGTGCGGCGCCGTCCAGGCGAAGTTCCCGCAGGAGCTGATGGGCTGGCGCCGCTACGCGCAGTACGCCGAGCTGGCCAACCGCGCCCGGTCCACCATCGAGGCGGCGGCGGCACCCGCGGCCGCGGCCGCGGCGGGAGCGCCCGCGGCGGCAATAAAGACGGGCTGAGGAGGACCAGATGCCGCTCGAGCGCAAAAAGACGCTGAACGTCTTCAAGGAGGCCAAAGAAGCCTGGGGCTCCTACGACGACTATCCGGTCGGGCCGAAGGGGACCGATCCGATGCCGCACCTGAGCCGGAACCGCGTCCCCCAGCCGTTCTTCCTCGTGTGCGAGGCCGATCAGGTGCTCCTCCAGATGGCCGGCGAGGGCGAGCTCGAGCTCCGGGAGCCCGCGCTGTCGCGGATGCACCTCGTCCCCGGCGACGCCGTCTATATCCCGGCGGGCGTGCCCAGCCGGCTCACGCCGCGCGGCGAGAACCTTCAGCTCCGGCTCAAGGCCGAGCCGCCGGTGCGCGAGGCCGTCGCCTGGTACTGCGCTAGCTGCGGCGAGCTGGTGCACGCCCGCTCGATCCCGGCGGGGATCCCGCAGGAGGGCTACTGGGAGGCGGTCCAGCTCTTCAACGGCGACGCCGCGCTGCGTACCTGCCGCGCGTGCGCTGCCGTCCACCCGCCCGTCGAGCTCGGCGACATCGCGTGGGCCGACGTGGCCGCCGCGCTGCGCGCCGAGGAGCAGACGTAGCGCGCGGGGCCGCGGCCGTGGCGCGCGCGGCGCCGGGCTCACCACTCGCCGTCGTCGACGATCACCGCGCCCGGGTGGTGCTTCCACCACAGCTTCTTCACCTGCTTCACGGGCACCGGCGCGTCGTCCTGCAGCGGCAGCGCGCTCTTCGTCTGATCGATCTGCTTGACCGACTTCACGCCGGCGAGCTTGCTCGTCGGCGTGAGCGTGGGCGCGGCCTCGTCGTAGAGATCGAACCACGGCAGCCCGGCCTCGGCGTACGAGCGCGCGGTCACCGGCGTCGGGGGCGGCGCCTCGCCGGTGATGTCGCGCCACAGCTCGCTGTTGACGAGGTGGACGTAGACGCGGACGCCAGCGCCGAGGTCCCAGGTGTCGAGGCCGTACGAGTCCGGGTAGATCTTCTGATCCATGCGGCCGCCAGCGGCGAGCCCCATCTGGCCGCCCCGGGCGCCTGACGCGCGGCACTCCGCCTCGCCGGCCTCCTCGCAGAACGCGAGCTGGGTGGAGCATTCCTCCAGATCATCGTCGTACGCGTACGCGGGGAGCCGGCCGGGCTTGGCCGGGTACGACTGCAGCTGGATGCCGCCGTGCTTCTCCTCGCCGGTGAGCTGGCCCTCGACGGTGTAGCCGAGGCCGAGCGGCATCGCGACGAACTGGCGGATCGTGCCGGTGCCGGAGGCGATGCCGTCGAGCCACGGCTGCGGCCCGACGACGACGTAGTTTTGCGGGTAGGCAGAGAGTCCGTCGCTCCAGCGCTCGCCGCTCACGGCGCACACCTTGCCGACGCCGATCTTGAGCGCGTGCGGCGCGCCGCCGAACGACAGCCACATCGCCTCGCGCTGGTACATCGGCAGGAACACGCCGCCGCGCGCGGCCCAGCCGGCCGGCACGCGCGACGCGTAGTCGCGCACGAGCCGCAGCGGGAACGCGCCCAGGCCCGGCGGCAACGGGTACGTGCGCCCGTCGTCGGGGATGCGCAGGGTGCGCTGGAAGCTGATGGTGACGCCCGGCCCGTGGGCGTCGCGCAAGCAGAGCTCGGTGCCGTTCACGATCTCGACTCGTCCGGTCATGCCCGGATCGACGGCCGGCCCTCGCGCGCTGTCACACGGCCGCGGGCGCAACGTGTGAAGCCCTCGAGATCACTTGTAGATCCAGGTGGCCGCGAGAAACTGTGTGACAAGATCGGCGCTCGGCCGTCGATCCGGGATCATCTCGGAGCCGCCGGCGCGCCCGGCGCCTCCGGGGGGGAGCGCCCTGGGATCCTCCCCCGCTCGTCCACATGACCGCCGCTACCGCTGCCGCCGCCACGCACGCCGAGCTCGCCCGCCTGATCGCGCGCGGCGATCGGAGGCGCGCCGCGTCGCTGCTCGTGCGGGACCACGCGCCGGCCGTGCTCTCGCTGTGCCGCGCGATGGTCCGCGACCCGCGGCTGGCCGAAGATCTGAGCCAGGACGCGTTCACGCGCGCGTTCGGCGCGCTCGACGGCTTCCGCGGCGAGGCATCCCCGCGGACGTGGCTGCTCCGGATCGCGCGCAACCGCTGCCTCGATCACCTCGATCACGCCCGCCGCGCGCCGTGGGCGGACCACGCCGACCCCGAGCCCGATGACCACGCCGCCGACGAGCCGCCGCCGTACGATCTCCTGGCGCGCCGCGAGGACGCCGAGCAGGCGATGTCCGTCCTCGGCGAGAGCGAGCGCGCCCTCGTGGTGCTCCACTTCGGCCACGGCGTGGGCTACCCGGAGCTGGCCGACTCGTTCGGCCTGCGCGAGGGCGCGGTGCGGATGCGGATCTCGCGCGCCCTGGCGCGCATGCGCGGGGCGCTCGACTTCGAGGGCAGTCGCGCCGCTACCGAGACCGAGGCGCAGACGCGGGCCTCTGCTGGCTGGCTCGAGGACGACGTGGCGGAGACCACCCTGGCGGAGGCCGCTGGCCGCGCGACCTCGCGCTCCGATGCGTTCGCGGACGCGGACGAGGACGACGGGGAGTCCGTGGACACGGACCTCAACACGGACTTAAACTTGGCCCTCGACGACGAGCTCGAGGCGACGACCCAGGCCGCGCCCGAGGAGCTCGACGAGCTGGAGGAGACGACCCAGGCCACGCCCGCCGAGCTCGAGGAGCCTGCCTGGGCCGCGTCTGCTGCGCCCGGCGGCCCCCCGGCCGTCTTCGACGCGCTCCGCGACGACGTCTCGCCGGACCTGCGGCGGCGCCTCGACGCGCTGGCTGCCGCCGTCTGACCGGGGCGGGGCGGGGGCTACGACCGGCGCGTCTCGCCGGACCTGCGGCGGCGCCTCGACGCGCTGGCTGCCCGCCGTCTGACGGGGCCGGGACGGGGGGCTACGACCGGCGCGTTACCCCGTTGCGGCCGGGCCTCGTCTCGGGTAGACACTCAAGTCCACGGCGGACGTAGCTCAATCGGTAGAGCGCCAGGTTGTGGTCCTGGATGTCGCGGGTTCGACCCCCGTCGTTCGCCCCAAAGTTTCAAACCGTTACGGCAGGTCGCCTCCACGCTCCGGTTCTTGCTGCCACGTGGCTGCCACGCCCGAGCCGAACACCGCGGCGATCGCGTCGCGCTTGGCGGCCTCGTCCACGTCCACATAGCGGAGCGTGGTCTTCACGTCGGCGTGTCCCATGAGCTTCTGGAGCACGGGTAGGGGCACCCACTTCGCCATCACCGTTCCGAACGTGTGCCGGAGGCAGTGGAGCGGCTTGGGCGGGCGCCGCACGTTCGCGAGCTCGTAGATCGCGTTGACCGTGGCGCTGAGCACGTCGTAGGTGACGAACGAGCCGTCCGCATCGGTGATGACCCATACCCCGCGGCGAGGCAGGTCCCCAAGCACGGCGGCAAGGCGCGGCGACAGGGGAACCGTTCGCGTCTTGTTGTGCTTCGGGGCCACCGCCTCGTTCGTGAGCTTGTCGAGCGCGCGGCGGATGGTGAGCTGGCCCGACTTGATGTCGGTCCACTGCAGGCCGCGGATCTCTCCGACCCGAAGCCCGGCCTCCATCGCGAGCCTCCGTGACGAGGAGATGCGACGCGCATCACTGGCTCCTCGCTCGCAGTGAGCCGCGAGCGCTGCGAGTGCCGGAGATGGCGCTTGCTCGCCGACAAAGGCGTGGCGTGTGCGCTTCATTGCACGGGTCGGGAGCTGGCGGGGGCACCTGGCAGCTCCGCACCACTTGGCGCCGACTTCGGGCATGCTGTGCGTTCCATGCGAACCCTCAACCTGATCGTCGTGACGTCCCTCGTCTCCGTCGCCGCGTGCGGCAGTAACAACACTGCCACGAAGGAGGAGTCGCTCCAGATCTTCGCGGCCGCGACCGCCGCGATGAGCTCCGCTCAATCGCGCGCCCTGTCCGACGCGCAGCAGGGGCTCCAGGCGCCCGCCGAGCTCACGATCAACTTCTCCGGCCCGTGCACGCTCGGTGGCCAGGTCGGCATGACCGGCAGCGTCGAAACCTTCGATGCCACCGACCGCGTCGCGGTCGACCTGGAGGCCACGTTCGATGGGTGCCGGGAGCCCCAGGGCGCTCTCGATGGCGACCTGCACACGACCTCGACCGTCAACGGCTCGAGCGTCTCGGTGACGCTGAAGGGCGATCTCGACTGGGAGGACGGCAACGGCGCCTCGGCCTCCTGCGAATTCGACATGAAGACCGCCGTCACGTCCGAGACCGTGGTCGTCTCGGGCCACCTCTGCGGCTTCGACGTGGCGGTCGATCTCGGCCTCAACAACTGAGCGGCAGTAGAGGCAATCGATCATCGTCACGGTAACCGGAAGCCAATGTCCTCATTATGCAGGACAATGCTCGCGCTCGAAGCCGGCGTGACACAGGCGATCCAGGCGAGCGCCGGGCATCGAGCAGCTCTACATAATCCGGTTCATCGCTTCCTGAGCGCGCAGGAGGCAGCGGTTCCGCTCCTCAGCGGCGCGGCTCACGGCTACTACCCTGGAGGAATGGGGTACCACCGCATCTTGGTGAGCGAAGCGCGCGTGCCGCTCGGGAATGACCTCCTGTTCGTCAACGCGCTTCACGGTGTCGCTTCGATCCACGAAGGCGAAGGCGTCGCCGCGTACGAGGACCGCGACCGCCACGTCCGCATCAGCTCGTACGCGTTGCTCCACTGGCCGCGTCGCGTGTTCGGCGAGCTGATGCAGCTGAACCAGGGCCGATGGAGTAAAGACGAAGTGGCCTTGGCTGTGCGCGACGCTTACCGCTACGTATGCAGCCGACTCGCGCGCTGAGATCGCTAGGACCGCCGAGGGAACAACCTCCTGGCCGCGCCGCTCGTCGCCGCCGTCGAGACCGCCGCGCACTACGGCCTCTACGACCTCGATCGCCCCGCGCCCGGCGAGAACAGCACCGGGGCGCCGTCCGCGGGGCCCCACTCGGCCCACGCCAGCTGCCGCTCCGGCGCCGCGCGCGCCGCGAGATGGTGGAAGTTCTCGCGTTACGCGTCGGCAGGTTGTGGTCCTGGATGTCGTGGGTTCGACCCCCGTCGTTCGCCCCAAAGTTTCAAGTATTAGTAGATCGCGACCGAGATCTTGAGCTTGAGCGCTGTCGCACGGTCGACGATCTTCGCGAGCGCAGCCGGGGGCGATCGCCGCGACTTCCTGACGAGGATCTCGGTGTTGCGATCTCGCGCGCGGGCACCTTCGAGCAGGTTGTCGAGATCGTATTCGTCGATGACCTTGCCGCCGAACTCCACGTCGCCGGACGGCGTGACGTAGAAGACCAGCGGCCCCGCGGGAGCCGAAGCTTGCTGCTGTGGTAGGGCCTTGGGGGCCGGCTCGCGCGGCTCGCCGGTGCTCGGGGCGCGCGCCAGCCGTTGCTCGCCGGTGCTCGAGCCGCGGCCCAGCCGCTGCTCCAGGGTTCGCAGCATCACCTCGCGCGCCTGCGGGCTGAACGCGCTCGCGCGGTGTGAGTAGCTCGCGTTCATGATGGTGTTCTCGCCGAGGTCGTGCTCGTAGCCGAAGGTGTGGCCGATCTCGTGGAGGAGCACGACGGCGGTCTTGTGGTGCCGGCGTTGCTCGAGCGAGAGCTCGCGCTCCTCGGGGAGCAGATCGCGGAACACGTCCGCGTAGAGCTTGCGCTCCTCGAGATCTGCATATCCGCGGACGATCAGGTGGCGCCCGCTGACCTGGGCGAGCCCCAGCTCGTCGAACGTGGCGGAGACGAGCGGCAAGGACGACGTGAGGCCGACGACGAGGAGGACGTCGCGCCCGGGGTCGCGCTCCGCGAGGGCCTCGAGATCGGCCGTGATCGTGCTGGCCGGGGCGTGGCGCTCCCACATCTGAAACTCGGGCTCGAGGCGAAGCCCGAGCAGCGAGGTCAGGACCAGGTTGGCGAGCTCGAGCGGCGCTTCGAACGACCGCCGCCACTGGACGTTCTGCGCGCGGTACTGGTCGTCGGCCCAGACCCGGATCTTGCGCGTCGTGATCTCGCCGGTCCACTTCGCCGCGGTCTCGAGCTGCACCGGCGCGAGGTCGCTCATGGTCTCGTGCTGCGCCTGCTTCGCTGACTTGCCCTCGCCGAAGGTCATCACCGGCGACATACAGCTGGCCGACAGACCCGCCACGACCCAGCACGTCACCATACCTGTCCTCATGGAGCTCCTTGCCCACGTCCCGCCCGGACGTGGCCTCAGCATCTCACGTTCAGCCGTCGGCGGGCATCGCCACGCTCAGCGCCGGGCGAGGTACTCGAGCAGGCGCGGCTTGATCGCGCGCATCGCCCGGGCGCGGTGCGAGACCTCGTTCTTCTGCGCGGGCGAGAGCTCGGCCATGGTCTGGCCGTGCTCGGGGAGCAGGAACAGCGGGTCGTAGCCGAAGCCGCCGGTGCCGCGCGGCGCCTCGAGGATCGTGCCCTCGCAGACGCCGCTGGCGGTGAGCAGCTCGTCGCCGAGCGGGCCGGCGACGTCGGCGAGGGCGAGCGCCGCGTGGAAGCGGGCCGCGCGGCGCTCGGGCGGCACGCCGGCCAGCGCAGCGAGGAGCTTGGCGTTGTTCGCGGCGGTGTCGCCGTGCGGGCCGGCGTAGCGCGCGCTGTGCACGCCGGGCGCGCCGCCGAGCGCGTCGACCTCGAGGCCGCTGTCGTCGGCGAGCGCCGGCAGCCCGGTCGCGGCCGAGACCTCGCGCGCCTTCTTGAGGGCGTTGCCGGCGAACGTCTGGGCGTCCTCGACGACGTCGGGGATCTCGCGGCCGAGCTGGCGCGCGGCCTGATCGATGTCGAGGACGTCCTGCTCCGGCAGGAGCTGGCGCAGCTCGACGAGCTTGCCGCGGTTGCGGGTCGCGAAGACGAGCGGGCGGCTCACGGCGCGGCCTTCGCAGCGCCCGCGGCCTTGGCGACGACCTCGCGCTGCGCGGCGGCGAGCGCCCGGATGCCGACGGCGGCGAGATCGAGCATCGCGTCGAGCTGGCGGCGGTCGAACGCGCCGTGCTCCGCCGTGCCCTGGACCTCGATCAGCGATCCGTCCTCGGTGCCGACGACGTTCATGTCGACGTCGGCCTTGGAGTCCTCGACGTACGGCAGATCGAGCACCACCTCGCCACCGACGATCCCGACCGACACCGCGGCCACCGGCGGGCGGAGGGCGCGCTCGTCGGGGAGCGCGCCGGCAGCCGCGAGCTTCTGGATCGCGAGCGCGAGCGCCACCCACGCGCCCGTGATCGAGGCCACGCGCGTCCCGCCGTCCGCCGACAGGACGTCGCAGTCGACGTTGATCGTCCGCTCGCCGAGGTGCTTCAGATCGACGGCCGCGCGCAGCGAGCGGCCGATCAGCCGCTGGATCTCCTTGCCGCGCCCGCCCGGGTCGCGCTTGCTGCGCGTGTGCGTCGAACGCGGGAGCATCGCGTACTCCGCGGTGAGCCAGCCCTGGCCCTTGCCGACGAGGAACGATGGCACGCCGGCCTCGACGCTCGCGGCGCACAGGACCCACGTGTCGCCGAGCTTGATCAGCGCCGAGCCCTCCGCGTGCTTCTGGTAATTGGGCACGATCTCGAGCGTGCGGAGCTGATCGGGGCGCCTGCCATCGAAACGCATGGCGCGCACACTACCCCAAACGCCGCGCGGGACGCGTCTGCTACCATGGTCGGGCCATGACCGATGATCGGCACCGCGCACAGGCCCCCGCGCCGCCGTGGACCGAGCCGGATCCGCGGGAGACGCTGCCGTACGCGGCGACGGTCGCCTCGTCGAAGGCGCAGGGGCTGCACCGCGTGATCGGGTCAGCGGCGCCGCAGGGGACGCCGCCGCCGCCGGAGCTGGCGCAGGCGTCGGTGCCGCCGGAGCGCGGGCCGGTGCTGGCGCAGGCATCGGTGCCGCCGCCGCACGGGCCGCTGGCGCAGGCGTCGGTGCCGCCGGAGCGCGGGCCGGTGCTGGCGCAGGCGTCGGTGCCGCCGGCGCGCGAGGTGGCGGCGCAGGAGCTCGCGCTCGCGGCGACCACGCCGCGGCTCGACGGGGCCACGCTCGACATGCATCCGCCTGCGAAGCGCGGCGGCTCGCGGCGCGGCGCGCGGCCGAGCGACGCGCCGCACACGCTCGACGCCACGCTCGAGCTGCCGGCGAGCGATCGCGCGGAGCCGCTTTTGCTCGAGCCGGGCCAGAAGATCGGCCACTTCGTGATCCGCAAGCGCCTCGGCGAGGGCGGCATGGGCCTCGTCCTGGCCTGCCACGACGCGGATCTGGGCCGGCCGGTGGCGATCAAGCTCCTCAAGGCCGAGGTCGATCTGCCGCAGTACCGGGCGCGCCTGCTCCGCGAGGCGCAGGCGATGGCGCGCCTCGAGCACCCGAATGTGGTGCGCGTCTATGAAGTGGGCAGCGACCGCGGCCGGCTGTTCGTGGCGATGGAGCTCATCGACGGCGTCACGCTGACGGCGTGGCTGGCGGGCGGGCGCCGGCCCTGGCGCGACGTGGTCGCGGTGTTCACGCAGGTCGGCGACGGCCTCGCCGCCGCGCACCGCGCCGGGCTGATCCACCGCGACTTCAAGCCGGACAACGTGCTCGTCGATCGCGACGGCCGCGCGCGCGTCGCCGACTTCGGGCTCGCCCGGATCCTGCGCGACGCGGCGGGGAGCGGCACCGCCGGGCCCGCGCTCGGCGTGTCGCTGACCCGCAGCGGCGTGATGATGGGGACGCCGGGCTACATGGCGCCGGAGCAGCAGGCGGGCTCCAAGGTTGATGGGCGCGCCGATCAGTACAGCTACTGCATCGCGCTGCGCGAGGCGCTCCTGGGTGGGCGCATCGTGCGGCTGGATGCCGCGACCTGGCGCCACGTCCCGCGCGCGCTCCGCGCGATCGTCGAGCGCGGCCTCTCGCTCGAGCCGGAGGCGCGCTTCGCGTCGATGGACGAGCTCCTGGCCGCGCTGCGCCGTGTGGAGCGGCGGCGCAGGACGGTGGTGAGCGTCGCGATCGCGGCGCTCGCGATCGCGGGCGGCATCGCGACCACCGCGGCCCTGATGACGCGGGATCGCGGGCCGGCGGGCGCGCCGCCGCCGCCGGGCGGCGCGGTGCCCGCGGCGGTGCAGCCGGCACCGGCGAGCGCGCCCGCGGCGCAGCCGCCGGGCCGGTAGTTGGCAGCGCCGGTCAGCGCCGCGCGGCGAGGAGCCCGCCGGCCGCGGCGCCGAGGGCGGCGAAGCCGACGAGCGGGAGGACGTGGCCGAGGAGCAGGTGATGCGCGTGGGCGACGGGGCACCAGAAGTCCACGAGCGTCCAGGCGAGGGCCCCGGCTGCGGTGCCCATGGCCATCCCGGTCAGCCGCGGGTGGGCGGGCGACGTGCCGCGCCAGAGGTACAGCATCGCGGCGATGGGGGCGATCCCCGTCACCGCCGAGAGGCTCAGGCAGCGGAAGCCGGCCCGATCGGGCCACCAGCGCGTCATCTCCGGGAACAGCGAGCTCACCCCGAGCTTCCACGCAAAGAGCAGGAGCGGCGTGAGCACGGCGAGCCCGACGAGGTGCAGCGCCGGCCGCCCCAGCATCGACGAGCCGCGCCGGAACGCCAGGGCGGCCGCGGTGACGGCGACCGCGATGGCCCGGCGGACGTCGCGAG
>Ga0247790_10000195_pt1 | contig 30471 bp, 19 predicted proteins | sample UWRJS171409R4_FD_179913 | JGI IMG/M metagenome (GOLD analysis project Ga0247790, IMG submission 179913) | Soil microbial communities from Arlington Agricultural Research Station in Wisconsin, United States - UWRJ-S171-409R-4 | ecosystem: Environmental > Terrestrial > Soil > Agricultural land...
CGCCGCCCACAGCCCGCGTCGCCGCCCATAGCCCGCGTCGCCGCCCACAGCCCGCGTCGCCGTCCACAGCCCGCGTCCCGCATCCCCGTCCATCCCCGTCCGCAGCCCGCGCCGTCGCCGCCCCCGCCGCCGTCGCCGCCGCCCCCGCAGCCGTCGCCCACCGCCCGCGTCGCCGTCCACAGCCCGCGTCGCCGTCCACAGCCCGCGTCGCCGCCGCCGCCGCCGCCGCCGTCGCCCGCCGCCGCCGCCGCCGCCGCCGCCGCCGCCTCAGAGCGCCTTCATGAAGGCGACCAGATCCGCCTCCTCTTCCGCCGTGAAGTTGAAGCCGAGCTCGACCTCGTAGTGATGGATCACGTCCTCGAGGGACTCCGCCGTGCCGCCGTGGAAGTACGGCGCGCGCGCCGCCAGGCCGCGGATGTTCGGCGTCTTGAACTTGTTCAGCTCCTTGAAGAGGCCGGTGCGGATGCCGCGGCCCGGGTCCGTGGTCTGGAGCAGCGTGCCGTCGACGCGGCTCTGGAACGTGAACACCGCCATGTTCGGCCGCGCGATCTCGGGGCGCGACGCGCCGATGTCAAACAGCGCGCCGTTGACGTTCTGGCCGTTGTTGGCGGCGTTGTGGCAGCCGCCGCAGCGGCGCCCGCTCGCCGGGTTCACGTTGTTGAACAGCTCCTGGCCGCGCCAGATCTGCCGCCGCTTCTTGTTCGGGCTGTGCTGCCACGCGTCGTACAGATCGAAGCGGCCGGCGACGAGCGGCTGCGCGGCGGCGTGCTGGGGGCCGCCCTTCGCGCCGTCGGCGTCGAGCCGGCCCGCGTCCCACAGGTAGAGCTGCGCGTGCGCGATCTGGCGCTCGAAGTCGGCGATCTCCGCGACCACCGTCTCGGGCGCCGGCGTGCCCTGCTGCGCGCCGGTGATGTTCGAGCGCGTCTGCTTCATCAGGCCCTCGCGCAGGTCGGTGCCGACGGTGTTCGCCGCGTCCCAGTGCACCGTGGGGCTGCGGAAGTTCGCGGTCGGCATCGCCCGGCGGAAGAAGAACAGGTTCGTCGCCGTGCTGACGCCGCGCGGATCGTCGATGGCCACCAGATCGAAGTCGCGCGTCGCGGGCATCGCGATCTTCCGCGTGAACATGCCCTGGCGCAGCATCGTCGTGGCGTTCCACCGGGCCTCGACAGTCGACATGTCCGCGGTCGGCGTGTCGGTGTCGAGGTTGTTCGCGAAGATCGGGTGCGTGCCCCCGGTGGTCCAAAACAGCGCGGTGACCATCGGGCCGGTCATCGACCAGCCGACCTCGGGCGCGTGGCAGGTGCCGCAGTGGCGACCGTTGGTGCCCTGCGCGGTGAAGAACGCGTTGGTGAGGCTCACGGCGCCGGTGTCCACGAAGCTGGCCGCAAACCCGTACTCGTTGGGAATCGGGAGGTTGTTGGGAATCTCGTCGAACAGATCCTCGAGGAAGCTCTCCTGTCCGACCGCGTCCATCTCCAGCTCCGGCGCGGGCTCCGCGCACGCCACCACCCCGGCCCCCACGAAAACGCACGCAAGCTGCTGAAACTTCTTGGCCACTGAATCCTCCTACGAGATGACCTCACTAAGCAGCCACCATGCCTGTTCCCAAGTCAGTGAAAATTCATCGTAGGACCCGAGCCGTAACCCACGCGTGGGTCGGGTAATCTTGGGGATTCGAGTCCCTGAGCTCCCCAATTTCAGGCGAGTGGGAGGGCCTTCATTTTTGAAGGTCGAAGATCAAGATCGCAGCTCACCCCAGAGTTAACCGAGGAAGAAAGAGGGCTTGGGCTTACGATCTTCCCTGCAAGCATGGCGTGAGGCGCACCTGACATATCGCGATTCGTACGCAGCTCGGCTCGCCGCGCGATGGCAGCTCGCAGCCCGGACATCGAGCTAGCATCGGCCGCGTGCGGGGGTGGCCCACTTTGCTGCTGGTAGCTGGCTGCGGACGGATCGGGTTCGGCGATGCCGGCGACGATCCGGATGTACCGCCGGTCGAGGCCGGCATCGATGCGCCGGTGGATGCGCCCGCGATCGACGCGCCCGGCGAGCCGGCGATCTGCCGCTCCGATCCGCGGTACGCGTCGCTCGGCGCGCTGCCGCACCGCTACCGGACCGTGTTGGCGCTGACGAGCTGGAGCCAGGCGAAGGCGGCGTGCGCGGCCGACGGCGCGTACCTCGCGATCCCGGGCGACGCGACGGAGGCCGCGGCCCTCGACGGCGACTGGATGGGCCTGACCGACGTCGCGGTGGAAGGGCAGTGGCTCACGGTGTTCGGCGCGCCGGCGCCGTTCTTGCCGTGGGGCGCGGGCGAGCCGGCCGGCGGCACGGGCAAGAACTGCGCGCGGCTCGGCAGCACCCCCGCGCTGCTCGAGGCGCGCGACTGCAACGACACGCGCGACTACGTCTGCGAGTGCGACTGACCGGGCGCTCCGTCCCGGCGCGCAGCTCGCGGCTCGCGGCGGGGCGAGCCGTGTCAGAACACGGCGCCGAGCGACAGCACGCCGGCCGAGCGGCGGCTCCTCGGGGCCGCCCGCCTGGCCGTGTGTCAGAACACGGCGCCGAGCGACAGCACGCCGGCCGAGCGGCGGCTTCTCGGGGCCGCCCGCCTGGCCGTGTGTCAGAACACGGCGCCGAGCGACAGCACGCCGGCGGGGCCCGCCTGCATCGAGCCGCCACCGGTCGTCTCGACGCCGGAGAAGCCGCCGATGGCGGTCACGCCGAACTTGCCGAGGGTGTACGTCGCGGATGCGCCGGCGAGCACGTCGCGGATGACGCCGTTCTCGCCACCCGAGCCGAGCGCGTCGCGGTAGCGGCCGACGACGCCCGCGAACAGGCCGCGCACGGGCTCGAGGTGGAGCGCGGCCGCGGCCTCGCCGTCGCGCTCTCGGGCCTCGGGATCCTGGCCGTAGGCGAGGTTGAGCGTGCCGCGCAGCGGACCGAGCTGCTTGCCGAACGAGAGCAGCGCCTCGATCTCTCCCTCGGGCTCGGTGAAGCCCTCGGCCTTGTACGAGAGGTACCCGGACGCCGCGACGCCGTGCCGCTGCTCGTCGAGGAACTGGATCGCCGCGCCGATGCCGGGGCGCGCGGTCTCGAACACGTTGGTGACCTGGAGCACCAGACGGACGGGCCCGAAGATCCGGATGTCACCGATCATGTCGAGCGTCACCTGATCGGACGCGCCGTTCAGCGTCGTCGCGGCGGTGACGACGGCGCGGCCCGCGCCGGTCGCCCGCGCGATGCCGGGCGTGAACGCGTGATCGGCGGCGACGTCGCGCCCCTCGATGCTGCGCTCGACGTCGGTGTCGATGCTCTCGGCGAACGCGGCGGGCGCGGAGGCGGCGAGCAGCAGCGCGGCGAGACCAGGGGTGCGGCGGGACATGCGGCGAACGATAGACAGCCGCCGCCTGCGTGTCGAGAACTCGCTACGGGCGTCGATCACGGCGTCGGGGGAGCGGGCGCTGCGGGTGCTGCGGGCGCTGCGGGTGCTGCGGGCGCTGCAGCCGCTGCGGGCGCTGCGCCCGCTGGGCGAGCCTTGCGCCCGAACCGCGCGTAGAGCGACGGCACCACGAGCATGTTGAGCGCCGTCGACGTCAGCAGTCCGCCGAGGATCACGACGCCCATCGGCGCCTGGAGCTCGTTGCCGGGCTCGGCGCCGGCGAGCACGAGCGGCACGAGCGCCAGGCCCGCGCACAGCGCCGTCATGAGGACGGGCGACAGCCGCTCGATCGAGCCGCGCCGCACGGCCTCGTCGAACGGCGCGCCCTCGACGGTCTGCACGTGCTCGTAGTGCGAGATCATCATGATGCCGTTGCGCGTCGCGATGCCGAACAAGGTCACGAAGCCGACGAGCGACGCGATGCTGACGACGCCGCCACCCGCGAGCACGGCGACGACGCCCCCGATCAGCGCGAGCGGCAGGTTCACCATGATGAGGACGGCGTTGCGCAGCGAGCCGAACGCGAGGAACAGGACGACGAAGATGCCGGCGACGACGGCGAGGCCGAGCCAGAGGAGCGTCCGGCTCGCGGCCTGCTCGCTCTCGAACTGGCCGCCGTACTCGACGTAGTAGCCGGCCGGGAGCTGCACGCCCTGCTCGATGCGGGCGCGGATGTCGGCGATGACGCCGCGCAGGTCGCGGTCGCTCGTGTTCGCCGACACGACGATCCGGCGCTGCGCGTTCTCGCGCATGATGAGGTTCGGGCCGACGTCGTCGCGGATCGCCGCGAGCATCTTGAGCGGCACGCGGACACCCGACGGCGTGTCGAGCACGGTGTCGCGGATCGCGTCGACGTTGGCGCGCTGATCGTCGCGGTAGCGGACCACGAGGTCGTAGGTGCGCTGGCGCTCGAGCACGCGCGAGACCACGGTGCCCGCGTAGGCAGTCTCGACGAGCTCGGCGAGCTCACCGGTGCGCAGGCCATAACGCGCGATCGCCTCGCGGTCGAAGACGATCGCGAGCTGCGGGACCTCCACCTGCTGCTCGATCGCGAGATCGACCACGCCATCGACCTGCTTCATGGCGGCCTCGATCTCTTGCGCCGCGGCGCGAAGCGTCGCGAGATCCTCGCCAAAAACCTTGATCGCGATGCTGGCCCGCGTCCCCGACAGCATGTGATCGATGCGGTGGGCGATCGGGCCGCCGATCGTCGTGACCATGCCGGGGATCGTGGCGAGCTGCCGGCGCAGCTCGGCGAGGAACGCGTCCCGGGGGCGCCCGGTCTCGCGGAGCCTGACGTCGATCTCCGCCGCGTGCACGTCCTGCGCGTGCTCGTCCAGCTCGGCGCGGCCGGTGCGGCGCGCCGTCGACGCGACCTCGGGGAACGCGAGCAGGACCTCCTCGACGCGCCGCCCGAGCTTGTCGGACTCCGCGAGCGACGTGCCGGGCAAGGTCACGGCGCTCACGGTGAGCGCGCCCTCGTTGAACTCGGGCAGGAACGTCCGGCCGAGCAGCGGCGACACGGCCAGCGCGATGGCGAGCCCGCAGGCGACGCCGGCGAGCACGGCCAGCGGGCGGCGGATCGCGCGCTCGAGGAGCGGCCGGTAGCCGCGCACGAGCCAGCGCACGAAGAAGCCGTCGCCGCGCGAGCGGCGCCCGGGGCGGGGCAGGAGGTACGCGCACAGCGCGGGGGTGAGCGTCAGCGCCGTCGCGAGCGACGCGAAGATCGCGACGAGGTAGGCGAGGCCGAGCGGCCGCAGGAGGCGCCCCTCGATGCCGGAGAGGAAGAACAGCGGGACGAACACGAGCATCACGATCAGGGTGGCGAACACGATCGAGCCGCGGACCTCGCGCGAGGCGTCGTAGATCACGTCGTCGGGCGCGCGGCGCTCCTCGGGCGGGCGCGCGGCACTCTCGCGCAGCCGGCGATGGACGTTCTCGACGTCGATGATCGCGTCGTCGACGAGCGCGCCGATCGCGATCGTCAGGCCGCCGAGCGTCATCGTGTTGACGGTGATCCCGAGCGCGTCCAGCGCGATGAGCGCGACGCCGAGCGAGAGCGGGAGTGAGGCGAGCGAGATCAGCGTCGCGCGGACGTTGAGCAGGAACAGGAACAGGATGAGCGCGACGAGGATCGCGCCGTCGCGCAGCGCGTCGCGCACGTTGCCGACGGCGGTCTCGATGAAGTCGGCCTGGCGCACCTTCCCGCGCTCGATGACCATGCCGGGCGGGGCGGCCTTCTGGATCGCCGCGAGCTCGCGATCGATCCGCGCGGTCAGCTCGAGCGTGTTCGCGCCGGGCTGCTTCTGGATGCCGAGCACCACGGCGGGCCGTGCGTCGGACGAGCCCTCGCCGCGCTTGATCGCCGCGCCGATCGAGACCTGCGCGACCTGGCCGACCTGGATCGGGACGCCGCCTCGGACGGCGACCACCGCCTGCTCGATGTCGGCGGCGCCGGTGATGCGGCCGACGCCGCGGATCAACGCCTCCTGGCCGCCGCGCGTGAAGAACCCGCCGGTCGAGTTGCCGTTCGACGCGCGCAGCGCCGCGGCGACCTGATCGAGCGTGACGTCGAAGGCGCGCAGCCGCGCCGGATCGACGGAGACCTGGTACTGGCGGACCTCGCCGCCGATCGGGACGACCTGCGCGACGCCGGGGATGGCGAGCAGGCGCCGCCGCACCGTCCAGTCGGCGACCTCGCGCACCTCCATCGGGCTGTGGCGATCGCTCTGGATCGCGATGAACAGGATCTCGCCCATGATCGACGAGATCGGCGCGAGCGTCGGCCGCGCGAGATCGGGCGGCAGCTCGGCGGCGGCGACCTGGAGCTTCTCGTTCACGACCTGGCGCGCGACGTACTTGTCCGTGCTCCAGTCGAACTCGACCCACACGATCGAGATGCCGATCGCCGAGGCGGAGCGCACGCGGCGCACGCCGGTGGCGCCGTTGACCGCCGTCTCGATCGGGGAGGTGACGAGCGTCTCGACCTCCTGCGGCGCGAGGCCGTGCGCCTCGGTCACCACGGTCACGGTGGGCGCGGTGAGATCCGGAAACACGTCGACGGGCATGCGCAGCGCGGTCACGACGCCGTACGCGAGCACGCCGAGCGAGGCGAGGACCACGACGAGGCGGTTCCGGATCGACCAGCGGATGACGTCGTCCATCATCTTCATGGCGGGGTCTCCTGCGCGGCGGCCTAGTGGGCGTGGCCGTGGGCGGGCACCGCGCCCGCCGCGGCGGCGAGCCGGATCTCGTAGGCGCCTCGGGTGACGACGCGCTCACCCTCGGCGACGCCCTCGAGCACCTCGACCCAGCCGTGCGAGCGGATGCCGAGCCGCAGCGGGCGCCGCTCGAACGCTTCGCCCTCGATCATCACGTACGCGACGGCACGGCCGGCATCGTCGACGATCGCGGACTCGGGGATCGCGAGCGCGCGGCGCGGCGCGCCGGTCGCGATCACGACCTTCGCGAAGTTGCCGATGCGGAGCCGCCCGTCGGCGTTGTCGAGCTCGAAGATCACGGGGACGGTGCGCGTCTTGGGATCGATCACGCGGCCGACGGTGACGAGCTTGCCGCTGGTCTCGTCGATCGTGAACGGCTGCGGGTAGCCCTCGATCGTGAACCACGCGGCGCGCGCGTGCTCGACGCGCGGCACGTCGGGCTCGAAGACGTGCGCGACGAGCCACACACGGGCGAGGTCGATCACGTCGAACAGCGCCTGGCCCTCCTCGACGCTCTCGCCGGTGGCGGCGTCGATCGCGACGAGGATGCCGTCCAGCGGCGCGCGCAGCTCGAAGCGCCGGCCGCCGCCGCCGCCGGTGGCGCTCGCGTCGAGCTGCGCGAGCCGGCCGCTCGCGCCGGCGCGCCGCGCCTCGGCGACGGCGAGCCGCGTCCGCGCCTCCTCGACGGCGCGGGCGGGCGCGGCCTGATCGGCGACGAGCCGCTCGGCGCGCGCGAGCTCGGCGCGCGCGGCCGAGACCTCGGCCTCGAGCGCGGCGGCGTCGGCGGCGAGCGTGGCGCGATCCGCGCCGCCGGCGGCGCGCGGGGCGATCGACGCGAGCACGGCGCCGCGCTGGATGGGCGTGCCGAGGAGCGGCGCGGGCGTGGCGAGCTCGACGCGGCCGGCGACGGGCGCCGCGACGCGCGCCTGGCGGCCGGCGACGGGCCGGATCTCGCCGCTGGCGCGCACGCCGTCCTGCAGGTCGCGCGGGGCGACCTGGACGAGCGCGAAGTCGGTCTTCCACTGCTGCTCCTTCAGGAACGTGATCCGACCGGGGGCCTCGGCCTCCTCGCCGAGCGCCTTTCGGGCCTCGGCCTCGCTCGCGAACACCCGGCACGGGCCGGCGGAGAAGGTCTCCGTTACCTGCGGGCTCTCGACGCGGAACACGAGCTCGCAGGCGCCGGCCTGCCTGGGGACGATCGCCGGGCGGAAGATCCCGGGGTTCGCCGGGGCGTCCGCGGTCGCGACCTCCGCGGCGCCGCCGGTGAGCTTGACGGTGACGCTGGCCTTGCCGGCGGTCACGGCCCGAAAGCTCGGCATCTCGGTGACGTGCGCCGCGAAGCGGGTCTCCTTGCCGGCGACGAGCGGCTGGTACTCCATGAACAGCTCGGTGCGCTGCGCCCAGATCGTGACGGACTGGCCGGGCAGCTCGTCCGGCGCGCCGCCGCCGTGATCGTGGCCGCCTTTGCCGTGCGCGTGCTCGTCGTGCGCGGCGCGCGAGCCGCCACGGCAGGCGGCGGCGGATGCAACGGCGCAGGCGAGCGCCGCTGCGAGCAGCGCGCGCGGGGAGCGGCGCGCGGGGAGGCGCGGGGCCCGCGCGGTCACGGGCGCCTCCCGAGGGCGAGCCAGAGCTCGAGCTCGGCCAGGCGCGCGCCCAGCCGCAGCTCGAGCTCGCGGAGCCGCGCGTCGCGCGCGGCGGCGTACGCGTCGAGGAGCTCGACGATGTTGCCGCCACCCTCGCGGTAGCCGGTCTCGGCGGAGCGCAGGAGCTGATCGAGCCGCGCGAGCTGATCGCGGTGGGCGGCGCGGGCGCGCGCGAGCGTCTGCGCGAGCGCCGCGTGGCGCGCGCGGATCGCCGCGGGGACCTCGCGCTCGAGCAGGAGGCGATCGGCCTCCGCGGCGCGGCGCTGCGCGGCGGCGCGGGCGCGATCGGCCTGGCCGCGATCGAAGACGGGGAGCGACAGCGCAAGCCCGGCGGCGTAGCCGCTCGCCGAGCCGCCGGCGGCGGCGTCCTGGGCCATGAAGCCGGCGGAGATGGTGAGATCCGGGATCCACGCGCGCCCGGCGGCGCGGTCCAGGGCGCGCGCGCCCTCGAGGCGGGCCGCGGTGGCGCGGTAGTCGGCGCGGCCGCGCACGTCGCCGCCGAGCAGCGCGTCGAGCGGCGGCGGATCGGCCGGGAGCTCGAGCGCGCCAGCGGCGTCGGCGCCACCGGGCAGCCCGGCGATCGCGCCGAGCTCGAGGCGCGCGGCCCAGAGCTCGGTGTCGGCGGCGGCGATCCGATCGTCGTACGCGGCGAGCTCGAGCTCGCCGCGCTGCAGGTCGTAGCCGGCGGCCGCGCCGGCGGAGGTGCGCCGGCGGACGATCTCGACGGCCCGGACCAGGGCGGCGCGCTCGGCGCGCAGGAGCTCGACGCGCGCGCGCGCGTACGCGGCGAGCCGTAGCCGGCGGAGCGCCTCGATCAGGTGGGCGAACCGCGCGCCGCTCCCGAGGGCGGTGGTGGCCTCGACGTGCGCGCGGGCGGCACCGGCGCGCGCGGCGCGGCGGCCCGAGACCTCGAGCGGGACGGCGAGGCGGACGTAGCTCGTCGCGACGCCGCCGTCGGGGAAGACCTCCTCGCGCTCGAAGGACAGGCTCGGATCGGGCCGCACGCCCGCGGCGATCGCTTCGGCGCGCGCGGCGTCGACGTCGGCGGCCAGGCGCGCGGCGCGCGGATCGCCGGTGAGCATCGCCTCGAGCCGCGCCTCGTCGAGCGCCGGGACGGCCGGCTCCTCGGCGTGTGCGGTACGCGCGAGGGATGCGATGGTGACTATCGTCGGTAGTAGGCTCGTGCGCACGGGCGGTCTTCTTTCGCGTTCGCGGGCGGCTACCCGAGCAGGGTCTCCAGGCCGTGGTGCAGGGGGCCGGCGAATGCCAGCGCGGCGGCGATCGCGGCGGCGGCCGCCGCCAGCGCGGCGCGGCCGATGCGCCGGGCCGCCTGCTCGCCGCGCGGCGCGCCGCCGAGCAGCGCCTCGACGCGCGCCGCCAGGAGCGCCGCGCCGTTCGGCGTGAACGCGGCCGCGGCGGCGGCGGCGGCGGCGGCATCGAGCGGCGGCGCCGCCGCGTGCCGCGCCATCCGCACGAGCGCGCTCGCGACTGGCTCCGGCTCGCCGAGCTCGTCGGCCGCGTCGGCGTCGCGCAGCCGCTCGGTCGCGGCGCTCCAGCGCGCGCGGATCGCGGCTCCGGCGAGCGGCGCGGCGAAGAGCAGCAGGAGCTCGAGGCCGAGTCGGTGGAGGAGATCTCCGTGGGCGAGGTGGCTCGCCTCGTGGGCGAGCATCGCGCGCCACTCGTCGGGATCGAGCGCCGCGCGTGCGCCGGTGGAGGCGAAGATCGCCGGTCGGCGGAGCCCGGCGGCGAAGCAGAAGACGCGGTCGCTCTCGACGAGCCGCACGCGCGGTCCGGGCCCGGCGCCGGGCCCAGGGGCCAGCTCGCGGCCGAGCGCGAAGAGCCGCGCCACCGCGGCGCGCCCGCGCAGGACGGCGATCGCGAGGCCCGCGGCGCGCACCGCGAGCACCGCCGCGGCGCCCGCCACCGCGGCGATCGCCCACGCGTGCTCGGCCCAGGCGGCGCCGTGGCGCAGGCACAGGTGCGCGTGGTGGCCGTGCGCCGGGCAGTGATCGGCCGCCGTGGCCGACTCGAGCGCGAGCACCGCGACCACGGCCGCGGCGAGCACCACCGGCAGCGCGGCGGCGATCGCTTCGGCGCGCCGCTCGGCGGCCGGGCCCCGGCGGGCGAGCGCGCGCTGGCTCGCGGCGAGCGCGGCGGCGAGCGCCACGGAGCTCCCGCCGCACACGAGCAGGAACACGGCGCCGAACCCGATCAGGCTGGCCGCGCTCACCGGCGCTTCCTCCGCGCGGCGATCAAGGTCTCGAGCTGGCGGAGGTTCTTCGCGTCGGCGCCGGCCGCGACGTCGACGAACGCCGCGAGCACCGCGCTGGAGCCGTGCTCGAGGAGCGGCGCGAGCGCGGCCTCGACGACGCGCCGCTGGTACTCGGCGCGGTCGAGCGCCGGCCGGTAGATGTACGCGAGCCCGACCTTCTCGCGCGCGAGCAGCCGCTTCTTGTACAGCCGGTCGAGCGTGGTCATCACCGTCGTGTACGCGAGCCTGCCGCGGCTGATCCGGCGCTGGACCTCGCGCACCGGCAGCGGCTCCGCCGTCTCCGCCGCCTCCGCCGCCTCCCAGAGCACCTCCATCACGCGCAGCTCGAGGTCGCCGAGCACGCGGGCGGCATCGTCGAAGGACCGCATGCCTCTCCTTGTATCGCGGGTCCCTACGACCGGCAAACGACCGGCAAACGACCGGCAATCGTAGATGCACCGCGGTGGCCGTGCCGCGGACCTCACGCCGCCTCCGGGGGCCGCTGGCCGCGCGCCTGCATGCGCGCGCGGACGCGGTGCACGAGCTCGTAGAACGTGGGCAGCGCGAGCAGCGTGAACAAGGTCGACGTGACGAGGCCGCCGATCATCACGATCGCGAGCGGGCGCTCGATCTCGGTGCCGTGCAGCCGCAAGACGAGCAGCGGCAGGAGCCCGAGGATCGCCGTCGCCGCCGTCATGATCTTCGGGCGGACGCGGCCGAGGCTCGCCTCGCGCAGCGCCGCCGCGAAGTCGCGGCCCTCGGCCATGAGCCCGCGCGTCTGCGTCACGAGGACGAGGCCGTTCTGGACCGCGATCCCGAACAGGCCGATCAGCCCGACGAGCGACGACACGCTCCAGGTCTCGCCCGCGAGCCACAGCGCGACGATGCCGCCGACGAACGCATCCGGCAGCGTCGCGAGGATGACGAACGTCTCGGCGACGGAGCCGAGCGCGATGTAGAGGAGCAGGAACACCACCAGGAGCGCGATGGCGACGGCCGCGTAGAGCGCGCGCGCCGCGCGCGCCTGCGTCTCGACCTTGCCGCCGACGTCGACGAAGTAGCCGGGCGGCAGGCGCAAGGCCCGGGCGAGCGCGGCGCGGACGTCCGCCGCCGTCGAGCCGAGGTCGCGGCCGGCCACGCTCGCCTCCACGGCGATGCGCCGGCTGCCGGCCTCGCGCTTGATCGCGCCGAGCCCGAACGACTGCTCGATCGAGGCGAGCTTGCCGAGCGGGATGCGCGTGCCGTCGTGGCCATCGATCAGGAGCGCGGCGAGCGAGGCCGCGTCGCGCCGGTGATCCTCCGCGAGCCGGACCACGAGATCGAAGCGCCGCTGGCCGACCCACACCTCCGAGAGGACCTTGCCGGCGAGCCCGATCTCGATGGCCTCGATGACGTCGCCGGGCGTCAGCCCGACGCGCGCGGCGGCGGCGCGATCGATCTCGACGCGCAGCTGCGGCAACCCCGTGAGCCGCTCGGCGCGCACGTCGGCCACACCGTCGACGTCGCGCAGGATCGCCTCCGCGGCCGCGGCGAGCTTCGCGAGCTGTTCCGGATCGGGCCCGAAGATCCGCACGGAGAGATCCGCGGGCGTCCCGCCCAGGCCCTCGTCGATGCGCATCCCGAGCGGCGTCGTGAACGACGCGGACACGCCGGGCACCTTCTCGACGGCCTTGCGCATCGCGTCCTCGAGCTCGGCCGTGCTGCGCTCGCGCTCGGGCCGCAGGACGATCAGCACGTCCGAGAGCGTGTGCGGCATGGGGTCCTCCGTGCGCTCGGCGCGGCCGGTGCGGCGGACGACGTCCTCCACCTCGGGGAACGAGCGGAGGACGTCCTCGACGCGGTGGTTCAGCCGATCGACCTCGTCGAGCGCGGCCTCGGCGGGGAGCGACGTCTGCATGAGGACGGCGCCCTCGTCGAGCTCGGGCATGAAGTCCGAGCCGAGCTGCGTCGCGAGCCACAGCGCGGGGATGGTGATCACGAGGGTTGCGGCGCGGACCACCCCGGCGTGACGGAGCGCGCCCTCGAGCAGCGGCCGGTAGACGCGCTTGAGCGCGCGGATCACCGCGACGTCCTCGGGGCGGCCGGCGGGGCGAGGGCGCAGGAGGCCGGCGGAGGCGACGGGGACGAGCGCGAGCGCGAGCACGAGCGCCGCGAGCACGGCGGCGATCACCGCGCCCGCGAGCGGCTGGTACATGCGCCCCTCGATGCCGCTCATCGCGAACAGCGGCACGAACACGGCGGTCACGATCAACGTCGCGAACGCGATCGGGCGGCCGACCTCGACGGCGGCCGCGAGCGCGTGCGCCTTGCGGTCGCCGCCGCGGTGCTGTGACAGCCGGTGGAGGACGTTCTCGACGACGATGATCGCCGAGTCGACGAGCAGCCCCACGGCGATCGCGAGCCCGCCGAGCGTCATCGTGTTGATCCCGATCCCGGCGGCGCGCAGGAGCAGGCCCGAGAGCGCCAGCGAGAGCGGCAAGGTCAGCGTCACGAGCAGCGCGGCGCGCACGTCCCCGAGCAGGACGAACAGCACGAGCACGACGAAGACGGCGCCGATCAGGACCGCGCGGCCGACCCCGCCGAGGGACGCCTCGACGAGCTGCGACTGATCGTAGACGGTGCGGATGCTCACGCCCGCGGGGAGGCTCGGGCGGAGCTCCGCGAGCGCGGCGCGGATGCCCGCGGCGACGGTCACCGTGTCGGCGCCGAACTGCTTCACGACGCGGCAGCTCACGACCTCGCCCGCGAGCCGGTGCGCGAGCCCGCGCCGGACGGCGGGCGCCTCGCGGACGTCCGCGATGTCGCCGATCAGGACGGGCGTCCCGCCGCGCATGGCGACGACGGTCTCGCGCAGCTGCTCGACGGACGTGGCGCGCCCGTTCGCGCGGACGGTCCACTCCATCTGGCCCTGCGTGACGAAGCCGCCCGCGGCGCTGGCGTTCGCGCCGCTCGCCGCGTGGAGGGCCTCGTCGAGCGTCACGCTCCGCGCGGCCATGCGATCCGGATCGAGCTGGATCTGGAACTCGCGCAGGTAGCCGCCGAGGCGCTCCACGGCCGCGACGCCGGGGACGGCGAGCAGCCGGTTCTTGAGCTCGTTCTCCGCCAGATCGCGCAGGCTCATCAGGTCTGCAGCGCCGGGCGCCGCCTCGAGCGTGAGCTCGTAGATCTCGTTGAGCCGGCCGGTGAGGCTCGACAGGAGCGGCTCCGCGGTGCCGGGCGGCAGCGTGACCTGCGCGAGCCGCTCGGCGACGAGCTGGCGGCTGCGCGTGTAGTCGGCGTCCGCCTCGAACTCGATCGTCACCTGCGCCACGCCGAGCGTGGACGCCGAGCGCACGCGGCGCACGCGCGGCAGGCCGGAGAGCGCGGTCTCGATCGGGATCGCGACGCGCGTCTCCAGCTCCTCCGAGCCCATCGCCGGGTTCTGGACGATCACGTTGAAGATCGGCGCGGCGAGGTCCGGGAAGACATCGCGCGGCAGCTCGCGGAGCGTCACGAACCCGAGCGCGGAGCACGCGATGGCGAGCAGCACCGCGACGAGGGGCCTGCCGAAGCTCTCGACGATGAGGCGCTGGATCATGGCGCGCTCCTAGTGGTGGTGATCATGACCGCCCTCTCCGCGAGACTTGTCGAACTCCGCCTTGAGCAGGAACGCGCCGTCGACCACGACCTCGTCGCCGGGGGAGAGCCCGCTCAGGATCTCGACCTCGCCGCCGAGATCGCGCCCGCGGCCGATCGGCCGCACCTCGAAGGCCCCGGGCCCGCGCGGCACGAAGGCGGCCCACTTGTCGTCGACGCGCTGGACGGCCGCGATGGGGACCGAGACGATCTGCCCGCCGGACGCGCCGACGGGGATCGAGACGGTCGCCGACATGCCGGGGCGCAGCACGCCGTCGGGATTTTTGACCTCGAGCCGGACGGGGACGGTGCGCGACGCGGTCTCGACCTCGCGCCCGATCCACGTGATCTTGCCCTCGACGGTCTTGCCGGGGAGCGCGGCGAACGTCGCGGTCCCGTGGCCGCCAGTCTGCACGCGCACGGCATCGCGCTCGAAGACGTGCGCGATGAGCCACAGGGTCGACAGGTCGCCGATCCGGAACAGCGTCTTCGAGGGATCCACGAGCTGACCGAGGGCGACCTCGCGCTGGATCACGGTGCCGGCCACCGGGGCGCGCAGGACGAGGCCGCTGCCGCCCTCGGCGCCGGCGAACTGGCGGAGCGCGCCAGCGGCCACGGTCCGGGCGGCCTCGGCCTCGGCGAGGGCGGCCTGCGCCTCGAGCACCTCGCGCTCGGCGATCAGCCGCTCGGCGAGCAGCGCCTGCTTGCGCTCGAGGTTCTTCCGCGCGATCGCGGCGCGGGCGTCCGCGGCGGCGATCTCGGCGCGCGCCTTCGCCATGTCGCCGCTCGCCAGCTCGACGAGCGGCTGGTTCGCGACGACCTCGTCGCCGGCCCTGGCGAGCACCCGCGAGACCCGCGCCGGCGCGGGCGACGCGACCTCGGCGTAGGCGTCCTGGTTGACGCGCAGCTCGGCGAGGACCGAGACCCGCTCGCCCGCGGCCCGCGCCTCCGCCTTCGCGATCGTGACGCGGAGATCGCGGATCATCTCGGGCGCGATGCGCACCGTCTGCGGATCGGCCGGGTGCGCCGCGCGCGGTTCGCCGGTGCCTGCGCGCCGGGCCGCGCCTTCTTCGTGATGGTCGCCGTGCTCGCCGCCCTCGTCGTGCGCGTGGCCGGCCTGCTTCTCGCCGCCGCACGAGGCGAGCGCGGCCGCGACCGCGACCGCGGGCAGGAGCAGGAGCGATTTCGCCCTCACGGCGCCGCTCCTGCGACGAACCGGGCCGCCGCCGCCGCCTTCGCGAGCGCGAGCTGGCGATCGAGGTGCTCGCGGCGGCCGCCGAGGATCTCCTGGCGCGCGACGAGGTAGTCGTGGATCGCGAGCTGGCCGGACTCGATGCTGCGCTCGAGCAGCTGCTCGGCGTCGGCGAGCGCGGGGAGCACGTCGCGCTCGAGCACCAGCACGGCCTCGCGCGCCCGCGTGTACGCCTCGAATGCGTCGACGACCTGGCGCGACGCCGCCGCGACGACGGCCGTCCGCTCGCGCTCGGCGCCCCGCGCGCGCGCGCGGGCGGCCTCCTGATCGCCCTGCGCCCGGTTCCAGAGCGGCAGCGTCACGCTGATCCCGCCGAGGACGATGGTGTCACCGGCGTCGCGCTCGTAGCCGAGCCAGGCGCCGAGCTCCGGGCGGCCGGCCGCGGCGGCGAGCACCTCCTCGGCGCGCGCGAGGCGCGACTCGGCGTCGAGGGCGCGCACGTCGGCGCGCAGCGGCACGGCGGCGCGCAGCTCGTCGAGCGTGAGCGGGGGCGGGCGCAGCTCGCCGGCGAGCGCGAGCGCCTCGCCGGGGGCGGCGCCGATCAGCGCGCCGAGCCGCCCGAGCGCCTCCGCGCGCTCGGCCTCGGCCGCGGCGACCGCGGAGCGTGCGCGGCCGAGCGCGATCCGGGCCAGATCGACGCCGAGATCGGTGAGGTCACCGGCCTTGCGTCGCCGCTCGGCTGCCTCCGCGGCGCGGGACGCGAGCTCCTGGCCGCGCTGCGCCAGGAGGACGGCGAGCTCCGCGGCGCGCGCCTCGTAGAAGGCGGTCGCCACGGCGAAGTCGAGCGCGCGCAGCTCCGCGGCGCCGAGCGCGCGCGCGTGCTGCACACCTGCCTCGGCGACGCGGATGCGGGCGCCGCGCCGCCCGGGCTCGAACCGCTGGGCGATGCGAGCTTCGAGCTGCGTCGTGCGCGGCGTGCCGAGCCGTGGACCGGCACCGATCTCGAGCTCGGGGTTCTGGCTGAAGAGGATCCGCGCGCCCGCGCGGGCGGCGTCGGCCTCTCCGATCCGCGTCAGCGCCGCGATCGCCTCGGGGGCGCGCTCGCGCGCCCGCGCGATCGCGGTGGGCAGATCGATGGTGAGCGAGCCCGCCCGTGCGGCGCTCGCGCAAAACAACAGGGACGCGGCGGCATAGACCAGCCGCGCGCGGGCATATCTGGACATGAGTACCTCGTGGCGGACGCAGGTCCGCCATGGCTCGTCGTCTGAGCTCGGGGGGAACGGATCAGATCAGACGTCGAGCTTCGGTACGTGCAGGATCTCGCGCGGATCGGGGCTCTCGTGCAGGCTGCGCAGGAGCTCGCTCGGCGGCAGGAGGGCCGGCGGATCGATCTTCGCGATCGCCTGCACCTTGCCCTCGAGCAGTGGCATCGTGCTCGGGCAGTGACAGCGGCAGGCGTGCTCCGGCCCGGGGGCGCAGTCGGTGTCGCAGCCGTCCTCGCGGCAGAGCTCCTCGCAGGAGTCGCGCACCAGCAGGTCGGCGAGTCCGACCGCGTGGAGCAGCGCGAGCACAACCACGATGGCGCGAGCCAGGGGCACGGACCCAAGGCATAGCACGCCACCTGGCGGTGAGGGCGCGGCTGGCCATGGCGACGCGGATCGCAGGCCGGCGTGGCCGCCGAGCCTGCGTGTTACAAGGCACGCGGAGGATCATGGCAGCTCCCGGATCGCTTACGACCGTCGTGATGGCGCTCGCGGGCAACGCGTTCGTCACGGCGATCAAGCTCATCGGCTTCGTCTTGTCGGGCTCCGGCGCGATGCTCTCCGAGGCGGTGCATAGCGCCGCCGACACGGGCAACCAGGTGCTCTTGTTCCTGGGGCTCAAGCGCGCCGCGCGCGAGCCCGACGACAAGTTCCACTACGGCTACGGCGGCGAGCGCTTCGTCTTCGGCATGCTGTCCGCGTCGGGGATCTTCTTCATCGGCTGCGGCGTCACCGTCTATCACGGCATCTCGGGGCTCCTGTCGCCGCACGCTCCGCAGCTGGGGATCGCGACGGTGGTGATCCTCGCCGCGTCGTTCGTGATCGAGGGCGGCGTGCTCCTGTTCGCGATCCGCGCGATCTCGCGCGAGCGCGGCAAGGTCCCGTTCTTCCGCTACGTCCGCGAGAGCGCGGATCCGGCGACGGTGGCGATCCTGCTCGAGGACGGCGCGGCGGTGCTGGGCCTCGTGCTCGCGGCGCTCGGGATCCTCGCGACGTACCTGACGGGCAACCCGATGTGGGACTCGATCGCGTCCATCGTGGTCGGCGTGGTCCTCGGCGTGATCGCGATCGATCTGGTGATCCAGAACCGCGATCTGTTGCTCGGCAAGGCGGTGCCGGACGGCGTCGAGGATCGCTTCGTCGAGATCGTGCGCCGGCACCCGTCGGTGCGCGAGGTCCACGACGTGAAGACGCGGCAGCTCACGCCGGAGGCGTACAAGCTCAAGGCGGAGCTGGTCATGGACGAGGGCTACCTGGCTCGCCGGCTGGCGCCCGGGCTCGCGCGGCCGGTCGGAGGGGCGGGGGGAGGGGCCGGGGGCTCGGCCGAAGGTGGCGGCGGCGGCGGTGACGAGGCCACGCTCCGCGTGCTCGCGACGCTCGCGCTGCACGCGGTCGCCGACGAGATCGCGTCGATCGAGCGCGCGGTGCGGGCGGAGATCCCGCAGGCGCGGCACATCGACCTCGAGATCTCCCGCGCCGCGACGGGCGCGGGCGCGACGGGCGCGGCGGGCGCAGCAGGCGCGGCGGGTTGAGCTCGCGGCTACCTGCGATGACGCGGTGCGCCACCACATTATATAGGTGGCCGCGCGGCACCCACTCCGGAGTGGCTCGCTCGTGCTGCGCTAGTACCGGCGCAGCTCGGCGGCGGCGCGGTTGCGGACGATCGGGTTCTTGTGGTTCTTCGCGACGTCTTCGAGCACCGGCTTGGCGGCCGCGCCAATGTCGTTGCGCAGGAAGTTGGCGAGCGCCCAGTCGTAACCCGCGGTCGTGTTGAAGGCGCGCACGACCACCTCGATCAGCTTCTGATCGGTCTTGTAGCTCGGATCGCGCTCGATCGCGGCGCGCAGCTGCTTGAGCCCGTCGGAGCGGAACATCTTCTCCATGTAGAGGAGGCCGGCGCGATACGGCAGCCGCGCGTCGGCGGGATACGTTGGCCGCGCCTTCACGAGCAGGTTGATCGCGGCCTCGCGCTGGCTCGCTCTGATCAGCTCGTCGGCGCGCGCGAGGAGCTGGCCGACGGCGTCGTCGGGCGGCGCGGGCGTCGTCGGCGGAGGCGGGGTCGCCGGCGGCTCGTCGCCGGAGGCGGTCCCGGCGACCGGCGTCGGCGTCGGCGGCGTCGGCGGCGCGGGCTTGTCGTCGCCGCCGCGGCGGACGACGACGATCACGATCGCCGCGATCACCGCGAGCGCCGCGATGGCGAGCCCGAGCCGGCGGCCCGCGTGCACGGAGGGCGGCTGCTTCGGCTGCTTCGGCTGCGTGACGGCGGCGCTGGACTCGGCGGCCGGTCGCGGCGGCTCGGTCGCTGGTCGCGGCGGCTCGGTCGCCGGCCGCGGCGGCTCGGTCGCCGGTCGCGGCGGCTCGGTCGCCGGTCGCGGCGGCTCGAGCGCCGGTCGCGGCGGCTCGAGCGCTGCCTGCGAGCGGGCCGGGACGAGGTCTGCGTCCGACAGCGACACGGTCGCGCCGAACGGCGTCACCGCGGCGGCCGGCGTGCCCGGCGCGGTCGCCGCGGCCGCTGGCGTCCCGGTCGCGGGCGTCGCCGTCGCTGCCGCCGCCGCGGCGGCCGCGGGGGTCGGGACGAGATCGGCGTCGGCGAGCGACACGGTCGCGCCGAACGGCGTCGCCGACGGCTGCGCGAGACGCGACGCGCTCGTGCGGACCGCCTCGAGCTCGGCATCCGCGAGCGACATGGTCGCGCCGAACGGCGTCGCGCCCGGCGGGGCCGAGGGCCGCGCCGGCGGGGCCGCCTGCGCGGCCGCCGGGGACATCGTAGCCAGCGCGCCCGTGAGCGCGTTCGCGAACGCGCTCGCCGTCCGGAACCGATGATCGCGGTCCTTCGCGAGCGCGCTCGCGAGGACCCCGTCGAGCGGGCCGAAGTCGCGCCCCGGCATGGCGTCGGCGAGGCGCGGGATCGGGTCGCTCAGGTGCGCCATGCAGATCGCGAGCGGATCGTTGCTCGAGACCCGGAACGGCTTCACGCCGGTGAGCAGCTCGTACAGGAGCACGCCGCACGCGTAGACATCGACGCGCCCATCGAGCGCCAGGCCGCGGACCTGCTCGGGCGCCATGTACGACGGCGTCCCGACGATGACGCCGATCGTGATGTTCGAGGTCTCCTGGGAGAGCTTCGCGAGCCCGAAGTCGAGGATCTTCACATGATCGCCCACGCCGGACTTCTGCGACAGGACGATGTTCGACGGCTTGATGTCGCGGTGGATGATGCCGTGCTCGTGCGCGTGGGACAGCCCGGACAGGATCTGGCGCGTGATCTCGACGGCGCGCGCGATCGGCTGCGGCCCCTCGCGGACCAGCTCGTCGAGCGGGCGGCCGCTGATGAAGTCCATCACCACGTACGGCTGATCGCCGTGCATGCCGACGTCGAGGACCGACGCGCAGTTGGGGTGCTCGAGCTTCGCCATCGCCGCCGCCTCGCGCTCGAAGCGCTTCCGCAGCGACATCTCGTTCGGCACGTGCTCGTTCATCACCTTGACGGCGACGGTGCGCCTGAGCTTCAAGTGCTCCGCGCGGTAGACGCTGCCCATCGCGCCCTTGCCGACCGGCTCGACCACGCGGTAGCGGCCATCGAGCACCTGCCCGCTGAGATCCTGGTGCTCCACGCGCGCTATTCTACTATCTCGCGACGATCTCCCCCAACTCCCCAAGCCGCCGCGGTCACCGAGGGGGGGCGTTCCCCGCGCGGCCCTGGACGTGCGCCCCGAGGCTCACGAGCTCGACGCGCTCGCCGAGGATGACCAGCTCGTCGCCCGGGATCCCGTCGAGATCGCCCGCCGCGACGTCGCGGGCGGCCCCGGCGAGCGTCAGCCCCGCCCAGCGCCCGGACCTGCGATCGAACATGCGCACGTAGCTGCTGCCGACCGTGACGATCTCGGGGCGGCCGTCGCCGTCGACGTCGGACCGCACGATCCGGCCGACCGTGTACTGGCCCGGCGTGTCCTCGATTGGCTCGGCGCGGAAGCCGCCCTCCGCCCAGCGGGCCCACGTGAGGAGGCCGCGGGCGAGCCGGCCGTACTCCTGGTGCCAGCCGTCGGCGAGGAACAGCTCCGGGCGGCCATCGCCGTCGCTGTCGGCGATCGCGAGCTCGCGCACGCCGCGCGTCGTCGGGATCGGCACCCGCGCGCCGCCGTCGCGGAGCACGAACGCGTCACCGTCGGCGACCTTGTCGTCGCCGTAGATCCGCCCGACGGCGAGCTCGGGGCGCCCGTCGCCGTCGAGATCGCCGCGCGCGTATGCGGTCGCCATCCTGAGCGTCGCGACGTCGGCGGTCGTCCACGGCGCGCCCGCCGCGCCGCGCCGCGCGATCACGCTCTTCACGGTGTACTTCGAGTCGAAGTACGCGATCAGCACCGCGCCGCGCTCCTCGGCGAGCGGCACGACCGCCGTGACGTCGTTGCGCTCCGTCTGCGGCGCGAGCACGGTCTCGGCCGCGAGCCGACCTCCGTCGAGCCGGTAGAGCTCGACGCGCGCGGTGGCCTGCCGGTGCTCGCGGCTCATGCCCCAGCCGGCGAGGAGCTCGGCGCGGCGATCGCCGTCTATGTCTGCGACCACGAGGACCTGGATCCCGCCGGGCGCCGGGGCGCTCGCGCGCTCCTTGCCGGCCGCGTCGAGGATGCGCAGCCGCTGCGCGTCGGCGACGACGAGCTCGTTCTTGCCGTCGCCGTCGAGATCGCCGATCGCCGCGCGCTCCGCCTTGCCGACCGCCGCGGTGAGATCCGTGCGCGCGCCCGGCAGCGGGTAGGGCAGGGGCGGCGCGAGGCGCGTCGTCTCGGTCCACGCGGTGCCCGCGCCCGCGCCCTGCGGCGGCTGCTGGGCGCCCGCGCTCGGCGCCGCACCGCCGCGCGCGGGCTCTCCGGAGGCGGCGTCGCGATCGCGGCGCTGGCACCCGCCCGCGAGCAGCGCGGCCAGGATCGCGAGCCGCGCGGCGGCGATCGCGAGCCGCGCGGCGGGCGCGGCGGGCGCGGATGCGGGAGCGGGGACCGAGCCGTGGAAGCTTCGATCGGTCGAGGGCGGCATCTGCCGGACTGTACGCGAAGTACGCGGTTCACTCGCCACCGCGGTCGCCACCGCGGTCGCCACCGCGGCCGCCACCGACGACGCGCAGGCGCCGTGCCGCGCGCGCCGGCCCACGAGGTGCATGACGAGCGACGATGCCCAAGAAGGACGATCGCGAGGACCTCGCCGCTTCGGTTCCCCCGACCTCAGTCGCCCCGACCTCGCCGCCGCCGCCGTCGCGCCCGATCTCCGAGCAGCCGTTCGATCCGATGCCCGCACGCGGACCGGACGCGCCGCCCGACAGCACCGAAAAGGTCGCCGCGCTCGCGCCGTTCCGCGACCAGCCCACGAGCGCGGTGCTGACCACGAACCAGGGCCTGCCGATCTCCGATACGGACAACACGCTCAAGGCGGGCGTGCGCGGCCCCTCGCTCCTCGAGGACTTCCACTTCCGTGAGAAGCTCACCCACTTCGATCACGAGCGCATTCCGGAGCGTGTCGTGCACGCTCGTGGGTCCGGGGCGCACGGGTACTTTCAGCTGTATCAGCCGCTGCCCGAGCTGACGCGCGCCGCGTTCCTGAACGATCCCGCGATCCGCACGCCGGTGTTCGTGCGGTTCTCGACCGTGGCCGGCTCGCGCGGCTCGGCCGACACGGTGCGCGACGTGCGCGGCTTCGCGACGCGGTTCTATACGACCGAGGGCAACTTCGATCTCGTCGGCAACAACATGCCGGTGTTCTTCATCCAGGACGGGATCAAGTTCCCCGACGTGATCCACGCGGTGAAGCCCGAGCCCGCGAACGAGATCCCGCAGGCTGCGTCGGCGCACGACACGTTCTGGGACTTCGTCTCGCTCGTCCCCGAGTCGGCGCACATGGTGCTGTGGGCGATGAGTGATCGCGCGCTGCCGCGCAGCTTGCGGATGATGGAGGGCTTCGGCGTCCACACGTTCCGGCTCATCGCGGCGAGCGGCAAGTCGGTGCTCGTCAAGTTGCAATGGAAGCCGCTGCTCGGCGCCCACTCGCTCGTCTGGGACGAGGCGCAGAAGCTGAACGGCAAGGATCCGGACTTCCACCGCCGCGACCTGTGGAACGCGATCGAGACCGGCGCGTTCCCCGCGTGGGAGCTCGGCCTCCAGGTGATGGAGGAGGCCGATCAGCTCAAGTACGGCTTCGATCTGCTCGATCCGACGAAGCTCGTGCCCGAGGAGCTCGTGCCCGTGCGGCGCGTCGGCCGCATGGTGCTGAACCGCAACCCCGACAACTTCTTCGCCGAGACCGAGCAGATCGCGTTCCACCTCGGCAACCTCGTGCCCGGCATCGAGGTCACAAACGATCCGCTCCTGCAGGCGCGGCTGTTCTCGTACCTCGACACGCAGCTCCTGCGGCTCGGCGGCCCGAACTTCCACGAGATCCCGATCAACCGGCCGCTCGCGCGGGTGGCGAACCACCAGCAGGATGGCTTCCACCGCGACACGATCAACACCGGGGCGGCGAACTACCACCCGAACTCGATCGGCGGCGGCTGCCCGTTCCTCGCCGGCCAGGCCGGATTCGTCCACCGCCGCGAGCCCGTGATGGGCGAGACCCTCCGGGCGCGCAGCGAGAGCTTCCGCGATCACTTCAGCCAGGCGACGCTGTTCTACGCGAGCCAATCGCCAGCGGAGCGCCAGCACATCATCGAGGCGCTGTCGTTCGAGCTCGGCAAGGTGCTCCGCAAGCCGATCCGCCAGCGCATGCTCGGCATCCTGCGCGAGATCGATCCCGCGCTCGCGCAGGCCGTCTCGGCCCGCATCGGCGTCCCGGTGCCGACCGAGCCCGTCCAGGTGCCGCCGGGGACCTCGGCGCCTGGCCCGCGCGGCGACAACGGCGGCGTCACGGCGTCGCCCGCGCTCAGCCTCGAGAACCAGCCCAAGCCCGGCATCGCCACGCGCAAGATCGCGATGCTCGTCGCCGACGGCTTCGACGGCGCCGCGGCCGGTGCGGTGCGCGCCGCGCTCGTGGAGGGCGGCGCGATCGTCGAGGTGATCGCGCCCGTCCTCGGGCCCGTGCGGCCCGACGCCGGCACGCCGCTCGAGGCCGACAAGACGTTCCAGACGGCAGCGTCGGTGTTCTACGACGCGGTGCTCGTGCCCGGCGGCGCCGCGAGCGTCGCGGCGCTCCGCGCGATCGGCGACGCCGTGCACTTCGTGCGCGAGGCGTTCAAGCATCACAAGGCGATCGCCGCGATCGGCGACGCCGTCGACCTGCTCGCGCGCGCCGATCTCGGCGCGGCCGTGCTCGCGGGCCCGGCGGGCGATCAGGTGTCGGCCGATCACGGCCTCGTGACCGTGCGGGGCGCGGGCGGCGTGGCGGCGCTCGCCGCGGCGTTCGTCGAGGCGATCGCGCAGCACCGGCACTGGCAGCGCAGCGTCGACGCCGTCCCGGCGTGAGCCGGCGCGGTCGGGGGGCGGGGCGCGGTGGCGGGGCGGGCGCGCGGTCGGGCTGCGGGCGCGGCCGGCGGCCGCTTACGGGAAGAGCCAGGCGCGCAGCTGCTCGGCGGTGACGTTGCCGCCGGTCAGGACCGTCGCGACGCGTCGGCCCGCGAACGCGGCGCGATCCTCGAGGATCGCGGCGAGCCCGGCGACGGCGGAGGGCTCGGCCACGAGGCCCGTGTGCGCGTGCACCAGGCGCATCGCGTCGATCAGCGTGGCGTCGGAGACCCGCACGACGTCGTCGACGACGTCCCGCAGATCGGCGACCGACGCCGGGACCGGCACGCGGACGGCGATGCCGTCGGCGATCGTGTCGGCGCGTGCGTCCGCGGCGCCCGCGGCTGCGTCCGCGGCGCCTGCGGCTGCGTCCGCGGCGCCCGTCGCGGCCCGCCACGCGTGGTACATCGCCGGCGCGCCGCGGCTGCACGCGCCGATCACGCGGGTGGCCGGCGCCGCCGCCTTGATCCAGCGCGCCATGCCGCCGAGCAGCGCGCCGTCGCCGAGCGGCACGACCACTGCGTCGAGCGGCTCGCCGCCCGCCAGGAGCTCGACGGCGACCGTCCCGGCGCCCTCCGCGATCCGCGGCTCGCGCCCGTCCTCGACGAAGCGCCCGCCGTGGGCGCGGGCGGCGCGCTTGGCGTCCTCGAAGTCGCCCTCGACGAGGAGCACCTCCGCGCCGAGCGCCCGCATGCGCGCGACCTTGAGCGGGCTCGCGGCGCGCGACGAGAACACCGTGAGCGGGATGCCGCGCGCGCGGCACGCGTACGCCATCGCCTGGCCGAAATTGCCGGCGCTCGCGCACGTAAGCGGCGCGCGCTCCTCGAGCAGCCCGACGAAGTAGTCGGCGCCGCGGCCCTTGAACGAGCGGATCGGGTTCACCGTCTCGACCTTGAGCGTCAGCTCGCAGCCCAGCAGCTCGCCGAGCGGCTCACACGCGTACTGCGGCGTCTTGCGGAACACCGGGTCGATCCGGTGCGCCGCGTCGGCGATCCGCGCCAGATCGAGCCGCCGCACCGGGCGCTCCACCAGCTCGTCGCGGCGGGCCGCCGGCTGCTCCTCGAGCGCGCGATCCGTCATGAGGACGCCGTCGAGGTGATCGAGCTCGTGCTGCACCAGCTCCGCCAGATCCGGCGGCAGGCGCGTCCACTCGCGCCACCGCGGCGCGCCGTCCCGGAACCGCAGCGAGACCGAGCGGTGCCGGCGCACGCGCACCAGCCGGTCCGGCACGCTGAAGCAATCGTCCCAGACGTCGAACTGCTCGTCGCTGCGCCACGTGATCTCCGGATCGACGAGGACGAACGTGCCCGCGCCGAGATCCATCGCGACGATGCGGCGCGCGATCCCGAGCTGCGGGGCCGCGAGCCCGCGCCCGAACCCCGTGCGCGCGCGCACCTCGCCGAGCGCCTCGCAGAGCCGGGCGACGTCTTCATCGAACCCGTCGTACCCATCCGCCACCGGCTCGCAGCGCGCGCGCAGCCGGGGATCGCCCGTGACGAGGATCTCCTGCATCGGCCGCGAGCATAGAGGCTCACGGCGCGGCCGGGGAGGGCGGCGCGCGGATCGCCAGCGGCGCGGATCGCCAGCGGCGCGCGGATCACCAGCCGCGCGGATCACCAGCCGTCCTCCGCAGGTTCGAGCCCGGCGTCGGCGTGAGCGTGAGCGATCCGCGAGGATCGTTGGCCCGCGCGCGTGCCGGCGGCAGAGTCCGGCCACAGCTCATGAGGCTCGAGCATGTCCAGCAATCGTGACGAGGTGACTCGCCGCGCGTTCCTCGCGCGGATCGGCGTGCTCGGCGCGAGCGCCGTCCTGCTCCCCCGATGCACGCCCGGGCCGGCTCCCGCGGGCGGGGCTCCCACGGGCGAAGTCGCCTCCGAGATCAGCCTCGGCGCGCTCGTCGAGAGCCTTCGCCCCGTCCTCTCGGCGCTGGCCCGCGACACGCTGAACGCGTTCGTGGCGTTCAACCTCCCCGGCCAGGATCCGTACTCGCAGGCCCAGGGCACGCCGCGCGCCGAGCCGGGCGGCATCGAGGCCCAGGGCACCGACTTCCTGATCGAGAACCTCGACCGCTTCCTCCCGTTCCCCGATGCGCTCGTGCAACCGGCCGCGGCCGGCCTGGTGACCGCGCTGGCCGATCTGCCGCTGCCGCTCTCGCAGCCGCTGCCACTGCCCTTGCCACTGCCGCTGCCCGGCGGCGTCGTGACGCTCGGCCTCGTGGACGACGCCGTCCGCTACATCTTGCAGAACGACGAGGCGATGCCGATCTCCTTGCCCGTCGCGCTCCTCTTCAACTACCTCGCGACCGCCGTCAGCCCCGCGGCGCTCTCGGGCCCGTTCCTGTCGCCGTTCGCCCGGCTGTCGTTCGCCCAGAAGGCGCGCGCCATGGAGCTCCTCGAGACCTCGCACCCGCAGCTCGTCGCCGTCGTCGACGCGCAGCTCCCTCAGCCGCTCAAGGCCTCGGCGTCCGGCCTGCTCAAATTCATCGGCGGCGCGCTCCAGGAGTTCGCCGCCCTCGGCAGCATGGGCGAGAGCCGCAAGTACAACCCGCAGACTCGCACCCTCACCGGGCGGCCCGTTGGCTGGCAGCTCACCGGCTACCTGCCAGACAACCAGACCGGGGACGGCTGGGACGATCTGCTTGGCTACTACCAGAATCGGAGGGAGGCGACCGATGCGTGACGTCATCGTGGTCGGCGCCGGTGGCGGCGGCCCCGTCGTGGCCAAGGAGCTCGCCCAGCGCGGGCTCGACGTGCTGCTGCTCGAGGCCGGCGCGCGCCACGGCCACCCGCGGAGCGAGTGGACGCACTTCGAGAACGACGCCAACAACCCGCTGACCGGCTTTTGCGGTTCGGCCCTGCAGACCGGACCAAGCCCGCCTGGTTCCGCGAGCTGCCGCAGAGCTCGTACATCCTCCAGGTGTCCGGCGTCGGCGGCACGACCCAGCACTACTATGCCAACTGCCCGCGCGCGTACCCCGGCGTGTTCGCCGGCTACGCCGGGCCCGATCGCGACAGCTACGACACTGCGCACCGGTTCCCGTTCACCTACCAGGAGCTCGTCCCCTATTACGAGTGGGTGGAGGCCACGCTGCCGGTGCAGACCGCGGCCATGGGTCGGAAGGAGCGCGTGTTCTTCGACGGCTGCGAGGCGCTCGGGCTCCCCGTCCAGACGACCAAGACGACCCTCCGTGACAGCTTCCGGCCGCAGGAGAACGCGATCCTCCAGCCCGGCGGCCACGCCGGACTGACGCGGGATCCCGCCCTGCTGCGCTTCCCGCTCGCCACCGGCTGCACGTTCTGCGGCTACTGCATGCAGGGTTGCATGCAGCCGATCCAGGCGCCCCGCAACCTGTTCGCCAAGCGCTCCACTGACAACAGCTACGTGCCGATGGCCCTGACCGCGGACGCCTGGGCACCCGGCGGCCGGCCCATCACGCTCGTCACCGACGCGTTCGCCACCCGCGTGCACACCGAGCTGCGGAGCGGCGAGCAAGTCGCCACCGCCGTGACGTGGCGCGTCGGCGCGACCGGCGAGCAGCACACCGAGACCGCGCGCGTGATCGTGATGGCCGCTGGCGCCACCGAGACGCCGCGCCTGTGGCTCAACAGCGAGCTGCCCAATCCCAACGACTGGGTCGGCCGCGGCTACACCAATCACTACTTCGACTTCGTGGTCGGCCTGTTCGACCGGGACACCGACTCCTCGAAGGGCCCCGCCTCGGCGGCGCGCGCCGACTTCCCCGGGCGCGGCGGCATGCAGGAGAGCGGCCTCGGCCCGTCGAATCAGGCGTTCGCGATGCAGCTCAGCGACAGCGGCTCGCGCGGCTACTACACCAACGGCCGCGGCATGACCGGCCCGTGGGACGGGCCCGCCGGCCGGCCGATCGGGCCCGAGCTCAAGGACGCGCTCATGAACGGCGTGAACCGGATGCTCAACATCCTCGTCCTCACCGACGACGACGTCGAGGCGCAGAACCGCGTCGTCCGCTCCGCGCTCCCGCCCGACGAGCACGGGCCCGTCCCCAAGGTGATCTTCCAGTCCGCCACCCGCAGCGCGCGGACGCGGGCCAACCGCGAATTCCTCGCGCGCAAGGCCGCCGAGATCCTGCGCGGCGCCGGCGCGCGGAAGGTGCTCCGGCTCGACTGGGCGCCGCTCATCCTCCACACGCAGTCATCCATGCGCATGGGTCACGACGCCGCCGACTCGGTGCTCGACGCGGACGCCGAGGCCCGCTGGGTCAAGCGGCTCTTCATCGCCGACAACTCGGCGCTGGCCAACGCGCTCGGCGGCCCCAACCCGACCCTCACGACCCAGGCGGTCGCCACGCGCACCGCCGAGAAGATCTTCCAGCGCTACTTCGGCGGCGCGCCGTGGGTCGGCCAGGAGGCGCCGATCTCCTCGATCGATCCCGCCGTCACCCAGGCCGTCCTCGCGCGCGGGCTCTGATCTGATCTGAGGCTGGAACCGCGGCGGACGGGCTGGCCGCTGCCCCGATGCGCTCGAAGGGCCTGCGGCGGCCGGAGGCGATGGTCGCGCTCGATTTGGCGACGACGACGACGGTTCCAAGCCCGATGGTCGCCATGGTGCCAAAGCCCATCTCCGGGGCATCGCGCCGCGGCCGCCTGGGCTCGCGAGTGAAGCTTGGGCTCATGTGTGCGCGAGCCTGCCGCCGCTTGAAAAGGCGTATATGCATCTGTTGATGAGCGCTGCGGGCGGCGGCAGGCGAGGAACCGGTAGCGCGCTGGGTTCAGCGACGGCGTCGCAGGTGAGCGTGAGCGCGCTCTTTGAGGGCTTGGCGGTCACGCTTTTTGAGGGTTCCCGTTCCCGTTCCCGTCGTCTCCCTAGGCAACACGGGGAACGGGAACGGGAAAAGCCGGGTCGCGACGCCTGCGAGCCATCCGCCGTGCGGCTCCGGGCGTCCCTCGACGACTTCGCGAATGGGCCGTTCTCGTCGGAGACCAGCCCTCGATCACGGTGTTCGAGGGTGACCGACGATTTCAGATCGCCCCTCACGGAGCCCGATCACTGCCGCCCCCACTCGGAGAGCCTTCGCGCGGCCTGGGCGTCAAGGCTACCCTCGCAGGGCTCGGCGCTTCGCGGCCTTGACTCCGGCCTTGCTTCGGCTGGAGAGCCAGTACGGGCGGCCTTCAGCCGCCGTACTTGGTCACGTTTTGCGAGGGCTGGGCAGTGCGTCCCTCACCGACCGTGATCAAAACAGGGTCGCTATCCCTCGCCGAGGTTGTCCAGGCTCACAGGCTCTGGGCTCGTCGTCGCATGATACGAGCGCCAGCCTTCAGCATGCCGCGGCCGGCTTGGCTCGCGAGTCAAGCTGGGGGCTCACGTGCGCGCGAGCCGGCCGTCACTTGAAAAGGCATATATGCAATTGTTGATGAGTGGCCCGGGTGGCGGCTGGCGAGGACTCAGTAGAGCGCTAGCTTCAGCGACGGCGTCGCAGGCTTTGGGCTCGTCGTCGCCATGGTACGAGCGCCAGCTGGAGCCAGCGTGCCGCGGCCGGCTTGGGTCGCGAGTCAAGCTTGGGGCTCACGTGTGCGCGAGCCGGCTGCACTTGAAAAGGCGTATATGCAATTGCTGATGAGTGCTGCGGGCGGCCAGGCGGCGGCTGGCGAGGAACCCAGTAGCGCTGGGGTCAGCGACGGCGTCGCAGGCTTTGGGCTCGTCGTCGCCATGGTACGAGCGCCAGCTGGAGCCAGCGTGCCGCGCCGGCTTGGGTCGCGAGTCAAGCTTGGGGCTCACGTGTGCGCGAGCCGGCCGTCACTGGAAAGGCGTATCTGCATCTGTTGATGAGTGGCACGGGCGGCGGCTGGCGAGGAACCCAGTAGCGCTGGGGTCAGCGACGGCGTCGCAGGCTTAGGGCTCGTCGTCGCATGATGCGAGCGCCAGCCTTCAGCGTGCCGCGGCCGCCATGGCTCGCGAGTCAAGCTGGGGGCTCACGTGTGCGCGAGCCGGCCGTCACTTGAAAAGGCGTATATGCATCTGTTGATGAGTGCTGCGGGCGACGGCAGGCGAGGACCCAGTAGCGCTGGGTTCAGCGATGGCGTCGCAGGCTCTGGGCTCGTTGTCGCATGATACGAGCGCCAGCCTTCAGCGCGCCGCCACCGGCTTGGGTCGCGAGTCAAGCTTGGGGCTCACGTGTGCGCGAGCCGGCCGTCACTTGAAAAGGCGTATATGCAATTGTTGATGAGTGCTGCGGGCGACGGCAGGCGAGGACCCAGTAGCGCTGGGTTCAGCGACGGCGTCGCAGGCTTTGGACTCGTCGTCGCCATGGTACGAGCGCCAGCTGGAGCCAGCGTGCCGCGCCGGCTTGGGTCGCGAGTCAAGCTGGGGGCACACGTGTGCGCGAGCCGGCCGT
>Ga0247790_10000196_pt1 | contig 30396 bp, 23 predicted proteins | sample UWRJS171409R4_FD_179913 | JGI IMG/M metagenome (GOLD analysis project Ga0247790, IMG submission 179913) | Soil microbial communities from Arlington Agricultural Research Station in Wisconsin, United States - UWRJ-S171-409R-4 | ecosystem: Environmental > Terrestrial > Soil > Agricultural land...
CTGCGTGCGGCAACGGCATCCCGACCGGCACCGAGGCGTGCGACGACGGCAACCCGGCGAACGGCGATGGCTGTGACAACAACTGCACCATCACGGCGTGCGGCAACGGCATCCCGACGGCGGGCGAGGCGTGCGACGACGGCAACCGGGTGAACGGGGACGATTGCGACAACAACTGCACGGCCACCGGGTGCGGCAACGGCATCCCGACCGGCACCGAGGCGTGCGACGACGGCAACCCGGCGAACGGCGATGGCTGCGACAACGACTGCACCATCACGGCGTGCGGCAACGGCATCCCGACCACAGGCGAGGCGTGCGACGACGGCAACCGAGTGAACGGGGACGACTGCGACAACAACTGCACCGCGACGGCGTGCGGCAACGGCATCCCGACCACAGGCGAGGGGTGCGACGATGGCAACGCCACGAACGGCGATGGCTGCGACAGCGGCTGCCTCATCACCGGGTGCGGCAACGGCATCCCGACGGCGGGCGAGGCATGCGACGACGGCAACGCGACGAACGGCGACGGCTGTGACAACAACTGCACCGTCCCCGCGTGCGGCAACGGCGTCACGACGGGCACCGAGGCATGCGACGACGGGGATCTCGATAACGGGGACGGCTGCGACAGCAACTGCACCGTCACCGCGTGCGGCAACAGCATCCAGACAGCCGGCGAAGCTTGCGACGACGGCAACCTCGTCGATGGCGACGACTGCGACAGTAACTGCACCGTCACCGCATGCGGCAACGGCATCCAGACGGGCACCGAGGCTTGCGACGACGGCAACTTCGCGAACGGCGATGGCTGCGATAGCAACTGCACGGTCACCCAATGCGGCAACGGCATCCAGACGGCCGGCGAGTTCTGCGACGACGGCAACGTCACGACCGAGGACTGCCCCTACGGCAGCCCGTTCTGCATCGTGTGCAGCTCCTCCTGTCAGCCTGCCCTCGGCGCAACGTCCGTGTGTGGCGATGGCGACGTCGATCTCGCGTTCGAGTCTTGCGACGACAGCAACACCACGACCGAGGTCTGCCCGTACGGCGCGCCGTCCTGCACCGTGTGCAGCTCCACGTGTCAGTCTGTCTTCGGCGCAACGTCCGTGTGCGGAGATAGCGCCATCGATCTCGCGTTCGAGTCTTGCGACGACGGCAACACCACGACCGAGGTCTGCTCCTACGGGGCGCCGTCTTGCACCGTGTGCAGCTCCACGTGTCAGTCTGTCCCCGGTGCAACGTCCGTGTGCGGCGATGGCGCCGTCGATCTCGCGTTCGAGTCTTGCGACGACGGCAACACCACGACCGAGGTCTGCCCCTACGGCGACCTGTCCTGCACCGTGTGCAGCTCCTCGTGTCAGTCAGTCCCCGGCGCTACCTCCCTGTGCGGCGATGGCGCCGTCGATCTCGCGTTCGAGTCTTGCGACGACGGCAACACCACGACCGAGGTCTGCCCCTACGGCGCGCCGTCCTGCACCGTGTGCAGCTCCACGTGTCAGTCTGTCCTCGGCGCAACCTCCGTGTGCGGCGATGGCGCCGTCGATATCGCGTTCGAGGACTGCGACGACGGCAATGACAGCTGCGGCACGTGCAGCGCAGACTGCCAGGTGTTTGCATCGGAGCAGGCGACCGGATCGATCGTCGTGATCCCGGCCGATGGCCTGGACGACGGCGAGACGTTCACGCTGAACGACGGCTTCCACGCCCCGACGGTGTTCGAGTTCAGGAAGGACGGCGTTGCGACCCCGGGCCAGGTGCTGATCCCGATCCAAGCCGGAGAGTCCGCGGATGTGGTCCGCGGGCGGGTGATCGATGCGATCCAGAGCGTGGCTGCGGCTCTCGAGATCACCGCCAGCGGCACGTCAGGGCCGACCGTGACGCTGACGCACGACCGCTTCACCCTGTCGGGGAACCTCCCGATCACGACGACCGTGGACGCCCCCGGGTTCGTGGTCAGCGGGATGAGCGGCGGCGCGGGCGGTGACTGCGCGGGCGACGAGACCTGCGTGATCGACGAGGACTGCACGTCGAATCACTGCGAGTCGAACATCTGCGAGCCGTAACCGGAGCCGGCCGCGGCGCGGCGCGCGCCGGCCGCTAGCGCGCGCGGCGCAGCCGCTCGATGTCTGACGGCGACGGGTGGACGAGCACGAGGCCGCGGTCGCCATCGACGGCGAGCAGGTCGCCGGGCCGCGCCCAGCCGAACAGGCCGGCGACGTCGCTCACGGCGGGCAGCCGCGCGGCGCGCGCGATCGCGATGGCGGCGGGCGAGATGAGATCGCCCGCCACGAGCGCCGCGGCGCCGCGCCCGACGGCGGCGACGGCGGCGAACGTCGAGATCCGGTCGGCGATCCAGACGGTGCCCGGGCGCAGGCCGCGCGTGTCCCCGAGCAGCGCGCACAGCTCCTCGAGCTCGGCGGCGTGATCGCCGGCCTCGCTGCGGGAGCCGCCGAGGCGGTACGGCGCGCGCGCGTACTCCTTGGCGACCGCGCGCAGCCCCGCCGGCTGATCGGCGACCGCGGCGAGCCGCTCGCGGAGCCGCGCGTCGCACAAAGCGAGCGCGAAGCGATCGAGCGCGCCGCCGATCGCGGGCTCGGTCGCCTCGCCGAGCCGGCGCACCGCGCGCGAGAGATCGTCGCGCAGGCGGGCGAACGCGCGCTCGATGCGGACCTCGGCGGGCGCGTGCTCCGCGGCGTCGAACGACGTCGCCGTCGGGACCACCGCCGTGCGGCCGAGCACCGCGCCGCCGACCTGCGCCGTGCCGGTCAGCCGCGCCGAGCGGACCGCGCTCGCCCGGCGCCGCTCGATCGCGAGCGTCACCGGCGCGCCGAGCGCCGTCGCGAGCGTCACCTCGCCGGCGGCGAACGGCTCGCTCCGCCGCTGCAGGACGAGCACGCCGAGCGTCGCGCCGCCGCCGATCAGCGGCACACCGACGAACACCGGGAACCGCTCCTCGCCGAGGCCCGGCACGTGCTTGTACGCCGTCTCGGCCGCCGCGTGCGCCGCGGACACCGGGCGCATGCACTCGGCGACGAGGCCGGTGATGCCCTCGCCGATGCCGAGCGCGACGGCGCCGATCGCGTGCGCCGCGAAGCCGTGGTTACCGCGCATGACGAGCCGCTCCTCCTCGCGGACGTACACGCTGGTGACGTCGGCGCTCGTGATCGCCGCGACCTCGCCGCACATCGCCGAGAGCATGGCCTCGAGCGGACCATCGTGCCCAGCGAGCTCGATCAGCCGCAGGATGCCATCGACACCGCGCTCACCGCGGTGATGTACCTGGACACGCGGCTCGACCGGCTCGCTGGGCACGATTCCAAGCCTCGCACGCGGACGCCCGCGCCAGGTTTGCTTCGTGAGATCCAGGCGTCCGTTCAAGCGCATGCGGATCATTTCTTTATGCAGACAGGCATCTGGATCGGCTTGACGGTCCCCGATGAAATCTGAACACTTGCGCAGGTGTACGCGCCGCTCTGGTGCAAGTCGAACTTCTCGTTCCTCGAGGGAGCGAGCCACCCCGAGGAGCTCCTCGAGGAGGCGCAGCGGCTCGGCTTGCGCTCGATCGCGGTCACGGATCGCGACGGCGTCTACGGCATGGTCCGCGCGCACGTGAAGGCGCGCGAGCTGGGCGTCCAGCTCGTGTGCGGCGCGCAGCTGACGGTGGCGGCGCCGGACGTCGCGCTCGTCGGATCGCCGGTGACGCTCACCGGGCTGCACGGCGGGGGCGGGGGCGGCCGCGGGCCCGGCTGGGGCGAGGGCACCGACGATCTGCCGCCGGAGGCGCCGGTCACCGGCCGCCGCCGCGCCCGGCGCGCGAAGCCGCGGCAGGCCGCCGCCGCGCCGGAGCAGTCCGGCCTCTTCGACGGCGTGGCGGGCACCGCGGGCGCGTCGCCCGCCTCCTCCGCGGCGGCGGCCCCCGCGCGCTCCGAGATCGTCCTGCTCGCGATGGATCGCGGCGGCTGGGCGAACCTCACGCGGCTCCTCACGGCGGGGCGTCGGCGCTGCGACAAGGGCGAGTCGGTCGTGGCGTGGTCCGAGATCTGCGAGCGCGCCGGCGGCCTCGTCGCGCTGTGGGGCGGCGAGGGGAGCCTCCTCGCGGGCGCGGCCGAGCCGCCGCCGCGCCTCGCCGGCGAGCTCAAGGACGCGTTCGGCGATCGGCTCTACGCGCTGCTCACGCGCCACCGCCGCGCCGACGACGTCCCGCGCGAGGCGCGCGTCCGCGCCCGCGCCGCCGCCGCCAAGCTCCCGCTCGTCGCGTCGCTCGAGGTGCTCTACCACACGCGCGCGCGGCGCCCGCTGCAGGACGTGCTGACCTGCATCCGCCACGGCAAGACGCTGGCGACCGCGGGCCGGCGGATCCGCGGCAACGACGAGCACGACCTGCGCACACCCCACGCGTTCGCGCGCCTGTACGCCGACGATCCGGCCGCCGTCGCGCACAGCCTCGACGTCGCGGCGCGCTGCACGTTCTCGCTCGGCGAGCTGCGCTACCGCTACCCGTCCGAGCGGCTCCCCGACGGCTCGACGTCGGGGCAGTACCTGCGCGAGCTCACCTACGCGGGCGCGGCGTGGCGCTACGGCGGCACCGTCGAGGAGCCGGTGCGCAAGCAGCTCGACGCCGAGCTCGCCGTGATCGAGGAGCTCGACTACCCGGGCTACTTCCTCACGATGTACGAGCTCGTCTCGTACTGCCGCCGCCGCAACATCCTGTGCCAGGGCCGCGGCTCGGCGGCGAACTCGGCCGTCTGCTACTGCCTCGGCATCACCGCGATCGATCCGGTGAAGATGGGCCTCCTGTTCGAGCGCTTCCTGTCGCGCGAGCGCGCCGAGCCGCCGGACATCGATCTGGACATCGAGCACGAGCGCCGCGAGGAGGTCATCCAGCACGTCTACAGCGTCTACGGCCGCGATCACGCCGCGATGGTCTGCAACGTCGTGCGCTACCGCCCGCGCTCCGCCGTGCGCGACGTCGGCAAGGTGCTCGGCATCCCCGAGACGGCGCTCGATCGCGCCGCGAAGCACCTCTCGATGTACGGCCTCGTCGAGCGGGAGGCGCTCGAGCGCGCGGGCCTCGCGGATCACGGCGCGACGGCGCTCGAGCACCTGGCGCGCCTGGGCGAGGAGATCCTCGAGTTCCCGCGCCACATCTCGATCCACCCCGGCGGCTTCTTGCTCGGCCACGAGCCGGTCCACGACATCGTGCCGATCGAGAACGCGGCGATGACCGGCCGCACCGTGATCCAGTGGGACAAGGACGACATCGAGGATCTGGGCCTGTTCAAGGTCGATCTGCTCGCGCTCGGCGCGCTCCACCAGCTGCACCTGGCGTTCGATCTGATCCGCGAGCACCGCGGCCGCGACCTCACGATGGCCACGGTCCCGTCGGAGGATCCCGAGACGTACGACATGATCTGCACGGCCGACACGGTCGGCACGTTCCAGATCGAGAGCCGCGCGCAGATGTCGATGCTGCCGCGCCTCTTGCCGCGCACGTTCCACGATCTGGTCGTCGAGGTCTCGATCGTGCGGCCCGGCCCGATCGCGGGCGGCATGGTGCACCCGTACCTGCGGCGGCGGCGCGGGCTCGAGCAGGTCACGTACCCGCACCCGTGCCTGCAGCCCGTCCTCGAGAAGACGCTCGGCGTGCCGCTGTTCCAGGAGCAGGTGATGCGCCTCGCGGTGGTCGCCGCCGACTACACGCCGGGCGAGGCGGATCAGCTGCGCCGCGACATGGCGGCGTGGCGCCGCGCGGGCCGGATCGAGAAGCACCGCGAGCGCCTGATCAGCCGGATGGAGCAGAAGGGCATCGGCCGCGAGTTCGGCGAGCGCGTGTTCGAGCAGATCCGCGGTTTCGGCGAGTACGGCTTCCCGGAGTCGCACGCGGCGAGCTTCGCGCTGATCGCGTACGCGACGTGCTGGGTGAAGAAGCACTACCCGGTGGAGTTCGCGTGCTCGCTCCTGAACGCGCAGCCGATGGGCTTCTACTCGCCGGCGACGATCATCGGCGACGCGCAGCGCCACGGCGTGGAGGTGCGGCCGATCGACGTTTTGGCCAGCGAGTGGGACTGCACGCTCGAGCCAGCGGCGGCGCCGGACGCGGGCGCGTTGTACCCGTACGCGGTGCGGATGGGCCTGCGCTGGGTCCGGGGCGTCTCGCACGGCGAGGTCGCCGAGCTCGTCGAGGCGCGGCGCGCGCGGCCGTTCGCGTCGATCGAGGACTTCGTGCGGCGCGCCCGGATCTCGACGCGCGCGCACACGGTCCTGGCGGAGGCCGGCGCGCTCGGCGAGATCCAGGCCCCGGCCGACGGCGCCGCCGGCTCCCAGCGGCGCGACGCCCTGTGGCAGGTCCGCGGCTGGATCGCGCGGCGCGACGACGCGCTCGCGCTGGGCGACGCCGACGAGCCGGTCGCGTTCGAGCCGCTGTCGCGGCTCGCGGAGATCGTCTGGGACTACGACGCGAGCGATCACTCGACGCGCGGGCACCCGCTGGCGCCGTTGCGCGGCGAATTGCGGGCGAACCGCTGGCCCGACGCGCGGACGGTGGCGCGCGGCCGCGACGGGCAGCGCCTCGAGTACGTCGGCATGGTGATCTGCCGGCAGCAGCCGGGCACGGCCGGGGGCGTCGTGTTCATGACGCTCGAGGACGAGACGGGGTTCGTGAACGTCATCGTGTGGCAGCGCGTGTACGAGGAGTTCGCCAGCGTCATCCGCACGACGTCGCTGCTCGGCATCACCGGCAAGCTGCAGGTGCAGGAGGGCCTCGTCCACCTGATCGCCGAGCGCGTGTGGGCGCCGACGCTGACGCGGCCGGTCGCCCCGATCGAGAGCCGCGACTTTCATTGACACGCCGGCTGCGCGCGGGTTGCACGCAAGACAGTGTTTTGCGGCCGTCTGCGACGATCCTGCGGGCGAGATTACGGATGCACGCGCGGGCGATCGCGCGCGCGCTCGGCTGAGCGGTCGGCGAAAACAAATCTCCAAGCCGCGCGTTCATTGAGGGTCACATCATCGATCCCGAGCGCGAGGTCAGAGCGCGGCGCCCGCCGCCGCGGCTCCCGAGCGCGCCACGGGTGGCGACTGTGAGGAGTGTCATGAAGATCATTTGTGCTGGTTGCTCCACGAAGTATTCGATCGAAGACGGCAAGGTCGCCGGCAAGGTCTTCAAGGTCCGTTGCCGCGCGTGCGGCCTCGCGGTGGTCGTGCGCGGTGAGGCGAACGCCACGGGCGCCATCAGCGCCGCGGATATCGCGGATGCCGTGGACGCGACGCCCGCGAGCGGCGCGCCGGTGTGGCACGCCGTGCAGGACGGCCGGCAGATCGGGCCGTTCGACAGCGGCGAGCTCCTGCGGCGCCGCGCGGCCGGCGAGCTCGACGACGGCTCGTACGTCTGGCGCGAGGGCTTCGCCGACTGGCAGCCGCTCGGCGCGGTCGACGAGCTGCGCAGCGGCGTCGTGGTCGCGAGCGGCCCGGCGGCCGCGCCGGCCACGTCGGCTCCCGTTTCGGTCGCGGCCCTGGCCGCGTCCGCCGCGCCGGGCGCCGTGGACACCGGCGCGGACGGAAGCCGGCTGCACGGCGCGCGCCGGGAGAGCTCGCTCCTGTTCTCGCTCGACGGCATCGCGAAGGCGGCCGCGCCCAAGGCGGCGCCGGCCCGTCCGGGCGCGGCCGCGGGGGAGGGCTCGGGCCTGATCGACATCCGCTCGCTCGCTCGCGCGTACGAGCCGGTGGCGCGCGCGACGGACGCGGCCCGGACCCGTCCGGGGGCCGACGTCGGCTCGTCGGCGGATCTGCCGATGTTCCCGGGCGCGGCGTTCATGGCGCCGACCGTCCTGATCCCGCAGGCGCCGCAGCGCGATCGCCGGCTCGTCGTCGGGCTCGCGGCGGCGGCCGGGCTGATCGCGATCTGCGCGACGCTGCTCGTCGTCATCGCGCTCACGCGCGGCGGCCAGCCGGCCACCGCCGACGGGGCGCGTTCCGTGCCGGGGCCGCGCTTCGCCCAGAACGACCTGCCCGTCGGGCCGCGCGGCACGTCCCCCGACGTGGTCGAGCCGCCGCCGGTGCGCACGCCCGAGGCGAAGCAGCCGGACCGCACGCCCGAGGCGAAGCAGCCGGACCGCACGCCCGAGGCGAAGCAGCCGGACCGCACGCCCGAGGCGAAGCAGCCGGACCGCACGGCGAAGCAGCCGGACCGCACGGCGAAGCAGCCGGACCGCACGACGAAGCAGCCGGACCGCACGACGAAGCAGCCGGACCGCACGGCGAAGCAGCCGACGCCGCCCGCGGCGCCCGAGGACTCCAAGTGCGATCAGGTCACGTGCATCGTGAACGGCTACGACAGCGACTGCTGCCGCAAGCTCCGCGCCGGTAACCCGCTGACGGACCCCAGCACGCCGCTGCCGACGACGGACCCCCGCCCCGAGAACCTCGATCGCGCCGCGATCACCACGGGCCTCGCGACGATCTCGATGCAGCGCTGCAGCGGCGTCGCGGCGGCGACCGGCATGGTCAAGGCGCAGCTCAAGGTGTCTCCGGCCGGCACGGTGACGGCGGTGAACGTGCAGAGCTCGCCGGACGCCGCGCTGTCGGCGTGCGTCGTCGAGCAGGGGCTGCGCGGCAAGTTCAAGGCCACGCAGCGCGGCGGCTCGTTCAGCTACGTCTGGAAGCTCTGATCTCCCATCGCCGCTCGTCGACCCGGCAGATGACTGCCGGATCGACGGGCTGCCTGCGTTGTCGATCGAGCCTCGGCCGCGCCTCGGCCGCGCCTCGGCCGCGCGGAGCTCTGGACCGTGCGTCAGCTGCGCGGTCTTCGTCTCGCGGGCGCGGGCCTCACCGGCCGCGCGCGCGCCAGTCGAGGTGGAGGCGGCCGTCGCGGTGGACGCGCGCCTCGGGCGCGCCGCGCTCGCCGAGCCCGGTGCCGGCCTCGGTGATCCGCTCGTGCACGCGCGTCGCCGGGGCGAGCATCGCGTCGCGGCCGCGCACGAAGCTCTGCTCGCGGACGATCGCGAGGTACGCCTTGTCGAGCGCCAGCGCGCGCGCCCGCGTCGGCACGAGCGCCCACGCGAGGTCGCGATCGCCGCCGACCGCCGCGCGCCGCAGCTCGGCCTCCGCGAGCTTGCCGCCGGGGAAGAACCGCGCGCGCAGCTCCTCGTTGCTGCGCGTCTCGTCGCCGCCCTGCACGCGCGAGAAGTACACCACGAGCTCCGGCGCCGGGTGTCCGACTTGCGGACGGTCGGCCAGCCCGCGCAGATCCTGGGGCCGCCAGCCCGCGGCGCCCGGCACCTTGCGCGCGATGCTGAACGTCTGATCGATCGTGACGCCGAGGTGGCCGTGGCACCCCATGCAGAAGCGGTGCTCCTCGTCGGTCTGGAGGCGCAGCGCGCCAGCTTTGTCCTCGATGTAGCCCTGGAGCTGCCAGCCCCACGGCGTGATCAGGCCGACCTCGAAGTCGCCCTGGTAGACCGGCAGCTTGCCGGCGGTCTTGTCCTCCGCCTCCTCGGCGTACGCGCGCTGGCGGCCCCAGTCGTCCGGATCCTCGATCTTGCGCATGTAGCGCAGCTCCTTCAGGCGCGCGGCCATCACCGTCGGCGCGTCGGGATCGAGGTAGCGCACGCTGTGGAGGAGCTCGGTGCCGAGCGGGAACGCCTGCGGCACGATCGCGACGCCGGCCGCGCCGCCCGCGTACGTCCGCGGCAGCTTGCGCACGCGCGCCGTGCCGTCGCCGAGCGCGCCGTCGCCGTCGAGGTCGGCGCCGCCGAGCCGCTCGTCCACCGGCTCGATCTCGCGATCGACGGCCTTCGTGCCGTAGTCCAGGACGGAGATCGCGGCCTCGACGAGCGACAGGTTCAGCCGGTAGATCTCGGCCGACGGCGCGCCATCGGCCGTCTTGCGGAACTTGTCCGGGAGCCGGATGAAGACGTCGCTCGTCGAGCCGTTCGTCGGCCAGAACGCGCCAGGGAACGGGTGGAACCGCACCGCGCGCCAGCCGGAGCCGTCGCGCGCGAGCCCGTGCTCGTCGAAGCCGCGCGAGAGATCGAGATCCGGCCGGAAGCCGGAGTAGCTCGCCGGCAGCGCCGCCATCGCTGCGCGCAGCGGGCCGTAGTTGTCGGTGCGGACCCAGCGCAGGATCTCGTCGTCGGACACGCCCGCGATGAACGGCCGCCGATCGACGAACAGGTTCCGCCAGTGGTTCTCGAGCGCGACGGTGGAGAACGCGTACTCGCGCTGCAGCTCGCTGTCGTCGAGGCTCGTGCGCCCGGTGCCGCGCGTGTGGCACACCCAGCACGGGTTCGACGCCCCGCCGGTGCGCGTGTAGCACATCGGCGGGACCGCGGCCTCGACGTTGCCGACGGTGCCGGCCATCGCGGCCGCGTACGCGAGCGGGCCCGTCGCCGCGCTCGGCCGCGGCGCGGCGCTGCCGCTGCCGGCGCTGCCGCTGCCGGCGCTGCCGCTGCCGGCGCTGCCGCTGCCGGCGCTGGCCCCGGCGCTGGAGCTGCCGCCGGAGCCGCACCCGGCCGCGAGCCCGAGCCCGAGCCCGACGAGGAGGCCGAGCGCGATCCGCTGCGCGGTGCCCCGGGCCATGGCTCCCTACCGCGGCGGCCAGCTCGACTGCATGAACTCGCCGGGGTGCTGCACGTCGAAGAACAGCGTGCTCATCTTCGGCGAGAACGTCGGCGCGGTCGCCTCGGCGTCGCTCGGCACCGTCGCGACGCGGAACGCGAGGCCGTACGTCGGCGTCGGCGTCGTCTTGTGGGCCGGATCGAGATCCAGGTAGTAGATGCCGTCGTTGGACTTGCGCCCCGAGTTGTCGAAGTAGCTGTCGGTGCCGAACCACACGCCGCCGCTCGCGTCGATGACGAGGTTGTCGGGGTCGCCGGCGTCGAACTTGCCGGCGGCGAGGTTGCCGCCCCAGGCCTGCCAGTACTTGAACGTCAGCGAGGAGCCCGGCGTCGCCGCCGCGTCCTCCTGGATCGCGAAGACGCCGCCGGCGCGGTCGCCGCGGTTCGGCTGCGTCTGTGCCGACGGGATCAGGACGCCGTTCTGATCGAGCGCGACCGTGCCGGCGTGGTTCGTGAACGCGATGTAGATCCGCGGCGTGCCGATCGGGTTGTACTCGAGGTCCTCGGGCCGGTTCAGCTCCATCGCGCCGATCTTGAGCGACGCGGTGAACAGCGCCTTGCGCACGTCGTTGTCGGTCGGGAACCCGCCGATGCCGTTCCAATTGACGTCCTTGAGCGCGTCGCCGACCGTCTTGGTCGGCGTGCCGAGGCCGGTCGCGTTCGGCGCGATCATGGTCGAGGTCGTCGACAGCTCGATCCACTGCCCCGAGCCCGGCGCCGCCTCGGTCGGCGTGGCGCCGCCGACGAGCCGGCGGCCCTGCGTGTTGTCGAGGCCGGCGAAGTGCGCGACGTAGAGCTTGCCCGCGTCGAGCAGCGCGCGGGTCTCGGCCTTCGTCATGCCCGTCGTGTAGTTCCCGGCCGAGACGAACTTGTAGACGTGGCCCGAGCGGCGGTCGTTGCCGGAGTAGATGACGATCGGCTGGTTCGGGATCAGCTTCCAGTCGCTGCCCATCGCGAACGTGGCGTTCTCCCAGGCCGCGCGGCCGAGGTAGCCGACCTTGCGGTGGCCGACGCCCGGCGTGGTCTTGCCGTAGTACTCGCCGGGCGGCTGGCCCGGATCGATCTCGACGACGTAGCCGTAGGCGTCCTTGGGGTGCGCGGCCGTGCCGCTCGTGAACTCGCCGGTCGGCGACGGCGTGAGGTTGAACGTGACGTTCGCGCCCGGATCGAAGCCCTGGCCGGACAGGAACCGGTTGCCCGAGCTCCACGCCGTCTCGAGGTCGCCGTAGCTGAACGCGACGTTCTCCTCGCCGGTCATCACGGTGCCCCACGGCGTCATGCCGCCCGAGCAGTTCGAGTGGATCCCGACGACGACCTCCGCCGGCAGCGGCACGCCGTTGTCATCGGTGTCGTCGGCGACGTCCATGCCCGTCACCTTGACGAGCGTCGCGTCCGTCGCGTCGAAGCGGTGCGCCGTCTGCGAGCGATCGAGCGTCCACGCGCCGGTGGCCGGATCGCGGATCACGTGCATCCACGTGCCGCCGACCTGCTTCTTGTACTCGTCGGTGTAGATGGCGAGATCGGCCGCCGACCACGCGTTCGACGTCGGCGCGCCGGTGATCGTGCCCCAGTACGAGAGGAAGCGCGCGAGCGTCAGGTGCTGGCCCTGCGGCGCGGCGGTCGCGCGCGGCCGGTTGTTCGACATGTACTCGTGGTTGACCCACATCCAGCCGGAGTTGTCGCTGCCTTGCCAGTACGGCGTGCCCTGCCAGCCGTCGCCGAAGAACGCGATGTAGTCGTTGTTCGCGCCGAACCGCGGCGTCACCGTCGGGCTCGACATGGAGTCCCACGTCAGCGGATCGAACCACTTGATGACGACGTTCGGGACGAGGCCGCGGATCGCGCGGACGGAGTCGGTGGTGGCGACCCCGAGCGGGAACTCGAGGCCCGCCGGCAGCGTGTTCTGGCCGTAGCGCGTGACCAGCGCCTTGACGTAGTCGGCGATGTTCGTCGCGCCGGTCCCGGCGGCGTCGCAGAACGACAGCGCGACCATCGACGACAGGGCCGAGCCGTGCGGCACGCCTTCTGTCTGGGTGACGGTGTTGCCGCCAGCGACGCAGACGGCGCCGGGGTTACCGGGTGTCCCCGGCGTGCCCGGCGTGCCCGGCGTGCCCGGATCGCCCGCGGATCCCTGCGCTCCTTGCGGGCCCTGCGGGCCGGTGCTGCTGTTGTCACCACATCCGCTGGAGGCGGCGCAGAGCGCCGCGATGAACCATCTGGCACGAAGACGCATCGATTGCTCCCCCGAGAGTCGAGCCCCCATCCTAGCGGCGCATGCCGCGGAGATCGCCCGCGCGTGACGTGTTCTTGTCGGCTTCGTGCTCGTCGTTCTCGTTGGGCTCGTCGGGAGACGTCGCACTCTGCGGCACAGGCGCAGGACCTGCGCGCGGACCGGCGTGGTGCGCCCGTGCGCCTGCGCGCGGCTTCATCCCTCGCGCTTACGCGTCGAGCGCCTTGATCGACGCGATCACGTCCTCGACGTGGCCCTTCACCGACACCTTCGGCCAGTGCTTGAGCACCTTGCCGTCGCGGCCGATCAGCACCGTCGAGCGGATGATCCCCTTCAGCTTCTTGCCGTACATGACCTTGTCGCCCCACGCGCCGTACGTCTCCAGCGTCTTGCCGTCGGGATCCGTCAAGAGCGGGAACGTCAGCTTGTACTTGTCGCGGAACTTCTCGTGCGACGCGATCGAGTCCTTGCTCACGCCGAGCACGACGGCGCCGAGCTTGCCGAGCGCCGGCACCGCGTCGCGGAAGCCCTCCGCCTCGACGGTGCAGCCCGGCGTGTTGTCGCGCGGGTAGAAGTAGAGGACCACGAGCTTGCCGGCCAGATCGGAGAGCTTGACCTTGCCGCCATCGGAAGACTCGAGCGTGAACGCGGGCGCCTTCTTGCCGACCTCGATCGCCATGGCCGCCACATAACACATCGCGTCGGCGCGGCGAGCTTGCTAGGCTCCGCGAATGGTCCGCAGGGTCGGGATCACCTGGGTGCTGCTCAGCCTGCTCGCCGGCTGCGGCGGCAGCCGCGCACACGGGCCAGCGTGGCCGAAGCTCTCCGAGCCCGAGACCGACGGCGGCGAGAGCCTCGCGCCGCGAAACGCGAGCTCGGTCGCCGCGATCGAGGACGCGGACGACGCCACGCCGGGCGCGGCCACGCCCGCGCCGGCCGCCGGCACCGCGGCGCCCGCGGCCAGCACCGCGCCGGCCGGCAGGACCGAGCGGCCGGCTGATGCGCCGTCGTCTCGGGAGCCCGACGTCCTCAACATCGACGACATCGTCATCGAGATCGAGGACTAAGCGGGCGCGTAGCGCGCGCTCAGCGCGCGCGTAGCGCGCGCGTAAACGTCACAATGTGATGTTGTTGAAGCAGAACATCGGCCGCGTCGCCGGGAAGAAGTAGCCCGACGCCATGCACATCTCGTCGGTCTGCGCGCTGTCCCCGGTCCGGATCGTGCGGTTCGAGGGGTTGTTGTACGTGCACTCGTACGTGAGCTTGCTCGTGGTGAACGTGTAGAACGGCTGGTCCCAGCGCTTCGCGCCGGGGTGCTCCCAGTCCGCGCTCTCGAAGATGACCGCCCCGTTCGTCGGCTGGCCGTCCTTCACGGCGGTGCGCACCGCCTGCTTGTGCGAGTGCGTCGACATCAGCCAGAACTTGACGTTCTGGGGGATGGTGCACGTCTTCGTCTCGAGGTCGCCGGTCGTCTGCGGCGGGATGTTGATGTCCCCGTTGTACGTCACGAACGCCGCCGTCTTCGTGAACGCGGCGCCCTCGCCGAGCGCGTAGCCCGCCAGCCGCACGTGCGCCTTGATCGGCTGATCGCTGCGGTTGTTGTAGTGCATCTGGAGGAAGCCGGCCTGGCCGGCCGGGATCTCGATCGCCAGCGGCTTGCCCGCGCCGTCGTCGCTGGGGAGCATGAGCGCGTCGTCGGGGATCTGCGTCGAGTACGTCCACATCGCGAACCCCGAGCCGGGGCCGCAGTTCACCGTCGACACGGTGCCCGGCTCCATCACCTGGTTCGCCGTCGTGTACATGATCATGTGGTGGCTGCCGGGGGTCATCGTCGACCGCCACTCCTTGATCGCGAGCGGCTTCGTGTTCGCCGTGCGGAAGTACCAGCAGTAGGTGATCTCCTGGCCCGGATCGATCGTGAGATCGGGGCTCTCGAGGAGGAGGTCTGGGGGAATCTCTGGTTCCTCGACGACCGGCGGATCCGTGGTGCCGTCGTCGCCACCGCTGTCATCGCCGGTACCGTCGGAGCTACAAGCGCCGAGCGCGGCAGCGAGGAAGAGAGCGAGGACCGTACGCATGGGGGACTCCCTCGAGTGAGAAACGAGTGAGAAACGAGAAGTGTGTACCAGTACGATATCGACACTGACCTCAAGTCCAGAGGCCCTACGACTTTCATTGAATGTCAAATTGCCTTCCAAGACTAATGCCGTGCTCCGGGAGGAAGGCGAGAGCGGTCCGGTGTAGCTGGATCTCGGATTGCCGGCCGAAACGGCGGCACCGCGTGCGTCGAGGCACGTACACTTCCGTCGCATATGGCGCAGTTCGACTTCGACCTCTTCGTCGTCGGTGGTGGCTCCGGCGGCGTCCGCGCGGCGCGGGTCGCCGCGGAGCACGGCGCGCGCGTTGCCATCGCTGAGGAGGATCGCTGGGGCGGCACCTGCGTGATCCGCGGCTGCGTACCCAAGAAGCTGCTCGTCTTCGCGAGCGAGGCGCGCCGCGCGTTCGAGGACGCGCGCGGCCACGGCTGGACGGTCCATGCCCCCGAGGCCCCGCCTCGTCACGACTGGGCCGCCTTGATCGCCGGCAAGGACAAGGAGATCGCCCGATTGTCGGGCGCTTACGCCGCCCGGCTCCGCAAAGCGGGCGTCGAAATTCTACAAGGCCGGGCCGTCCTATCCGATCCGCATACAATTCAGATAGAGGAGAAGCGCGTAACGGCGGCCCATGTCCTCATCGCCACGGGCGGGGCGCCGAAGCGGCCCAGCACCGGCACATGGATCACGTCGGACGAGGCGTTCCACCTGCCTGTGCTCCCCGAGCGTATTGGGATCCTGGGAGGAGGCTATATCGGTGTCGAGTTCGCGCACATCTTCGCGGGGCTGGGCGCCCGGGTCGTGCTCGTCCACCGCGACGAGCACGTGCTGCGCGGGTTCGATCCGGACGTGCGCGCGCGCGTCACAAAGGGCCTCCTCGCCGCGGGCGTCGAGGTCGTGTGCTGCACCGAGGTAGCAATCCGGCCGCACGGGGCCGCGCAGATCCTGCACGGCGCCGGCCGCGACTACGAGGTCGACCTCGCGATGGCCGCGATCGGCCGCGAGCCGCGGAGCGCTGGCCTGGGCCTGGTGGAGGCCGGGGTGCAGCTCGACGCGCGCGGCGCGATCACCGTCGACGAGCTCTCGCGCACGAACATCTCGCACATCTACGCCGTGGGCGATGTCACCGGCCGCGTCGCGCTGACGCCGGTCGCGATCCGCGAGGGCCACGCCGTCGCCGACACGCTGTTCGGCGGCCGCCCGACGCCGATCCACCATCACCTGATCCCGACGGCCGTGTTCGCGCAGCCGCCCGCCGCGGCGATCGGGCTGACCGAGCCGGCGGCGCGGGAGGCCGGCCACGACGTCGCGGTGTTCCGCACGCAGTTCCGGCCGATGCGCTACGCGCTGTCCGGCCGCGACGAGCAGGTGATGATCAAGGTGGTCGTCGATCGCGCGACCGATCGCGTGCTCGGCGCGCACATGGTCGGCGTCGACGCGCCGGAGATCATCCAGGCGCTCGCCGTGGCGATCACGATGGGCGCGACGAAGGCTGACCTCGATCGGACGTTCGCGATGCACCCGACCACGGCCGAGGAGCTGGTGCTGTTGCGCTGACGGTCTGCATCCGGGGCGCTCGGCGCCGTCACGACAGCCGGTCGCGGTAGTCGCGGTAGCCGAACCGGCGGTGCACGGTGACGCGCCCCGTCGCCGGATCGCGCGTCGCGATCGACGGCAGGCGCACGCCGTTGAACGTCGTCGTCTTCACCATCGTGTAGTGCGCCATGTCGAGGAAGACGAGCTTGTCGCCGATCTCGAGCGGGCGATCGAAGCTGTAGTCGCCGATCACGTCGCCCGCGAGGCACGTGAGGCCGCCGAGCCGGTACGTGTGCGGCTTCTGCCCCGGATCGCCGGCGCCGAGGATCACCGGGCGGTACGGCATCTCGAGCACGTCGGGCATGTGCGCCGTCGCCGAGGTGTCGAGGATCGCGATGTGCGCGTCGTTATGGAACGTGTCGAGCACCGACGCCACGAGCACGCCGGTCCCGAGCGCGATCGCCTCGCCCGGCTCGAGGTACACCGGCACCTGCCACCTCTCGCGGAACGCCGCGACGAGCTGGATCAGCCGCTCGCGGTCGTAGTCCGGGCGCGTGATGTGGTGCCCGCCGCCGAAGTTGACCCACTTCATGCGCGGGATGAGGTCGCCGAACCGCGCCTCGAACGCCGCGAGCGCGCGCGAGAGCGCGTCGCTGTTGCTCTGGCACAGCGTGTGGAAGTGCAGCCCATCGAGGCCATCGAGATCCTCGGCGGCCACGTTCGCGCGCGTGGTGCCGAGCCGGCTGCCCGGGCCGGCGGGATCGTAGAGCGCCACCTCGACCTCGCGGTGCTCGTGGTTGACGCGCAGGCCCGCCGAGATCGCGCGCCCGGCGCGCCGCGCCGCGTCGATCGTCGGGCGGTGCCGCCGCCACTGCGATGGCGAGTTGAGCACGATGTGATCGGCGAGCGTCACGAGCTCGCGCATCTCGGCGTCGGAGTACGCCGGCGCGTACGCGTGCACCTCGCCGCCCAGCTCCTCGCGCGCGAGCCGCGCCTCGGCGATCGAGCTCGAGGTGGCGCCCGCCAGGTAGCGCCGGATCACCGGGAACGTCGACCACTGCGCGAAGCCCTTGAGCGCGAGCAGGATCGTGCAGCCGGCGCGGCGCTGCACGTCGTCGAGGATGCGCAGGTTGGCCTCGAGCGCGCCCAGATCCGTCACGAAGCAGGGCGTCTCGATCTGCGCAAGATCGATCGCCGCGGCGACCTCGGCGCCCATCGCCGCCCCCGCGCTCATGGTTCCCCGCGCATCGCTAAGCGCATCGCTCAGCGCTCCTCGACGTGCCAGGGCAGGCCGCGCCGGGCCACGTCCTCGAGGAACGGATCCGGATCAAGCTGCTCCATGTTGAACACGCCGGCGCCCTTCCACTTGCCCGTCACCATCATCACGGCGCCCGTCACGGCGGGGACGCCCGTCGTGTACGAGACGGCCTGCGCGCGGACCTCCTTGAACGTCTCGGCGTGGTCGCAGATGTTGTAGACGAAGTAGCGCTTGCGCTGGCCGTTCTTCGTGCCCTCGGCGAGCACGCCGATCGACGTCTTGCCCGTGTAGCCCGCGGCGAGCGACGCCGGATCCGGGAGCAGCGCGCGCAGGAACTTGATCGGGACGATCTTCTTGCCCTCGAACTCGACCTCGTCGATCCGCGTGATGCCGATGTTCTGCATCACCTCGAGGTGCTTGAGATAGGCCTCGCCGAACGTCATCCAGAACCGGATCCGCTTGAGCCCGCGCAGGTTCTTCGCGAGCGACTCGAGCTCCTCGTGATAGAGGAGGAAGCTCTTGCGCTCGCCGACGCCCGGGTAGTCGAAGATCTTCGAGACGCTGAGCGGATCGGTCTCCTTCCACTCGCCCTCTTCCCAGTACCGGCCGCGCGCCGTGATCTCGCGGATGTTGATCTCGGGGTTGAAGTTCGTCGCGAACGCCTTGCCGTGCGAGCCGCCGTTGCAGTCGACGATGTCGACGTAGTGGACCTCGTCGAGCAGGTGCTTCTGGATGTACGCGCAGTAGACGTTCGTGACGCCCGGATCGAAGCCCGAGCCGAGGAGCGCCATCCGGCCCGCCTGCGCGAACCGGTCCTGGTACGCCCACTGCCACTTGTACTCGAACTTCGCGACGTCGGGCGGCTCGTAGTTCGCGGTGTCGAGGTAGTCGACGCCCGCCTCGAGGCACGCGTCCATGAGGTGGAGGTCCTGGTACGGCAGCGCCACGTTGATGACGAGCGCCGGCCCAAAGTCGCGGATCAGCGCCGCCGTCTGCGCGACGTTGTCGGCGTCGACCTGCGCGGTCTGGATCTTCCGGCCGTGCATCGCCTCGATCTCCGCGGCGAGCTTCGTGCAGCTCTCGAGGCGGCGGCTCGCGAGCATCACGTCCGAGAAGACCGCGCGCTCCATCGCGGCCTTGTGGGCGACGACGCCGCCGACGCCGCCGGCTCCGATGATCAGGACCTTCGACATGGCGACGTTCCTACCACGAAGCGTCGCGCGAGTTCGCGCTGCGGGCGCTCAGTCGTCTGCGTCGTCGTCGTCGTCGCGCTGCGCGCGGCCGTCGCCGGTGGCGCCGCCCTGGCCCTCGGCACCGTCGAGGACGCCGCCGGCCGGCCGGAGGTCGCGCTTCACGGCCTTGGCGAGGCGGCGCACGAGCTGCTTCGGCTTGCGCTTGAACGCGTCGCGGCCCGCCTTGCGCGTCGCGACCATCTGCTCCGCGAGCTGGCGATCGATCCTGTGACGCAGCTCCTCGACGTCCGATTCGGGGAGGCCCTGCGCGTGCGTCTGCACGAAGTCGCGCAGCATCACGAGGTCCACGACCGGGCCGAGCTGGTCGGCGATCGCGTCGATGTCGGCGCGGAGCTCGAGCGTGCGCGCGCCGGCGTGCGCCGCGACGAAGTCGAGCTGGTAGACGAGCTCCTTGCTGCGGCGGCGCCAGGTGTGGAACCTCGGCCGCGAGCGCTTCGCGCGCTGGTGGGCGCGGCGCGCCTCCCGGTAGACGTCCTCGATCCCGGCGCGGACCGTGTCCCACGAGATCTCCGGCGGCAGCGCGGCGGCGAGCGCCTCGGCCTGCGCGGCGGCGCGGGCGGCCGCCTCGCCCAGGAGCTGCTTGATCTCGGCGAGCGCGGGGAGCGCCTCGGCCGCGTTGTCGAGCACGCGCTTGGCGGTCTCGCGATCGCGGTCGCTGAGCGTCATCGAGCCGAGCGTGAGCGGGGCGACGGCGTGATCGCGCACCGTCGACAGCGAGCGCCGGGCGCTCTGCAGCGCGCCGCGGACGGCGCGGCGCTCGCCCTTGGGCAGCGCGCCCGCCATCATCGCCAGCGCGGCGCGCGCGCGGCGCAGGGCCTTGCGCGACTCGTGGACGGCGGCCGTCGAGCTCTGGTCCACCCGCGCGGCGGCCGTCTTCGCGGCGGCGACCGCGCGCTCGAACTCCGCGAGCAGCTCCGCGCGCAGGCCGATCGGATCGTGCAGCGCCGAGGCCCGGATCCCGAGCGGGCCGAGCTTGTCCTCCTCGGCGATCCCGAGCGGGCCGAGCTTGCTCTGCTCGGCGATCCCGAGCGGGCCGAGCTTGTCCTCCTCGGCGTATGCGATCCGCTCGGGCTTGGGTGCTTCCGGGTTGGACGGGGGCGTCGCCATCTCGGGGGCACCATGACATGGTCGGTTCCGGATTGAAGAAGCCCGCGGGCAAATTCGGTATCGTCGCGCGATGCCGCAGCCGATCCTGTTCGAGCCCGTCGACAGCCCGTACCTCGTGCCCTACGACGGCTCGTTCCGCATCGCGAAGGCGCGGACGGAGGCCAAGGACGATCCGGGCAAGAGCGACAACATCGAGGCGCTCCAGGAGGCGGTCGCGGAGGTCGCGAAGATCCAGCAGCGGCTGTACGCGCACGATCGCTACAGCGTGCTCCTGATCTTCCAGGCGCTCGACGCGGCGGGCAAGGACGGCACGATCCGCGCGGTGCTCTCGGGCGTGAACCCCGTCGGCTGCCAGGTGTTCGCGTACAAGGCGCCGAACGCCGAGGAGCTCGATCACGACTTTCTGTGGCGCGTGCAGCGCAACCTGCCCGAGCGCGGCCGCATCGGCGTGTGGAACCGCAGCCACTACGAGGAGGTGCTCGTCGTGCGCGTGCACCCCGAGTACCTCGAGGGGCAGCGGCTGCCGCGCCGGCCCAAGCGCCTCGAGGATCTCTGGGCCGAGCGCTTCGAGTCGATCGTCGAGGCGGAGCGGCACTGGGCGCGCAACGGCTGCGTCATCCTCAAGTTCTTCCTGCACGTCTCGCAGAGGGAGCAGCACAAGCGCTTCCTCGATCGGGTGACCGATCCGGAGGCGAACTGGAAGTTCAACGCTGGCGATCTCGCCGAGAGCAAGCACTGGGGCGAGTACATGACCGCGTACGAGGAGGTGCTGAACGCGACCAGCCGGCCGTGGGCGCCGTGGTACGCGATCCCCGCCGACTCGAAGAGCTACATGCGCGCGGCCGTCTCGAGGGTCATCGCGGAGACGCTCGGCCAGCTCGAGCTGCCGTACCCCCAGCTCCCCGCGCGCGAGCGCGAGGCGCTCGAGCGGGCGCGGCTCGAGCTCGAGGCCGAGCGCGATCGCGACTAGAGCGTCACGACCACGCGCTCGGTCCACTGCGCGATGTGGTTGTTGCTCGTCAGGTTCTGGAACGGCAGCCGGAACGCCGGCGTCGTCGGATCCTCGCGCAGCTCCGCGCGCGAGGTGTAGAACGGCGCCATCCAGATCTGCGGCGTCTTCAACGTCTCGGCGTCGGCCGAGTTGACGCGGCGGGTGCCGAAGTTCCGCTTCGACGACACCGTGACCCAGAAGATCGGCTCGCGGTTCGCGCCGATCGTCTGCGCGAACGGTGCCCACCGGCCCCACGAGTTCGTGAGCCCGCCCGCCGCCTGGTTGAACGCCGAGAGCTGGAGCGGCGGCGCGCTGCCATCGGCCTTGACGACCCACAGCGACGCGTTGAGGTTGTTGTACGACGTGCCGCCGTTGGAGCGGTTGAACAGCACCCACTGCCCATCGGGCGACCACGACGGATAGAAGTTGTTGATGCCGTCGGTCACGAGCGGCGTCTCGGGGCCGAACGCGTTCGTGGCCTGGTCGAAGGTGCGCGTGTAGATCTGGCCGCCCGTGAACGACCAGTCGGAGCCGCCGCCGAGCGCGCGGACGTAGACGAGCCGCGTGCCGTCGCGCGACAGGTCGGGGTGCGTGGCGTAGCCCCCCGCCGGCATCGCCTTCACGACCATCTGATCCGCCGCGTTCCGGACGGAGATGACGCCGCTATAGACCGTCAAGATGCGCGTCGCGTCTGGCGTGAACGTGCCGAAGTTCCACTGCGTGAAGTCCGGCTGCCGACTGCGGGTCGCGACGTCGATCATCGTGGCGTTCCGGTTGCCGCCGTCGTAGGTGATCGCCATCTTCGTCCCGTCGCGCGACAGCACGTGGCAGGCCACGCAGCGGCCGGCCGTCTGGTTCGTCGTCATGTACTCCTCGGCCGGCTGGCCCGGCTTGGCCATGTCGTGGCGGAAGATGCCGTACGCGCCGCCGCCGGAGCTCGTGGCGGCCCAGTAGTACATGCCGCCGTCGAGCGGCTCGTTCGACAGCTTCACGAGGCGCGGCGCCGTGGCGCCGACGTACGTCGGGTTCGCCTTGGATACGCCGCGCACCTGGTAATGGACCGCGCCCTCGAGGCCGACGACGGACATCCACTCGGTCGCGGCGAACGCCTGCCACGACGGCCGCGGGCCCGCCGCGGCGACGCCGTTGCCGCCCGGGACGTAGACGCGCACCTCGGCGAACTCGGTCTTGAGCGAGACCTCGAAGACGTCGTTGCCGTGCGCGTCGGTCCAGTGCGCCTCGAAGTCGCCGAGGTTGCGCGGCACCACGGCGCCCTCGGGCGGGTAGGCGATCGCGGGCGCGCGCGCCGTCTCCTCGGGCTGGTTGAACAGATCGGGCACGCTCGGATCGAGCGGCGGCTCGACGCGCACCGTCTTCACGCGCGCGATCACCTGCGCGCTGCCCATCAGGTCCTCGTACACGCCGAACACCGGCGTCTTGCCGGCGGCGCCGAGCGTGAGCTCGCTGCCGATGAACGAGCCGATCGACGGATCGATCGAGAACACCGTCTCCGCGGTGATGTCGCGCTCCTTGCCGTTGCGCTGGACGAGCGTCGCCGTGAACGCCTGGTAGGCCGGCAGGCCGTTCAGGATCTGGTGCTCGCTCGTCGGCGGATCGATCCGCAGCGTGGTGCCATCGGGATCGAGGTCGTCGTCGCCGGGCGAGGGACCACAGGCGGCGAGCAGGGACAGCGCGATCGCCAGGAGGCGGGGTGCGCGGAGAGCGGGCCTCTTCATGGCGCGGATACTACCCGAGCGCACGGAGGCCGGCGTCTGGCAGTCGCTCCCCGCGCGGGTGGGTCGGCTGACCCTAGCGTCGCGCGCCCCGGCCGCTGGGTGTGCTACGACGCCCGGGTGCGGACACTGACGTCGGTTCTCGGCAACTCCCAGCGGCTCGATGGGGGCGCCATGTTCGGCAACGCCCCGCGCGCCGTCTGGGAGAAGTGGATCGCGCCTGACGAGCGCAACCGGATTTCCATGGCGTGTCGGTGTCTTGTGGTGCGCGACCGCGGCCGGATCGTGCTCTTCGAGACCGGCATCGGCGCGTTCTTCGAGCCCGTGCTGCGGGATCGGTACGGGGTGATCGAGGACGAGCACGTGCTGCTCGCCTCGCTGGCCGCCGACGGGATCCGACCTGAGGACGTGGACGTGATCGTGCTTTCTCACCTCCACTTCGATCACGCCGGTGGCCTCCTGGCCCGACCGGAGCCGGGCGCGCCGCTCCGCCTGGCGTTCCCGCGCGCCGTGTTCGTCGTGGGGCGAGAGGCGTGGCAGCGCGCGGTGACGCCGCACCCCCGCGACCGGGCGTCGTTCATCCCGGGGCTGACGGAGCTCTTGGAGGGCAGCGGCCGGCTTGAGCTCGCCTCGGGCGAGCGCTCCGCGGTGCTCGGCGACGGCTTCCGGTTCCACGAGAGCGCGGGGCACACGCCCGGCCTGCTCCTCACCGAGATCGAGATGCCGGCCGGGCCGGTCGTGTTCGCGGCCGATCTGATCCCGGGCCGGGCGTGGGTGCACCTGCCGATCACGATGGGCTACGACCGCTTCCCCGAGCTGTTGATCGACGAGAAGACGGCGCTGCTCGGCGATCTCGTCCAGCGGGGCGGCCGGCTGTTCTTCACGCACGATCCGAGCGTCGCGCTCGGCACGGTGGCGCGGGACGAGCGCGGCCGGTACCACACCGTCGACGAGGCGCCCGCGCTGCGCGGGCTCGCGGCGTAGCGATGCGGGGGCGCCGCGCGGGCCTGGTCGCGTGCGCCGCGCTCGCGTGCGCTGCGTGCGCCGTGCTCGGGGCGTGCGGCCGGGCGCGGCCGCCGCCGCAGCAGTCGCCGCCGCAGCAGCAGCCCGCGCCGCCGGATCCGCGAGCGGTCGCGCGGCGCCTGCACGCCGCCATGAACGAGATGGCGGCGATCGTCCGGCGCGATCGCGCCGACTGCCCGCGGATGGCGGCCGCGCTGCGCGAGCTGTTCGGGCGGATGCAGCTCGTCGTCGACGAGGCCCGGCGGATGGCGGAGGACGCCGCGCTCGGAAGGCAGCTCACGTCCGAGCTGCGCGCCTACGACGACGCCGACCGCGGGCTGGCCGACGCGATCTTCGGCGATCTGGTCGCGTGCAAGGATCACCCGGGAGTCCAGGACGCGATGGCGACGATGCCGGTTGTCCCGGCCCCGGCACCGGCATCGGTGCCGGCACCGGCGCCGTGAAAGCGCGCGCGAAGCGTGCCACCATGGCGCGCATGACGCGCCGGTGCGCCGTGGTGATCGCGCTGTGGCTCGGGACCGGCTGCGGCAACCCGAGCAAGCCGGCGCCGGCAGGCAGCCCGCCGTCGGCGCCGCCCGCCGACGCGCAGCCCGCCGACGCGCAGCCGATCGATCGCGACTACGCGCGGCTCACCGAGCGCGCGGTCGAGCTCTACGAGGCGGTGGCCGAGGCGTTCCGCGCGGCCGGGACGGACTGCGCGCGCGCGACCGCGCGGCTCGGGGAGCTCAGCGTGACGTACAAGGACGTCGTCACCGCGAACGCGAAGATCTTGCACGAGGGCCGCGCGCGCGAGCTCAAGCAGGCGCTCGCCAAGCACAGCGACCGCTTCGACGCGGCCGCCAAGGCCATCATGGAGTCGAGGGCGATGGCGGAGTGCTACAAGGACGCGGCGTTCACGCAGGCGTTCGACGATCTCGTCGCCGCGCCGCCCTGAGCCGGGCCTGCGCGCTCACTGCAGGCCGATGATGCCGACGCAGCACATGCTGCCCTGGTCGCAGTACGTCCCCGATCCGCAATCCGCGTTCGACGTGCACGTCGGCGCGCCGTTCGGGCACATCGTGTTGCCGCCGCACCCTGGCGGCAGATCGTTCGGGTCCTGGCCGGGGCAGAGGATGCAGCTCGTGCCGCCGCACGTCGGGCTGCCGCAGTCGGTGACCTTCGTGCAGCGCTTGCAGACGTTCGGATCGTTCAGGGTCTGCAGCGTGCAGTTCGGCGACGTGTTCGGGTTGGTCGCGATGTCGTAGCACTGGTTCGTCGCCGGATCGCAGAGCGTGCAGCAGCCGAAGCAGTCGCAGCCCGGCGGCGCGAGCTTGCCGCAGACGTCCTTGCACATCTGCGAGATGGTGCCGGTGCCGATCGGCGGCGGGCACGCCATCGGGTCGTACTGGTTCGCGCCGATCGGGCACTCGGCCTTGGTCGCCGCGCCGAGCAGGCAGCAGACGTGGATGTTGCAGCCGTCGTTGCCGCCGCCGCTGTTGCCGTCGAAGAAGCAGTCCTGGTTGACCGCGTCCATGTTGTCGCCGGGGATGCCCGTCGCGAACGAGTTCTCGAGGTTGTCGAGCGGACCCGTGCACTCGACGTCGTACGAGTCGATGAAGCCATCGCCGTCGTCGTCCTTGCAGTTCGAGCACTGCGGCGACGCCGGGACACAGCCCGGCGGCACCCGCGCATCGATCACCGTGCCGCCCCCATCGTCGCCGCCGCCCGCGTCGTCACCACCCGTGTCGTCACCGCCGGGGTTCTTCCCTCCGCAGGCGACGGCGAACATCATGAGGATCGCGCACGCAAAAATTTTCATCGATTGGCTCCCTGCATATGGTCGAGCAGCTTGCGCGCGTCGTCAACGTTTGCGCCGCTCGGGAAACGAGTGAGATAGATCTCAATCAATCGCTGGGCGCGCGGCTCCGCACGGTCGGCCGCGAGGCGCGCGGCGGCGAACAGCGCCGGCTCGGCCCACCGAGGCGAGCTACGTGCCAGCTCCAGATATCCGTCGATCGCCGCCTTGGGATTGCGCACCTCGAGCTGCTCGAGCCGGTGGTACTTCGCCGCATCGTCGTCGATCTGAGCCGGCTTCTCGGCATCCGGCTTCTCGGCATTCGGCTTCTCCGTCCTCGGCTCATGGGCTCGCGCCGGGGGCGTGGGGAGAGGTGCGGGGAGCGGAGAAGTCCGGGGCCCGGACACCGGCCGATCCGCGCGAATCGGCGCCTTCAGCTCTGCGGAGGGCATCGTCGCAGGCGAGGGTGCCGCTGCCTCCGCGAGCGGCGCCGCGGTCGCGGGCGCGGGGGCGTCCGCGCGCTTCGCCACGTGGAACGCGCTCACCTCGTCGGGCCGCCGCGATGTCCACTGCTCGCCGGCGCCGAGGCGCGTCGTCGCGCCGCGGAACCGCACCTCGACGGTGCCGTGCTCGACCGCGACGCTCGCGTCCTCGCCGGAGCGCGCGACGCGGAACTTCGTCCCGACGACGCGCACGACGGTGTCGCCCGCGGTGACCACGAACGCCGCGCGCTCGCCGCGCGGCGCGACCGAGAACCACGCGGCGCCGCGCTCGAGCAGCGCGCCCGCTCGGCGATCCATGACGACGGCGCTGTCTGCATCGAGCGTGAGGTGCACGTCGCCATACGAGAGCGTCGTCGGCGCCGCGCCCGAGACGAGCCGCGCCTGGTCGTCGGTCGGCGCGCCGCTGCCGCCGTCGCTCCCGCCGATGGTGAGCACGGCCGCGGCGGCCGCGGCCGCGGCGAGCACGGGCGCGGCGAGCCAGAGCCAGCGCTGCGGCCTGGCTGCGCGCGCCGGCCGCCCTTCGGCAGCAGGCGCCGCGTCCATGCGCGACCACAGCCCGCGCTCGATGCGCGACCAGGCCAGGTCGGACAGCGGCTCGACAGGTGGTGGGCCCAGGCGATCACTCTCGCTCATTTGATCCTCCCCCCAGCTCGGCGAGGTAGCTCGACAGCACGGCGTCCTTCGACGCGCGCTTCATGAGATCTTTGCGGGCGCGCCAGACGCGCGTCTTCACCGCGATCACCGTCGACTCGGTCAGCTCCGCCACCTCGGCGAGCGAGCGGCCGTCGAGCACCGCGAGCGCGAACGCGACGCGCTGCTTGGCTTCGATGCGATCGAGCGCCGCGTACAGGCGGCGCGTGGCCTCGCGGAGCATGGCCTGGCGCTGCGTGTCGACGTCGTCGGGGATGATCTCCTCGACGAGCGCGAGGTCCACCGCGGGCGGGCGGCGGCGGCTGATCGTGAGGTACCCGATGCGCGTCGCGATCGTCTGGCACCAGCGGCCCAGCGTGCTGTCGCCGCGGAACGAGGGCAGCGCGCGGAAGATCTCGAGGAACGCGTCCTGGATGAGGTCTTCGAGATCGCGGTTGCTGCCGAGGATGCGGTACAGCGCGTGGTGCACGGCCGCGCGCTGCGCCACGAACAGCTCGCGCTGCGCGGCGCGATCGCCCGCGGCCGCCCGCTGGGCGAGGTCGCGATCGTGATCGCGCACGGCGGCAGGCGCTACTCGCATGGACTCTGACTAAGTGGGCGAGGGACGCCGCCAGGTCACAGCGGATCGCTGGATATCACCAGACCGAGCCGCCGAAGTCCGCGGCCCCAAGCACGCCGAGCGCCAACGTAAATGGCGGAACTTTAAAGATTTCTGCCGAAGATCCCGTTCGTGTGTAGGTTGGTGTACCCAGGATCCAGTCAGCACCTACCGCGGCGCCCACAGTCCATCGGCCGAATCGCCGCCGCCCCGCTGCCCCGGCGCGCAGGAATCCGAGCGTCACGCGCTCGTGGCGGCCCCCCGACATCTCGATCCCTTCCAGCGTGGATCGCGTCACCCCGCCGCCGAGCTGCGGCTCGAGCTCCCACGCGCCGAGCCGGAGCGTCCAGCCCGTCAGCGCGAGCACGGCCCAGTCGCTCCACGTGCCCTTGAACCCGGCGCGCTGGATGCTGGTGGACGAGCCGAGATCGCCCGCGAGGCCGATGCGCCACCCGAGCCGCGGCAGCGGGCGGACGAGCACCGCCAGGGCGAGCCGGCCGCCGAGCTCGGTCGACGAGCCGGTCGCGAGCCGCGTGGCGAGCGCCGCCTGGGCGCGGAGGCTGGGCCCTGGGCGCGCGGCCGGCGCGACCGCGATGCCGCCGCCGGTGCCGGTGCCGGTGCCGGTGCCGTCGTCGGTGCCGGTGCCGGTGCCGTCGCCGCCCTCGGGCGGCGGCGGTGGCAGGCGCATCAGCGTCTTCACCGACAGCGCGGCCGCGGCCGCGCCGACGGCGTCGAGCCGGCCCTTCGTGGTGGCGCGCTCCTCCGTCGCGTCGTGCTCGCGATCGTAGACGACGAGCGCGCCGCCGCGCCGCCACACCACGAAGCGCGCGTCCATGCGGGTCGCGCGCTCCTTGGCCGCAGCCTTGTCGGCGGGCGGCACGTCGTCGACGATGACCTCGAGCCGCCACGGCGCGAGCGCGCTCAGGACGGCGCGCAAGAGCTCCGGATCCGGATCGGCGAGCACGACGCGCTCCTGCGGGTGAGCCGCGGGCTGCGGCGGCGCGGGGGCCGCCCGGACGCCGCCCGGGGCCAGGGCCGCGATCGCGACCGCGATCGCGATCGCGGTCGACGCGGCTCGCGGCACGCTCGACAGCGTAGAACGAAACCGGGGAGGTTGTCGCAATTCCGCGGGCTCGTCGACCGGGAGGTCACGCCGATGTTCGCGGCGGTCGAGCAGACGACTGCGAGACCCGGAGAGCTAGGGGACGCACTCGCAGACGCCCGGCTGGCTGGCGCCGCCGCCGGTGCAGCTCTCGTCGCTGATCGTCGTGCCCGTCGCCAGCACGCAGTCCTCGCCGCCGCCGCCGCCCGCGTTGTCCGGCTGTCCCGCCGCCCACGGCAGGAACGTCGCCGCGCCGCCGGTCGACTGGATGTACATGCCCTCGACCGCCCGATCGTCGATGCCGACCCAGAACGGCACGTTGCCCGCGAGCATGAAGAGGCCCGTCAGCTCGGTCGCGTCGTTCGGGACCGCGAGGAACGCATTCGCCGAGAGCGCGAGGCAGGCCTGGCGCTGCGTGTCCCAGTTCGCGTTGGCGGCCAGCTTCCGGTAGCGGTGCGGGTTCGTGGCGTCGTTCGGCAGCGCCATGAAGTTGGCGGGGCACCTCGCCGCTGGCGGGGCGTCGATCCTTCGCCCCTCGGTGGTGACGCTGCTGTCCCCGCCGGGCTGCATGCCGACGCACTGGTTCGCGTACTGGCCGGCCGACGCGCCGAAGCGCTGGCCGCACTCCGAGTCGGGGAAGCTGCAGTAGCCGACCGACGCGCTGACCGACTGGCACGTGCCGTTCGGGCCGCACTGGGTGTCCGTCGTGCACTGGAACTCGGTCTGTCGCAGGCAGGAGGCAGTGAACGCCAAAGAGAGCGCCAGGGAGAGCGCGAAGGGGAAGACCAGCAGCGCACGCATCAGAAGCTCCTCGTCCAGGTGAGCAACCCACCGCCGCGCGCGGGCGAGAGCCCGACGCGGCGAATTTCGGTGTGGTTGTCGCGCAGCGCGAAGCGCAGCACGCCGGCAGTAACGAGCACCGCGCCGCCGCCCCAGAGCGCGATCCCGACGAGCCGCTTCGTCTTCGCGGCGTCGACGAGCTCCTCGTAGCGCTCGTGGCTGGGCGCCACCTCGGCGTTGTCGAGATCGGTGACCGCCGCGCGGTACGCGAGGCTGCCGAGCACGAGCGACGTCACGCCGCCGAGGACGAGCACGTCGCCGAGGACGTCGCTGTACCACGGCGAGGTCCCGCGGGCCGTCAGCTGCGGCTCCGGCTGCGAGCTCGGCTCGACTGGCTTCGGCGGCGCGTTGGCGGTCTTGCCCTGCGCCGGCTGGCCCTGGCCCGGCGGCTGCTCGTTGTCCAGCGTCGGTGGAGGCGGATCTTTGGCGGGCGGCGCAGGCTCGGTGGCCGCCGCCCCCTTGCACGAGTCGATGGCCTGCTTCACGACCTGCGCCGTGTTTGCGTCCGTGCCGCTCGCCAGGTAGCGCAGGTACGCGTCGCTCGCCTCGGAGCACCGGCCGAGCTTCGTGTAGATCTGGCCGATCGCGTAGAGGAGCTGCGGCTGCGGGTCGATCGCGTAGGCCGCCTGGAGCTCGGTCAGCGCGGTCTCGAGGTCGCCGGCCTTGTGCGCCTTGGTGGCGCGATCGATGTGCACCTTCGCGTTTTGCTTCGGACCGGCGTCCGCGGTGCCGGGCGCGGCGAACAGGATCGCGAGCGCGGTGCACGCAAGCAGAGTCGTGGTCTTCGCCATGGTCAGTCCTATTTCGGGAACAGCGAGTCGGGATCCCACTTCGGCGGCGTGGTCTGTGGGCGCGCGGCCGGCTTCGTCGTCGTCGCTGGGGGCGGCTTGCGCGTGGGCGCCGGCTTGGTCGCCACGGGCGCGGGCTTGGTCGCCACGGGCGCGGGCTTGGCGGGCGCGGGCGCGGGCTTCGTCGCAGGCGCGGGCGGCTTCACGGCGACCGACTTGGCGGGCGCGGGCTTGGCGGGCGCGGGCGGTGGCTCGGCGGCGACCTTGGCAGGCGCGGGCGCGGGCTTGGCAGGCGCG
>Ga0247790_10000198_pt1 | contig 30232 bp, 25 predicted proteins | sample UWRJS171409R4_FD_179913 | JGI IMG/M metagenome (GOLD analysis project Ga0247790, IMG submission 179913) | Soil microbial communities from Arlington Agricultural Research Station in Wisconsin, United States - UWRJ-S171-409R-4 | ecosystem: Environmental > Terrestrial > Soil > Agricultural land...
GGCGAAGCAGCCGCCCCGTATGGCCGGCTTCTCGGCCCCGCAGCCTCCGCCCACGTAGGACCGAACAGCCGCGCGATGACCGGCACGCCTCACGGCACACCGGCCGTCTCCCACGTGGGACCGAACGACCGCGCGAAGACCAGACGACCTCACGGCACACCGGCCGTCTCCCACGTGGGACCGAACAGCCGCGCGATGACCGGACGACCTCTCGGCACACCGGCCGCCTCCCACGTGGGACCGAACAGCCGCGCGATGACCAGCACGCCTCACGGCACACCGGCCGTCCCCCACGTGGGACCGAACGACCATGGCCGCGACGGCGTGGTCTACCACGAGCTCGCGCCGTGCTGCTCCATCAGGCACGTTGCGGCACCTCTTCATTGAAGACACCGACATCAACCTGCACATTCTGCACATTTGATCTGATCATCTATCCTCAGCTCCGCATGTCCTGCACTTCCGCCGCGGTGCGCGGTGCGCGGTATACGATTGCCCGTTCTGCTCAGCGAGCTCTCGACAGATCTCCAAGGGAGAGATACGACTCAAGCGCGTCGCCTACCTAAATGACGCCCGGCATCCAGGATTCACCGCGCCGTATCTTCGTACTATATAGACCAACTGCCTATCATCGTCAAGCAACCAATGCATTAAGAATTCATTGGTTTCGATTTGTGTGAATGCTGCTCTCGCGCATTCGGGACCGGCAGTGACCGCGCTGCAACAGAATCAGCGTCGAGCGGTTTGGGCGTATCGGGCGGAATCGCGATTCCTACATCTAGCTATCTGCAACATCTGCGACCCAGTAAAGGTGGCCCGTGCTGTATCCGCTCCCACTTACTCCCGCACCCCATGCAGCACGAGCCACCCTGCATGGCACCACGCCTCAACTCCAGATCCCCTCAGCCCCGCAGTCTCCGAGCGGCGGCGGCCTCTCGCCCGCCAGCGCGCCGCGCGCTCGGCCCGTGCCGTGCGCACGCGCCACACACCCGTGCTCTCCCGAACGCTCACCTTCGCGGCGTCCCTCGTCACTCCCTCGTCACTCCCTCGTCACTCCCTCGTCACTCCACCGTCCTCCTGACGCTCGGCGCGGGACACGAGCGCCAGCGCGCGCGAGGGTGAGGCCCGCCGTCGCGAGGCGGGAGCCACGGCCTCGAGCGTGGCAATCCTCCGACGAGGAAACGCGTCCAGGTCCGCGTGGCTCAAGCTGCGCCGCGCATCGACCTCGAGACCGGCGACGCTCGCTCGCCGTGCAGGGGATACGGTTCGAGCGCTCAGCTGGCCCCCGCGTCGACCTCGAGACCGACGCCCCTCGCTCGTGCCGTGCCTCAGCGATCGCCGCGGGCGGGCGCGTGAAAGCTGACACTAGGCCGTCACCCTGAGCGCGGCAAAGTGCAGCTCACAAGGACAAACATCATGAGCAACGCCGCCGCTACCAACGCCGCCGCTACCAACGCCGCCGTCACCCCCGAGCTCGTCCACTGGTTCGAGATCCCGGTCTCCGATCTCTCGAAGGCGACCGCCTTCTACGAAGCGATGCTCGACACGAAGCTGATCCAGCACGCCGAGGACGGCGTCGCCCAGGCGATGGTCCCGAACGCGCTGCAGACCGCGCCGTGCGGCGCGCTGTTCGCGGACCCCACGCGGCCCCCGCGCCGCGGCCACGGCACGGTCGTCTACCTGCTCGCGCGCGGCGGCGTGAAGCGCACCCTGGCGCGCGCCGTCGAGGCGGGCGGCAAGGTGGTCAAGCACGCAACGCCGATCCCGCCGAACGGCACGATCGCACTCGTCGAGGACCCCGACGGCAACCTCATCGGGCTGCACGACGAGCATGCCTGATCCTCGGCTGGCGCCAGCGCTTTACGCGCCGATGCGCTCCGCGCGGACCGCCGCCGCAGCATGGTCCGCCCGATCTCGCGGCCACGCCGAGACACTCGCCGCGGGTGACTCGAGCTGCTCGGCGCGATCACCGAGGCGAACGCGCGCGCGATGCGCGCCGCGGCGATGACCTCGCGCTCGTCTGTCATGTCCTGGCGGCGCGTCGGCCCGGCCGCGCGCCGACGCTCTTGTCACTCGTCGAGAAGCAGCGGAAGCTTTTCGTTCGCCCATGATGCTCACCGATCCTCTGCTCGTCGATCGCTTCGAGATCGAGCGGCGGATCGGCGCAGGCGGTATGGGCGAGGTGTTCCGCGCCCGCGATCGGCTCACCGGCGATCCCGTGGCCGTCAAGCTCATCGCCAGCTCCAGCTCCGACCCACGCGATCACCGCACCGCGCGCTTCGTGCGCGAGGTGGAGCTGCTCGCGAAGCTCTCTCACCCCGGCATCGTTCGCTACATCACCCACGGCGAGACGCCCTCGGGCGAGTTGTTCCTCGTCATGGAGTGGCTCGAGGGCGAGGATCTCCAGACCCGCCTCGCGCGCGCGCCGCTCACGAAGCACGAGGCGGTCAAGCTGACGACGCGGGCCGCCGAGGCGCTCGGCGCGGCACACGCGCGCGGGGTGGTGCACCGCGACCTGAAGCCGAGCAACTTGTTCCTCCCCGACGGCCAGATCGATCAGGTCAAGGTGCTCGACTTCGGGATCGCGCTGCGCGAAGGGCGGACCCAGCTGACCCAGACGGGGATGCTGCTCGGGACGCCGGAGTACATGGCGCCGGAGCAAGCGCGCAGCCAGGGCGCGGTCGACGCGCGGGCGGACGTGTTCGCGCTGGGCTGCGTGCTGTTCCAGTGCCTGACCGGGGTGCCACCCTTCGAGGGCGACAGCCCGGCCGCCGTGCTCGGCAAGATCCTGTTCGGCGAGACGCCGCGGCTGCGCGCGCTGTGGACCGGCGCGCCCGAAGATCTGGACGCGCTGGTCGCGCAGATGATGTCGAAGGACCCCGCGCAGCGGCCGAACGACGGCGCGAACCTGGCGGCGGCCCTGGCGGCGCTGGGACCGCTCACGCACAGCGTCGACGCGATGCCCGCGGCGCAGCACAGCGCGGCTCGGCCGGGGGCGATCACCGGCGGCGAGCGGCGGCTCTTGTCGGCGGTGCTGGTCGGCCCGGTGGCCGAGGACGATGCCGGCCCGGTGGCCGAGAACGACGCCCCGGAGCTCGACGAGGCGACCCTGCGCCGCACGATCCGGCCGTACGGCGGCCACCTGGAGCTGCTCGCGGATGGCTCGACGATGGTGGTGCTCGCGGGGGACCACCAGGCCGCGACGGACCAGGCGGTCCAGGCCGCGCGCTGCGCGCTCGCGCTGCACGCGCTCACGACCAACCGGCCGATCGCGGTCGCGATCGGCCGCGCCGACTCGACGAAGAGCCTGCCCGAGAGCGAGGTGATCGACCGCGCCGCACGCCTGCTCTCGCACGCCGCGCGGGCGCCGGGGGACCGCCCGCCGATCGCGCTCGACGACATGATCGCCGGCCTGCTCGACGCGCGGTTCGACGTGATCGAGGATGACGCAGCCGGCCTCCGGCTATGCGGCGAGCGCACGCTGGCGCAGAGCGCGAGGACGCTCCTCGGGAGGCCGACCTCGTGCGTCGGCCGCGACTGGGAGCTGGGCGCCCTGCTGAGCATCCTCGACGACTGCATCGATGAGCGGACGGCGCGCGCCGTGATCGTGACGGCGGGTCCCGGAATGGGCAAGTCGCGCCTGGGCACCGAGCTCGTCGGCCGCGTCCAGCAGCGCCACGAGGACGTGGCCATCTGGATCGGCCGCGGCGACTCGCTGCGCGCGGGCTCGACGCTGGACCTGCTCGCCCAGGCGCTGCGCGACGCGCTCGGCATCGGCGGCGGTGAGCCGCTGCCGGAGCGCTGGGACAAGATCCGGACGCGGGTGGCCGAGCACGTGCCCCTCGCCGATCAGCCGCGCGTGACCGAGTTCCTCGGCGAGCTCGTCGGCGCGCCGTTCCCGAGCGACGAGCGCGTCAGCGCGCAGCTTCGGGCGGCGCACCAGGACGCGCAGCTCATGAGCGAGCAGATGCGGAACGCGTGGCTGGCGTTCCTCCAGGCGGAGGCCTCCGCGCACCCGGTCTTACTCGTGCTCGAAGATCTGCACTGGGGCGACTTCGGTACCGTGCGGTTCATCGACGCCGCGCTGCGCGACCGCGGCGACCTGCCCTGGATGGTGCTCGCGCTCGCGCGCCCCGAGGTGTTCGAGGTGTTTCCCAGGCTGTGGGCCGAGCGCCAGCACGTCCAGGAGATCCGGCTCAAGGAGCTCGGGCGCAAGGCCGGTGAGCGGCTGGTGCGCCAGGTGCTCGGCGACAGCGTGGAGCCGGACACGATCGAGCGCCTGGTCAAGCTCGCCGACGGCAACGCGTTCTACCTGGAAGAGCTGATCCGCGCCGTCGGGGAAGGCAAGGACAAGGCGCTCCCCGAGACCGTGCTGGCGATGGTCGAGACGCGGCTCGGGCAGCTCCCGGTCGAGGCGCGGCGGGTGCTGCGCGCGGCCAGCGTGTTCGGAGAGGTGAGCTGGGAGAGCGGCGTGGCGCTGCTCTTGAGCCGGGTCATGGGCGACACCATGGTGGGCGAGTGGGCCGCCGAGCTGGTGGAGCAAGAGGTGCTCGCGGTGCAGCGAGAGAGCCGGTTCCCCGGCGAGCGCGAGCTCAGGTTCCGCCACGCCCTGCTCCGCGAGGGTGCCTACGTGACGTTGACCGAGGAGGACCAGCGGCTCGGGCACCGGCTCGCCGGCGAGTGGCTCGAGCAGCACGGCGAGGGGGATCCGATGGTGCTGGCCGGTCACTTCGAGCGCGGCGGAGACCGCGCACGCGCGGCGCGGTACTACCTGCGCGCGGCGGAGCAAGCCTGTCACGTCCTCGACCTGGAGGCCGCCGTGGCCCGCGCCAGCTTCGGCCTGGCTTGCGCGCCCACGCCGGAGCTCCGGCTCGCGCTGCTCGGCATCCGCACCGAGGCCGCCTCCGAGAGCATGCAGATGCTGAGCGGCGGGATCGCCGACGCCGAGGAGCTGATGCGCGCTGCGCCGCGCGGCTCTCTGCCCTGGACGCAGGCGCTGAGCATGTACTTCCAGGGCACGATGGTGGCCGGCCGGGTCACCGATCTCCTGGCGGGGATCAAGGCGCTCCGGGAGGTCGAGCCTGCCCCCGGGGTCGTGGAGCGGATGGGGCTCGCCTTCGTCACCGCGGTCGCTAGCCTCGACTTGCTCGGGCGAATCCCGGAGGGGAACGCGGTCGAGGCGCGGTTCTTCGCGGTCGTCCGCCCGACCCCCGATCGACAGCCGCTCGCGCGCTTCTGGTGGAACGTCCTCATGTCGCAGCGGGCTGCCTGGGCGCACGAGGATCCGTGGCTGGGCCTCCAGCACAGCGACGCGAATCAGGCGATCTTCGAGCTGATCGGCGGCGAGCGGGTCTTCCTGAACCTGCACCTGTATGGCGGGCTCAACCGCTGGTTCCTCGGGGCGCTCGAGCCTGCGGAGCGCTCGCTGGAACGGATCGCGGCGGCCGACGAGGTGATGGGCATCGCGAGCTCGCTGCGGCGGTGGAGCCTGGCCTGGCTGCGCGCCGACCGCGGCGCGCTCGACCCAGCGCGCGTCCTCGCCAGCGAGCTCCGCGAGCACGGCCGCACGCACCACGTCGCCATGGACGAGAGCCGAGGCCGCTGGGTGCTCGCGGAGGTGCTCCGCCGCATGGGGGACCTCGAGGGGGCCGAGCGCGAGATCCAGGCCGCGCTGGGGACGCTCATTCCGATCGAGCAGCCGGGCGCCCTGGCGACGCTCTCGGCGATCCGCCTCGCGCAGGGGCGCGCCGAGGAGGCGCGCGCCGCCGCCGAGGACGCCGTCTCCCGCTGCGAGGCCATGGGCGGCTGCGGCCTGTTCCGCGGCGCATTCGTGCGCCTCGCCCGTGTCGAGGCGCTCCACGCCACCGGCGCGCACGAGGCCGCGCGGCACGCCGCCCGGGAGGCGCGAGCGCGCCTCCTCGCGATCGCCGATCGGATCGCCGATCCGGCCTACCGGAAGAGCTTCCTCGAGGAGGTCCCCGAGAACGCCCGGACGCTCGCCCTCGCGCGCGCGTGGCTCGGCGAGGCTGCGCCGAGCCCCTGAGGCACCACGCGGGATCTCGCGCTTCGGCGAGTCGGTGGTCGCGGTCACGAACAGCGTGGTGACCGGCGGCTGCGAGAGCTCGACGATGATCTCCCTCGAGGTCCCTTCCCTCATGTCGATCGCCGGCTCCGCAGCGACGAGGGTCAGCGGCTTCATGGATTCCTGATCTGCGACCACACAGCCCGCGCCGCAGAGCGCGACGATGCACGCGGGTGCCACGCTGAGGCGGGCGCGTCCATAGATGCCCCACGCCTCTGCAAGGAGGTGACCAGCGTCAGCGCCGCCAGGCGCAGCCTCGCGTGTGCACTGTTTGCGATCATCGCGGCCGCCGACGCACGATTTGCGACCCGCCGGACGCGCGAAGGCCGCGCAAGGAGTGCGCGCGATCGGTCGAAATTCGCGCCACCGTGCTGGCAGGCCGCTTGCTCTCATGTCCAGCAATGCCCGGACAGACGATCGGCGGCTACCGCATCCTCGACAAGCTCGGAGAGGGTGGCATGGGCAAGGTGTACGCCGCCGCGCACGAGCTGCTCGGCAAGAAGGTGGCGATCAAGGTGCTGCTGCCCCAGCACTCGCAGAACGCCGAGCTCGTCCAGCGGTTCTTCAACGAGGCGCGCGCCGCCACACGCATCAACCACCCGGGGATCGTGGAGATCTTCGACTTCGGCCGCGACCAGGACGGCTCTGCCTATATCGTCATGGAGTACCTGCGCGGCGAGTCGCTGGCCGCGCGGCTCGAGCGCGAGCACACGCTCTCACCGGCGATGGTGATGCGGATCATCGGCCAGGTCACCAACGCCCTCGGTCAAGCCCACCGCGAGGGCATCATCCATCGCGATCTCAAGCCCGACAACATCTTCTTGGTCCCGGATCCCGACGTGATCGGCGGCGAGCGGGCGAAGATCCTCGACTTCGGGATCGCCAAGCTCACGGAGGACGCCACCGCCGGAGTCAAGACGCGCGCCGGTGTGGTGATCGGGACGCCAACGTACATGGCGCCCGAGCAGTTCCGCGCCGCTTCCTCCGTCGATCACCGCGCTGACATCTACGCGCTCGGAGTCGTCCTCTACGAGATGCTGACCGGGCGGCCGCCCTTCATGGCGGAGGGGCTGATGGCGATGATGGAGATGCACATGTTCGAGTCGCCGCCGCCGCCGCGCAGCCTGGTGCCAGCGCTCTCGCAGGCGCTCGAGCAGGTCGTGCTCCGCGCGCTGGCGAAGCGGCCCGAGGATCGGCAGGCCTCCGCGGAGGAGCTCGCCCGCGAGCTCGCGGCCGCGGTCGGCGATACGCGGGAGCCGTCCGCCCCGACGCTCGTGCCGCCCGGGAACACGGCCGTGCTACCGCTGGCTCGCCCCTCGGCGGACACGACGCTCGGTGCCGCCGCGGGCCACGCGCTCTCGACATCGCCGGGGACCCGGCCGGGCTCGAGACGGCCGGGGCGGTGGATCGCTGCGGGGGCAGTGGCGGCGCTCGGCATCACCATCGGCGTGGTGCTCGCCACCGACAACGGGGGGTCCGCGCCGCCCGCGCCGCCCGACGCCATGCCCATCGCCAGCACGCCGCCCGCGCCGCCCGCGCCGCCCGATGCCGCGCCGCCCGATGCCGCGCTGCCCGATGCCGCGCTGCCTGATGCCGCGCTGCCCGATGCCGCGCGTCCCGATGCCGCGCTGCCCGATGCCGCGCCGCCCACGCATCGACCTCGCCAGGGCGTCCCCGGCGCCGCGCCCCCCACGTGCGATCGCACGCTCGACCTCGATTGCGACGGCATCCCCGATGTGCGCTGAGGCCGCGCCGGCCGCGCGGCGCAGCCCTACCGCCTACCCGATCACGGTTTGGCGACCTTGAAGATCGCGTTGCTCTCTATCCAGTAGACGAACCCGGCGCCAAGCGTCAGCTCCTTCGGGAGGCTCCTCCCGCTCACCAGCGTGCGGGGGCCATCCGGCGGACAGCCGAGCAGCGGACAGTGGCGGATCGCCCCCGATGGGCTCAGCCAGTAAACGCCGGTGTCGTCGACTTCAATCTCGGTGCTCCCCTGATCATCCTCGGCGAAGGTGGTGCCGTCTCCACAGTTGGCGAGGACGCACGTCTTCACGAGCCCGGTCAGGGGACCTGCGGCGAGCCAGAACACGCTCCCGTCGTGGACTCGAAATGGAGCTGTGATCCTCGAGCTGTTGGTCACGAGCCTCTTGGAGCCGCACCCCATGGTCTCGGTGCACGCTCGCAGCTCGCTGCCGAACCCGGTGCCGACGGGCTTCACGTAGACGGTGGAGCCGTCGGTGGCCGCCGCGAGCAACTCGCCCCCGAAGTCCGAATAGGGCCAGCGCACATCGCTCCCCGCGCAGTCTGCATGCTCGCACTCGAGCAGCGCCTCCGAGCCATCGCGCCAGTAAGCGCGCGTCCTGCCGACGATGATCTCCTCGTAGCCGAGCGTCGTCGTCGTCACGTACGGCACGGGATCGGGACACCCGCTCACCGGACACCGCCGCAGGTCCTGCTGCCCAAAGCAGGTCCTGCACCCCGTGAAGTACACCGCGTCGTCGGTGACGCCGATGGCGTTCAGCTTCAAGTACGCATCGGCGATGAGCTTGGGGTCCTGCGCGCACCCCGACGCCAACGGGCACGAACGCACCCGCGTTCGCTCGGTCCAGAAGATCGCGGTCGCGTTCACGGCCAGCGCCGCCGGCTGGTCCAGCTGATCGGCGCTCGCGACGACGACCGGCTGACACGCGCCGCCTGCGCAAGCCCCGCCGCCGCAATCGTGACCACACGTGCCGCAGCTCGTCGAGCTCTCGACGACGTTGACGCATACACCGTCGCAGAGCTCGCTGGGGCGCTCGCACGCAGCGATGGGACCATCCTCGCCCGAGGCATCCGGCCGCGCGAAGCGCTCGAGCGGCACGTCGCACGCCAGGAGCAGGCCGACGGCCAGATGAATGCCCCGTATCCAATGAAAGCGCATCAGACTCTCCTGCTCGTGGTGAGACGATCCCGAACGCGAGCTCCAGGTACGCCGTCGGACGCGCTAGGGCAGCGTCGGATCGATGCTGATAGGCGGCGAGATGACCGCGCCGGTCAGGTCCGGTGGGATGGCGGCACGGTACCGCAGCCAGATCCGCCCGGCGCCTCCCCCGCCACCGCCGCCCTCGCTGTTCTGGGTGCCACCAGACCTCGCCTCGACGAACGCGCCCGCCGCGCCCGCCGCGCCCGCGCCGCCGTCCGATCCCATCGGGATACCGCCGGCTCCCCCCGCTGCTGGCATCGCCGACGCGGTGCCGTCCTGGCCGTCCAACCCGAGCGGAGCGCTGCCGCCGCCGTTGCCGCCGCCGCCGCCGCCGCCGCCGCCGTTGGCTGCGAGCCGGCCGGCGACCGCGATCGACGGCGCCTCCAGGACGATCTCGCCGCCGGAGCCGCCGCCCCCGCCCCCGCATGGGCCGCCGCCGCCGCCCCCGCCGCCGCCGCCCCCGGCCTCGATCAGACCGCCGGGGCCGACGCTGATCGAGACCGCCGACGAGATCTGGAGCGCGCCACCGCCGGCGCCGCCGCCGGGGCCGCAGAATCCGCCAGCGCCGCCCTTCGAGCCGCCGACGAGCGGATCGGCCAGCTGGTCCCCGTAGCGCACACCGGCGCCCCCCGCGGGGGCGTAGGTCCCGCCGCCGGACGCGCCGAGCGTGCCGTAACTGGCGCCACCACCGCCCGAGGAAATGCGCACGTTGGCGGGCACGTTGTACACGGACTGGCCGGCCCCCCCACCGCCGGAACCGCCGGTGGCGGCGCCAGGGCCCGGGACGCGTCCCGAGGCACCGAGCGCGACGCGAGCCGAGATGATGACCTGGCCGCTCGCCACCACGATCAGCGGAGACGTCCCGGTGACCGTCACTGGATTTGGGACCGAGAACGAGCCCGCGAACAGGATCGCGTAATCGCCCTGTCGTACGAGATAGGGTGTCGGCGATCCGTCGATCATCAGTGTGGTGGTGTCGATCGACGTCGAGCTCGCGCTCAGGACGAGATCCGGAGCGCCGCCCATCATCGTCTCCGGCAGCACGTGGCTCGGCACGAACGGCGGCGGCGACGCGTCCGGGCTCGCGTCGACGTCTGGGGCGGCATCCACGCGCTCGTAGTGCTCGAGCGGCACGTCGCACGCCGGGAGCAAGCCTGCGCTCAACCACACGCTCGCGAGCCGATGGGGTCGCATCAGAAGCTCCGGCTCGCGGTGACGAAGACCTGCTCCGGCGATGCGGACGGCACGACCTCGATGCGCCCGCGCGACTCCGGCGCGCCGGTGAGCCACAGCACCCCCGCCGTGATCATCGCGGCAGCGCCGACGCCAAACGCCACGTTGGCGCCGAGCGCGCGAGCATGGCCGGAGCGAACGAGCTCGTTCGCGCGATCGGCCTGATCGCATACGAGCTGCGGATCCGGGCACAGCGCGTGCGCGTCGCGCTGCTGGCTCTTCGCCGAAACCCCGAGCACGCCGCCCGCAGCGATCGCCAGCACCCCGCCGCCCGCGATGCCTACCGCGAGCTTGCGCCTCGTGCTCCACACCCCGCCGGGCTCGCGAGGCGCCGAGGTCGGGGCGGGGAGCGGCCCCGCGCGCTCCGCGCGCTCGTGCTGTGCCCCCGGCGGCAACCGGCCGAGATCCGCGGGGCGGAGCTTGGGGACCTCGAGCGCCCTGGCATCGCGCTCCGGCGCGACGGTGACGCTGCTCGACCACTCGGCGTTGCCGGGTGCCCGGGCAGAGATCCGGTAGGTCCCGCCATCGATCGGCAGCGGCTTGTCCCACGTCGCCGGATCGAGGACGTCGCCGTCGCGCAGGATCTCGAGACCTCCGATCCGGTTCTCGGCCGGGACGTCGATGCGGAGCGTCGACAGCCGAGGCTCGAGCCGGGCGGCGCGCTGGGCAGCCACCACGCGCATCTGCTTGCCCGCGGCATCCGAGGCCGTGCGGCTCAGCCGGTTCACCTCGAGGAACAGGCCCCACGCGGTCGCGAGCTGGCCATTCTTCTCGCGGCAGTCAGCCTGGTTCAGGAGCGTCGTCACCGTCGGATCGAGCTTCTGGCTCGCATCGAACGCGGCGCACGCCTCCGCCACCTTACCGGCGGCCATGAGCCGCTTGCCCTCGCGAAACAGCGCCTCCGCCTGCGCGCCCGCCGACTGCGCGCGAACCGCCAGCGGGAACGTGAGCACCAGGATGGAGATCGCCGCAGCCCTGAAGGTCTTCGAGTATCGTGTTTTTTCCACAGCAGATTGCTCGAAAGCAATCGACATGCCCGAGGGTCGTAGCTGGGCACCAGGCGCGAGGTGGGCCTGCAGGCTGCGTGAATCCGTCGCGTCGGCGCAATGGCTCGCGCAACGCCTGCGGCGACCGGGAAGGCCGCGCACGAGCTGCGCACGCTCGCGATCCGCTCGCGCGGCACGCGGCACGGCCACGCCGGGGGCGCGCGGGGCGCTGGTCGACGAGCGCGGCGCTCGCGTGGACAGCCCGCGGCCGCCCGCGGCCTGCAGGCGGCGCCGCGCCGCGGTATGGTCCGCGCGATGGAGCCCGTCACGGCGCGCGCCTGCGCAAACATCGCGCTCGTCAAGTACTGGGGGAAGCGCGACGCGCTCCAGAACCTGCCGGCCGCCGGCAGCCTGTCGCTCACGCTCGCCGCGCTGTTCACCGAGACGACGGTGCAGTTCGACGAGACGCTCGGCGCCGACGAGCTCACCCTCGACGGCGCGCTCGCGGGCCCGGCCGAGACCCGGCGGATCTCCACGTTCCTCGATCTGGTCCGCGCCCAGGCCGGCATCCCGATCCGCGCGCGCGTCGCGAGCCAGAACTCGTTCCCGACGGCGTCGGGGCTCGCGTCGTCGGCGTCCGGCTTCGCCGCGCTGGCGCTGGCCGCGACGCGCGCGGCCGGCGTCGAGCTTTTGCCGCGGGAGCTCTCGATCCTCGCGCGGCGCGGCTCCGGCTCGGCGGCGCGCTCGATCTTCGGCGGCTTCGTGCGCATGCGCGCCGGGACCGCGAGCGAGGACGCGTACGCCGAGCCGCTGGAGTCGCCGCTCGCGGAGCGCGTCCGCATGGTGATCGCCATCGTCGGCGGCGGCGCGCCGAAGCAGCACGGCTCCACCGACGCGATGGACCACACGGCCGCCACGTCGCCGATGTACCGCGCGTGGCTCGAGCTCGTGCCGGGCGATCTCGCGGCCGCCGCCGAGGCGCTCGCCGCGGGCGACCTCGAGCGGCTCGGCGCGATCACCGAGGCGAACGCCCTCGCGATGCACGCCTCGGCGATGACCGCGCGGCCGTCCGTCATGTACTGGCGCCCGGCGACGCTCGCGCTCCTCGAGAAGGTGCGCGGCCTGCGCGAGTGCGGCGTGGCCGCGTGGGCGACGATGGACGCCGGCCCGCACGTCAAGGTGCTGACGACCGTCGACGACGCCTCGACGATCGCGATGCAGCTCCGCGACCTCGACGGCGTGACCGCGGTGACGATCAGCGCGCCCGGCGGCGCGGCGGACGTGACGGACGGCGCGGCGGGCGGCCCGGCGGACAGCTCGCCCGCTGCTGCGGACGAGGCCCCGCCCCCGTGACGCGCGGCGCGCGCGCTGCGGCGGTTGCCCGCCGGATCTCCACGGATCCTCCACATCCGCCGTGCATGCTGGCGGAGTCAGCATGGAGCCAGGCGAGAGGACACCGATGATCGCGATCGCGCCCGAGGGACGGCACGCGCCGCACCGCGCGAGGTCCGCGATGATCGCGACAGCCCGAACCATCCCGATGGCAGGTCTCTACGTGTCGCGCCGCACCGCGCGAGGACGCCGATGATCGCGACCGCGCCCGGCAAGCTGATCCTGACCGGCGAGTACGCCGTCCTCGATGGCGCGCCCGCGCTGGTGATGGCCGTCGACCGGCGCGCCGTCGCCCGGCGCACGACCGGCGCGAGCACCGCCAGCTCGCCGTTCCTCGAGGCGGTGGCGGCCGAGCTCGCGGCGCGGCGCGGCGCGGCCGATCCGGCGGCGCGCGCGGCGCGTGAGCTGGCCGTGGACTCGAGCGCGTTCTACGACGGCGACGCCAAGCTCGGCCTCGGCTCGAGCGCCGCGGTGACGGCCGCCGCGACCGCCTGCGCGCTCGCGGAGGCCGGACCGCTCGACCGTGCCGAGATCCTCGCGGTCGCTCAAGCGGCGCACGCCGCCGCGCAAGGATTGCGCGGCGCGCGCGGCTCGGGCGCCGACGTCGCCGCCGCGGTGCACGGCGGACTGATCCTCTACGAGATGAGCGGAGATCCGGCCGCCCCGCCCCGCATCTCCGCCCTGGGCTGGCCCGCCAGCCTCCTGCTCGTCCCGTTCTTCACCGGCCGCTCCGCCGACACGCCGCAACTCGTCGCGCAGGTGGCGGCCGCCCGCGCCGCCCGCCCGGCCGCCGTCGACGCCGCCCTCGCCGAGATCGCCGCCGCCTCGCGAGCCGTCTGCGACGCGCTCGCCGCCCTCGGAGCCTCCGCCGACGCCCCCGCTGGCGCCCCTGCCGGCGCCGCGATCGCCGCGTTTGCGCGCGCCGGCCGCGCCATCGCCGCGCTCGCCGCCGCCGCCGAGGCGGACCTCGTGCCGGACTGCGTCACGGCCGCCGCGGACGCCCTCGCCCCCCTGGGCGGCACGGTCAAGACCACCGGCGCCGGCGGCGGCGACCTGGCCGTCGGGGTGGTCCCGATCATCGTTGATCGTACCCGGGTCACCCGCACGCTCATCCAAGCTGGGTGTCGCCCCCTGAACCTCTCCCTCGACGAGACCGGCGTGGACACACGTCCCGACGCGGGATAGAAAACGGCATCTCCGTGGTCCCCCGAAGTTCCCGCCTCGCCGGCTTCTACCGGCTCTCTCTGGCCGAGCGCCGGCGGCGGCTCCGCGAGGCGGCGGGGCTCGCCGACGCAGCCGCCACCGCGGGCAACGGCGCCAGCCGCACCGACGCGTTCGCCGCCGTCGACCCGGGCGCCCTGCCCCTCGACGTCGCCGACGGCATGATCGAGAACGTCGTCGGCATCTACGCCCTGCCGTTCGCGGTGGCCGTGAACTTCTGCATCGATGGCGTCGAGACGTTCGTCCCGATGGTCGTCGAGGAGCCGTCGATCGTCGCCGCGGCGTCGAACGCGGCCCGGATCACGCGGCCGGCCGGCTTTGCGTCCGTGGTCTCCGAGCCGATGATGATCGGCCAGATCCAGCTCACGCACGTCGCGGACGTCGACGCCGGCGCGCACGCGCTCCGCGTCGCGGCGCCCGACCTCGTCGCCGAGGGCCGCCGGCTCGTGCCCCGGCTCGCCGAGCGCGGCGGCGGCCCGCGCGACGTCGAGGTCCGCGTGCTGGCCCGGAGCGGGCCGGACGGCGGCGTCATCGTCGTTCACCTCCACATCCACTGCTGCGACGCGATGGGCGCGAACCTCGTCAACACGCTGTGCGAGGCGCTCGCCGACCGGGTCGCCCGGATCGCTGGCGGGCGGCCCGGCCTGCGCATCCTGTCGAACCTGACCGATCGCCGGACGGTCACGGTCCGGTGCTCGATCGACGACGATCAGCTCGCCGACAGCGGCGCGGCCGGCCCCGAGGTGCGCGCGGCGATCGCCGCCGCGTCGCGGTTCGCCGAGCTCGATCCGTACCGCGCCGCCACGCACAACAAGGGCATCATGAACGGCGTCGACGCCGTGCTCGTCGCGACCGGCCAGGACTGGCGCGCCGTCGAGGCCGGCGCCCACGCGTTCGCGTGCCAGGGCGGCAGCTACCGCCCGCTCGCCGTGTGGCGCGAGCGCGAGCGCGGGCTCACCGGCGAGCTCGTCATGCCGCTCGCCGTCGGCACCGTCGGCGGCGCGCTGCACGTCCACCCCGGCGCGCGGCTCGCGCTCGAGCTCGCCGGCGTCGATCGCGCCGACCGCCTCGCCGCGATCGCTGGCGCCGCCGGCCTCGCCACGAACCTCGCCGCGCTGCGCGCGCTCGCGACCGAGGGCATCCAGCGCGGCCACATGGCGCTGCACGCCCGCGGGCTGGCGCGCGCCGCCGGCGCGACCGGCGAGCTGATCGAGCGCGTCGCGGCCGAGCTCGCCGCCACCGGAGACGTCAAGGCCGACCGCGCGCGCGAGGTCTTCGCCCGCCTGGCCGGGCCGATCGTGCTAAAGGAGTCCCCGTGATCCACCGCATCGGCGTCGCCCGCGTGACCCAGCTCGCCGTCCCGCTCCCGCCGACCCTCGAGCCCCTAGCTTGCTACCGCTACTGCGAAACGCTGTGCCGGTCGCGCCGCCACAACTACCCGGTGGCGTCGCTGTTCACCCGCTCGGAGCTGCGCAAGCACATCTTCGCGCTGTTCGCGTTCGCGCGCGTCGCCGACGACTTCGCCGACGAGCCCGCGTACGAGGGCCGCCGCGCGCGCGAGCTCGATCGCTGGGAGGAGCAGCTCCACACGGCGTACCGCGGCACGACCGATCACCCGGTGTTCGTCGCGCTGGCCGACACCGTCGACAAGTACGCGCTGCCGATCACCGAGTTCACGGAGCTTCTGTCCGGGTTCCGGACCGATCTCGAGCGCCGCCGGTACGCCACGTTCGACGAGCTGCGCAGCTACACGCGCCAGGCCGCCGAGCCCGTCGGCCGCCTCCTCCTCTACATCGGCGGCTACCGCGCGCCCGAGCTGCACGCCTACGCCGACGATCTGTCGAGCGCGCTCGCCGTGGCGCGCCTGATCCAGGACGTCCCCGCGGACTGGCAGCGCGGCCGCGTCTACCTGCCGGCCGAGGATCTCCGCCACTTCGGCGTGACCGAGACCGACATCGCGCAGCGCCGCGTCACGCCCGCCGTCGGCGCGCTGGTCCGCTACGAGGTCGCGCGCACGCGGGCGCTGTTCGAGCGCGCACGCCCGCTCGTCGACCAGGTCGGCGCCGACCTCGCCGTCGAGCTCGCGCTCATGTGGCACGGCGGCATGCGGATCCTCGACAAGATCGAGTCGACCGGCGCCCGCCTGTTCGCCGAGCGCCCGCAGCTCGGCAACAGCGACAAGGCGCTCGCCCTCGCCCGCGCGGTCGCGTGGCGCGGCGAGACGCTGCCGCCCCGCACGCTGCACCTCCTGAGCCGGCTCACCGACCGCTCGCGCGAGCCGTAGCCCGGGCCCCTGCTCGATAGAAATCGATAGCAATCAGAACAAGATCGACTGGCACGTCAGCGAGCCGTCCGCCTTCCGGACCTCGGACGTCGGCACCGGGTGGACGCAGAGGCCCGCCGCGGCGAGCGCCTCGAGGGTGCGCGGGTACTCTGCCGCGGCAATGACGTGCGTGGCGTGCGCGGCGTGCGTGGCGCGATCGCCGATCGCGACCGCGTTCGCCGCGTACTGCTCCTCGGCCGGGACCCACACGATCTCGGCGTCGAACAGCCGGGGCGGCAGCGTCCGCTCGGCGAGCAGCACGCGCGCCTCGCCGAGCGGCGAGCACACGCACTTGAGGTGCAGGATGCCCGGCGGCAGCTCGACCGCGACGACGCGAACGCCGCGCGGCGCGAGCACTGCCTCGGCGGCCGCGATGCCGGCCGCGTTCGTGCGCGCCGAGCGGCCGATGTAGAGCGTCCGGCCGAGCCGCAGGCAGTCACCGCCGTCGAGCGTCGCCGGCGCCTCGAGGCGCACGATCTCGAGGTGGCGCCCCAGCTCGGCCGCGACCGCGTCGACCTCGCCGCGCCGCGACGGCGCCCCGGGCCGCGTGATCAGCGCGAGCGTGCCGTCCGCCTGCCCGCTCCCCTGCCCGCTCCCCTGCCCGCTCCCGCTCACGCCGGGCTGGCCCGCGATCACGGCCGTGTCCTCGACGAACACGCAGTCCGGCAGCCGCTCGTCGGCCGGCAGCTCCGTGACGACGACGCCGCTCGCCTCGAGCGCCGCCCGGTACGCCGCGTGCTGCGCGCGCGTCCGCGGGACGTCGATCGCCACCGCGCGCGGCGCCGCCGACAGCGCGTCCGCGAAGCTGTCCGGGATACCGCGGAGGAGCGCCCTGACTGGTGGCGAAGACATCATGCGTCTGGCAGCTCCACCATCGAGGTGACGATCTCGAGCAAGGACGCGTTGGCGCGGAGCACCCGCTCGGTCAGCTCGTTCGATTCGGCGATCCGCTTCAACAACCTGATGCCATCCGTGGCCTTGTTGTACTTCCCCTTCAGATGTTGCTTGAATCTGTTGTCGACCCAGCCATCTGCCCTACGAACCTCATCCGAGCTGAGCTCCGGCACACCGAGCCCGAGCGCATCCGCGACGGGCAAGATCAACGACTCTCGCTCCCACATGAGGACGCACGGATGAAACCCGGCAGAGATCTCTGCCCACTGGACATCGTCGCGAGCACCACGAGCGCGTGACGACATCGCGCCGTAGGCTGCCTTCTGCGCTCTCGCCAAGAACTCCGGCGCCGGCTCGTTCGGCTGCGGCGGTACGAGACCGACCGCGTCCACGTCCCAGAGCTGTTTCGCATCCACGACGTAGTAGACGTGATCGAACCGCGGCTGGCTTCGAAACCGGAGCAGATCGTATCCGGCACATTTATCGATGAGCTTGTGATTGTTGAGGACCGTCCCCGGAGGCGCGAATGAGAGCCGGGACTTCCCCTCGGCGGCACGCCGCCGGTTCGACGCGCTCTGCAGTACAGCCGCCAGACCACCGCCAGTGCGATCCTCGCAGAGCACATTGACTCTGGTCACGTGCTCTGTCCCCAGCTCTCGAGCTCATGGCGCAGATCTGCCAGGCTGAACCGCCTGACCCACTCGGCGAGCTCCTCCTTGTCGGGCCGGACGATTACAGTGCCACCCGCATCCCGCCTGAGGACAACCACAGCCTCGGGCGTATCGTCGATGTACCCGAGCAGCTGCGTGGACTGCGTGGCGAGCAGCACGGGCACCTCGGCGGCCGTCTTCGATGCAATGCCCACCCAGCGATAGAGCGCTTCCGGGTGCAGATGAGTCTCCGGTTCGTCGATGGCGATCAGGCTGCTGCTCTGAGCTTGATACAGCGCGCAGAGCGCTGCCAGGAAGTGGAGCGTGCCGTCGGATAGATCGACCGCGTAGAATGGCCCGCTCATCCCTTCCTCGTGCCACGCGAGCTGGATCCGATCGGCCTCGGCCGGAGGGAAGGTGATCCGCTCCAGCTTGGGAAAAACGAGGCGGGTGACCTCGATGAACTCGTCCCACTGCTTGGGGTGGCTCTGCGACAGTGCGTGAAGCACAGCGGTCAGATTGCCGGCGAGCGGCTCCAGCCGCGCCCCAGGCTGGATGCGTGCTGGCTGCCGGATCTCCGCGCGGCTCGGATCAACCCAGCTCGCGCCGGTCTGAAAGCCTGGAAAGACACTGATCGATGCCAGCGTGGAGGTCACGGCACGCAGCACCTCCGCGTGCACGCGGCTCCTCAGAGATGGAAGCAAGAGCTCGCGCGGATCATCTGTCCGCTCCTCGATACCATCGACCACAGCCACGCCGCCCGCAGCGCTGACCAGCAGCTGCCATTGCTCATCGCGCCACTCGTAGAGCACCTCACGTTCGACGATGTAATCGTAAGGGCCGGCCAGCCCCAGCGCGAAACCGTAACGGAAGGTTCGCTCGGCATGGACGACATCTACTTCGAAGCGCATCACCGCAGGTCCGTCGCCACGCCACAGGACCTGGCGAAATCCGCCTCGCTTGCGAAAGGTCGCGTCGTACAGCGAGCCAGCCGCCGCCTCTCGAAGGAAAGCCAGCGCATCCAGCACCGTGCTCTTGCCCGCCTGGTTGGCTCCGATCAGGACTCGAAGATCGCGGAGATCAAGCTGCACATCACGCAGGCCCCGAAATCGTTCTACATGGAGATGTACGATCTGGCCGCCTGGCTCTGCCGGAAGAGGCACGTGACGGCGAGACCGCGGTGGTTCAACGAGGTCTCGTTCGATCCTCCCACTTCGAAGCTTGGCGCGATGATGTACCTCTTCGACGCCCCTGAAGTAGACGTTGACCGCGAGGCATGAATACGCCGGATCATCGATCGTTGCGACATACTGAGAAATGTCATCTCGCGAACCCGTGAGCCACTTTATCTCCTCTGGCCGGAGACGACGGTCCCCCGCCGTCGATTCGATATTGACGATGAGGCTCTCGGTGTTCAATCCCTGAGGACCGGTGATCAGCAGCCGCAGGCTGGGCCCGCTCCGTTCGATGCTGATATCGCGAACCGGCCAGGGCGCAAGCAGCTCGATCTCGATCCCCGATCCTTGTTCGAGGGTATCTCCGATGAACCGCTGCGCGAGCCTGGAGAAAGAAGCGATCTCGTAGTCACTGTATTTGGCTATGAGAGGCGTCAGTGAATAATATACTTCTGCGCCTAGCAGATCGGATCGGCTGCTCCCGAATGCAGATGCGCGCGTCACAGGACCATCGACACCTCGTACGCCGGTCCTCGATGAATAGCTCCACGTGATCGGATGTTTGCTGATCCCGAACTCGCCTACTTGCAGCAGCCCGTTGAGATCCAGCCGAGACAGGGACAATTCGCGCTCAAGCAGTTCCCAGTGCTCTTGCCCGAGGCAGAGCCGGCGCGCATGCAAAGGTCCTGCGTCGAAGGGCTCGACCTTCGACGGCCCAGAGCGGCATAGCACACCGCGTAAAGCCAGGAGCACGCTGGAGCCATCGACAGCCTCGCGCCAGATCGCACCGAGATCGATCGCATCGAAGCCCGTGGAGGCAGCGATCCGGTTCGCAGCGTCGAAGAAGTCTGAGAGGGCCGAGCCCATGTGAGGAACCTACCACCGCTTGCCGGCTCCACGGCTCCAGCGAGACGACCCTGCCCCGCACACGCCGTGCGCTGGCGCGCGTAACCAGCGCCGCGCGACGGTCATCTCTGATCGTATGCGTATCTCCCGCGTCGCGATGTTGACGATGCTCTGGCCCGCGCTGCTCCCCGGTCGTGCGCTGGCGCAGGAACCAGGCGAGCCCGAGGCGCCGTGGCTCTCGCCGACGCTCGTCTACGAGACCGGACCGGCGTACGTGCTGCAGAACGACGGCGCGTACGGCGCCGCCGGCACGCGCTACGACGCCGGCGACGTCGCCCAGCAGGACAACCTCGCGCGGATCCAGCGCACGAGCCTCGAGCTCGCGCGCGGCCGGCACACGATCGTCCTGCTCTATGCGCCGTTCGAGCTCCGCACGCAGGTCACGCTCCAGCGCGATCTGCAGTTCCGGGACGAGCGATTTCCCGCCGGCACCGTCGTCGATCACCGCTACCTGTTCGATGGCTACCGCGCCTCGTACCTGTACCGCGTGCTGGACGGCGAGCGGCTCGCGCTCGAGCTGGGCGGCTCGGTGCAGATCCGGAACGCCGAGGTCGCGTTCACGGCCACCGACGGCGCGCGGCGCGCCGACGAGGACGACATCGGCGTCGTCGCCGCGGCCAAGGTCCGCCTGTGGTGGCGGCCCACGCCCGATCGGCTGTGGGCCGCGCTCGAGGCTGACGGACTGTCGACGTTCGGCCTCATCTCGGGCACCAAGGGCGGCATCTACGACGTCCAGCTGATGCTGGGCTGCCCGGTGACCCGCGGCGTCGAGCTCGTCCTCGGCGCGCGCCTCCTCGGCGGCGGCGCCGACGTCGCGTCGCGCGACATCTACAACTGGGCCAACTTCCTGTCGTTCACCGCCGGCGCGCGCGTCGCGCTCGCCGACCTCTTCGGCCCACGCGGCGGCTAGGCCGCGGCGGAGATCTTGTCGACGAGATCGTCCTGCCGGCGGAGCGTCACCTTGTGGAGGCACACCGGCATGCCGATGAACACGAGGCCGACGCGGTAGTCGTCGCCGTCCTCCTTGAGCCACACGCCCTTGGCGCGGAAGCGGTAGGAGAGGTCGCCGTTGTCCATCACGAGCTCGACGATCTCGCCCTTCGCGACGTACGGCGCGTTGCGGATGACCGCGCCGTTCGGGCCGAGCTCGGCCACGTCGACGCGATCATTGATCCGATCGCCGCGGAGCAGCCCGGTCAGCTTCACCTGCTCGCGACGGAAGCGGCGGCCGTTCTTCATCCGGCGGTCATCGGCCGTCGGCGCGAACGCCGACTCGATCGCCGTGACCTGCTCGATCTCGTCCCACTCGAGGCCGACGCCCAGATCGCACTTCCCGATCAGGGAGCGATACTGAAACACGATGTCGACCAGCATGCCTGAACCCAAGTAGCAGGTCGCGTGCCATCCTCGTTCAGGGGGAGATCAGGGGAGGACGCAGGGTAACGCGCCGAAACCTTGCTGGGGTCGACCGTACCTGCGGGAGGTGTCGCCGGGTGTGTCGTCACCAGTTCGTGGGAGCGTTGACCAAGCGACACGGGGTGGAGGTAGGCAGGTGTAAGCTCTGCGCAACACTGGGGTTTGCGGTATCCACCGGCCATGGATCTGTTCGCACAGAGCGCGAAGCGCCGGCAGGTGGGACAGCCGCTCGCCGAACGTATGCGCCCGCGATCGCTGGGTGAGCTGGTCGGCCAGACGCACCTCGTCGGGCCTGGGCGCATCCTGTCAGACCTCGCGCCGGGGCGTGCCATCCCGTCATTGATCCTGTGGGGGCCGCCCGGGAGCGGGAAGACCACCCTGGCGCGCCTCCTGGGGGAGACGCTCAAGGCCGATCTGACATCGCTGTCGGCCGTGGAGGCCGGAGTCAAGGACGTCCGCGAGGCGGTCGCCAAGGCGGCCACCCGCCGCGATCAGTTCAGCGCCCGCACCCTCCTCTTCATCGACGAGATCCACCGGTTCTCGAAGACCCAGCAGGACGCGCTCCTGCCGCACGTCGAGGCGGGCACCGTCACCCTGATCGGCGCGACCACCGAGAACCCGAGCTTCGGCGTGGTCGCCGCGCTCCTCTCGCGCTGCCGCGTGGTCCGGCTCGAGCCGCTCGCCGACGCCGAGCTGGCCGGCCTCGCCGCCCGCGCCGTCGAGGATCGCGAGCGCGGCCTCGGCGCGCTCGACGTCGCGCTCGACGCCGAGGTCGCCACGCAGCTCGTGGCCGCCGCCGCGGGCGACGCGCGCCGGCTGTACTCGGTGCTCGAGGTGGCTGCAGATCTTGCGCGCCGCGCCGCGGGGGACGCACCGCGTGCGCAGATCACCGCCGAGCACGTGGCCGAGGCCGCGCAGGGCAAGACGCTGCTCTACGACAAGGCGGGCGACGAGCACTACGGCGTCATCTCCGTGTTCATCAAGAGCATGCGCGGCTCGGATCCGGACGCCGCCGTGTACTGGATGACCCGCATGCTCGAGGCGGGCGAGGATCCCAGGTTCGTGCTGCGGCGGATGGTGATCTTCGCGGCCGAGGACGTCGGCAACGCCGATCCGCAGGCGCTCGGCGTCGCGGTCGCCGCGCTCCACGCCGTCGAGCTGGTCGGGCTGCCCGAGGGCGTCCTGCCGATGACGCAGGCGGTGACGTACCTGGCGCTCGCGCCGAAGTCGAACCGCGCGCTCACCGCCTACGCGGCGGCGCGCAAGCTGGTCCGCGAGCACGGCGCGCTGCCGGTGCCCGCCCGCTATCGCCCCGGCTCGACGGCGCTCGATCGGGCGCACGGCCACGGCCAGGGCTACAAGTACCCGCACGACTTCGCGGGCCACTACGTGCCGGAGGACTACCTGCCCGACGCGCTCGTGGGCACCCGGATCTACGAGCCGAGCGACTCCGGCTTCGAGGCCGAGCTCGGAGCCCGCCGCGCCGAGATCGACGCGGCCAAGGGCGACCCGGCCGGAAGTGACGCGGCCCGGAGCGACGCGGCCGCTCCGAAGAAGGCGGATCCGAAACGCAGCGCGCCCTAGCCGGCCCTAGCCGATCTTCGCCGGCCCTGGCCGCGATCGGCTACGCGAGCCGGATCCAGCGCGCCTTCGCGCCCTCGATCTTGCCGCTGAACGATTGTGGGAAGTGCCGCAGCACGTACGCGAATGCCTGATTGATCAGCTCGCGATCCACGTCGGGCGGGACCTCCATGTTCTGATCGTTCGGATCCGGTCGGATGCCGAGCCGCACCACCTCGGTCAGGCGCAGCACGTGGAGGCGATTGACGAACAGCGCGTGCGCGATACCGAGGAACAGCTCTTCGGTAACTGGGTCCAAGGCCATGAGAGGACCGTACCTACCACAGCGGGTGCGGTCGTCCAAGGTGTTTCGAGGCCAGGGCCCGGCGGCCTCCGCGCTAGTCCTTCCACATCTCCGGCAGGCTCACGAGCCGGGCGTTCGGCGTCACGCGGTAGCCGTGCACGTCCGAGTTCACCAGGACGACGTTGTCCTCGTGCCACAGCGCGATCACCGGCACGTCGGTCGCGATCCGGCGCTGGATCTCGCCGTAGATCGCCTTGCGCTTGCGCAGATCGAGCTCGCGGCGGCCGGCCTCGGTCAGCCGATCGATGTCCGCGCTCCGGTAGCGCCAGCGGTTGCCGCCGTCGGGGTTGCGCTCGTCGGGGATGCGCGACGAGTGGAAGTAGAAGTAGTAGTAGTCCGGCTCGTTGAGCTCGGCCGACTGCATCGACGCGAGCTGGTAGATGCCCTTCTTGACGTCGGGGAAGAACGTCGCGAACTCGAACGCGCGCACGTCGACCTCGATCCCGACGCGCGAGAGCTGCGCCGCGATCACGCGCGCGACGGCGACGCGGAACGCGTCCGAGCTGGTCTTGTAGACGAGGTGCATCCGCGGCCGCGGGCCGGCGCCGTCTGGATCGGGGAAGCCCGCCGCGTCGAGCAGCGCGGCCGCGCGCGCGAGGTCGTGGTCGTAGCGCGGGACGTCGCCCTCGTACGCCCAGTGGAGCTCGGGCAAGAGGCCCGTCGCGAGCTGCGCGTGCCCGCCGTAGCGCGCCGCGACGATCGCCGGCCGATCGATCGCGTACGCGATCGCCTGCCGCACGCGCACGTCGCGCAGCAGCGGATCGGCGGTGTTCATCATGAGGTACGTGAGGACCACGCTGCGCCCGGTCTGGATCTGGACGCGCGGCCGGCCGCGCACCTCCTCGATCAGGTCCATCCGCACCCCGTTCTGGAGCAGGTCCGCCGAGCCGCCGACGATCATCAGCATCCGCGCCGCCGAGTCGCGGACGAACTTGATGACGAGGCGCGGGAGCTTCGGCCTGGGCCCGAAGTAGTGCGGGTTCGCCTCGAGCGAGGCGTGCGTCGAGGTCAGCTCGCGCAAGATGTACGGGCCCGCGCCGAGCCCCTTCGGCGACAGGATGCCGAAATCGAGATCCGAGCCGAGCGTCGCGAGCGGCTCCTTCAGGTGGAACCGCACGACGCGCTCACCGAGCGCCTCGAGCCGCGCGAAGCGCTCGTTGTACGCCTTCGAGTGCAGGCTCTTCGACTTCGGCTCGAGGACCGACTGGAAGGTCAGTACGACGTCCTGCGCGGTGACCTGTGTACCGTCGGAGAACCGCGCGTCCGGGCGGATCGTGAAGTCGACCGTGCGGTCGTCTCGATCCTCGCGGTGCGACGCCAGGTAGAGCCGCGGCTGCAGGTCGTCGGTGTCGACCACCATGAGGCCCGCCGTGACGAGCCGCGAGAGCTTGGTCTCCCAGCTCGAGACCGCGAACCGCGGATCCGCGGTGGTGATCGCCGACTCGGTCACCATGACGAGCGTATCGTCGGGGGTGCGCCGGCTGGCCGGCTCGCACCCGGCGCCCGCGGCGAGCCCGAGCGCGCCCGCCCCAAGGCCCAGGACGGCACCGAGCACCGCCGTGATAACGTGAGGCCGTGATCTCATCTCGTGGGCTGCGCCGGGGGACGCTCGCGATCGCGGGCGCGGTGATCGCCGCGCTCGCGCTGCCGGCACGCTCGCAGCGTACCGGCTCTGGCTCCGAGGCGCCAACTCCGGCCGAGCCGGAGAGCGACGACGAGGGCGCCGCCGCCGGCAGCGCCGGCCCGCTCGTGGCGCCGCAGGACCCCAAGGCGCGCGTCGCGTGGCTGCGCGATCGGCTCGCCGCGGCGATCGCCTCGCGCCCCGCCCTGGCCAAGGCGCAGATCGCGTTCGCCGTGCAGGATCTCGCCACCGGGCAGGACCTCGTCTCGCGCGAGCCGGATCGCGGGATGACGATCGCCTCGAACGCCAAGCTCCTCACGTCGGTGGCGGCGCTGCTCGGCCTGGGCAGCGGCTTCCGCTGGCGGACCGCCGTGTTCGCAAAGCCGCCCGACGACAAGGGCGTCGTCGAGGGCGACCTCTACCTGCGCGGACGCGGCGATCCGACGCTGTCGGCCGCGGCGCTGCAGAAGCTCGCCGCCGACGTGGCCGCGCGCGGCGTCCGCGAGATAGAGGGCCGGCTCGTCGTCGACGCCACGTACTTCGACGGCGTCATCGAGCCGCCGCACTTCGACGAGCAGCCGAAGGAGCGCGCCGCGTTCCGCGCGCCCGTCGCGAGCCTCGGCATGAACCGCGGCGCGATCGCGATCCGCGTCGCCCCCGAGCCCGGCGGCGGCGATCCGCGCGTGCTCCTCGATCCGCCGTGCGAGTGCGCGCGGCTCGCCAAGACCGAGGTGACGAGCGCCGACAAGGGCCGCACGCGGCTGCGCGTCGAGCAGCGCACGAAGGGCGGCGTCATCGAGTACGACGTCACCGGCCAGATCCGCGCCAGCGACGGCACCTGGGAGGTGCGGCGCCGATTCGACGACCCCGCGCGGCTCGCCGCCGAGGTGTTCCGCCGGGCGCTCGCCGACGAGGGCGTGCGCCTGCGGACGCGCGGGATCGGCAGCGGCACCGTGCCGCTCACGCTGCGCCTCCTGGCGCACCACGACAGCGCCACGCTCGCCGACGTGCTCCGCCTGGTCAACAAGCACTCGGACAACTACATCGCCGAGTCGGTGCTGAAGACGCTCGGCGCCGAGACCAAGGGCACGCCCGGCCCCGCCACGTGGGCCGACGGCACAGCCGCGCTCGCCGTGCAGCTCGCCAAGCTGGGCCTGCCGCCCGGCAGCTACCGCTCCGACAACGGCTCGGGGCTGTTCGCGTCGTCGGAGGTGAGCGCGCGGCAGCTCCTCGTCCTGCTCGCGGCGGCCCACCGCGACTACCGCGTCGGCCCCGATCTCGTGGCCTCGCTGCCGATCGGCGGCCAGGACGGCACCCTGGCGCGGCGCTGGGCCGGCCGACCGGCGCAGGGGCGCGTCCGCGCCAAGACCGGCACGCTCGACAAGGTGTCGTCGCTGGCCGGCTACGTCGGGGTCGACGGCGGCCACCTGCTCGCGTTCGCGATCCTCACGAACGACATCCCGGCCGGTCAGCGCGCCGTCATCCGCGCGATGGTCGACGAGATGGTCGATGCGCTCGCCGCCTACCTCGGCGCTACATAGTCTCCTGTCGATCGACCGCGCCCGCGCGTTTTCCCCGAGCGTCCGTCTCGACGGAGGTGCCCGAGCGATGGTAGGAGTGCCGCAGGGAAAAGGAGCATTCCATGGCCGAGCTGAAAGGGAGCCAGACTCACACGAACCTGAAGGAAGCCTTCGCCGGCGAGTCGCAGGCCAATCGTCGCTACCTCTACTTCGCAAAGGTCGCCGACGTCGAGGGCCGTCCAGACATCGCCGGCCTGTTCCGCGACACCGCGGAGGGCGAGACCGGCCACGCGCACGGCCACCTCGATTACCTCAAGCGCGTCGGCGATCCTGCGACCGGCGAGCCGATCGGCGGCACGGAGCTGAACCTCAAGGCGTCGATCGCCGGTGAGACGTACGAGTACACGCAGATGTACCCGGGCTTCGCGAAGACCGCCCGCGAGGAGGGCTTCGAGGAGATCGCGGAGTGGTTCGAGACCCTGGCCCGCGCCGAGCGCTCGCACGCCGGCCGGTTCCAGAAGGGCCTCGACGGCCTGTCGTCGACCTAGCGCGCGAGCGCTCCGCCGAGCCGGAGATCCCCCGAAGGAGGCCGTGGTACACACGGCCTCATGAGCAGTCTGGTCCGCCCCATCACTCGGCGGGACATCAAAGGGCCCGCATTGTACGGGCCGATCCGCGACGATTTCCGCAAGCGCGTGATCGAGCTCAAGCGGCCGCGCCGCGTCCTGGTCGGTGATCGTGTGGCGCTCGTGTTCGAGAACCGGCACACCCTCACGCTCCAGATCGAGGAGATGTGCCGCGCCGAGAACCTGACGCGCGACGATCAGATCGAGGCCGAGATCGAGGTCTACAACGAGCTGATGCCGACGGAGACGTCGCTCTCGGCGACGTTGTTCATCGAGCTGCCCACGGACATGGATCCGCTCAAGGCGCTGAACGAGCTGGTCGGCCTCGACGAGCACGTGATCCTGCACATTGGCCCGCACGCGATCCGCGCCGCGTTCGAGCCGGGCCGCGCGACGCACGAGCGCATCTCGGCGGTCCAGTACACGCGCTACCCGCTGACCGCCGAGGCGCGCGCCGCGCTCCTCACGCCGGGCACGCCGCTCGCCGTCGAGATCGATCACCCGACCTACCGCCACCGCGCCGAAGGCCTCGAGGCGCTGCGCGCCTCGCTCGCGGGGGACTATGCGTAGGGCGCGCGCCGCCGTCGCGGTCGCGGCCGTCGGCGCCACCCTGGCGGTCGCGGCCGCCGGGTGCGGCCCGTCCGCGGCCGAGCTCGCCCGGCGCGAGGCGCAGGACTTCCAGTGCCGGGACCGCTCGGTCAGCTACATGGTGGTGCGGCACATCGCGGGTGACGAGCTCGGCGTGCAGATGGACTGCGCCGCGGCGGGGCCGCGGATCGTACGCTGGAAGGCCGCGCGCGCGGGCCAGCGCATCGACGACAAGCGCTCGATGTCGCCGGCCGAGTTCGATCGCGTGTGGCGCGACATCTCCGGCACTGGCTGGGAGAACCTCAAGGACTGCACCACCGGCACGCTCGGCAAGCAGGACCCCGTCTACACGTTCGAGGTCAAGGACGACCAGAACCAGGCGACGTTCTCGTGCCAGACGGTGACGGTGCCGTTCCCGTACAACGGCCTCGTCGATCCGCTCGACCTCGCGGCCCAGAAGGGCCGCGGCCAGCTCGGCGACGAGGAGCCCGCGGACCTCAAGGAGCTCGAGAAGAAACAGAAGGAGAAGGCGAAGCCATGACGTCGCCGGTCCGGAGGAGCGACAGCGAGGACCGGCGAGGTCAACAATGACGTCGCCGCTGGCCGGCACCACCGCGGTCGTGACCGGGGCCAGCCGCGGCATCGGCCGCGCGATCGCGCTGCGGCTCGCCGAGGCCGGCGCGGAGGTGGCGCTGTGGGCGCGCGACGGCGCCGCGCTGCGCTCGGTCGCGAGCGAGGTCACGCAGCGCGGCGGGCGCGCGCAGGCGATCGTCTGCGATGTGACCGAGCCGGCCGGGGTGAGCGGGGCCGCCGACGTCGTGCGCAAGACGATGTCGCCGGTGCGCGTCATCGTCAACAACGCGGGCGCCGCGCTGCGCAAGCCCACCATCGCGACCACCGACGCCGACTGGCGCGTGATCATGGCGACCAACGTGGACGGCACGTTCTACGTGACGCGCGCGTTCCTGCCGGACCTCGCGCGCACCGGGGGCCGGATCATCAATATTGCCTCGATCGCGGGCCGCGAGGGAACACCGCTGTTCGGGGCATACTGCGCCGCGAAACATGCGGTGGTCGGCTTCACCCGCGCCCTTGCCCTCGAACTCCGCGCTGCTAAGGTCTGCGTGAATGCGATCTGTCCCGGCAGTGTCGACACCGTCATGCTCCGCGAGAGCATGCCTGGCGTGAGGCCTGACATGACCCCGGATGATATCGCCCGTACCGCACTGTTCCTGGCCCACGAAGCGCCGGAGGCGCTGACTGGGTCCTGCATCGACGTGTTCGGCTAACCAAGACGGACCAAGGGGGATGCCAGGACTCATGCGCGACACCGCTGGACTCGACCCGGGCGCGCTGGACTCGCTTCCGATCTTCCCGCTGCCCAACTGCGTCCTCCTGCCCGGCGGCCTCATGCCGCTGCACGTGTTCGAGCCGCGTTACCGCGATCTCACCCGGGACTGCCTGGCGGGGACGCAGCTCATGGCGGTGGCGCGGCTGCGGCCGGGCTACGAGACCTCGTACTACGGCCGCCCCCCGGTCTACGAGCGATGTGGGGTCGGCCGTATCATCTGCTCGGAGGAGCTGCCAGATGGCCGGTTCGCGCTCCTCCTACGGGGGGTTGCACGGATCGAGATCGCGCGCGAGCTGCCGGCAGACCGCCCCTACAGGATCGTCGAGGCGAAGGTCCTTCCGGACGAGAGCTGCAACCCCGCCGATGCGAGCGATCATCACCGCCGGCTGATCAAGCTTTGCGATAGGCTTGCTGAAGTGATCGATCAAGGTGGACCACAGCTACGCGACCTGGTGAGGTCGTTCGAGTCGCCGGGCGCGTGCGCAGACGCGGTCGCAGCGGCGCTGATCATGGACGCCGACGAGCGGCAGGGGCTACTGGAGGCGTGCGATCCAATGGTCCGCCTGCAGCGCACGCTGGGGCATGTCAGCCACCTTCTCTGTGAGCTCGCGCCTTGCGACGGCACCGTGAACTGAGCAGCGGCTCTCCCTTGCCCTTCCGTGTCGAGAGGCGGCGTGCCGTGGCGACGGATCTGCCATTCATCGAAGAAGTGCACGTGGCGGCGCTCGGCCCGGTGGCGCTCGTTGGCTACGGCTGGCCCGCCGTCAAGCTGCGCCAGCAGTTCCGCTCGGAGATCGATCTCGCGACGTGCCACGTGCTCTCGGTCGATGGCCGGCGCGCCGGCTACGTCTCGATCGAGGATCGGGACAGCTTCTGGTACATCGACGCGATCGCGATCGCGCGGCCCTACCAGCGCAAGGGAATCGGCACGCTCGTCCTGCGCGACGTGCTCTCCGAGGCCGGCACGCGGCCGGTGCGGCTCAACGTGCTCCTCGTGAACCCGGCGCGCTTCCTCTACGAGCGGCTGGGGTTCCGCGTGATCCGCCACGACGCGCAGCGCCAGATCATGGAGTGGCGCGCGCCGACGCATCTGTGAGCGGGCGCGCGGGGTGAGTGACGGCCCAGCGCGCGGCCGGGCGACGGCTCAGCGCGCGGGTGGCGCAGGCGGCGCAGGCGGCGCGGGCGGCGCGGGTGCTGCCGCGGGCGGTGCCGGCGGATACGGCTGCGCCGGCGGATACGGCTGCGCCGGCGGCGGATACGGCTGCTGACCCGGCGGCGGATACGGCTGCTGACCCGGCGGCGGATACGGCTGCTGACCCGGCGGATACGGCTGCTGACCCGGCGGATACGGCTGCTGACCCG
>Ga0247790_10000199_pt1 | contig 30193 bp, 15 predicted proteins | sample UWRJS171409R4_FD_179913 | JGI IMG/M metagenome (GOLD analysis project Ga0247790, IMG submission 179913) | Soil microbial communities from Arlington Agricultural Research Station in Wisconsin, United States - UWRJ-S171-409R-4 | ecosystem: Environmental > Terrestrial > Soil > Agricultural land...
ATCGCTGGCATGCCCGCGCACTGGCACCGCGCCGATGCCCCTTGCTGGCATGCCGGAGCACCGGCACCAAAGCGATGCCCATCGCTCAGGCCGCTTCAAATCCCATCAACAGGGCCGCCTCGTAACAGTCACGAAGCTCCAAGTCAAAGTAGGCGCCTTCGCCTGCTACGGGCTCATTCCAGTATGCGGAGCACAGCGCGCGAGCTGAGCAGAAGCCGCACGCGTCAATGCTTGGCTGAGCAGCCGGCGGGCTCGATTCTGCAAGCTTGATCAGGTGTTCGATTTCATCGGAGGTCCGGTTCTCAATCAGCGCGAGTTGCGTCGCATCTGGTGCCGGCCAAACGATCGTGCGTCCGCGATCATAGGCGAGCATCAGCTCTGCTGCCCGTCGGCCTGCTGGATTCACCAGCGCATCCTTCGCGTAGAGCAAAGCGTACAACTCAAGTTGCTCTCTATGCGAAGGATCTTCGTCGCCACCCTTGTAGTCGACGAGTACAATACGATTGGCTGCAATGCTCGCAACATCTATCGTTCCTCGCCACAAACGCAAACGGCTCGACCCACCGAGCTCAGCCTCAACAACAGCCTCAGCGTGCGAGCCCTCGCGTAGCTCGCGGCGAGTGGCCAAGGGCTTCGATGCCAGGCCGCGTGGTGACGAAACCGCTTTGAGCGCAAGGTTGAGCTTCGAGTTCGCAGCCGCGACTAGGTCTCCGATGTTCCGCGCCGCGCACTGCTTCAGCCATTGCATGATGGTCCGATTTCTCGAAGAACGCTCGATGAGCGCGAGTTCCTCGTCGAGAGCGGCAGCGACAACGGCAGGCACACCGCCCTGAGGGAGATGTCGCTTCCAGAATTGGAGAAGAGCCCAGCTTCCTGCAGCAGGTCCGCCATTCTGCTGATGAATATCGAGGAGGCGCTCAAGGGTCTTATGAACAGCACGCCCGCGGATCGCGCTCCACGACGCCCGTTCTTGGATCCGACCCTTGTCATCGAAGTGCCCACCGGGTTCGAAGCGCGCGCGTGAATACGCCCACCTGCGCGGGCACGTGCGCAGGCTCATGAGTGTTGAGAAACTAAGCGGCTCAGAGACGATCGGCCACGTCGTTGGCTCCGTGCGAGCCAGATTACCCATTGTCATGTGACCTCCGACGATTGCATCTCGTCCAACGCCTGGATTCGGCGCTCAAGACCGGTAGGCCATGCCAAGTAGAAGAGCCGAACGAGTCGTGGACGGATCACATCTGCGTTGGCCCATCGTACGCACTCCCCATCATCATCGATGCTCGCCATCGACGTGCGAGTGAAGAGGAGGAAGAGATGCCTCGCCTGCTTCGAGTCGCCGTCAGCGAGCAGATCACCCACACCATCGTGACACGCGCGCTCAAGGGCCTCGATCGGATCACTCGTTTCATCTGCGAGGCTCACGAAGTCGCTGTGGAGCCATGTCCTGGGCACCCAGAGCAAGGGCCCGAGCGCTTCCGCGAGTGCGCTGGCCGCTTCCGCGCGGCCGTGAGCAATCGCGCCGCAAGGCTCTTCCGCCCGCAACCAAACTCGCCCGCACATCGACGCCACGAGTTCTCGCTCCAGACTGTTCACCGAAGCACGCCGGACGAACGATGCGCGTCCGATGTTTCTTGCTGGCGCCAGTGTCGCTGCTTCAACCGCCCGCAGTAGCCTCACGACTCGAAGCGCGCGATCAATGCCGCGTCTTGGAAGCTCGAGCCGCGCATGGCGCGGAAGTCCGGCCCCATCGGATGCCCATGCGAGAGCCGCAGCAGCTGCGCCAGTTCGAGCTACATAGATCCCCTCGGTGACCCCCGATACGATGGGCTCCACAGAGGCCTGTTGGTACTCGTCGACGCCCCTCGGTCCGAAGGAGAGCTTCGAGAGCGTTGGCGGATTAGCGTCCGAGTCGAATCGCACGATCGCCTGACCGTTGGACTCCGCAAACGCGACGGGACCATCGACGACGGAAAACTCTTGTACAAGCGCGGGCGTTGCTGGCTCGTCCGCGTTGAACACTCGCAGTTCGTACATCAAGAGCGCAGCGGTATCGCCGGCGCGCCTCTCGATGCGGCGACGCATCGAAGCCAGCAGCGCCGCAGTTTGCAGCAACGTCGCGGTCTCCGCCGTTAAAGTCGCTTCCTCCCGAAACTCGTTAGCCGAGAGCACGAGTTTGAGGTGCACACCGGGAAGTGCGTCGACATCGAGCCAACAAGCTTCACCAAGCAACTCCGCGCGCGTCGGGCGCAGAGGCATCACGACTACGCGAAAGCGCGCGGGGAACTCGCGATACAGCATTCGTGCGCGCCTGCTCGTTCGGATGCGGGCCAACTCGACGTTCTCACTCATCAGCACCAGTGTTCCATTGACATCCGGTACGGCAGCGATGAGCGCTTCACGAGGCGCTCGCTTGAAAGTCAATTGCTGAATCCCGCCGCCGCTCTCGAACAATAAACGAAGAGAGGCCACATCGGACGCACGAACTTGAACGAATGCATCGTCACCTTCGAGCCATTCGATCGACTCAGGGTCTCGCCTCAGCGCTGGCGTGATGACTGGCCACAGTGCTGCATCGTCTTTCCCGCGCCGAAGCCCCAAGGTGCGCGCGAGTTCCTGAAGCTCAGCGGTCGACGTCGGCACGATTCCGGCGAGTACCTGGACGTCGCTCCTCCCCGGGATGGCGAGGCGGTCCATGCGAAGCGAGGTACGAAGACGATCGAGACCTTTCAGCAAGCGCGAAGGAGCGACGATTGCAACGTCGCTGCCCGGGCCGAGTTCTGGAGCGCCGAGGGTGAAACGGTTCTTGTCGCCCTGACGTCGAAAGACGAGCGGTAGCCGCATCGTATGGCGCGCTCGCTCGAAGTAGCGCGTCAATTCATCCGCAAGACCAAGTCCCGCCGAGGAACCTGCCTCCATCGATAGATCTATCGAATCACCGCCCGGCCATTCAAGTTGGATGCTGACGGCTCCATAGGCCACGTTAACAAGATAGCCAACGGGTACAGCGACGTCATTCAGACGGATCGTGATTCGGGCCTCGTTGTGGGAAATCGCGTTGGCGAGTGGCCCCCACTCTCTGACAGCGGGAGCGATTGGCCCGACCTCTAGAAATGGCCGAACTTGGTCTCCGATACGCTCCAGCGTGATCGTTACGGTGGGGAGTTCGAGTTTGTCTTCTTCTGCCCGCTGACGGCGCCGCGCACGCTCTTCTCTTCGAGTGACCTCTTCGGCTGCCTCCTCCAATTGCTCGCGAGCAACGCGATCCTCTTGCAGGTCGCGGAGCACACGATCGATGAGTCCATGCGATAACCCGAGCGTCGGCTTCACAGGCGCGCGCGGTGTGCTCAACAGCGACGCGCCGAGGCGACCTCCGAGCGTCGGATGTTGCAGGAGGCCTTCGAAGTAGGCTGGCATCGCTGACCGAGTGGCGAATCCACGAAGCAGTGACGTCAACTCTCGATCGTCGATGCTTCCGTCTGCGGCAATCACAAACCGCGGATCGGCGGTCGCCTTCGCCAACAGCTTCGACATCCGAGCCTGCGCAGCGCGCGGCAATACCGCGTGAAACAGTGGCCAGCTCACATGCGTGTAGCAGTCAGCAAATCGCCCCTGTGGTTCCAGCGCGCTAAACTCTTTCGAGAATGCGCGGAATGCCTTTGTGCATTGCTCGCGCGTCCCGATGTTGGCCGGGTCCCAGTCGTCCGCCTTTAAGATCGCGGAGATTTGTGGCCAAAACGAGAAGTGTTCGCCCCATTCGAGTTCGTAGGCGCATTCGGCCATAGCGACGACAAAGCACAGACCGATCTCGTTTGGCTCAAGTCCGGACGAGAGAGCTTCGCGGACGAGGGTTCTGCGTCTGTCACGTTCGTTCGCCTCCGCGCTCGCAGCCTCCATTGCACAGAGTTCTCCCGCCCCACGCCCCGCAGCGAGCTCTTGGAGACGGTGGCGCAGCTCCTCGTTCTCGCGGGCTATGAGCACGGAGGCTTGCGACATCATGCCCTCACCGCAATGAGTGCTGCAGCAACGATCCATGACCTCGACGCTGCCTGCGCAATCGCCGGCAGATCTTTCGCAACGTTGGCTAACTTCTCGAACACAGCTGTTGCTTGCTGGAGAGCTGCCTCGGCCTCCTCGGCTGCTCTCTTCGCAACTCTTGCGCGAGAACGAGCAGCGTCAAGAACTCGTTTTCGGCGCGAGAGCACGTCACGCCTCTGGTACGTGATGAACACACTCAGATCACGGCTATAGTTTGAAAGGTCGACGTCAGCTGCTGCACCGCGCATACTGGCTCCGAACTCCGCCAGTGTCGAGTCGATCCCGGTGGGAATGTCGGCGACGGCGCGCGCTCGCTTCGAGCCCAAGCTTCGAATCATGAGTTCGACGTGTTCTTCGGCGACGCTTTGTTCTGTCAGACGAAACTGCCCGCCTTCAACAACGACGACACGACCGTGACTCTGTGTCCTCGGAGGAATCGCGAACGTGAGCATTCGCGCGAGTGCCGCTTCGACGATCTCGCAGACACGCTGGAGCTCGAGATCGGAACTTAGGCCGAACGCGCCACAGCTCCACAGATCGCTCATTGCCGCCGCGCTCGGATACGAGCGCGTTAGCGCGCACGCGACCCACTTGTTGACGAGACGTTCGAGCCCTGCCAGACACTCCAATTCGAACACGCCGACACTCGCTCCAGCATCGAGATCAAGTTCGTGGCGAAGCTCGGTGATGAGTGGATGCTGAGGCGAGAGGAATTGACTGGCCTGGGCTCGCAGCGCCGTTCCGAATGGAAGTCGCTTGGTGTCGACGTTCAGCCTCGGCGGCGCCGCCATAGGGTCGCGACCCTTTCCCGGTCGTGAACTCTGGGGTGGCCGGAGAACTTGGCGGACCTCTCTTAGCGCGAGAACATCACGCGTCATAGTGAGACGCACGACACCATCACCATCGGGGTCTCGTTCGACGCCGAAGCCAACATCCGCCAACGATTCGAGTACGTCTACAGTTGGCGTCGAGCCATCGACGTCGAACGAGCGCGCGATTAATCTCGTTCCGAGATCGCGATTTGGCTCTGTGAGCTCCAGCAGAACGTCATCGGTCTGACCTGAGTCGGCTCGCGCCAGGAGAGTTCGAGCGTCATTGATCGCCTGGGGCCAACCGATGAGGCCAGCGTCCGCGCGATCGATGAGTCCGTCGATCTCCGATGCGATCTCCGGAGGGACGTGGAACCCATCGCCGAATAGGCCGAGTGCTTCGTACAATTCGATCAGGTCCCAGTCCGGAGCCTCGGGATGGGAGAGGACATGGATCCGCACCGGATTACTTCCGCGTCTCCCGAGTCGGTCGAGACGTCCGATCCACTGCTCGGTGATCTGCGGTCTCCACGGAAGATCGTAGAGAACCAGGTCGGACGCGTGCTGGAGGTTCAACCCCGTTCCTGCCTGGTCGTTCGCGACCAACAGACACGCACCGCCATCCCTGAAGTTCTCGAAGGCGCGCAGTTGCGCCAGCATCGTCGCTCTTAGGTCCATCTCGGCTGGCCGCTTGCCACCAGTGGAGAATCGGCGCAGCAACTCGATCAACGACTCGCTAGAGTCCTGCACGAGCGCCACAGGACCGATGCTGTCGTCATCTGTCCACGCCTCCAGATCCGCATCGCTCGACGGCCGCAGTCCGCCATCGAGCAGGAGCGAACGGACCTTGTTGAAGATGAGCTGACGAGTCTCGCCGTACGCCGCTCGAAGAACGACCTTCCTCTCCGGGCTGCGATGCCAGATCTCTCCCAGCAGATCGCAAAGAGCTTCGAGTTTGCTGTCGATGCCGCCGAGCGCAGCAACCCCGGAACGAACGCGCTGATCAGAATAGGGCCGCGCCGAAAGCGCTTTCCAACTCGAAGCGACAGCACGCCGTGTCCGCTCCTCACCAGCCACGCGTTCTTCCGTCTCGTCCGCGTTCACCTTCGATACCTCGCGAAGGATCTCCAGTTCCTCGTCGCGCGGCTCAACGCGAGTGCGTTCGAGACGTCGTTCGCAAAGGGTGTCACGGGAGACGTTTCGACGCCTTGTCCGTACGACGCGCTCGAACACCGTCGCCCGCCGGGCTACTTCGGCTGCGAGTTGCGCGATGTCGGTGAAGGCTGGCGTTCCTGCGTTCTCCGTAGCGAGCAACTTGCGCGACGTAGCCACAAACGAAGCCGCTGCTCCTTCCTTGCCCGCGAGCGCATCGCGTGATAGTGCGCCGAGTTCCAGCGCCTCCTCGAGCCGGCGCACGACTTCGCCAGCCTCCGCATCCGGTCCAATCTTCGGATCCACGAGCCGCAACGCCCAGAGGAACGGAGTGAGCTCGTCGGTCTTTGCCTTCACACGAATACCGACCTTACGGCGCGCGTCACGGGGTGTTCCGGTCAGTAAGAGGAGGTGCTTGACCTTGTCAGCCAGCTTGCTCACGGCGGCGCGTTGCTTGGCGTTCAATAGGTGCGACTCATCGATGATCAGCATGTCGAGCGGCAATTCAGTTACTCGCTCAAGCGCGGCGTGATCCGTGATCACCGGTCGACCTGGATCCGGGGCGTCGAGGACTTCCAATGAGGTCTCCGACTCGGGAACGAAGATTCGCGGCAGGCCCTCGTACCAATCCGCTTTCACACGACGCTCGGCGCGTCGCTGATACTCGAAGCACCACTGCGGGACCAGTGTTCGAGGAACTGCGACAAGTGTCGTCAGCTGCGGATCTCGGGATCGCAGCGCCGACCAGATCATGATCGCTTCGATAGTTTTGCCGAGCCCGACCTCGTCTGTCAACAAGTGACGCACTGAAGGGCTCGTGACCACCGCAGCAACTGCACCGATCTGATGCGGCAACAGCGCTGCGTCGACCCAGGCCGCACCGCCAAGGCCATCTTGCTCGCAGATCGCGAGGAAGCGTTCGAGGCGCCACAGTAACCGCCACCTGGCGGGGCTATTCGTTCGAAGCCCAGTCAAGGCGTGGTTACCCACGTGCAGCAACGTTCGAGCCGTGACGATTGCGGCGTCCAAGCCTCCCGGAGCGGGTGGGCCAGACGAGATCGGCCAGATGGCATCGCTGGGGACACTACGTAGGAGACCGCGACGCGTCCTCACCGAATATGAACGCCCGCTGTCGGGTGTCTCCATGACGACGCCGATGAGCCGTGCGCGCGGTATCAGCACCGTCGCGCCCGCAGGAAGTTGTCCGCGCGCGAAGTGCGTCACGCGCGCGCCTCCTTGGTTTGCGAACTGGACCGGTACTGGCCCTGACCGTGGCGTTTCGATCAGGTGTGCCCACTGAAGAATGGGCTCCGCGGCTTCCTCGCAGTATGGTGGGTGCTGAACAACTCCGAGTTCACCCATCGATGCGCTCTCTGATGCGTTCCATCGCAGTCGGCAGCGATCGCATTACTTCGAGGAAGTTCAACGGGATCACCTCAATATTGAGGCCGGCACCATTGGCAAGGACATCCGCGAGGTCGGCATCGACAGGGGTATCCGCACTGAAGGGATGCGCGAGAGCAGGAACGATCACGCGACCATCGTCGCGCCGCACGACAATGGGCGCGATCGGCGCACCCTCCTCGTCTGCGACCGCCGTGTCCCGCAAGGCAGCAACTCCGATGAGGGCCAGCCAGTCGGCGATCAGCGAGTAAGCGGTGGCCTGCCGCGACTCAGCTAGGGACGCCGACACTCCAGTTCGGGCCGCATTGAGCAGATCGAGCGCCAGCCATCGGTCGAACAAGGAATGCTCGTAACTGTTCTTGAAGCTGAGCAGACAATTGTAGCAGGCACGGTCACACGGCTGCGAAGCCGGACGCCCGCCAATTGCGGCGTGAGACAGGATCGCTTGGCAGGCATCGAGGATCTCGTTGATGCGTTCACGTGCCTCGACGACGTAGCCAGCACCACCAGCGAGTTGATCGTAGAGGAAGACCTCCATCGCCCGCGGTTCGGGCCCCTGCGGCGTGAAGCCATGCCTGAAACCACCGAGTACTTCGCCAGGCTCGATCTCTAGGGTGATGCATGTGGCAGTGGCGAGCGCCTCGGTCAAGGACGTGAGAGCCATCCTGAAGACCGGGTGCCGCTGCGAAATGTCTTGTCCGGGCGGAAGCAGGAACCGCACGGCAAGCACATCTGTCCGGAAGCTCGTACCGAGGCGAACGATCTCGAACTGCGGCGCGGTGCATGGCTGTACATTCGCACGAGGATCAGGCTCTGGCCGATTGTGTCCATCTCGACCGCTCAGCGTGCTCTTGGTTGCGGGTTCGATCATGCCGCACGATCTGCACACTCGAAATCCGAGGCCGCGCGGCCCGTGGTTGGTAACGATCAACTCTCGATCGTCCGCACGCCCCAGGTGCGTCAGGATTCCGAGCGTACCTGTAACCGATGACCATTCGCTTGTCGGAGGACTCGGGGCGGCGAGCACCGCACGACCTGCACGCGCGATATCCCCGTACTCTGGGTCCGTGCGCGGTCGCCACGTGACGGGATGAGCGAAGCCCGGCGGTCTCATCCACGCGAGCGCATCGCCAGTTCCGAACTGACTGTCCCCACAGGAGGGGCACACGTTCCCGGAGCCATCATCGCGTGCGTCGAACAACTGCGTATGCCCGCATCCTTCAACCTTGCACGAGCGAACGTAACGAGTTCGCTGAAACGCCGTCTCGAGTGCATCTGGGATCGGCGAAAAGAGCGCGCCAGGAGCCCACGCGCGCCCGTCGATGAAGACGGTCTTCCCAGGGGCATACTCCGACAGCGCGATGCTTAGGTTTCGCTGCGGCGCGTAGCGAAGTTTGTTCCGTGCGCTTGGGCCCGCGCCGAGTCCGTTCGTTGCCTCGAAGACGTGGAAGGCAATGAGGTCGGTTGGGAAGGCGTACTTCGGCAGGACGCCCTCGTAGAGCAAGCGGTCAAGCAGCCGTTCGGGAGATGACGTGTCGTTGTCCTCGTTCGCGACGTCCTCTGCGCCGACACCTTCGTCCACATTGACAGCCATCGGATCGGCGTCGTCGCGGAGAGCGTTCGTTAACGCGCCTAGGAGTTGCTCGTCGAACATCGCGATCAGCTCGGCGCGCCCCTCTACTTCAGTCGGAAGCCAGCGATCTAACGCCGCAATGAGCACGTTTCGCTCCTCAGGACGCGCCAACCACTCGCGAAGGCCACCGAGGCTAATACGACCCGTCCCATTCACGAATGCGGCAACCGTTCCAAGCGACGCGAACAGGTTCGCGTCGGCGGGAGTCGGTTCTTCCGTCGCGGGGATTTGGCTCGCGAGGTACTGCTGGAGAACGAACGCGTTCACGTGACGTCGCGTTATCCAGCGATTCGAGAGATTCAACGTGGGATCAGGAACCGGATCCTTTACGAGCTTCTGAGGGTTCTCATAAAAGTGTTGGTTGTGCCCGTCCTGATCCGCGTAAGCTAGGACGGTCGCGACGCCGCTCCCTCGCCGACCCGCTCGACCCGCGCGCTGCTGATAGTTGGCGCGTCCGGGCGGCATATTTCGCAACGCCACGCCCGAGAGGGAACCGATGTCGATTCCGACCTCCATCGTCGTCGTGCAGCTCAGCACGTCGACAACAGATCGCATCCCATCAACGGTCCCAGCCGTGATGTCCTGAAACGCAAGCTCGTATCGCTCGGCACGGTTATGAACATCGCCACTCTGTCCGGTCAACTGTGCTGAGTGTTCGCGAACCACCAGCGGTTGCGCAACCAGCGGCTCTGTTGCACCGACGACCGTGTTTCGGTAGAAGCCCTTTCGCGCGAGGAACTGCCCGCGCGTCGGCTCTGCATCGAGCGGTAACAACTCGCCGCTCACGCCGCAATGAACACACACGGGTACAGGCGATGCACCTTGCACGCGCGAGCATCGTGCGCATCGGGACCACCCATCCAGATTCCCGATCGGATCAGTGAGGTCGAGACCGATCCTCGCTGCGCGGAGCGTGCCTTCAGGCTCTTCGCCTTCACAGAAGATCGGACGAAGGCGCGGAAGCCACATCGATCGAAATGTGTTCACGCCGTTCCGTGGATCGATCGCTTGTAGCACCGGCCGAAGTGGTTCGAAGAAGCCACTCGACGTAGAACCGGCGAGCCAGCGCGCACGCCCTTCCAGCTGATCGATCGCATACAGGTTGCAGCCAGCTCGTTCCAGAAACAGCCCAAGCCAGAGATTTAGGAGCGACCTCTTTCCAGCGTCGTCGAGCGTGCCGAGTTGCAGTGTTGGCAGGAGCTCACGAACGTTCCGCGCCGTGATCGCGCCGAACGGGACGATCCTCGCGAGCGCAAGAGCTTGGAGGCCGGTGTGCTTGTCCTTGAGCACTTGCAGCAAGATCGTCGCGATCGGTGCCGGAGGCGTCTGACCTTCGAGCTCGTTCAACGCGTCTTGGTCGAAGTCGGAGTCAACCAATTCTCGCGCGAGGCGCAGATGACTCGCGATCTCGAGATCGAAGCGTTCGTCGGTCGCGCGAAGCTCCACGTCCGCTGCGACAGCACCGACTAAGAGAGCAGCATATGCCGCGCCGAGCGGTCGCGGGCGTACTCCTTGAAGGAGGTGGAAACCTCGAAGCAAGATCGGCCGGGCGCTATCGCGCAGTGCGGAGCGTCCAAGCTCGGCTGCAAGCCTCGCCGCCTTCTGGCGTCCGTCGGAGAAGATCAGTACCTTGCGACCCCGTAGCGGCGTCTCTCGCGCAAGGTACGGCGGCGGCTCTGGCCGAGGCGGCTGTCTCATGAGCTGCTCGTGGACCAGCGCATAGAACGGCTCTTGTCCCGACGTCTGGTGATCCTCCACCGGGCTCTGTCGGATCCGAATGCGACGCCCGCCACGCGTCGACGGCTCCTCGGTCTCGTCATTGTTGTCGTCGCACACTCCGCAACGGAAGAAAGGACGTCCATTGTCTTCGGGGCGTTCGTCGCGGGAATCATCGAGGCGATAGAGCCCGATGCGGCGCACTCGTACTTGAGGCGGCGGTTGTTCGCGAAGCAAGCCACCGGTTGTGACATCAATGTCCACGAATTCCGTACGGTCTCGCAGTGCGCGCGTGGTCTCTAAGAGGAGGTCGAGCGGCAGCAATCTCTCCGCGTCGTTACCGCCCAGACCCGGAACGCCAGTTCCTTGCGACCACACAAATGTTGGCGCCCGGACACCAGTGGCGTACGCCCTTGCGTATGCCGCTCCGCACGAACGGCACGTGAAGAACTCCAACACACGCGCGCGACAGTGATCGCAGTGTTCGCGCGGTTGCGCGTAGAGCCATCCTCCGGTGCCTCCACGTTCGTCTGGTTCCAGTCCGATGCAGTTCGCATCGAGACAGATCCACAGCCCGGGAAGCCCACGATGAAAGGAGTGAATGCGACTCGGTAGCAAGTTGGAACCGCCCTCGCGCCGCCGTGCAAACGCGCATAGCGCGATCAGCCCCTCGGTTGCGCGTTGTCGATTCGCGGCACAGTCGAGATCCGGAAAAAGCCGCTGCGCTAGATCGTCAACCTGAAACGCTTCGGTCTGCGTCCTCGCCACGAGTTCTCGTCGGAGCGGAAGCGTCTCCAGCGCAGCGTGCAAGGCACGTTCTAGCGCTAACGGCTGCGAACCATCGAGCGACTGTACATCTACTCCAAGGTGAGTGAGTACCGTCGCGAGAACCTCGATCCGTTCCTGTGCCGTGCGAGCCGCGTAGAACTGCGCGAGATCAACGCTCGCAAACGCTACGGCCTGTTCCGCACTGCCAATCGCGCCGCCACCTTGAATCTGCAACCGGCCGCCAAGCGCCACGAACGTGTTCTCCGGTGCGCCGACCAGTTGTGCTGCAAACTGCACTGCACGCTCGGGCGAACTGAAGCTTGCGCTCGTGACCGCAATCCTGAGTTGATCGCGTCGAGAGGTCTCACTCAACCCGAGTCGCTCGAAGAGTCGGCGCACAAGCAAAGCGACCTCGGTGCCTTGCGCGCCTCGATAGAGGTGAGCCTCATCGAGCACGAGAAAGAGACGTTGGTCGCGGTGCTGATCGAGCCACGTACGGGTAGCCTGGAAAATGTCGCGCTCGATCGGTCGGAGCAGCATGTACTCGAGCATCGAGTAGTTGGTGATCAGGAGATCAGGTGGAGCACCCAGCCGACCTGGACGCCCCGGCGCGTGATAGCCGTAGAATTCGTGGCGAGTAAGGAGCTCGCGATCACTTGGCTGCGTGTGGAGACGATCCTCCCAGTAACGCGCGTTGGAACCGTATTCCGTTCCGCCGAACCACTCATGGAGTTGCGGCTTCGATGGCCAGCGTCCACGAACACAAAGCGCCTGAAGGAGCAGGTTGGCGTCCGCGTCACCGGCAGCGGCGCGCCGGAACACCGTGTCCATGTAGAAGTCTTTGAAGCCCTTCATGCGCGCGCCATCCCTCTCAGCAGAAAAGTCGCGCAGACCAGGGAACGGGGTTCTACCGGTATATTGGCCAAATCGCGCCGGCCGTCCAGCTGCACGCGTGAACGCATCAGCGACGTCGTCATCACCCAAGAGAAGACGGATGCGGCTTAGCTGATCGTTCACTAGCGCATTCATCGGATAGAGAATCAGCGCACGCACCGCCGGGACTGCGAACGACGTCGGCGAGGAAACGGCTTCGCGCAGCAAGCGCAAGAGAATCGGAATCGTGAAGCACTCGGTTTTTCCCGATCCGGTTCCCGTAAACACCACCACGTTCCGATTGGTGAGCAGGGCCTCCACGGCAAGGAGTTGGTGCTCGTACGGCGGGTCGTACATTAGCGCGGGATCTCGGCCGGCGAGCAGCTGAATCAGATCGCCGATCATCTGCTTCTCGGTCGTGGAGAATGTTGCGAGCAAGTCGGCGTAGCGGCGACCGGTCGCGTAGACGCGCGTGGATTCGACGTATGCAGGCTGGCGCAGGATCCGGGCCTCGTCTAAGAGGCGACGCCGCCGACGAAGCAGTTGGGGATCAGCGATGTGATACGTCGCTTCAATGTAATCGCGCAGCCTCTCGTGCAACGCGTCGACTGCCTGTACTAGCACTCGGTCCTCCTCATACTCTGGTCATCCCCGCTGGAACTCGATGAAGAGTTTTGTCTTCATCACGTCGATCATCGCCTCGAATGCCGTGCGTGTCGAAAAGGTGTCTACGCGCAGCGCGTTTCGGCTTCGCGGTCGTGGGCTCCCGAGCGAGAGCATGCGCTCAAGCCACGAGGGCGGCGGAAAGTACAAGAAGAGTTCGTCGCCGCACGTCAGCGCGTTTAGTCGATGGCCTCGTGTAGCGACCGCCGCCACGAGGCGAAGCCACTCATCGCGAGCTTCAACTTGTCGCCCGTCGATGCGATGCGCGCCGACCTTTTCGCCGTCGAGGTCACGCAGTACGTAGTATGCGGTCGTGCCAACGTGATCAAAGACCCGCGCCGGAAGACATCGATGCTCGCGAACTGCAGCGATGAGCAGATCGAGATCGGGACCACGGAACCGCCCGCGAAAGTACGCACTGGCTGAGTTCGGATCGTAGAACTCGAACTCTGTCAGCGTCTCAAGTGCGCACGCATGGGTCCGGTCCCAATAGCTGGCGATGATCGTGTCCGCGCTTTGTGTAACGGGTGTGGAGGCCCACAACGCGCGATTCAGCTCTCGCAGACCCCGCCAGGCGAGTTCGTCGCAGAGTTCGTCGATCGACTCGTCCACCCTGATCGCGAGCCAGCGTGCCCGGCCTCTCGCATGAACGCGTTCGAGCAACCTCGCCGGAAGCATCGGGCGTCCGTCGTAGCTACCACCGAGCAGGAGAAGCTCCCTCGCATCGCCGAATCGTATGAAGCTCGGCGTCGCGGGTTCGACCATGATCCGCGCGCGTGGCGCCGGTTGACGTAGTGCAAGGTCGCCAAGTGAGAGCAGTGCGTCCAACTCGGTCTCCGCAAGAGCGAGTTGCTCTTCCTCGGTCGTGTCTCCGAGGAGAGGTCCAATCACCTCGAGCGCTTCGTGAAGAAGCCGTGACCGCTGGATGGTGCCGCGACGGAGGACCAGCTGCCTCAGCATCGCTGCCATCAGCCCGGTCTCGACGCCCGCGGTCGCATCACTGCCTGCGGCGTGTCGCGCGCACTCCAGCACCTCTGCCCGCGAGAGCGCGTTCACCCTATCCATCGCACCCTCCATCCTATGCCCGGACGTATCTCAGGAAAACCGGCTAGCGTCATGAGCTAACCGTAGCGATCCACCAGCAGGTGGTGGTCGATCGAAGCGCACGCACGAGCTGGCTTAGTCAGTAAGAATCTTTAATAATATCAAGGGGATGGGATCGCGAGCGCGTCGCGCTACAAACCTGCCATGTTTCCGACGCCAAAGCCGCCCTTTAGGTGCTGCGGATGACGCAGGCTAAGAAACGCCCAGAGATGCATGCTTGGTTTCGATTGGCCTGCTGCCTCCGTTCCCGGCCCTTTGCCGCCCCTTACAAAGTGAGGTCGCGCACCGAGCGAACTGGCGTCGTCATGTTTCGAACGTGTCATCACGCCGCGCTCCGCACCAGAACGGAGTTCGTGCAATTGTACAACTACGTGCACAGAGACTGTACGACAGCGTACGTACCCGCAATCCTATGATGCTCAAGCTACGACCTATCGGTGGTAACATGGCATCGGGTGGACAGCGCGGCTGGGCATTCCTTGCATGGGGCTGGCGCTCGATGCATGCAGTCGTTCGTCGCGCTTCGCCGATTCGCCGAGCTCATGAACAAATACACCGCCTGCTGCACCAGGCGAGGGTTGTAGTCGCGCAGCGTTCGATCGAACGCACGAAGGCTGATGCCGCGCGAAAGGTCGCAGACGAACTCGCGCCGTGCATCGTATGTCTTCGTTCCCGTGTACCCGATCGATGTGAGAAAGAGATCCACGTTGCTGTCGATCACGACGAAGTAGGTCCAATCAACGCCCGCGCTCCACGGCGGACTGGACGAGAGATCCGGGTTGGAGACGATCGAGAGGAACATACACGCAATTTTCTGGTGGACACGCCAAGCCTTACAGAGTGCGGTCTCTAGCGCGATCGCGCGCGCGAGCCTTGTCCTGTGGGTCTGCAAGACCGATCTATAGAGCGCATCGAGCGTTTCGGCACCTTGCTCTTTGAGCGCCAAGGCGATCGATGTGGGTACCTTTCCAAAGTGTCCGTACCGCTTCATAGCGACGGTGTGCCGTTTCAGATGGCAAGGAATACGCGGGGCAGCGCTGCAGCAGCCACGGCCGCGTTCGTCTTTTGAAAGATCGCATTGTTCCCGGAGATCGGCCGTCGATTTTGCGAACGAGCAGGGGGACGTGTCTGCGAGCTCGAGTAACCGGCTCGCGCTTCCGATCTCTGCTGCTTCGCGCGTAGGCATGCCGCGAAGGATCCGCAGGATCTGTTGATCTTGCCGGCGCTGGAACATCGCGCACGCGACCAGCAGGCGAAAGAGTGCGGCCGGCTCGCCGCGAGCGAAGTCTTCGCGAGTTATGGCGAAAGCCCCTACCCGCTCGGGATCCATGAACATCGCGGGTAGCCCGGTGTCATCTCCGCCGCCTCGATGGGTCTCAAGGTACCAAGCCACGACCGCGCGCGTGACATGAACCTGGGCTCGGCTCGGTGCGCTCATAAGCCGCGCTCATGCGGTCGATTGCTCATGGTATTCGAAGCTGAAGCTGCGCTGTGAATCATCGTCGGTTGGCAGGGCCACGCGAGCGCCGTGGACGATGGGGTGCACGAGCGTGTGGCGAGCGACATCGGCGATGACGTCATCTGATTGAATGCGTGACGCAAGCCAGCGCTTGCGCCACCACGCGGCAATGGCTTTACTCGCATCAGGCCACGCCTTCTTCGGGATGAGGTGGTCGGGTTTTTCATCGAGGCCGAGCAGGAAGTCGCGCGCGTTTCGCACAAGGTTGATCCCGTACAGGATACGTTTCCGCCCGTGTTTAAGGAATAGCTCGGCCGGCAAGTTCAGCAGTTCAAGTCCATCACGCACCTTTCGGAGCTTTGGGCTCACTCCTTCGCCGAAGATGCTGTTCACCCGCTGCTGACCTTCGTTCTCGTGCGAGAACAGCAGTCCGAGCTCTTCGCTCGTCTCTTCACTGTACTGAGATGTACCAAACGCCTCGGACATCCCGAGGCGTACATACTCGATCGATTCGCCGCGACGGCCAGCGAGGGCCTCGCACGGAATCTTGATGCGGTTATATTGGCTTGAACCGACCCCGTACAGGGAAGTGGTGCCGAGGAAGACGAGGTGAGGCGGCCGAATGATCGGCTTCGCGGCTATCGAAGACGCGATCTCGCTCTCCGCGCTTGCGTAGCGATCGTGGTAGGCGCGTACGACCTCTGGGCTCGTTACAAGCATGCTGACGAGCTTTCCGCCCAAAATGGGGTTGTATGGGGCCACGGCGCCGCACACGGAGATATCTGCCATCGCGATGCCGACACGCTCCGCTTTCGCCTTACGTATGATCCGCTTCACGACGTGCAGCCCCTCAGAGTCGCTCATCAGCGCAATGAGCTGCTTCTTCGTTGGCCGTGCGCTGAGATGCCTGTCCAAGATCATACGGGCAGCCAGCAGGTCTGCCAGCGCGAACGCGCGCTTGCTGCGGAACAGGTGCGAGGTTGCGCGCTTCTCCCAATGCGCGAAGTCGTTATCGGACCGCTTGCGCGGTGATGACTTCAGGTCCTGCGTTTTCACGTAGCGTTGATGGAGCGCGCGCTGCTTTACCCCCTCCGCGACGAGCACCTTCAAGGCATCCGGAGTTGGCTTCTTCATCTTTATTGGTTTGAGAATTCCATCTCTATAGAGATCACTGACGAAGATCTCTGAAAGGGCGCCGTTGACCACCTGAACAAGCCAGCGGGCGATCCTCTCCGTCGGCCTCTCTTGGATCTCGGCTAGGAACTTGGCCGGGTGCCAGCCGATCCACTCGTCGCGCTCGCGGATCTGAACGATCGGGCTGCTGAGGGCGGCGATGCCGATAACCGGGTGATTGTCCGCAGCGGCATCTCGAACGAGGATATACATGGAGCGCCCTGGCACGCTCGTGTATTGGTTGCTCCAAGTGTGCCGGAAGTATCGCCAGATCTCCTGGAGCTCGAAGCCAGTCCATGCGCAGCGCTCACCAGCGTTCACAAACTGAAGATATGGAGACACGACGCGTGCGATCGCCTCTTCGCCCTCCGCGCGCGCGCGACGGAGCGAGTCTGCGAACTCACGCCCATCACGCATCAACGAAAAAATCGATACGAAGCGTCCCTTGTGTAGTCGCCGCCGCTCCATGCTGCGCACGAACTCCTTGACCGCCGGCTGGCGAAGCTGCTCGTCGCGCTTGAGCTGCTCCTGCCGACGCACGCGGAGCTTTTCAGCGATAGGGTCTGCCGAGATCTCGGTCGGTGGCAGTACGCTTAGCGCCTTACCTCGAACCCGCAACGTCCATCCTTGGCGCGCGATATCTGACAGCACTCGGCCGAGCGTCGAGAGCCGTTGGCGGTCTTTCGTAGCCCACTTAGGCGCTCCTTCCAAGAATTCTTCGAGCGCGTCATCGATGCGATCCTCATCATTGACATCGATACCTGAGAGCGTTCGGGCGAATTCGAGCGCTGCCACTCGTGACCGTGGCATGAGGAGCTTGGGCTCGAGCTTGATCCAGTTGGTTCCGGTCGCCATCTACACGTCCAAAAGGGTTGCGAGGGTGTTGCTCCACTCGTTACGGAACTTCTGAATGGCGTCCCGATTGCGCGCGCCCCCTAAGGCTACCTCCGCGCGTGCAGCAGCGAGGAGGAACAGCGCCAATCGTTCACGCAAGGCTTTGTCGTCGGCCTTGTCACTATCGACGAGAGGACCATAGAGGCGTTTGTAAAACGAGTGTTCCGGGTTAATCACGAGCACGAGCCGCTCGCCATCATAGACCGGCCGATAAAACTCCATTGTGTCGAGCGGGCGCTCTACAATCTTGTAGCCGGTGCCGCTGGTCTGCTTCTTAGCGCGCAGGGCCGGGGTCTTCTTCTTGAGCTCGCCCAACAACTTTTGTGCACCTGAGTCGCCCTTGCTGGGAAGCGGCGCCATCCGGCGGTCACGTTCGCCAGCGAGCTTCTCGACATCGCCGAAGCGCTCCTGCGCCTTCGTATCGAGGTGCGCTTTTCGGGCGCGGCCGTTGAGAATGCGGGCTGTCTCCTCGATGTCTGGGGTCAGCACATCGGCAAGGTGCGGCCTAGGCCGAATCTGCTGCTTTGTGTGAGTGATGCCGAAAGCCTCGTCCAAGGCGGGCTCAAAACGGACCTCGCAGCGCCACCAGTCGTCATAGTTCTCACGGCGCTTCTCGATAAAGAACCAGCCGTAGTCGACCTCTCGCCCGGCACGCACGATCGAGACACCAGCTCCTTTGGAGATGCCCTGGTCCCGCTTCTCGTCGTTGGAGAGCGCTTGCCATTCGTGGACAGGCAGCTCCGAGAACCGAACACGGACCACGCTGGTGCCTTTTGACTTATCAGACGGGTCGATCGCGATCTCGTAGGTCAGCTCCTCTCCGAACAGCTCTGCGCCTGCGCGATCGCCACGGAGAAACAACGGATCGATCGCGCGCACCGGTTCACCATTGACCTGGATGCGAACTCCGTTCCAGATGAAGTGGCGGAAGCGCCGCCCGAGCTCAATGCTGAGCTTCTTCGCCAACGTCGAGATGCGTCGGTTGTCGAGTCTGTCGCATCGCTCCCAGTGCACGAGCGTGCCGGATTTGCCCACGCAGTGCGGAGGGATCTGTTGTGTCTTGTGCGGGACTGGTACCTGGCTCAGCGTGCCGCTCGCGATTTCGTCCACGTCCAAATATGAAGAGTACACTTCGTCGGGGGCAGCGCGCTTACCCTTGCGTACGTTGGGGCGGTCATCAAGCGTTCGCCAAGTGTACACCGTGACGCGAACTGCCTGGCTGAGCGAGCTGTTCGGCAGCCCCATGCCATAGCGTCCTAACCCCGATCGATCGCCGAACCGAGAGCTGCCACCAAAACGCAGCGCTTGGCGAAGCGTGAAGGGATCCATGCCGCATCCGTTGTCGACGACCCTAACCTCGACCGGGAACTCGCCTCCGACCTCAGCCAGCAAAATCTGAATTTCAGAGGCCCCAGCTTGGAGTGAGTTGTCAATCAATTCGGACACTGCGCTCGCAGTGCCCTTGTAGCCCGAGTCCCTCGTTGCCTGGATGAACCGATCCAACGCGATGATCGGACAATCTTCCGCCGTACTCTTCGTGCTCATTCTCTGCGTCCTTCCTGATTCGAATCGCGTTGGGGCAGCGCTGGGTTAACGTCCGGCTTGGTCGTTGCACGTTATCTCGCAGGTATGACGTTGAGGGGGCACGGGGTGGTCCTTTGGCATTTCTTTACGCGTCGCTCCGATCCCGCTGTGAAGGCAGCGGAGGCCCTGGTTGCTGAGCTTCACGCGCCCGAGGCGTGTAGCACCTCGGCGAATGCGGACGCCTTGTCTTGTAGGCTCTCCTCAGTGATCAGGACGTCGAGCGCGTGACGAAGCCGATCGGACCACCTTTGCCGCTCGGACTTGTAAAAGATCTCCGCTTCTCCGACCGAATCGAGTTCACGTTCAGCGAGTACGAACAGCATGACTTCCAGCGCGTGTTTCGCATCGCTGGCGGGCAGATAGATCTTCGAGTAGAACGGGTGCTCGGTGTTGATGATGATGCGGCGCTGCTCGCCGAGCCGTTTCGGGCGGTAGAATGGTCCCTCTGGCACCGCCAAGAACTCCACTTCCCATCTCTTCTTCGAGGTCGACTCCGTCAGCGCAGCCAAGACTTTCTCGGGGTGCTCGCCGGTGAGCTCCGCTTTCTGCGCAGCAGCCTGCTCGAGGTTGCGCTGTGCGTCTTGTTGCTGCTTTGGCGTCAGTTCGCGGGTCCGCCCTTTGAACTTCTCCGTTGCCTCCATCGCGAGCGTGCTCGGACGCGGTGCCTCATCTTTCGTCTTGTTCTCGGCTTTAGCCTTGAGGTGCGTGTCTATCTCGCGGCGACGTTCGCGGAGATCTAATATGAGCTTTTCAAGACCGCCGCCGTTCTTGCCCGAGTTGCGCAACATCTCCCACATTTGATCGTCGATTACTACTTGCTGTTTGGCAGTGGTGATGCTGAAGAACTCATCCAACGTCGGGTCGAAGTCGATTTCGATCTTGATGTTGACGTCGTAATTCTGGAATTTTGTCCAGTCGGGTGAGATGCAGTCGAGCTGACGGCCGGCCCTGCAGACGATCAGGCCGTTGTATTTGCGCATGATCGATAAGCGGTTATTCGATTTAATTCCGCGCATGTCTGGCCGGTAGTCATTGGGATCCGCCCACTGGAAATTCGGTGGTAAGAGCGAAGCACGAATCCGCACCTTGCCCTTCGCTCCGCTGACGCCCTCGGCCTCAATGACCCGGGTCTCTACGGGTTCCGCATGGACAGGCGTCTCGTCAAAGAATCGCGCATGCTCCAGCAAGAACAACGGATCGACCGCTTGGACGAGCTGTCCGTTTACATAGATCTTCTTCTCTGGGATGAATCTGCGGTAGATGACACCAAAGTGCTGGAGCAACTTTGTGCTGATGGCCTCCGTCTTGATCCAGCCATTGAGCTTACTGAGGCGATCCATCTCTTCCAAGACGATCACGACACCCGAGTCAAGCTTTTCAAGAGCGAGCGTGTCATCGCCAGCGCGGCCAGAAACGACCCATGTTGGCAGGGGGGTCTTCCTGGCTGTCAACAACTCCTGCGTCTTCTCCAGGTCGCCCGCGTGCGCGGCCAGTTGCTCGATGTCCACCGTCACGGCGTGCCACTCCCTCTTAGGAGCTTTGGCGAAGACGGTGTAGCGCTTCGCGATGCTCACTGCTGAGCTGGGGAGGCCATAGCCATAGCGCCCGAAGCCGGAGCGGTCACCCTCACGGTCTGTTCCGCCCCACCGCACCGCAAAGCTGATCATTTCGGGGATCATACCGTTGCCATTATCGCAGACTGCGATCATGTCTGGCTTCGCTTTACTAGTCGACGTGTAGCCAAACCGGATGGCTACGGTGTCCGCGCCTGCCTGGAGCGAATTGTCCAATTGCTCAGACAAGGCCCAGGCTGGATCTTTATAGCCGAGGTCTCGCATGCCCCGGAGGAACGCATCGGCGAACACGACGCCGAGGCCCTTTGCGTTAGTTTTTTGCTTCTCGACGTACTGTCTTTGGCGCTCGATCGTATCGATGATCATCTTATCAACTGGCAGTGCCTTTGTTGTCCCCGCCTTGGACTCGCTGCGTTGCTCGCTCTTGCTCTGTTCCTTTTTGCTCTTCATTGTCAATTCCTTCGGCCAACCTCATTTTTGGAGGTCGACGCTAGCTCCCCGTAGTGGATCCTCGTATGCGGGAGCTGCGCACACGAGGTGATGGACGACCGCGAGAGAACGCGGATCCTTTGTGACATATGTGTTCTATTTGCGGCTCGGGCCGCCCAAGTGCCTCGACTCCTTGTTGCTGTTCGCTCAGGGAGGAGGCTCGTTGGGTTCTTTGCCTGAACCGGGTTGTTTCCGGTCCGGTGAGTCCGCCGACCTGTGCTGGGTCCACAAGTACCGCTGCGCGGATCGGTTTGCAAGAGGGGCATCGGTGCGAGCACACGTCGTGAGCGCAAGTGGAGGGGGCGGACGTTCTGCGCGCCGGGCTCTGCGTGACCGCAACATCGGGGATACTGGCGGGCGTGTCCGTGTTCCTCGAGGTGCCCGAGGGGGCGTGGGTCGCCGCGAACGAACTGGCGTTCGCGTTTCGCGACCGGCACCCGGTGTCCCCGGGGCATACGCTCGTCGTGACGCGGCGCGTGGTGGCGGACTGGTTCGCGGCGTCCGAGGAGGAGCGGGCGGCGCTCATGAGCCTCGTCGAGGAGGTGAAGCGGGGGCTCGATCAGGAGCTCCGGCCGGATGGGTACAACGTGGGCTTCAACGCAGGGGCGGCGGCGGGGCAGACGGTGATGCACCTGCATGTCCACGTGATCCCGCGGTTTCGCGGCGACATGGATGATCCGCGCGGCGGTGTCCGGCATGTGATCCCGAGCAAGGGGAACTACCTGCACCGGAGCGAGCCGCTCGCCACGGGCGGCGAGAAGGATCCGTTTGCGAGGCACGTGCTCCCGCTCTTCGAGCGGGCCAAGGAGATCGCGATCGTCGCGGCCTTCGTTCAGGAGTCGGGGCTGGAGCGCATTCGCGCGGCGACGCGGGCTGCACTGCAAAGGGGGGCGCGGATCCGGATCATCACGGGCGACTACCTCGACATCACCCAGGCATCGGCGCTGGAGATCCTGCTCGACTGGCAACGCGGGGCGGAGCCCGAGGAGAGTGACGACCTAGAGGTGGAGGGGGGACTGGGGGCGGAGGGGGGACCGGAGGCGGAGGAGAGCCTGGGGGAACAGGGGAAGCTGGAGGCGGCGATCATCGAGGTCGAGCGCCTGCCGCCGGGAGGGCGATCGTTCCATCCAAAGGCCTGGCGGTTCGAGGCCAAGACGTTCGGCATCGCCTTCGTGGGGAGCAGCAACCTGTCGAGGACGGCCCTGGAGGCGGGCATCGAGTGGAACCTCCGCGTCGATCGGGACCGGGACATGGCCGCGTACCAACGGATCAGCCAGGCCTTCGACGAGCTCTGGGCGAGGGCGCGTCCGCTCGATGCGGCATGGATCGCAGAGTATGCGCAGCGCGCGAGGCGGCAGCCAGTCATGCTGCCGCCAGGCGAGGTGGAGCCGGAGCTGCTCGAGCCGCCGCCCGCGCCGCATGAGGCACAGAAGAAGGCGCTGGAGGCGCTGCGACGCGGCCGGCAGCAGGGCCGGAGGCGGGCGATCGTCGTGTTCGCGACGGGACTTGGCAAGACGTGGCTGGCCGCCTTCGACTACGCGCAGCTTCGCGAGGAGCTGGGGCGGCGGCCAAGGCTGCTGTTCCTGGCGCATCGCCAGGAGCTGCTCGTCCAGGCGGCGCGCACGTACCGGCGGCAGCTGCGCCAGATGAAGGAGCAGGCCCGCGTCGGCTGGTTCGTCGGAGCGGAAGGGGAGCTGTCCGCGGATCTCGTCTTGGCCTCGGTGCCGAAGCTCGCGCGGGCCGAGCACGTCAGGGCGCTCGTGCAGCAGGCGTTCGATTACGTCGTCATCGACGAGGTGCATCACGCGGCCGCGGACTCGTACCGGAAGATCATCGATCGGATCGATCCGCGATTCCTGCTGGGGCTGACGGCGACTCCGGATCGCGCGGATGCGGCAGACATCCTGGGGTTGTTCGACGACTTCGTCGCGTATCGCGCGGACATCCCGCAGGGCATCGCGCTGGGGCGATTGACGCCATTCCATTACTTCGGCGTCAGAGACGATATCGATTACGCGAACATCCCGTGGCGCAATCGCCAGTTCGAGCCGCGGGCGCTCGCAGCGGCGGCGCAGACCGAGGCGCGCATGCAGACGCTGTGGCGCGCGTGGAGCGCACACCCGGCGCGGCGCTCGCTGGTGTTCTGCTGCAGTATCGCTCACGCTGGGTATGTCCGCGCGTGGCTGCGCGCGCGCGGGGTGCGCGTCGCCGCGGTCTACGCGGGCGAGGGCTCCGATGACCGCGAGCAGTCCCTGGCGCGGCTGGCGGCCGGCGAGCTCGATGCGGTGTGCGCGGTGGACGTCTTCAACGAGGGCGTCGACGTGCCGTCGATCGATCGCGTCGTCATGCTGCGTCCGACGGAGTCGGGCACGGTCTTCATGCAGCAGCTGGGGCGCGGGCTGCGGGCGGCGGCGGGAAAGGCTGCCGTGACGGTGATCGACTTCGTCGGCAACCACCGGGTGTTCCTCGAGCGGCTGCGGACGCTGCTGTCGCTGGGCGGCGCGGGCAGCCCGGCGGAGCTGCGGCGGTTCCTCGGAGCGGCGGGCAGTGAGGCGCTGCCGGAAGGGTGCTCGGTGGAGGTGGAGCTCGAGGCCAAGGAGCTGCTGGCGCGGCTGTTCCGCGTCGGCGGCGCGGACGAGGTGGAGCGCGCGTACCGAGAGCTGTGCGTCGAGCGCGGCGCGGACGCGGACCGGGGGCTGCGGCCGACGGCCGGTGAGCTGCAGCGGATGGGGTATTTGCCGGGCCGGCTGCGCGAGCGTCACGGCAGCTGGCTCGAGTTCGTTCGCGGCGAGCACGGGCTCACGGTCGAGGAGGCGCGGGTCCTCGAGCAGGCGGGTGACTTCTTGCGCGAGATCGAAGTCACCGAGATGACGAAGTGCTTCAAGATGGTCACGCTCGAGGCGCTCCTCGAGCAGGGCGCGCTGACGGCGGGGATGCCGCTCCGCGAACTGGCGATCCGGGCGCACGCGATCTTGCGCCGATCGCCGGAGCTGTTCGCGGACGTCACCGACGAGGAGCTGCGGAGAGAGACGCTGGAAGGCCAGGCGCTCGGGGCGTGGATCGCGTACTGGCGGAAGAACCCGATCGCGGCATGGATCGGCGACAAGCGCGAGCGCCGCACCTGGTTTCGCCTGGACGGAGACCGGCTCGTGCTCGAGCTGCAGATCGAGGAGCAGCACGAGGCCGCGCTCGCGAAGCTGACACGCGAGCTGGTGGACTGGCGGCTGGCCCAGTACCGGGCACGGAAGCGCGAGCGAGCGCCCTCCGCGGAGGGGTTTGTCTGCCGGGTGATCAGCAACCAGCGGGATCCAATCCTGAAGCTGCCGGATCGCGCGCGGGCGGCGATTCCAGAAGGCGAGGCGGATGTCCGGCTTCCGGACGGATCGATCTGGCAGTTCAGGTTCGTGAAGGAGTAATGCAACGTCGCGCGGCAGGCGGGGACCGCGCGGAATGGGCTCCCGGATCTGCTACGCGGATGGTTCGGGCCGCGCGTGGGCCAGCCGGGCACGGCGTTCCAGGTCCGGTTCCACGCGGGACCCGATGGCCTGTGGGTCGAGCCGGAGCGGGCTGCGGTGATCGAGCTCGCGAGTCGGCGCAAGGTCGTGGCGTATCCGGATCTGCGCGCCGCCGCGGGACACGCGCAGGGCGCGGCCGCGCCGCCGGACGACGAGCTGGTGTGGCTCCCGCTGGAGGACGCGTCGCCCGAGCTGTTCGCGGTGCGCGTCTCGGGCACGTCGATGGACGGCGGCAAGGAGCCGCTGCGCGACGGTGACTGGGCGGTGATGCGCGTGGCGCGCAGCATGCCGGCGAGCGCCGTGGAGGGCCGCGTCGTCCTCGTCGAGACGAGCGACGACAGCTTCGGCGCGCGGTACCAGATCAAGAGACTGCGGCGGAGCGGCGCCGGGTGGCTGCTCGCGTCGGACAATCCGGCGGGGCCGACGATCGAGGCGACGGAGGAGATGGTGCCGATCGCGCGGCTGGAGCGGGCGATTCGCCCGGAGAGTTTCGCGCCGACGGAGGGGACGGTGCTCGAGGAGCATGGGCTCGCCGCGGGCTTCGGGCTGGAGGCGGTGGCGCCGCGATCGGATCGTTATGGCGGGCACCTGTTCGTCTTCGTGGACCGGAAGGGCATGCTCGATGCGCCGGATCGGCTCCGGTTCCTCGGCGTCACGCCGCGCGCGGCGGAGACGGCGTACGTCCTGATCGCGCGGCAGGGCGCGTGGCGATATGCGGGCGTCGCGCGGCAGACGGGTCAGCGCGGCGTGTGGTCGCTGCCCGAGGTGGATTTTGCGAGCTGGCGTGAGTGGGGCGAGGGGCGCGAGACGTCGCGGCGGATCCCGGATGAGGCGATGGCGCGTGCGCAGGCGGCAGTGGAGGCGGTGCTGTCACGGCCGGAGGCCGAGCGCTGGCTCGAGCGGGGCGATGGCGGCCGCGCGCGCGTGATCGGGAGAGCGCCGCGAGGCGGGCTGCGGATCGACGGCGGCGAGGGGGGCTTTGCCGAGCGGACGGTCTCGGTGCTGGATCTCGCGTGGGTGATCGTCGCGGATGGGGACGTCGAGGAGCATGGGGGACTGCTCGACGAGGAGCGCGTGAATCGCCTGCGCTATCTCGAGGGGACGCCGAAAGGCTCGACCTGGTGGATCGACACGGGGTGGGCGATCGCGGCGTGGAAGCTCGTCAGGGGCGCAGGGAGAGCGCCGGGCCCGTCGCTGGGAGGGCCGGGCTGAGCTCGCGGCGGGCTGCGCTGGAGCGGGTGCCGAGCGTGGCGCCGTGGCTGGCGCCGGCGTGCGCGCCGCACGCGGGCAAGGCGGTTATGCGTGCTCCCCCTCGGCGAAGAGGCGATAGGAGCCGATCTCGTTCAGGGTGGTGGTGACGGGCGGCTCGTCGCAGCGATCCTTGATCTGGGCGGTGAAGTCCTGGAACGCCGCGAGCGCGAGCAATGGGTTGCTGCCATCGGCCGCCTCGAGCGAGGCGATGTGGATGAAGCTGAGGCCATCCTCGAGCTTGAAGCTGGCATAGCGAAGCCCTGCGGGGCGGTCGCGCTCGAGCTGCGCGAACACCTCCTTGATGTAGTGCTCGTTCTCGGCGGCTCGATCGGGCTTGACCTTGTACTTCACCATCACGCGTCTCATGTCGTTCCTCCGTTTGATTTCGCCGTCATGATCCGGGCTCGCACGCGAGCTCGGCCATCAGATATGGCATATCGCCGTAGTCAGGAGGCCCGCGGTACGGCGGCGGACCGCCGGCGGCGCGGCGGCGGAGACGTGGCCTCGATGGTGCAGAAGCGGCGCCGCATGGAGACGTTTGCGTCGAGCGCGCCGGCCGCGGCGGCGGATAGTCCGCAAAAGCTGCGTGAATCCGGCGAGCGGGGGCACGGTCGTGCGCGGAAGCGCGGGCAGAGGCGCGGGCGCCGCGGAGAGGGCGCGGCGGCGAGCGGGCAGCAGGCAGCACCGGCGGCGTACTGGGCGAGCGAGCCGGAGCGGGTCGCCGCGGAGCTGGGGACGGGGCTGGGCGGGCTGACGACGGACGAGGCGGCGAGACGGCTGGAGCGGGTCGGGACGAACGAGATCCATCCCAGGCGGGCGCTGTCGTGGGTCCGGCTCCTGTGGCGGCAGGTGCGCAGCCCCCTGGTGCTGCTGCTGGTGTTCGCGGCGTGCGCGTCGACGGCGACGGGCGAGTGGGCCGACGCGGCGATCGTCGCGGCGATCCTCGTCGCGAGCGTGGGCGTGGGGTTCCACCGCGAGCACCACGCCGAGACGGCGATCGCCGCGTTGCTCGAGCGGATCGAGATCGCGGCGAGCGTGGTGCGGGACGGGGCGGCGCGCGCGGTGCCGGCGCGCGAGGTGGTCCCGGGAGATGTCGTCGAGCTGGAGGCGGGCAGCATCGTGCCGGCGGACGGCGTGCTGGTCGAGGCGAACGGGCTGCACGTCGACGAGGCGATGCTCACGGGCGAGAGCTTCCCGGTCAGCAAGCGCGTGGGGCGCGTGGACGCGGCGGCGGGGCTGGGCGCGCGCAAAGGGTGCGTGCACTCGGGCACGACGGTGCGCAGCGGGACGGCGCGCGCGCTGATCGTCGCCACGGGCGCCGCGACGGCGTACGGCGCGATCGCGGGGCGGCTCGCCGCGCAGGAGCCAGAGACGGAGTTCGAGCGCGGGCTGCGGCGGTTCGGCATGCTGCTGCTGGTCACGATGCTGGTCCTCGTGATCGTCGTGCTCGCGGTCAACGTGCTCCTGGGGCGCCCGCTGATCGAGACGCTGCTGTTCTCGATCGCGCTCGCGGTGGGGCTGAGCCCGGAGCTCTTGCCGGCGATCGTCGGAGTCAACCTGGCACGAGGGGCGCGGATGCTGGCGCGGGACGGCATGCTGGTGCGGCGGCTCGACGCGATCGAGAACCTGGGCAGCATGGACGTTCTGTGCACCGACAAGACGGGCACGCTCACCGAGGGCGTGGCGCGCGTCGAGGGGGCGTACGATCCGGACGGGGGGCGGAGTGAAGCGGTCATGGAGCTGGCGGCGCTGAACGCGACCTTGCACACGGGGCTCGCGAACCCGATCGACGCGGCACTGGCCCTGGCGCGCACGCCCGACCTGACCGGGATCCGGACGCTGGGGGAGATCCCGTATGACTTCTCGCGCAAGCGGCTGGGCGTCGTCATCGAGCGAGCGGGCGCGGCGACGCTCGTCGTGAAGGGCGCGGTGGCGCGCGTCCTCGACGTGTGCACGCGCCTGCGGGGCGGCGTGGCGATCGACGGCGAGGTCCGGGCGGGCCTCGAGGCGCGGGCGCGGGCGTGGGCGGAGCAGGGGATCCGCGTCATCGCGGTCGCGACGCGGCAGGTGGACGCGCGCGGCGAGCACGGGGCCTACGGGATCGACGACGAGCGCGAGCTGGAGCTGGCGGGGTTCGTCACGATCGTGGATCGGCCGAAGCCGGACGCGCGCGGGGCGCTGGCGCGGATCGCGGCGCTGGGCGTGCGCGTGAAGATGATCACGGGCGACAGCCGGCCGGTGGCGTGTCACGTGGCGGCGGCGGTGGGGCTCGGCGCGGAGCGGGTCATGACGGGCGCCGAGATCGATCGGCTCTCGGAGCTGGCGCTGGTCGAGGCGGTAGATGGGGCCGACGTCTTCGCCGAGGTGGATCCGGACCACAAGGAGCGGATCCTGCGCGCGCTCCGCCGGCGGGGCGCGGTGGTGGGCTTCTTCGGCGACGGCGTCAACGACGCCCCGGCGATGCACGCGGCGGACGTCAGCATCTCGGTGGACTCGGCGGTCGACGTCGCGAAGGCGACGGCGGATCTGGTGATGACGAGCCGCGGGCTGGATCTGATTTTGCGCGGGATCGAAGAAGGGCGGCGCACGTTCGCCAACACGCTCAAGTACGTGCTCACGACGACGAGCGCGAACCTGGGCAACATGATCAGCATGGCGGTGGCCTCGCTGGTGCTGCCGTTCTTGCCGATGACGGCGGGGCAGATCCTGCTCAACAACTTCCTCTCGGACATCCCGGCGGTGGGCATCGCGAACGATCGCGTGGATCGAGAGCTGGTGGCCGTGCCCCGGCGCTGGGACCTGCGGTTCGTCGGCCGCTTCATGCTCGAGTTCGGCGTGCTGAGCTCCGCGTTCGACGCGCTCACGTTCGCGACCCTGTACTTCGGGTTCGGCGCGTCGCCGGAGCTGTTCCGCACGGGCTGGTTCGTCGAGTCGCTCCTGACGGAGCTGGCGATCGCGCTGGTGGTGCGGACGCGCCGCCGGGCCTGGCACAGCGCGCCGGGGCGGCTGCTCGTGTGGACGAGCGCGGCGGTGGCGGCCTTCGCGTTCGCGCTGCCGTACCTGCCGGTGGGGCCCTGGCTCGGGCTCACGCCGCCGCCGCCGGGGATCCTGCTGGCGATCACGGGGATCGCGGCGGCCTACGTCCTGGCGAGCGAGCAGGCGAAGGTGTGGTTCTACCGGCCGCCGCGGCCGGGCGAGCCGAGGCGGCGCGAGCGCGCGATCGCCGGGACGTAGCGGCGCGGGCGTGCGAGCATCCGGCCCATGCTCCCGAAGCTCATCCTGGTCCCGACCGACTTCAGCGCGAACGCCGAGCAGGCGCTCGACTATGCGTGCGAGCTGGCCGCGAAGCTGGGCTCCACGGTCCGGCTGGTCCACGCGGTCCCGATGCCGCCCTCGGCGCTGCAGGTGGCGCTGCCGGAGGAGACGCTGGAGGGGCTGGTGGCGGAGCACGGCGTGGTGCTCGAGCGGCTGATGGCGCCGCGGCGGGCGAGCGTGAGCTTCGGGGAGGCGATCATCGAGGTGGGCGATCCGCGCGACGCGATCGTCGAGACGACCCGGAAGCTGGGCGCGGATCTGATCATCATGGGGACACACGGCCGGCGCGGGCTGTCGCGCGTCGTCATGGGCAGCGTCGCCGAGGACGTCATCCGCCACGCGCCGTGCCCGGTCCTCACGGTGCGCGCCAAGGCCGAGGCCTGAGCTTCGCGCGCCCCGGCGCGGGCGGGGCGGCGTAGAGTGCGGCCGTGAAGCAGGGCAACGCGACGCTCTCCGGATACGGGACCACGATCTTCGAGACGATGTCGGCGCTCGCGCGCGAGCACGCGGCGGTCAACCTGGGGCAGGGCTTCCCCGACGATCCGGGGCCGGAGGAGCTGCGAGGCGCGGCGGCGGCGTACGTCGTCGAGGGCAACAACCAGTACCCGCCGATGATGGGGATGCCGGCGCTGCGGCAGGCGGTGGCGGCGCACGATCGGCGGTTCTACGGGCTCGACGTCGACTGGCAGACGGAGGTGCTGGTCACCTCGGGCGCGACGGAGGCGCTGATGGACTGCTTCCTGGGCCTCCTCGAGGTGGGCGACGAGGTGGTGCTGATC
>Ga0247790_10000200_pt1 | contig 30107 bp, 18 predicted proteins | sample UWRJS171409R4_FD_179913 | JGI IMG/M metagenome (GOLD analysis project Ga0247790, IMG submission 179913) | Soil microbial communities from Arlington Agricultural Research Station in Wisconsin, United States - UWRJ-S171-409R-4 | ecosystem: Environmental > Terrestrial > Soil > Agricultural land...
GAAGTCGCCCGCGTTCGTGCCGGTGATCGCCACGGCATCGATCGTGAGTACCTGGGTGCCGGTGTTCGTGATGTCGAACGTGCGCGTGACGGTGGTCGTCGCCGCGTTCGCGACGCGAACCGCGCCGAAGTCCTGAGGCGGTACGTCGGCGTTCGCTGGAGAGGCGAATGCTGCGCTCGAGGCGGCGACCACGGCAACGACCACGAGCACGCCGGCCCCAGCACGCACGAATCGTGCACGAGCCACCTGTGCGAGCTCGAGCAGCAGCACTCTCGGCGCCCAGCCCCGAAGTGCCGCGAGCGGCCGTGATCTCGCCTGCCCCATCTTCACCGGAAGCTATCGTGGAGCCGAGCCCGCCACGAGCGCGCAAGATGGAGCGTTTTGCTGCACTCCATCCTTGGACTCCCCTGAAGCCCTTAATTCATCGACGAGGAGGAGCAGTGCAGCGTTTTGCTGCACTCCGCAGCTCACTCACATCCAGACCGCCTCGGCGAACTTCGCAGCGGCCCGGTGCTCCGGCTCGGTCTCGAACGCGACAGCCGAGCAGCAGCGCGGCGAGCACGAGCAATGCGCTGCCGGTGGTGCCCCGCGAGCCGGCGGCAGCATCAGGTTCGCATCATCGGAGGGCGCAGGATCAGGTCTACACCCAGTCGACAGCCTGGGCCGCGGCGAGCGCGTCGACGTAGCCGGCGCTCCATCGGGGGGGACCCAAGCCGTGAGGTAGCGCCTCGCGACAGGCAGCTCAGCTCGGATCGTCTAGCACCTCTGCAACTGAGGAGGCGAGGATGGCCTTTTCGAGCCAGCGTTGCAGCTGCGCTGGATCTCGCTGGGCCAGGATGCGCTGACGGTCAGCTTCGGGCACGGCGATGCCGCGGACGCGGAACACGGTGAGCACGGCATTCGCCCCATTCGCAACGCGCTCTTCGGCGCGGACCTCGGCGCGCCCCTCGTCCCAGCTTTTGATCCTGGCCATGATGAAGTCCTCCTCGTCCTCGGATCTCGCCGGGTCCTCTTCCGCGCCGGTCAGCTCACGGCGCTCGATGCCCGCGGTCGCATCGCTGACTCGCACGCCCGCGACGCGGGACGTCTCGCCGTGCTCGTCGCGCAGGAGTGAAGAGAGACCGAGCAGCACGTGCCGAAGCCCAGCGTGCGACGACAGGCAGCTCAGCTCGGCTCGTCGATCACTTCTACGACTGACGAGGCGATGGCGGCCCTTCGCAACCAGCGTTCCAGTTGGGCCGGATCTCTCTGGGCCAGGATGCGCAGACGATCAGCTTCGGAAACGGCGAGGCCACGGGCGTCGAGCACGATGAGCACGGCATTCGCCCCATTCTCGGCGCGGGCCTCGGCGCGTCCTTCGTCCCAGCTCTTGTTCATGGCCATGATGAAGTCCTTCTCGTCGGGGGAGTTTTTGCTCGGGTCCTGCTCGAGCGCCTGCTGCAAGCTTATCAAGACAGGCTCGGCGATGACACGCTCGTGTGCATCCGAGGGTAGCGCGGCCACCTCCCCGACGGCCTGCTCCAGGAGCGGCCCCGCCGCCATGATGCGCACGAGCAACGTAGAGGCATCGTTGCGGGGCAGCTCGGTCGCCACCACGATCCCCACGCGCAGGACGTCCGCGCCGCATGTGTAGACGCCCAGCGGCCAGTCGCGCGCGGGCAAGCGCTCGAACCGGAGCGCGGCCAGGACGGCCTTCGGGGCGCCGGCCGCGATGATCCAGAGGAACGAGTCGACGAACTTCTCGGGCGCGTGCTGCGGCTCGCTCCGCTTCTTGTGGTCGCGCGCGCGCGCCTGCCAGGACGCCAGGTGCTTTGCCAGGCACGCGCGGAAGTCCTCGGCGCCCGGAGCCTCGCTGTAGACCTCGATGAGACAAGGGATGGCCGCGAGCCGCCCCAGGAGGCCGAGCCGGTCACGCTCGGCCTCGCGCGCCGGGTCGGGCACGTGACTGAGGTCGGCGTACTGGATCTCCGGGTTGATCTGCTGGTTCACAAGCGTCGTGCCCGAGGAGTGCAAGGCTTTCTGGCCGATCTCCTTGGCGAGCAGATCGAAGTGATTCTTGGGCATGAGCGCACCGTAGAGAGTGCCACGAGTGAGCAGGAGGGGAAGCGTCGTGGGCAACAAAGGAGAGATCTCCCCTCCGACGGAGATGCCGGACTTGTCCTACCCAGCGAATCTCCACGTCTTCGCGTCAGATCTCTGCGTTCTCGAGCTCCTGCAGGGAGGCGTCCGGCCAGCCGTGATGTGCAATGAGGCTGCGCAGCTCGAACGTCCGCAGCTCGGGGTCCAGCAGCTTGCAGAGCCAGCGATCGACGTTCATCATCAGCGCCTCGAGCCACCGTCCGAGCTTGTTCTGGGTCACGATCATCCCGAGCAAGATGGGGTCACAGCACAAGGGCAAGGGCAAGTGCAAGCCCGAGGTGGCGCACACCACGCGGTCGACGTCGCGGCGATAGTGCAGGAGGTGAGTGAACAGCGTCTCCGCCGTCGAATCGTACAGTGGCTCGCCCAGCGGGCCGCGGGCCGCGACCTCCTGGAGCACGCGGCGTCTCCCGGCGCTGAGCTCACCCTCGAGGAACCGGCCGCCCAGGACGTCCGGGACAGTGCCGAGCCCGAGCGCGTGTGCGAGCGCGGCGACGCACTGGTAGCGGACGCGTGCGGAGCCCTCAGGCGGCGCGGTCTCGCCGGCCTTGGACAGCATGTCGAACGCGCGGATCAGCTCCGCCAGTAGATCCTCGGCGCCGAGCATGAACTCCTGCCAGGGCTCCCCGCCGAGCGCCACGTGCTCGAGGCGGTGCTCCCGGTCGTGCCAGGCAATCGCAAAGCCTTGCTTGGAATAATGGTGAATGTGCCACCCCAGCGCGCGTTGGTGCCCTGTCGCCGCGCCGAAGCGCCGCGCGATGTCTGCCTCGCACGTGATCTCGAGCGACGCGAGCGACGGGCCGCGAATGCAGATACTCTCGATCCTGCCGTACTTCACGCGCAGCTCGATCTGCTCGCAGCGGAGGACGCCGCCGCGCTGGAGCGTCGCGTCGACTCGCTTGGCCAGCGGGATCTCGACCGGGGGCCCGGCGGAGGCAGTGCGGTACACGCTGCCATCCCGGTCGGTCCGTGGCTCGTCGGGGACGTCTTCCTCTGCGCCGGTCAGCGCACGGCGCTCGACGCTCATGGCCGCGTCGCCGATTCGCACGCCCGCGACGCGGATCGTATCTCCATGCGCGCCGCGCAGGAAGAGTGGAGTGAGATCGAGCAGCGTGCGCCGAGTCTCGCGCGGCTCAGGTCCCGACCCGTCGCGTAGCTCAGCCGGATCGTCGAGCACCTCAGCGACTGATGAGGCGATGGAGGTCTTTTCTAGCCAGAGTTGCAGTTGCGCCGGATCTTTCTGGGCCAGGATGCGCTGACGATCGGCGTCCGAGACGGCAATACCACGGACGCGGAACACGATGAGGATGCTATCCGCCGCCGTCTCGGCCCATGCCTCGGCGCGTGTCTCCTGCCAGAGCTTGGTCTTGGCCATGGTGAAGTCCTTCTTGTCCTCGGCGATTCGCTCGAGTCCTGCCCGAGCGCGTGCGGAAGCATAGCAGGCGGTACCGGACTTGTCCTGCCCTGCGGCAAGTCTTCATTCGCCTGAGAGCTCACGTCTGGCGAGCGACTGGAGCAATGATCGTGACGCTCACCGCGGGCTCGGTCGCCACGACGATCCCGCCTCCGACGACAACGCCGGACATGTCCTACCCCGCGAATCTCCGCATCTCCGCGTCAGATCTCTCCGTTCTCGAGCTCCTGCAGATCGACGTCCGGCCAGCCGTGGTGGGCAATGAGGTTGCGCAGCTCGAATGTCCGGTGCGCGGGATCCAGCAGCGCGCAGAGCCAGCGATCGACGTCCGCCATCATCGCCCCGAGCCGCCCGCCGAGCTCGTTCTGGGTCACGATCATCCCGAGCAAGACGGGGTCGCTGCACAAAAGCCAGCCGGAGGTCGCGCGCACCACCCGGTCGACGTCGCGGCGATAGTGCAGGAGGTGGCTGAACAGCGTCTCCGCCGTCGAGTCGCGCAGTGGATCGCTCCCCGGGCCGCGGGCCGCGACCTCCTCGAGCACGCGGCGGCGCCCGGCGCCGAGCTCACCCTCGAGAAACCGGCCGCCCATGACGTCCGGGACCGTGCCGAGCCCGAGCGCGCGCGAGAGCGCGGCGACGCGCTGGTAGCGGACGCGCGCGGAGCCCTCGGGCGGCACGGTCTCGTCGGCCTGGGACAGCAGGTCGAACGCGTGTATCAGCTCCGCCAGCAGCTCCTTCGCGCCGAGCCTGGGCTCCTGCCAGGGCTTCGCGCCGAGCGCCACGTGCTCGAGGCGCTGCTCCTTGTCGTGCCAGGCAATCGCAAAGCCTCGCTCGGGATAGTGGTGAATGTGCCACCCCAGCGTGCGCTCGTGCCCCGTCGCCTCGCCGAAGTACCGCGCGATGTCCTCCTCGCGCGTGATCACGAGCGACGCGAGCGACGGGCCGCGGACGAAGATGCGCTCGATCGCGCCATCCTTCACGCGCAGCGAGACCTGCTCGCAGCGAAGGAAGCCGCCGCGCTGGAGCGTCGCGTCGACTCGCTCGACGAGCGGGATCTCGACCCAGCTCCCGTCGGGGGCGTTGCGATACACGCTGCCGTCGCGGTAGCTCCGTGACTCGCCGGGGGCGTCCTCCTCTGCGCCGGTCAGCGCACGGCGCTCGATGCCCGCGGCTGCATCGCCGACCCGCACGCCGGCGACGCGGATCGTCTCGCCGTGCTCGCCGCGCAGCAGAGGAGTCAGATCGAGCAACACGCTCCGAGTCTCGCACGACGCCGGCTCCGACTCGCCGCGTAGCTCAGCCGGCTCGCCGATCACCTCTGCGACGGATGAGGCGAGAACGGCCTCTCGAGCCAGTGTTGCAACTGCACCAGATTGCCTGAAGCGGCGGGTCGACGTGGCCGGGCCTCGTGCCGCCGACGGTGAGCGGGCCGCGGTGGAGGCTCACTGTCGGCGCTGGCGGCGCAGCTTTGGGCCGGAGCGCCGCAGCCCGAGCAGCGCGGCGAGCACGAGTAATGCGCTGCCAGCCGGGCCGCGAGCGCCGCTGGCCGCGCAGCCGCCACCGCCGTGCGCATCGACGAACACGGCATTGCCTGTGAGCGTGACCTCCTGCTGCGCCTCGGGATCCGTGTCGAGGTAGAGGCGAGCCTTCACGCTGAAGGTGCCGACCTTCTGCGCAGTGAACGTGACCCCGAACGCGCGCTCCGCCATCGGGGGCAGCTCGAGACCCGGCGCGAGGCCCTTGATCTGGAACTGGCTGGCCTGGTCGAACTCGATCGCGCGGATCTGGAACGTGTTCTCCGGGTCCTTGCTGGTCACGACGAGCGCGTCGTCGGTCGTGATGGGCACACCGACGCCGGTGTACCCGAGGTTGATCTCCTGGGCCCCCTCGGGCCCGAACTGCACGTTGCGGTTGATGCCTGTGCCGACGAGGGCGACGCTGGCCATGGGCCGATCGTTGTCGTCGTTCATGATGACTAGCTCCGCCTGTGTGGACCCAACGGCCGTGGGCGCGAACCGCACGAGGAAGTCGTGCGAAGCGCCCTTCGCGATGTCGACGGGCGTCGCGTCGACGACCTGCCACGCAGCGTCGCTGATCGTGACGGCCGATACCTTCAGCGTCGCCTCACCGAGGTTCCGGACCGTCACGGCGCGCACGGGCGCCAGAGCGCCGGGGTTGCGGAACGTGTCGGGGAACATCGGCGGGGGCTCGACCGAGAGCTTGCGATCGATGCCACGCCCACGAATGGTGATCGTTCCCCAAACCGGACCATTGACGATGCCCCCGATCAGGTAGTTCAGCCTCACGAGCCTCTCGGAGTCTGGGGGCGCTGCGATGGATGGCTTGTACGTGACCGGGATGCTGACCGACCCGTCCGGCTGCAGCGTCGTGTTGCCAGGCAGCATGATTTCAAAATCGAAATCGAAATTGGGATCGTCGCTGCGCGCGAAGCTCGTGAGGTAGAGCGTCCCGCCACTAGTGTTGGTGATCGTGATGGTCTGCGACACGTGCGGGCCCTGCACGTCGACATTCCCGAAGTCGAGCAGTGAGCTGGGCGTGACCGTAAACGCGCCGGTGATCGAGTTGGCACGCAGGATCAGCGTTCGCGTCGGGTTCGCGCCCAAGTTGCTGGTCACTGTCAGCGCCGCCTGCATTGTGCCGACGCGGTTCGCCGGATCGGCGCGCATCGTGACCTCGAGGAGCTCACCGGGTTCGAGCGTCTCCGGCAGGGCCCGGTCCTGCGTGCTGGTGCCGCCGCACGTCGCGGGTCTCCGGATCCGCACGTAAGTAAATTCGTTCACCACTGTGCCCGGAGCGGGCACGATCGAGAACGGCTTCAGGATCTCGATCTTGACGCTGCCGTTGTTGACGATGCAGAACGTGCGTTCGAGCGTGTCGTCGTAGAGCACGTCGCCAAAATCGAGCACGCTGGGCGTCAGCTCGTAGCCGGGCGCCAGCGGGTCGCCGGTGAGCGACAGCCCGGCCGTAGACCGCGCCGGCACCCTGCCCTCGGCGCCGGCCAACGGCGGCGCGGCGCTGGCCGGGCTCAGGACCGCGAACGCCGCCAGGGCCGCGACGAACCCTTTCGACAGCCAGCGCCAGCTCCACAATGCCGCGAGCGATCGTGAGCGCATTTCTCGCCTCCCATCTACCGAGCAGGAAAATATCGTGAGTCCGCGCCCACTACGAGGAAAATCAGTGGAGCTTTTTACTGCACTCCATGCGCAGCCTTCGTGCCGCCCGCGATTGTCACTGATGCGAGAGTGAGTGGAGCATTCCGCTGCACTCCATCAGGAGCTGTGAGGCGGGGCTGCCGTGGCCGACCTCGCTCCGCTTACGGCAAGCGGGCGGCCACCGCGAGGCGTCATCCTCAGCTCAGATCTCCCGTTCTCGAGCTCTTGCAGGTCGACGTCCGGCCAGCCGTCCTGGGCGATGAAGCTGTGTAGCTCGAACGCCCGGTGCGCAGCTCGGCCAGCGGGATCTCGACCCAGGTCCCATCGGTGGCGGTGCGGTACACGCTGCTTTCGCGGCAGCTCGGGCGGCGGCTCACCGCGCGCGCTGGCGGCGCAGTACCTCGCCGAAGCGCCGCAGCCCGAGCAGCGCGGCGAGCACGAGCAACGCGCCGCCGGCCGGGCCGCGAGAGCCGCCAGCCGCGCAGCCGCCACCGCCGTGAGCGCTGACGAACACGGCGGTGCCCTCGAGCGTGACCTCCTGTTGCACCTCGGGATCCGTGTCGAGAAAGAGGCGGACCTTCACGCTGAACGCGCCGGCCTCCTGCGCGGTGAACGTGATCCCGAAGGTGCGCTCCGCCATCGGCGCCAGCTCGAGACCTCGCGTGAGGCCTTCGACCTGGAACTGGCTGTCCTGATCGAGCTCGATCGCGCGGATCTGGAACGTGTTGTCCGGATCCTGGCTGGTCACGACGAGCGCGTCGTCGGTCGTGATGGGCACACCGACGCCGGTGTACCCGAGTCGGATCACGTCGGGCCCGAGCTGCACATTGCGGTGGATGCCCATGCCGACGAGGTCGACCTCAGCCATCGTCCGGTCGCTGTCGTCGTTCATGATGACGAGCTTGGCCTGCGCGGGCCCGGTGGCCGTCGGCGTGAATCGCACGAAGAAGTCGTGCGAGGCGTCCTTCGGGATATCGGCGGGCGCCGCGTCGACGACCTGCCACGCGTCGTCGGGGGCATTGACCATGACGGCCGACACCTTCAGCGTCGCCTCGCCGAGGTTCCGGACCGTCACGGCGCGCACGGGCGCCTGATCGCCGGGGTTGCGGAACGTGTCGGGGAACATCGGCGGGGGCCCGAGCGCGAGGACGCGATCGATGCCGCGACCGCGGATGTCGATCATTCCCTCGACCGGGCCGTTGGCGAGCCCCACGATCGTGAAGAGCAGATTCACGGTCCTCTCGGAGCCGGGGGGCGCCGCAAGGAGTGGCTTGTACGTCACCGGAATGCTGACGGAATGGTCCGGCGGCAGCATCGTGTCGCCGGGCAGCACGAGATCGAACTCGAACTCGATATCGGAATCATTGGCGCGCCGGAAGTTCTTGAGTTGGAGCATCTCGCCGCTGGTGTTGATGATCTTGATGGTCTGCGCTGCGGGTGGGCCCTGCACATCGACACCGCCGAAGTCCACCGTCGAGCCGGGCGTGATCGTGATCGCGTCGGCGATCGAGTTGGCGCGCAGGCTCAGCGTACGCACCGGATCCGTGGACAGATCGCTGTTCAGCGTCAGCGTCGCCTGCATCAGGCCGACGCGGTTTGCCGGAGCGGCACGCACTGTGACTTCGAGGAGCTGTCCCGAGGTGAGCGTTTGCGGCAGGGCCAGATCCTGCGTGCTGGTGCCGCCGCACTCCGCGGGCTGCCGGATCCGCACGACGGAGAGCTCGCCGTCCATGGTGCCGGCGGCGGGCACGATCGAGAGCGGAGTCCGGATCTGGATGTCGGTGCTGCCGGTGTTGATGATGCAGAAGCTTTTGCTGCGCCTTTCGTCGAAGGGCACGTCGCCGAAATCGATCACGTCGGGCCTCAGCACGTAGCCGGGCGCCAGCGGGCTACCGGTGAGCGCCAGCGCAGCCTTGGGCTGCGCCGGCTTCGTGCCGCGGCCGCCGGTGGACGGCGGCGCGGCGCTGGCCGAGCTCAGGATCGCAAACGCGGCCAGCGCCGCGATGAGCCCATTCGGCAGCCAGCGCCAGCTCCACAATGCCGCGAGCGATCGTGAGCGCATATCTCGCCTCCCATCTACCGCGCAGGAAAATATCGTGCGCCCGAGCCCGCTACGAGGGAAATCAGTGCAGCTTTTTACGGCACTCCATGCGTCGCCTTCGTGCGGCCCGCGATTGTCACTGACGCGAGCGTGAGTGCAGCATTCTGCTGCATTCACCCCATGAGCCGCGTGGCGGGGCCGCCGTGGCCGATCTCACGCCGACGGCGGCAGCGGCGGCGGCGGCGGCGAGCGGGCGGCCGCCGCGAGGCGCCAGCCTCACGTCAGATCTCTTCGTTCTCGAGCTCTTGCAGGTCGACGTCCGGCCAGCCGTGGTCGGCGATGAGGCTGCGCAGCTCGAACGTCCGGTGCTCTGGATCCAGCAGCGCGCAGAGCCAGCGATCGATATCCCCCATCATCGCCTCGAGCTGCTGCCCGAGCTGGTTCTGCGTCACGATCATCCCGAGCAAGGCGGGATCGCTGCACTCGAGCCAGCCCGAGGTCGCGCGCACCACCCGGTCGACATCGCGGCGATAGCGCAGGAGGTGCGTGAACAGCGTCCCCGCCGCCCTGTCGCGCAGCGGGCGGTCCACCGGGGCGCGGGCCGCGACCTCTTCGAGCACGTGGCGGCGCGAGGCGGCGGGCGCGCCCTCGAGGAACTGGCCGCGCAGGACGTCCGGGACGCTGCCGAGCCCGAGCGCGCGCGAGAGCGCAGCGACGCGCTGGTAGCGGACGCGCGCGGACCCGCCGGGCGGCGCGACCTCGTCGGCTTGCCACAGCATGTCGAACGCGTGCAGCAGCTCGGTCAGCAGCTCCTTCGCGCCGAGCCTGGGCTCCTGCCAGGGCGCCGCGCCGAGCGCGACGTGCTCGAGGCAGTGCTCCCTGTCGTGCCAGGCAATCGCGAAACCTCGCTCGGCATAGTGGTAGATGTGCCACCCCAGCTTGCGTTCGTGTCCCGTCGCCGCGCCGAAATGACGCTCGATGTCCTCTTCGTGCGTGATCCCGAGCGACGCGAGTGACGGGCCGCGGATGAAGATGCGCTCGATCGCGCCGTCCTTCACGCGCAGCGCGATCTGCTCGCACCGGAGGAAGCCGCCGCGCTCGAGCGTCGCGTCGACCCGCTCGGCCAGCGGGATCTCGACCCAGGTCCCGTCGGAGGCAGTGCGGTACACGCTGCCTTCGCGGTAGCTCCGTGACTCGCCGGGAGCGTCGTCCTCCGCGCCGGTCAGGGCGCCGCGCTCGATGCCCGCGGCCGCGTCGCCGACCCGTACGCCCGCGACGCGGAGCGCCTGGCCGTGCGCGCCGCGCAGGAGTGGAGCGAGATCGATCCGCACGTGTTGGGCCAGGTCGCTCAGCTCGGCTCGTCGATCGCCTCTGCGACCGAGGAGGCGATGGCGGCCTTCTTCAGCCAGCGGTTCAGCTGTGCCGGATCTTTCTGGGCCAGGATGCGCTGCTGATCGGCCTCCGATACGGCGATGCCGCGGGCGTGGAACACGGTGAGCACGGCATCCACCCAAGTCTCGGCGCGGGCCTCGGCGCGGCCCTCTTCCCAGCTCTTGATCATGGCCATGATGAAGTCCTTCTCGTCCTTGGAGAATTTACTCGAGTCAGGTCCCAGCGCGGGCTGGAAGCTTAGCAAAGGCAGGCTCGGCGATGACACGCTCGTACGCACCCGCCGGCAGCGCGGCCAGCTCCTCGACGATGCCGGACGTGTCCTACCCTGCTGCAATCCTTCGCTTCGCCTGCGCAGGGGCGAAATCGATCGAATCCCAATCACCAGCCGTGCTCGGTAACAATGCGGCCGGGACCTTTGACGGTGTGGGGGGCAGATGCGATCCATGCTGTGCAGCGGCCCCACCGGCCCCACCGGCCCTATCAGCCTTGCCGACCAGTCCACGAAAGCCATGAACGCAGAGAGCCGAAAGATCCGGAATCGCTACCTGGTGCTGAGCCAGTTCATCTGGCTGCCGACCTCGCTCATCGTCGGCGTCAACACGCTGTTCCTGCTCGACGGCGGGCTCAGCAACGTCGAGGCGTTCGCCGCCAACGCGATCTACACGCTGGGGCTCGTCCTCTTCGAGATCCCGACGGGCATGGTGGCCGACACCTGGGGCCGGCGGACCTCGTACCTCCTCGGCGCCGGCATCCAGCTCGTCGGCAACCTCCTCTACTTCTGGATGTGGCACACGAAGGGCCCGTTCTGGGGCTGGGGCGTCGCGTCGCTGCTCCTCGGCTTTGGCTACACGTTCTTCTCGGGCGCGCTCGAGGCCTGGCTGGTCGATGCCCTCAAGCACGCAGGCTACGAGGGCGATCTCGATCCCATCTTCGCCAGAAACCAGATCGTCACCGGCGCGGCCATGCTCGTGGGCACGGTCGCCGGCGGCTTCATCGCGCAGCTGGCGGTGCTCGGCGCGCCCTACCTCGTCCGGGCCGGCCTCCAGCTCGTGAGCTTCCTCGTCGCCCTCGCGATCATGAAAGACCTCGGCTTCACCCCCGAGCGCTCCGCCGGCATCGTCAAGCAGGTCAAGACGCTCGCCGCCGCCGGCTGGCAGCACGGCCTGAAGAACCGCCCCGTGCGCTGGGTGATGCTCGCCGCGCCGTTCTACATGGGCACTGGCATCTACGGGTTCTACGCGGCCCAGCCGTACCTGCTCGATCTGTTCGGCGACCCGCAGGCCCTCGGGGTCGCCGGCATCGCCGCCGCGGGCATCGCGGGCACGCAGGTGGCGGGCGGCTTCGCCGTGCCGTACATCCGGCGGATCTTCAGCCGCCGCACGCACGTCCTCCTCGCGTGCGCGGCCCTGACGGCCGCGTCGCTGGTGCTGATGGGCCTCGTCCAGATCTTCGCCGTCGTGGTGACCCTGCTGGTGCTCTGGGCGGTGGCCTTCGCCGCGAACGCTCCCGTCCGGCAGGCGTATATCAACGCGCTCATCCCGTCCCGCCAGCGCGCCACCGTGCTGTCGTTCGACTCGATGGTGAACTCGACGGGCGGCGTCGCGTTTCAGCCGATCCTCGGCAGCGTCGCCGACACCGCCGGCTACGCGGCCTCGTACATCGTCTCGGGCGCGGTCGCCGTGCTCGCCTTGCCGTTCCTCCTCCTCGCCCGCCGCGAGAACGTGAGCGCCGACCGGAGCGCCGACCAGAGCGCCGATCAGTCGACGGCGTCGACCGCGGCGAGCGCGTCGACGTAGCCGGCGCCGACCTCCCACTCGCCGTAGCCGGGCATCGCGCGCGCCGTCGCGCGCAGCGTGGCCTTGATCTGATCCGGCGTGAGGGCCCCGTTCGCGTCGAGCATCAGCGCGATCACGCCCGCGACGTGCGGCGCCGCCATCGAGGTCCCCGAGGCGCACGTGTAGCCGAGCAGATCGCCGACGCCGATCACGCACGTCGTCGGATCGGCCTGCAGATCGAGCGCCGTCATGACGATGCCGGTCTTGCTGCGCGCCGAGACGATGTGGACGCCGGGCGCCGTCACCGTCGGGTGGTACACGGCGTCGCCGGGGATGCCGCGCGACGAGAAGTCCGCGAGCTGGCGGGCGCGGCCGTCGTTGCACTCGGTCACCGAATTCGTCGGATCGTCGCCGGTCTTGCAGCCGGCGGCGACGCCGATCACCCACGGCGCGACGCTGTACGGGTTCAGCGTGTTCTGCGCCGAGCCCTCGTTGCCGGACGCGAACACCACCGCGATCCCGGCGTCGTGCATCGCCTTCGTCGCGATGTTGATGGGATCGCCAGGGTCGAACGCGCCGGTCGTGCCCCACGAGTTGTTGACGACGCGGATCTCGTACTCCGCGCGGTGATCGAGGATCCAGTCGATGCCCGACAGCGCCCACAGGATGTTGATGCCCTCGCCGACGCCGACGCCGACGATGCGCGTGCCGTACGCGACGCCGGAGTACGTGCTGGCGCCGGTGCCCGCGATGATGCCGGCGACGTGCGTGCCGTGGCCGCTCGTCGTGTCCGTGTCCGGCAGGTTCTCGACGAACAGATCGCGCCCGAGCACGTCCGTGCCGATCAGATCGCTCGCGCTCGCGAGGATCTTCACGTTCTGCACGGTCTTCGTCGGGTAGCTGAGGCCGGCGTGCGTGCCGTCGACGCCGCTGTCGAGCACCGCGACCGTGACGCCGCGGCCGATGATGCCGAGGTCGTGGACCAGATCGGCGCGGAGCGTCCGCCGGCTCTGCGCGAGCATGAATTCGAGCGGGCGATCGAGGTAGATCCCCTTCACGCCGAGGAGGGTCCGCACGAGCGTGATCTGCGTCCCGGTCAGGCGCGCCGCCACCAGCGGGAGCCGCGAGAAGCCGAGCACGCCGCCGCCGAGGCCGGTGACCGCCGTCGCGATCGCCGAGGTCGTCCGCGAGCCGTCGAGCGTGAGCACGACGCGGTGCTGCGCGCTGGCGGGCGCCGAGGCGAGCACCGCCGCGAGCGCCGGATCGAGCTTCGCGAGCGGGAGCAGGTGGCTCTCGGAGGTGCCGGTGGCGCCGGTGGCGCCGGTGGCGCCGGTGGCGCCGGTGGTCGCGTCATTGGTCGCGTCATCAGGTGCGGTGCAGCCGACGGCGAGCGCCAGGAGGAGCAAGCGGGTCTTCATCATTCGGCACACCGTAGTTGAGAAAATCGAATATGAGTCATTGTGAGAGTCCTCTCCGCGGTCGACTCCCCATCTCGCGAGATCGGCAGTAGCGCACTCCTCCCGAGGCGCGATACGCGGCCGCCGGCTCACGATCGCCTTACGTGAGCCGCGATCCGGCAGTCCGAGGGCGCGGTACAACGAAAGGTGGCCGTCGCACGCGGGCGGTTGACAGCTCCTATCAAGAAAATGTAAACGTCTGGAGGGTCGGGATGTAAACGTTTACATGGCGCAACGCACCCCACGCAGCCCCCGTAGCTCCCGCAGCTCGCGCCGCGATCCTCGCAGCCCGCGCGGCGCTGGCGGCCTGCGCGGCGCTGGCAGCCCGCGCAGCTCCGGCAGCCGGCGCGGGGCGGAGGAGCCCCGGGCGGCGACGCTCAATGACGTCGCGCGCGAGGCCGGCGTGTCCGTGGCGACCGTCTCGCGCGTCGTCAACGGCCAGTCGAACGTCACTCCGGAGACCCGCGAGCGCATCGCCGAGGTCGTCGCGCAGCTGCGCTACATCCCGCACTCGGCCGCCCGCAGCCTCATCACGAAGCGGACGCACGTGATCGGCGTGCTCCTGCCCGACATCTACGGCGGCTTCTTCTCCGAGCTCATCCGCGGCATCGACGCCGCGGCGCGCGAGCAGCAGCTGCAGGTGCTCCTGTCGAGCTCGCACGGCGACGCCGAGCAGATGCGGTCCGCGATGCGCGCGATGCGCGGCCGCGTCGAGGGCCTGCTCATCCTCGCGCCGCAGGTCGACGCCCGGGGCCTCGGCGAGCTGGATCCGGTCACGCCGATCGTCTTCATGAACAGCCGCGTCGAGGGCGGCACCTCGTCGTCGCTCGCGATCGACAGCTACCAGGGCGCGCGCGCGATGGTCCGCCACCTCGCCTCGTGCGGGCACCGCGACATCGCGCACGTCGCCGGCCCCGCCGACAACTACGACGCGCAGGAGCGCGAGCGCGGCTACCGGGACGAGATCGCCGCGTCGCTCTCCCGCGCGCGGCCGTACGTGATCCGCGGCGACTTCACCGAGGCCTCGGGCTACGGCGCCGGCCGCGCGCTCGGTGCCGAGAGCCGGCGCCCGTCGGCCGTGTTCGCGGCGAACGACGGCATGGCGCTCGGCTGCCTCGCGGCGTTCGACGAGCTGGGGCTGCGCGTCCCCGATGACATCGCCGTCACCGGCTTCGACGACATCCCGCAGGCGGCGTTCGTGCGCCCGGCGCTGACCACGGTGCGCGTCCGGATCGCCGAGCTGGGGCGCTGCGCCGTGAGCCAGCTCGCGGAGGCGATCGCCCACCCGGAGGCCGCGCGCGCGATCACCACCATGCTCCGGCCCGATCTGGTCGTCCGCGAGTCCTGCGGCGCCGCGCGCGCGCGCTCGTCGTTCTCGCACCGGCAACCCGTCAACGACGGAGGTCACGATGGTACGGATCCCCGCCTCGAGTCCCGCGGCACGAGCGATCGGTCGCGGCGCTCCTCTCTGCGGCTGGCACCGCAGCCCAAGCCGCCCAAGCCGCCCAGGCCGCAGCCTTCGCGGCCCTCGCGAAAGCAGCCGCCGTCCCGGTCGCGGAAGCGCTAGTCGCGCGCTCGCGGTCATCGCCGGCCTCGCCTGCGCGCTCGCCGCGGCGCCCGCCGCCCACGCGCAGCGCGTCACGGGCACCGTCTCCGGCCGCGTCTTGCGCGGCGCCGAGCCGCAGGCAGCGGCGAAGATCACGGCGACGAGCCTGACGACGGGCGCCGTCGTCGAGATCGCGAGCCGCGCGAATGGCGCGTACGTGCTGCCGGAGCTGCCGCCGGGGCAGTATCTCGTCGCGGTCACGCTCGCGAGCGGCGAGGAGGCCGTCGAGTACGTCGAGATCGGCATCGGCCAGACGCTGCAGCTCGATCTCGACGTCACGAAGACGGACGCCCGCGGCGCCGAGCGGATCGAGGTCTCGGGCCGGCGCAGCGAGCTGCGGACCTCGGAGGTCGCGACGAACGTCGGCCGCGAGCAGATCGCGAACCTGCCGCAGAGCAACCGCAACTTCTTGAACTTCGCGCAGCTCGCGCCGGGCGTCCGGGTCTCGGACGACGAGTTCAACAAGAATGTCTCGTCGGGCGGCCTCGCCGCGCGCCAGACCAACGTGTTCGTCGACGGCGTCAGCCTCAAGAACAACATCATCCAGGGCGGCGTCGTCGGCCAGGACGCGAGCCGCGGTAACCCCTTCCCGCAGCTCGCGGTCGGCGGCTTCCGCGTGCTGACGCAGAACTTCAAGGCGGAGTACGAGCAGGCGGGCACCGCGATCATCTCGGCGATCACCCGGTCAGGCGGCAACGACGCCCACGGCGAGCTCTACGCGAGCTACCAGGACCGCCACATGGTGGCGATCGATCCGTTCGCCGAGGAGAAGATGCAGCCCAAGCCGCAGTACGGGCGCTACCAGATCGGCGGCCTGGTGAGCGGCCCGCTCGTCAAGAACCGGCTGTTCGGGCTCGTCACGTACGAGGGCAACTACCAGGACCGCGCGAACCAGGTGGCGATCGGCAACCCGACGCCCGAGAACCTGATGCTGTTCGGGCGGTTCGAGGGCAACTTCACGAGCCCGTTCCGCGAGCACCTCGCGTTCTCGAAGGTGACGTGGCTGCCGGCGACCGACCAGACGGTCGATCTCTCGTTCAGCCTGCGCCGCGAGACCGACATTCGCAGCTTCGGCGGCCAGACCAGCTTCGAGAACGCCGAGAACGTCCGCAACAACGTGATCACCACGGCGCTGCGCCATCAGCTGCGCACGAAGCGCGGCATCGTCAACGAGGCGACGTTGCAGTTTCTGAATTCGCAGTTCAACCCGACGGTGCTGAATCCGGATCTCCCCGGGCGAGAGTTCATCGGCGTCATCAAGATCGGCGGCCGCGACACCGAGCAGGACATCGTGCAGCGCACCGTCACGCTCCGCGACGACGTCACGCTGCCGAGCTTCCAGGGCGCGGGCGATCACCAGGTCAAGGTCGGCGCCAAGGTCGCGTTCCAGCACTACCAGGTCGAGCGCGCGCTGTTCGGCAATCCCCTGTTCAAGTTCCGGATCGATCCCGGGAACAACCTCGACTTCACCGTCCCGTTCGAGGCGGAGTTCGGCGTGGGCGATCCGCGGGCGACCGCCTCGAACAAGCAGATCGGCCTGTACGCGCAGGACGACTGGCAGCTGAGCCCCAAGCTCGAGCTGAACCTCGGCCTCCGCTGGGACGTCGAGACCAACCCGCTCAACAACGACTACGTGACGCCGGACGCCGTGCGCGCCGCGGCCACCCAGCTCGCGAGCGAGGTCGCGGCGGTGAACGGGCCGGACTTCTTCCGCGTCGAGAACTACCTGACCGACGGCTCGCAGCGGCAGATCTTCCTCGGCGCGATCCAGCCGCGCGTCGGCGGCTCGTACGACCTGCGCGGGGACCAGAAGACGGTGCTGTTCGCCGGCGGCGGCCGCTACTACGATCGCACGCTGTTCAACACGGGCGTCGACGAGCGGCTGCGCCTCCAGCACGCCAAGCGGACGTTCCGGTTCTCGCGCGACGGCACGATGCGCGACGGCCAGCCGACGATCGCCTGGGATCCGGCGTACCTGAGCCGCGACGGGCTGCAGGGACTGATCGATCGGGGCGTGGCGCCGAAGCCGGAGATCTTCCTGCTCGAGAACGACACGAAGCCGTTGCACAGCGATCAGATCAGCGCTGGCGTGCGCCAGGCGGCCGGCCCGTTCAGCGTCGCCGTGACGTTCAGCCACATCCGCAGCGAGAACGGCGTCGGGTTCTACCCGGCGAACCGCGAGGTCATGGGCAAGCGCAACTTCCTCCCGGTGCCGGGCGAGTTCGGCAACGTGCTGCTCTCGGCGGACGACATCCAGTCGCGCTTCACTGGCATCTTCGTCACCGCCGAGAAGCCGTACACCGAGGCCTCGAAGTGGGGGGTGAGCGCGGCCTATACGCTGTCGTGGTCGAAGATCCGCGGGGATGACTTCAACTTCGACTTCCCGACGATCAAGGACACGCCGCTGACGCCGGGCGAGGCCGACGAGCGGCATCGCCTCGTGCTGGCGGGGATCGTCGGGCTGCCGGAGGAGTTCAAGCTGTCGACGCTGATGACGTTCGGGACCGGCGTGCCGTTCGACATCGGCGACGCGTCGGCGGGCTTCGACGCCGACCAGTTCCGGGCCCGCCGCAACAGCGGCCGCTACCACACGTTGATCGAGTTCAAGCAGATCGATCTGCGCATCGCCAAGGAGCTGCAGGTCGCGCCGAAGCACCGCATGTCGGCGTTCGTCGAGGTGTTCAACCTGTTCAACTGGTACAACTACGGCGACATCAACGGGTTCATTCCGCCTGAGGGCGCCGAGCCGAACCTCAACTTCGGGCAGCCGGCGAGGATCGTCGGGCCGACGCGCAGCTTCCAGGTCGGACTCACGTATGGCTTCTAGGGCGGTCGCCGCCGCCGCGCTCGCGGCGGTCGCGCTCGCGGCGGTCGCGCTCGCGGCGGTCGCGGCGTGCTCGGGCGGGCGCGTGCTCGACGGACCCGGCATGGGCGGGCCCACGGGTCCCGGGGCCGGGCCCGGTCCGGTGCTCTCGCCGGAGGACGCCGCCCTGCTCGACGACCTCCAGCGCCGCACGTTCGACTTCTTCTGGAAGACGACCGATCCGAAGACCGGCCTCGTGCCGGATCGCTACCCGACGCCGGCGTTCTCGAGCATCGCCGCCGTCGGCTTCGGGCTCACCGCGTACCCGATCGGCGTCGAGCGCGGCTACGTCACGCGCGCGGCGGCGCGCGAGCGCGTGCTCGCCACGCTGCGGTTCTTCCGCGACGCGCCGCAGGGCGAGGGCGCGAGCGGCGTCACCGGCTACAAGGGCTTCTACTACCACTTCCTCGACATGAAGACGGGGCACCGCTTCCGGGACATCGAGCTGTCGTCGGTGGACACGGCGCTGCTCCTCGCGGGCGTCCTGTTCTGCCGCGAGTACTTCGCCGGATCGGATCCCGAGGAGACCGAGCTGCGCACGATCGCCGACTTCTTGCTCGGGCGCGTCGACTGGCGGTGGATGCAGCCGCGCGCGCCGGCGATCGCCATGGGCTGGCGCCCCGAGTCCGGGTTCATCGAGCACGACTGGGTCGGCTACAACGAGGCGATGATCGTCATCCTGCTCGCGCTGGGCGCGCCGACGCTCAGCGTCGAGCCGGCGGCGTGGGACGCGTGGACGCGCAACTACGACCGGACCTGGGGCACCCGGGACGGCCAGACGCACCTCGCGTTCGGTCCGCTTTTCGGACACCAGTACAGCCACGTGTGGGTCGACTTCCGCGGGCTCAGCGACCGCTACATGCGCGCCAAGGGGATCGACTACTTCGAGAACAGCCGGCGCGCGACGCTCGCGCAGCAGGCGTACGCGCGCCGAAACCCGGGCGGCTGGACGGGCTACGGCGAGCACGTGTGGGGCCTCACCGCGTGCGACGGCCCGGGCGACCTGACGCTTGATGTCGGTGGCAAGCCGCGCACGTTCCGCAACTACTCGGCGCGCGGCGCCAGCGACTTCGACGACGGCACGCTCGCGCCGACGGCGATGGTGTCGTCCTTGCCGTTCGCGCCGGAGATCGTGCTGCCGGGGATCCACGAGCTGCGCCGCCGCTACGGCGCGCAGATCTACCGCGAGTACGGCTTCGTCGACGCGTTCAACCCGAGCTTCCCCGAGGGCGCGCGCCCACAGGCGGGGTCGGTGGTGCCTGGCGCCGGGTGGGTCGACGTCGACTACCTCGGGATCGATCAGGGGCCGATCCTCGCGATGATCGAGAACTACCGCAGCGATCTCATCTGGCGCGCGATGCGGCGGAGCGCGTACCTGCGCCGCGCGCTCGCGCACGCCGGGTTCGCCGGAGGTTGGCTCCAGGAGCAGCCCAGGTGAGCGAAGCGAGCGGCTCCATGCAGCCGAGCGCGTCGCGAGGTGAGGAGGGGGGCCGCTCGGCCAGCGGACGGGAGCCCCGGTGAAGAACGCGAACGCCCGGGCGAGGGCCCGGGCCGCGCGGGCGTCGCTCGCGCTCGCCGGGCTCGCGTCGCTCGCGCTCGCCGCGTCGCTCGCCGCGTGCCAGGGCGACGGGAAGACGACCGTGCGGTTCTGGGCGATGGGCAGCGAGGCGGAGGTCGTCGCCGAGCTGATCGAGGGCTTCGAGCGCGCGCACCCCGAGCTGCGCGTGGACGTCCAGCAGGTGCCGTGGATGGCCGCGCACGAGAAGCTCTTGACCGCGTTCGTCGGCGAGGCCACGCCCGACCTCGCGCAGCTCGGCAACACGTGGGTGCCCGAGTTCGCCACGCTCGGCGCGCTGGCGCCGCTCGATGACGCGGTCGCGGCCTCGGCCACCACCTCGTCGGCTGTCCCGCCGAGCGACTACTTCGCCGGCATCTGGGCCACCAACGAGGTCCTGGGCCGGCTCCACGGCGTGCCGTGGTACGTCGACACGCGGCTCCTCTTCTACCGGCGCGATCTGCTCGCCGCGGCCACCGGCACCGCTGACGTACCCGAGACGTGGCCCGCCTGGCTCGCCGCGCTGCGCGCGATCAAGGCGGCCGGCGGCCCCGAGCGCTACGCGATCCTCCTGCCGCTCGACGAGTTCGAGCAGCTGCTCGCGCTCGCGCTGTCTCAAGACGAGCCGCTGCTCCGCGAGGACGGCCGGTGGGGCAACTTCCGCAGCGCGGGCTTCCGCAGCGCGCTCTCGTTCTACCTGCGGCTGTTCGCCGACCGGCTCGCGCCGCTCGTGATCCAGACGCAGGCGAGCAACCCCTGGCACGAGCTCGGGCGCGGCTACGTCGCGTTCATGATCTCGGGGCCGTGGAGCATCGGGCAGATGAAGCGCCGGCTCCCGGCGGCGCAGCAGGACAGCTGGGGCACCGCGCCGCTCCCCGGCCCGACGGGCCCGGGCACCGGGGCGGCGGGCGGCTCGAGCCTCGTCGTGTTCCGCGGCGCGGCGCACCCGCGCGAGGCGTGGCAGCTCGTCGAGTACCTGTCGCAGCCGGCGCAGCAGAAGCGGTTCTACGAGCTGACCGGCAACCTGCCGCCGCGGCGGACCACGTGGGACGATCCGGTGCTCGCGAGCGACGCGCACGTGCGCGCGTTCCGCCTCCAGCTCGAGCGCGTGAAGCGCACGCCGCCGGTGCCCGAGTGGGAGCGGATCGCCACCGAGATGCGCGTGGTCTCCGAGCGCGCCGCGCGGCGCGTCGGGCCGGCGATGACGGAGGCCGAGCTCGCGACGATCGCGCTCGAGGCGGCGACGGAGCTGGACGCGCGCGTCGACGCGATCCTCGAGAAGCGGCGGTGGATCCTCGCGCGGCGGGAGGCGCGGTGACGGCGAGCGCGCGCGCGCCGGGATCCCGCGCCCGCCCGCCGGGAGCGCGCGCCGCGTGGTGGTTCGTCTCGCCCGCGCTGCTCGCGCTGGCCGTCTCGTTCGCCGTGCCGGTCGTCGCCGCGCTCGCGCTCAGCTTCACCGACTTCGACATCTACGGCGTCGCCGATCGCGGCAACGTGCGGTTCGTCGGCTGGGACAACTACCGCCGGCTGCTCGAGGCGCCGCTGTTCTGGACCGCGCTCCGCAACACGCTGTACTTCGTGCTGGTCGGCGCGCCGCTGTCGATCGCGGTCTCGCTCGGCGCCGCGCTCCTCCTGAACGCCCGCGCCGCCCGCGCGCGCGCCGCGTTCCGCACCGCGCTGTTCTCGCCGGTGGTGACGACGGTCGTCGCGGTCGCGCTGATCTGGCGCTACTTGCTCCACACCCGCTACGGGCTCCTCAACGACCTGCTCGGCCGGTTTGGCATCGACGCCGTCGACTGGCTCGGCGATCCGGCGTGGTCGATGCCCGCCATGATCCTGTTCGCGATCTGGAAGAACTTCGGCACGAACATGATCATCTTCGTCGCCGGGCTGCAGGCCATCCCGGCGGACCTCTACGAGGCCGCGCGGGTCGACGGCGCCTCGCGCGTCGCGCAGCTCCGGTACATCACGCTGCCGTCGCTCGCGCCGACGATGCTGCTCGTCACGATCCTGACGATGGTCGGCTACTTCCAGCTGTTCGCCGAGCCGTACGTGATGACGCGCGGCGGCCCGGCGCAGAGCACCACGAGCGTCCTCTACTTCATGTACGAGGAGGGCTTCAAGTGGTGGAACCTGGGGTACGCGTCGGCGGTCGCGTTCGTCCTGTTCGCGCTCATGCTCGCGGGCACGCTCGCGCAGCTGTCTCTGGCGCGCCGCTGGAGCCGCCTGTGAGCGCCGCGCGCGCGCGCGGGGCGAGGCGGGGCGAGGCTTGGATCATCAACGGCGCGCTGCTCGGCGCGGCGGTGGTCGCGGTGTTCCCGCTCCTGTGGATGATCTCGGTGTCGCTGATGGCGCCCGGCGAGGCGAGCACGGCGCCGCCGCCGCTCGTGCCGGCCGCGCCCACGCTCGCGGGCTACCGCGAGCTGTTCACGCGCGCCGACATGGCGCGGAACCTCGTCAACAGCCTCGGCCTCGCGGTGGCGGCGACGGTGCTCTCGCTCGCGTTCAACGTCGCCGCCGGCTACGCGTTCGCCAAGCTCCGGTTCGCCGGCCGCGAGCTTTTGTGGCGGCTCCTCCTCGGCATGATGCTGATCCCGGCGCAGGTCGCGATGATCCCGCTCTTCCTCATGCTGAAGGAGGCGGGCTTCGTCAACAGCTACATCGGCGTGCTCGTGCCGTCGCTCGCGAACGTGTTCGGCATTTTTCTGGTCCGCCAGTACGCGCTGGCTATTCCAGACGAGCTGCTCGAGGCCGCGCGGATCGACGGCGCGAGCGAGCTGCGGATCTTCCGCTCGATCGTCTTGCCGGTGCTGCGGCCGATCCTCGTCACGCTCGCGATCTTCGCGTTCCTCGGGTCGTGGAACGACTTCTTGTGGCCGCTGATCGTCCTGACCGACGACGCCAAGCAGACGCTGCCCGTGGCGCTCGCGGCGCTCGGGCGCGAGCACGCTGGCGACAGCGAGCTGATGATGGCGGGCGCCGTCGTGACGATCGTGCCGGTGCTCGTCCTCTTCCTGGCGCTGCAGCGGTACTACATCCAGGGCCTGCTCGCCGGGAGCGTGAAGGGATGAGGCGCGGCCGCCCGCGCGCGCTCGTCGCTGTCGCCGCGCTCGCGGTGGCGTGCGGCCGCGGCCGCCCCGCCGCGCCCGATGGCGCGCGCGTGCTCGACGCGTTCGATGACGTGGCGCCATGGCGCGCGACCGGCTCCGACGGCGTGCGCTCGGCGGTGCGCGGCGTCCCCGGCGCGCGCGGCCAGGCGCTGCGGCTCGACTTCGATCTGGCCGGCACGTCGGGCTACGCCGTGGCGCGCCGCGCGCTGCCGCTGGAGCTGCCCGCCGACTTCGAGCTGTCGTTCGAGCTGCGCGGCGAGCTGGCCGTGAACCACCTGGAGCTGAAGCTCATCGACGAGAGCGGCGAGAACGTCTGGTGGCACCGCCGCAAGAACTTCGAGTTCCCGCGGAGCTGGCGCCACATGACCGTGAAGCGCCGCCAGATCGAGTTCGCGTGGGGCCCGACGGCCGATCGCACGCTGCGCCGGGTCGCCGCGATCGAGCTCGTCGTCGCGGCGGGCCGGGGCGGCGGCAAGGGCTGGGTCGAGCTCGACGAGCTCGTGCTCCGCCCGCGCGCCGCCGTCACCACGCCGCCGCCGCGCCCCGTCGGGACCGCGTCGTCGTCCGCGGCCGGCGCGGGGCCGGCGCTCGCGCTCGACGGCGATCGCGCCACCGCGTGGGCGAGCGATCCGGCGGCCGGCGCGGCGCAGCGCTTCACGATCGATCTCGGCCGCGAGCGCGACCTCGGCGGCCTGCTCGTTCAGTGGGCCGACGGCGGCGGCGCGACCGACTACACCGTCGAGCTGTCGCGCGACGGCGCCGCGTGGCTGCCGGCGGCGAGCGTCACCGGCGGCGACGGCGGCCTCGATCCGATCCCGCTCCCCGAGGCGACCGGCCAGACGGCGCGCTTCGTCCGGCTCGCCCTCGCGCGCGGCCCGAGCACCGGCTACCGGCTCGCCGAGGTGGAGCTGCTCGAGCCCGAGGCCGGCGTGAGCGACAACGCGTTCGTCGCCGCGCTCGGCAAGCGGCTGCCGCGCGGCGCGCTGCCGCGCGGCTTCTCCGGCGAGCAGCCGTACTGGACGATCGTCGGCGTCGACGGCGGCGGCCTCCCCGCGCTGCTCTCGGAGGACGGCGCGCTCGAGCTGGGCCAGGTCGCGCTCGGCGCGTCGATCGAGCCGTTCGTCGAGCACGCGGGCGCCGTGACGAGCTGGGCCACCGCCGGCTCGATCGAGCAGTCGCTCGACGCGGGCTACCTGCCGATCCCCAGCGTCGTCTGGCGCGCCGCCGCGTGGGAGCTGCGCGTCACCGCCGTCGCGACGGGCGGCCCCGACCGCGCGCGGCTCGCGGCGCGCTACACGCTCACGAACACGACCGCCGCGCCGATCACCGCGCGGCTCGTGCTCGCGGTGCGCCCGCTCCAGGTCAACCCGCCGACGCAGTTCCTCAACATCACCGGCGGCGTGCGCCGGATCGAGCGGCTCGCGTGGCAGGACGGCGCGGTCGTGATCGACGGGGCGCCCGCGGTGCACGCCGTGACGCCGCCCGATCGCGTGAGCCTCTGGTCCTCGCACGTGGTCCGCTTCCCGGCCGCGCCGCTCGCGGCGACGGCCGCGCTGCCGTCCGCGTCGGCGACCGCGGAGATCGCCGATCCGGCGGGCCTGGCCTCCGGCGCGCTCGTCTACGAGCTGGCGCTCCCCGCCGGCGGCGCGGCCACCGTCGTGCTCGCCGCGCCGCTCACCGGCTCCGCCAACCCCGGCGCGCCCGGGCTCCCCGGCTCGCCCACCGCCGCCAGCGCCGTCGGCTGGTTCGAGGCCCAGCTCGAAGCGGCGCGCCAAGGCTGGCACGCGGCGCTCGATCGCGTCGGCTTCCGCGTCCCCGCGGCCGGGGCGCCCGTCGTCGCGACGCTGCGCTCCTCGCTCGCGTACATGCTGATCTCCCGAGACGGCGCGATCCTCCGGCCCGGCACGCGCTCCTACGCGCGCGCGTGGATCCGCGACGGCGCCATGATCGGCGAGGCGCTCCTGCGGCTCGGGCACCCCGAGCCCGCCGCCGATTTTCTGCGCTGGTACGCGCCGCACCAGTTTCCGTCCGGGAAGGTGCCGTGCTGCGTCGAGGGCACCGGCGCCGTCCCCGTGCCCGAGCACGACAGCCACGGCCAGCTGATCGTCCTCGCCGCGACGCTCCACCGCTACACGCGCGATCGCGCGCGGCTCGGCGCCGTCTGGCCCAACGTGCAGGCCGCGGCGCGCTACCTCGACGAGATCCGGCGCTCCGAGCGCACGCCCGCGAACGAGGCGCCCGAGCGCCGCCCGCGCTACGGGCTCTTGCCGCCGTCGATCAGCCACGAGGGCTACTCCGCGAAGCCCGCGTACTCGTACTGGGACGACTTCTGGGCGCTCGCCGGCTACCGCGACGCCGTGTGGATCGCCCGCGAGCTCGGCGAGCTCCCGGCCGCCTCCCGGCTCGCCGCGCAGCAGGCCGAGTTCCAGCGCGATCTGCTCGCGTCGATCACCGCGAGCGCCGCGCTGTTTCGCACCGCGTACATCCCCGGCGCCGCCGACCTCGGCGACTTCGACGCCACCTCGACGACGATCGCGCTGTCGCCCGGCGGCGCGCAGCACCTCCTGCCGCCCGCGCTCCTGCGCGGCACGTTCGAGCGCGCGTGGAGCGAGCTCACCGCGCGGCGCCCCGGCGGCCGCGCGTGGGACGCGTACACGCCGTACGAGCTGCGCCTCGTCGGCAGCTTCGTCCGCCTCGGCTGGCGCGACCGCGCGTGGGAGGCGCTCGCGCAGTACCTGGGCGATCGCCGCCCCGCCGCGTGGAACCAGTGGGCCGAGGTCGTCGGCCGCGCGGCGCGCGAGCCGCGGTTCATCGGCGACATGCCGCACGCGTGGGTGCATTCGGACTACGCGCGCTCGGCGCTCGATCTGTTCGCGTACGAGCGCGACGCCGATCAGGCGCTCGTGCTCGCTGCGGGGCTGCCCGCCGCGTGGTTCGGCGCCGCGCCCGGTGCCGCACCCGGTGCCGCGCCTGGTGCCGCGCCCGGTGCCGCGCCGGGCGCGGGCTTCGCGATCGATCGCCTCCCCACGCCGTACGGGCCGCTCTCGTACAGCGTGACGCCGACGCCGCGCGAGCTCACGATCCAGATCGGCCCCGGCGCCGTGCCGCCCGGCGGCCTCGTCTTCCCGTGGCCGCTGCCGGTCCCGCCCGGCGCGGCGCGGCTCGACGGCCGCCCTGCGCCCTGGCGCGGCGATCCGCCCGAGCTCGTGATCGCCCAGCGCCCCGCGACCCTCGTCATCTCGCTCCCCTCCTCGCTCCCCTCCTCGCTCACCTCGCCTGCCACCCCGTGAACCGGAGCACCCAACCGCCATGACCGAGTCGTACCGCTTTCCTGAAGGCTTCCTGTGGGGCTGCGCCACGTCGGCGTACCAGATCGAGGGCTCGCCGCTCGCCGACGGCGCCGGCCCGAGCATCTGGGAGCGCTTCGTGCACACGCCAGGGCTCACGCACAACGGCGACACCGGCGACGTCGCGTGCGATCACTACCGCCGCTGGGCCGACGACGTCGCGCTCATGCGCTCGCTCGGGATGCAGGCGTACCGGTTCAGCATCTCGTGGAGCCGGATCCTGCCGACCGGCAAGGGCCTGGTGAACCCCGCCGGGCTCGACTTCTACGAGCGGCTCGTCGACAAGCTGCTCGCCAACGACATCACGCCGCTCATCACGCTCTTCCACTGGGACCTGCCCGCCGCGCTCGACGACCAGGGCGGCTGGCTCAACCCCGACATCGCGCGCTGGTTCGCCGAGTACGCGGACGTCATGTTCCGCCGGCTCGACGATCGCGTCACGCGCTGGACCACGCTCAACGAGCCGTGGGTCGTGTCCGACGGCGGCTACCTGCACGGTGCGCTCGCGCCCGGCCACCGCAGCCTCTACGAGGCGCCGATCGCGACGCACAACATGATGCGCGCGCACGGCGCCGCCGTGCAGGCGTACCGCGCCACCGGCAAGCACCAGATCGGCCTCGTCGTGAACCTCGAGCCGCAGGCGCCCGCCTCCGACGATCCCGCCGATCACGCCGCTGCCAAGCGCATGGACGCGTACATGAACCGGCAGTACCTCGACGCCGCGCTGCGCGGCAGCTACCCCGAGGAGCTCGCCGAGATCTTCGGCGCCGCGTGGCCGCACTGGCCCGCGAGCGACTTCGAGCTCATCAAGCAGCCGCTCGACTTCCTCGGCGTCAACTACTACACGCGCAACGTCCGCCGCCACGATCCGCGCGCGTGGCCCGTGCACGCGGCGCCCGTGCGCCTGCCGCAGGCGACGTACACCGAGACGTCGTGGGAGGTCTGCCCGCCCGCGTTCACCGAGCTGCTCGTGTGGATCAAGGAGCGCTACGGCGATGTGCCGCTCTATATCCTCGAGAACGGCGCCGCGTTCTTCGATCCGCCGACCGCCGCCGAGGACGGCCGCGTCCGTGATCCGCTGCGCGTCTCGTACCTGCGCGCGCACCTGCGTGCCGTCCACGCCGCGATCGCGCGCGGCGTCGACGTGCGCGGCTACATGGTCTGGTCGCTGCTCGACAACCTGGAGTGGTCGCTCGGCTTCTCGAAGCGCTTCGGCATCGTCCACGTGAACTTCGGCACGCAGGAGCGCACGCCCAAGGACAGCGCCCGCTACTACGGCCGCGTGATCGCCTCGCACGGCGAGGCCCTCGCCGACCCGCTGCCGTAGTCGGCCCGTAGGCTCTCCTACGGAGGGCTACGGAGGGTTCGCGGCGACGCCGGCCGAGGCGCTCGCCTCGATCGGGCGCGTGCGCAGGAACGCGCGGGTGAACGCGGCGGCCGAGGCGCACGCGAACTTCGTCCAGGCGTCGGCTCGCTTCAGCCCGACGATGTCGCTGATGCCGCGGATCGCGAGCATCGGACATCGCTCTCGTACGGCGCGGTAGACGCCGCCGGACTCCATCTCGATCGCGAGCAGGTTGCGTGCGGTCTGGAGCCAAGGGATCAGCAGCTCCGGATCCTTCACCAGTCGATCGCTCGAGGCGATCGGCCCCGCGGCGTAGACGGGCGCGCGGGGCGTAGCGCCCTCGCCGTGGTGATGCTCCAGCTTGGCCCGCAGCTCGCGTTGCCACTCGGGCGATCCGTAGAGCTGCTCCTTCCGCGTCCATGTCACCGGCGGTTGTGGCGGGAGGTCGGCGGTCCAGCTCCCGAGCTCGTCCTCGCGAGCCGCGAGGTTGGTAACGACAGCCGCCAGCGCCTTGTCGATGGGACCGCCCGTGACCGCATACGTCGGCTCCTGTCCGGTCTTCCGCGCCTCGACCGTGAAGTCGTGGATCCGCGTGGAGACGACGACATCGCCGAGCGTCACGTCATCCGAGGGAAGCCCACCGGCGATCCCGACCACGAGCACCAGCCGCGGAGCGAGATCCTCGATGAGGTCCCTCGCGGCGTCCTGGGCCTCTCCATGGCCTTGCTCGACCAGGCGCAGCACGGCGACCGTGTAGCGATCGCCATCGCCGGCATCCGCATGGCGCAGCGCGTACTCGCGGCTCGTGCCCTTGTGAGTCCCGGCCTTGCTCGGGAAGACGCCGAGCAAGGCGCGGAACTCGTCGTCACGGATCGTCAGGATTCCGATGTCCACCTTCGATCGAGCAGAGGTAGAGGGAGCTGCCGAGGAATTCGCGGTGAGCGGGATTGGCGGAGCGACTGCCGCGAAGATCGCGACCGGCTGGCTCGCTGGAGGAGCCGCGGCCAGCACGAGTTGGCCGGCATCGACGTCGGCGCGGACCTTGAGATGCGGGCGAGTGCCGTCGTGCGGCCCTTCCAGGCTGATCGCGGCGAGCCCCTGCTTGTAGGCCGCTGCGACCGATTCGTGTTCGCCCAGGCCGCCGTAAAAGCCGATCGCGAAGCTGCGGGCCGCGTCATCCTGGATCGTGCCGCTCACTCCGACGACGCAATCGACGTGCGCGAGCAACGCGTCGGCCTGTGCATCGCTGTAGCAGGCGTTGAGGATGACCAGCTTCACCGAGGATCCCGCCGCGCTGAACGTCTCCGCAATCGCGGCAGGCGAGACGACTCGAGCATCGCCGCTCGGCGTCTGGAAGAGCAGCCCGTCCGGGCCGCCGCGGCCGGTGAAGTGGACCACCGTTGGTTTGAGGGCGCGTAGCTCGCGGAGCAAGTCGAGCGGCTGGGCCGCCCACCGGGTCACGAGCTCGAAGCGGTCCCGGAAGCCGCTGCGCTGCAGCTCCTCTTGCATCGCGCGCGCCTCGCGATCGAGCGCACGGGAATCGGTCCCGCTCGGATTGGCGGCCAGGAACAGGATCGTGTGCTTCATCGGCAGCCTCTGCGAAGCGGGCTCTGGAGCCCGGGAGGAGGTGCGTTGTTTGTCAGAGCCGCGATCGTCGCGGCTCGTGCTCTCGCGGCGATTCGAAGGCGGCCAGTCGAGAAACCAGACGGAGCCGAGGGCGTCGTCGGCGATGATGGCGGTCGCGGTCGCCGCGACCTTGAAGAACTCGGCGTTGGCCCGATGCGTGAAAAGACAGGCGTTGGACTCGAGGTCCCAGACCTTGAGCGTCTTGTCACGCGAGGCCGAGACCACGCGCCGCCCGTCCGGTGTCACCGCGCACGCGAGCACCTGGTTGGCGTGGCCTTGCAGAGTAGCGACGGCTTGCCCCGTCTCGAGGTCCCACACCTTGAGCGTCGCGTCAGCCGACGCCGAGACCACACGCCGCCCATCCGGCGTCACCGCGCACGCGTCCACCCAGAAGACGTGGCCTTGCAGGGTGGCGACGGCTTGCCCCGTCTCGAGGTCCCACACCTTGAGCGTCGTGTCACGCGACGCCGAGACCACGCGCCGCCCGTCCGGCGTCACCGCGCACGCGGTCACATGGTCGGCGTGGCCTTGCAGGGTGGCGACAGCTTGCCCCGTCTCGAGGTCCCACACCTTGAGCGTGTCGTCCCCCAACGCCGAGACCACGCGCCGCCCGTCCGGCGTCACCGCGCACGCGGTCACCAAGCCGGCGTGGCTTTGCAAGATGGCGACGGCGTGCCCCGTCTCGAGGTCCCACACCTTGACATCCGAGAATGTTTGGTAAAACGAGAACGTTTCGTCAGACGACACCCAGACCACGCGCCGCCCGTCCGGCGTCACCGCGCACGCGGTCACATGTTCGGCGTGGCCTTGCAGGGTGGCTATCACTTGCCCCGTCTCGAGGTCCCACACCTTGAACGTCGAGTCAGACGAGGCCGCGACCACGCGCCGCCCGTCCGGCGCCACCGCGTACACTTTCACAGGTTGGGCGTGGCCTTGCCGGGTGGCGACGGCTTGCCCCGCCGCGAGGTCCCAGACCTTGAGCGTCGTGTCATGCGACGCCGAGACCACGCGCCGCCCGTCCGGCGTCACCGCGCACGCGAACACCGAGTCGGTGTGGCCTTGCAGGGTGGCGACGGCTTGCCCCGTCTCGAGGTCCCACACCGTGAGCGGTCTGCCATGCGACGCCGAGACCACGCGCCGCCCGTCCGGCGTCACCGCGCACGCGTTCACAATGGTGCCGTGGCCTTGCAGGGTGGCGACGGCTTGCCCCGTCTCGAGGTCCCACACCTTGAGCGTGTCGTCCTCCGACGCCGAGACCACGCAC
>Ga0247790_10000202_pt1 | contig 29853 bp, 27 predicted proteins | sample UWRJS171409R4_FD_179913 | JGI IMG/M metagenome (GOLD analysis project Ga0247790, IMG submission 179913) | Soil microbial communities from Arlington Agricultural Research Station in Wisconsin, United States - UWRJ-S171-409R-4 | ecosystem: Environmental > Terrestrial > Soil > Agricultural land...
CGCTGCGGCGCTGCCGTAGTCGTAGAGCGCCAGCAGGTCGGCCTTGCCGTCGCCGTTGAAGTCGCCGGCGCTGAGCTTGGCGCGGTTCACGTCGAAGTTGCCCGGGCCCGCGTACCAGACGCGATAGGGTGCGCTGGCGCCGTCGGTCGTTCCGGTCGTCCCGGGGAAGACCCACAGGCCCGCTGCGGCGCTGCCGTAGTCGTAGAGCGCCAGCAGGTCGACCTTGCCGTCGCCGTTGAAGTCGCCCGACACGCCACCCCCGGCGCCGTCGGGAACACCAGGGTACAGCGTCCGCAGTGCGGTGAGATCGGTGCCGCTGAACTCGCCGGTCTCTACCGAGCGGAAGCACGAGTTCATGAGCGAGCCGCCGACCGTCGCGGTGCTCGGCGTGCCCGGGATGAGGATTGCGCCGACGCCCGCGCCGCCCTCGTTCCCGCCGCTGCCGCAGCTGATGCTGCGGTTGTAGTAGTCGGAGTGTCGGAATCCGATGGTGTGGCCGAGCTCGTGCGTGATGACGTGCTCGATCACGTCGATGCCATAGGGGGCGAGCCCGTCGCCGATGTGGATCGTCGAGTACGGCAGGCCGCCTGACGGGAACCCGGCCGAGCCGCCCACCACCCCCGGCGCGATCACGGCATTGATCGTGAAGCTGCATCCGCTGCTCGGCGTGCGTGCCATCGCGAAGCGGAGCGGCTGCTCCTCGTAGTTCTGGATCGCCAGATCGAGCGCCGTGCTGAAGATGCCGGTGAACGTCGGGCCGTTGACACAGATCTTCGTCACTGACGAGCTGACGAGATTGGTCGTCCGGTACTGCTCGTTGGTGGAGTCCCCAGTCTCGAGCATCTCACGCGATGCGGCCAAAGACACCTCGGCGTCCCGCCCCACGTAGACGGTCCCGTCGACGATCATGATGTCGTCGGCCGGGAATCCGGCCTGCTCGAGGTTCTCGAGGATCTCCTGCACCTCTGCCGATGGGCGCGTCTCCTCCTCCGGCTCCACGCCGCACCCGAGTACCAGCACGCTCCACGTAGCGAGCGCCATTCCTCTCTTCATCATCTGCTCCCCCTTCTGCTAGAAAATACGTCATCCATTTTCGCCATCGTCACACTGCTGGCATGGATGCCCATGAACCGGAGGGGGCGACGACGACGTGTCGCGCAGAAAAGCGCATCGCTTTGCGGCCGTCGACGCGAACGGCGCGCTGTGGATCGGCATGTTCCTCCGGCGAACGCGTCGGAACATGTCGAGCGGGCGCGATCAGGGCCCGGCGGCCGATCAGCAGAGCGCGCGCGCTGCTGTTCGCGATCGCGCGGAGGAACGCGATCTCGTCGAACTGGCTCGCCTGTATGAGCCGAGCATACTGCGGCTCACGGTGCGGCGCCGGGCTTCGCCGGGCGCGTGGCGAGCCTACGGCGCCTTCGGCTCGGCGACCCGGCCCATGAACAGCACGAGGCCGCTCGCCTTGTCGACGATGAAGAACAAGAACGGGTGATCCGCCTTGAGCTCCGGCACCGGCCTCGGCGCAGCCCCGGCCTTCGGCATCACCACTGCCGTCGCGGCTGCCGCCTCGGTGCCCTTCTCGTCCACCTTGACGAATGCTTTGTGGAACACCTTGCCGATGTAGAGCCGGTCGGCGGGCTTGGGCGGGTTCGCGATCCCCGTGAAGTCGGCGCGCTCGCGGTCGAACGCCCGCGTCATCCCGAGCGCCTTGAGCGGCTTGGCCAGCTCCAGCGCTTCCGGCGGATCGATGACGAAGCGCGGCAGCCAGACCAGCACCTCCTGCGGCGCGAGCGCCGCGAGCCACGCGGCCACCTTGCCGGCGTCGAGCGACTTCTCGACGGCGGCGAGGCCGTCGACCTTGTCGGGCAGCACCACCAGCATCGACGTGTCGCCGCCCGCGTACGGCAGCTCCAGCACCGCGGCGCCGTCGGCCTTCGCCATCCAGTAGTTGCCGCGGCGCCGCATCAGCATCGCCGGTGTCGTCTTGCCGGGCGCCAGCGAGAAGGGCTGCTCACTGGTCGACGCGCGCTCGAACGGATCCTGCCAGTCGGCCAGGAAGTAGATCGCATTGACCAGCACGAGCCGCGTATCGGAGAGGATCGACCGCGGCGGCAGGAGGTCTTTGATCCGCTGCTCGGTCTGGTCCGCGACCCACTGGTTGATGTGCGCGCGCGCCGGATCGGGCGCCTTCATGAAGTCGATCGGCTCGAGCGGCGCGCCGTACGCGGCCTTCGTCTTCTCGAGGTACGGCGCCTCGAACTTGTAGCTCTGCTCGCCGAACAGCCGGTTCGCGATCCGCAGCTTCAGCGCGCGCGACGGAGCCTGGAGCGCGCCCCCCAGCTTGCCCCACGCGGTCACCGCCGCGTCCGCGTCGAGCGGAAGCCGCATCGACTGCTTCATCTCGGCCGCCGTCTCGCCCTTCGCGCCGCCCCACGTCATCGCGAGCGCCGTCGAGATGCTCGCCGGCGAGATCGCGAGGTTGCCCGGCGCCGTGCGGAGGCGCGCCCACAGATCGAGCCCGAAGCTGTTGCTCGCCTTCGCCAGCACCGCGGCCTCGGCGGCGCTCGGCGCTGGCGCCGTGGGCGGCGCTGGCTGTGCCGGCATGGGCGTCGGCGTGGGCGTCGGCGTCTCCGTCGGTTTCATCGCAGTCTCCGTCGGCTTGGTGGCTCCAGCTGCCGGGGCTGCCGGGGCTGCCGGCTGGCTCGGCTGGGCGCCGGATCGGCGGTCGTCGGTTTCGGCTTGGGCCTTTGCTCGCAAGCCATGGCTCCGAGCACGAGCGCCACGAGCATCTGGGTGCGCATGCGCCGAGTGAACCGCAACACCGAGGCCGCCGCAACGGCGGCAGCGGCTCGGCGTGGCACGCTCCGGCGTGGGCCGGTGGATCCGGCCGCCAATCAAAGGACGACATGATCACGCTCTATGGCTTTGGAACCATCTTTCCCGAGGGGCGCGGCGAGACAAAAGACCTCCGAGCGCAGTGGGCGCTCGAGGAGACCGGGCTGCCGTATCGAGTCCACGCGCTAGACCACACGGGCGGCGAGCTCGACGGCGACGCTTACCGCCGGATCAGCCCCTTCCGCCAGGTGCCGGTGATCGACGACGACGGTTTCGTGGTGGCCGAGTCGGCCGCGGTGGTGCTCTACCTGGCAGAGAAGGCCGGCAAGCTGATTCCGGGCGACGCTCGGGGCCGCACCCGCGTCGTCCAGTGGTGCTTCGCCGCGACGAGCACGGTCGAGCCGACCCTGGTGTCTCTCGACATTATCGAGATCTTCGACAGCGGCAATGACAAGCTCAAGGCGGAGGTGCGCAAGCTCGCCAATCGCTGGCTCGGAGACGTCGAGCGGCGCCTCGAGGACCGCGAGTGGATCGCCTGCGCCGATTTCACGGTGGCCGACATCATGATGGCCTGCGTCCTGCGCGGCATCCGCAAGACCGATTTGATGGACCCCTTCCCGAGACTCAATGCCTACTACGAGCGCTGTTCGGCCCGCCCGGCCTGGCAGCGCACCCTCCGCCTCTACGCCGAGCGAATCGGCGTGAGCGTCGACGACATACGCTAGCGAGGGTTTGAGCGTTCCGGACCGGGTTGAAGCGCGATGAGCAAATGGCGCGGAGGTAGCGGAGGACTGGCGTGGCCGGTCAATGGGCCATCACGCCGGTGCATTTCGCCGTGGCATCCCCCAGCGCCGCGCCGCGCCGCGTTCCGGCCCGATCGATGCGCGATCGGTCAGCGCTGCGGCGTGAGGCGCCGGCTCTGCTCGAGCAGGGCAGCGCGTACGCGGCTCGGCGTCGCGGGCACGCGGCGGATGCGCACGCCCGTCGCGTGGCGGATCCCGGCCAGGATCGCCGGTGGCGTCGGGACCAGCGCCGGCTCGCCGACGCCTTTGGCGCCATAGGGCCCCAGCGGCTCGGGATCCTCGATGAGGATGCACTCGATCTCCGGCACGTCGCCGATGGTCGGAATGAGATAGTCGTGCAGGTCCTCGGTGCACCCCGGGACGTACTCTTCCATGAGCGCCATACCGAGCCCCTGCGCCACGCCGCCCTGAATCTGCCCTTCCACCAGCATCGGGTTGATCGCGCACCCCACATCGTGCGCGGCGACGATGCGCCGCACCTTGGTAGTGCCGAGCTCGATATCGACCTCGACCTCGGCGATCTGCGCGGCGAACGCGTAGGTCGCATAGGGGATCCCCTGGCCGTCCGCGTCGAGCGGCGTGGTCGGCGGATCGAAGCGCCCCGTACCGATCAGCACATCGCCACGTTCCTTGATTGGCAATCGTGAGAGATCGATCACCTGCGTGGTCGCGCTGTCGCGCAGGGTGATCACGCCAGCGCCCAGCTCGATCGTCGCGTCCTCGCCCATGTTGCCGAGCTGGAGGATCTGGCGGCGCAGGTCTTCGCCAGCACGCTTGGCCGCGTTGCCCGACACGAAGGTCTGGCGCGAGGCCGAGGTCTTGCCGGCGTCTGCGGTGAGATCAGAGTCGCCGGCGACCAGGCGCAGCTGCGCGATCGGCACGCGCAGCGCATCGGCACAGATCTGCATCATGACCGTGTTCGAGCCCTGGCCGATATCGAGGGCGCCGTTGTAGAGCGTGAGCGCGCCATCGGCGGCGAGACCGACCTGCATGATCGAGGGATTGGTCATCGATGTGTTGCCGATGCCGAACCACATGCAGCCGATGCCGACGCCGCGCCGCAGCGTGCCGCCCTGGCCATTGAACGCCTCCGCGGCCGCGCGCAGCTCGCGCCAGCGGGGCCGCAAGGCATCGAGGCACTGGCCAATGCCGACGCTCGCTTCCAGCTTCTGGCCGCTCGCCGTCACAGATCCGTGGCGCAGCACGTTGATGGCGCGGAATTCGAGCTCGTCCATGCCGAGCGAGTGAGCCAGCTCGTCCATCAATGCTTCATGCGCGATCGCGGTCTGCGGGACGCCGAAGCCGCGGAACGCGCCCGCCGGCGTATCGCTGGTGTAGATCGCGCGGCTGGTGCACTTCACGGCAGGCACCGCGTACGGCCCCATGGCGTGCACGGGGACGCGGTTGGCGACCGTCGGCCCCCACGACGCATACGCGCCTGTGTTGAAGTCGCCGTGGAACTCGACGCCCGTCAACTTGCCTTGTGCATCGCAGGCGAACTTCGCTTTGATGCGCGCCGGGTGACGCTTGGACGACGACGCCATGCTCTCCGGCCGCGTGTAGACGCAGCGCACGGGCCGGTCCAGCACCCAGGCCGCCGTCGCGACCAGCGGCTGCAGCGAGAGGTCGAGCTTGCCGCCAAAGCCACCGCCGACCGCGAGGGGGATGATCCGCACCTGCTCCGGTGAGAGGCCCATGACCAGCGCGATCTCGTCGCGGTTCATATACGGTGCCTGCGTACAAGTGACGATCTCGATCCGCTCGCCGACGCGGCGCGCATATCCAGCTTCGAGCTCGAGATAAGCGTGCTCGACGAAGACGGTCTCGAAGCTCCCCTCGGCGATCACCGCTGATGTGGCAAACGCGGCCGCGACATCGCCACACGCCACGCGACCGCTGACCAGCACATTGTCGGGCTTGTCGGCGTGGAGGGCGACCGCCCCCGGCGCGATGGCTGCGTCGAACGGCAGCGGCGGCAGCTCCTCCCAGTGGATCGGCACGTCGGCATCGCGGATACAGGCGATCGTCGCGGCATCGCCGACCAGGGCGACCACCGCCTCGCCGTGATATCTGACGATGCCTTCGGAGAGCACCGGCTGGTCCTTGGAAGAGATGCCGTAGAGGTTCTGACCCTGGATGTCCTTCCAGGTCAGGACCTTCACCAGCCCAGGATATTGCTCGTGCAGGGGGGCCAGATCGCCGAGCGAGAAGTGCGCGCGATGAAACGGCGCGCGCACGACGCGCAAGACCAGCGCGTCGTCTGGCAACGTATCGGCGGCGTACTTCTCGGCACCGGTGAGCTTGGGGACGCCGTCGGTCTTGGGCAATCGCGCGCCGACCGCCTCGCCCGCGGCTGGCGCGGGCGCGGGCGTCGCGCGACCGACGGAGAGCACCGCCTCGACGATCTTGCGATAGCCCGTGCATCGGCAGAGCACACCGCCCAGCGCGGCGAGCACGTCGGCTTCGCGCGGGCTTGGCATGCGAGCCAGGAGCGCATCGGCGGCCAAGAGCATACCCGGCGTGCAGGCCCCGCACTGCGCGGCTCCATGGGCATGAAAAGCCTGTTGCAGATCGCTCAGCTTGCCGTCGCGCGCCAGCCCCTCGACGGTCACGACGTCACGGCCGGCGACCTGGCCGGTCGGCACCAGGCAGGCGCAGACCGGCTTGCCATCGAGGCGGACCGTGCACGAGCCGCAATGGCCGGCGTTACAGCCGATCTTGGTGCCGGTCAGGCGCAGCTCGTCGCGCAGCGTGCTGGCGAGGCGAGCGATGGGATCGGCGCTCACCGCGACCGGCGCGCCGTTGAGCGTGAATTCGATGCGCGAGTCCGTCATACCGGCTGCTCCGCGAGCTGCGCCAGCGCGCGCCGGGTCAACGTCAGCGCCGCGTCGCGCCGATAGAGCGCGCTGCCGCGGATGTCGTCGATCGGGGCGAGCGGCTCGAAGTGATGATCCGTCACCAGCTGCGCCAGGTCAGGCACGAGCCGGCGGCCCGCGAGCTCGCGCTCCAGCTGGTGCAGGCGCTTCGCCACAGCCGCGCACGAGCCAATCGCGATCCGCGCGGCGCTGATCGTGCCCGCTGCGTCGGTCTCGATCACGACGGCGACCATGGCGATGGAGATGGCCAGGTACGTGCGCGCGCCCAGCTTGAGGAAGGTCGAGCGTGCGGCGCCCGGGGGCCTGCTCACGCGGAGCGCCACGACCAGCTCGTCCGCCCGGCGCGCGGTCGTGCCATGGCCGGTCACGAAGTCTGCGACGCCCAGCCGGCGAGCGCCCGTGCACGATGCCAGCTCCACCTCGGCATCCAGCGCCAAGAGGGCCGGTACCCCGTCCGCCGCCGCCGAGGCATTGCATAGATTCCCACAGATCGTGCCGACGTTCTGGATCTGCTTGCTGCCCACGCCACGGGCCGCGAGCTTGAGCCCATCGAAGAGCGGCGGCAGCTCGGCCTCGATCACGTCGGTCCAGGTGGCCAGGGCGGGGATGCGCCACCCCGTCCCCTCATCGGTGATCTGGCGAAGATCGGTCAAACCGCTGATATCGAGGACATCCTCGGCGAGCGGCTGACCGACCCGCGCCGCATAGAAGTTGGTTCCTCCGGCCACGATCACATGGGGACCCGCGGCGAGCGCCGCCAAGGCATCCGCGAGTCGCGCAGGGCGTTGATAGCTGGCCATCTCTTAATTTGCTCGACTGGCGCGATTCATAATATGTAACCATATCATTGAAACTCACAGTGATGACGGTGTCAAGCGATCTCAACGGGCCGTTCCGCCAGAGAGCTTCGCCTTGGCCACGAACTGCGAGAACGCCCCCAGGAACTCGTCCAGCGACACCGTGCCGCTCTTGTCGAGATCGCACATCCGCAAGAACTCGTCGATCTCGCCGTCCTGATAGCCCCTCGCACGGAACTTGCCCATCACCTCGGACACGTCCAGGAGGCCGTCCTGGTTCGTGTCGATCTCACTGAAGATCTGGAACATCGAGTCCCGCATCATCGACTTCAAGATCGCGCTGCGGAGCTCGTGCTCCAGCACGTCCAGGAAGCTCCCCTCGGGCGTCGCCAGGAGCCAGGGCGCCATCGTCGTGGACCGGAGCACCGTCACGGTGGAGCCCGGCGACGCCGCGACCCCGAGGCGCCGCTTGTAGTCCTCGATGAAGGTCTTCCCGTAGTGCTCCTCGCTGAAGTCGGTCGTGCTCACGATCATCCCGTAGCCATAGATCTCGTCGCCGGGATCGATGCTCAGGAGGTCGTAGATCGCCCGATTCAAGCGGTTCGCCAGCTCCAGGCTCGTGTTGAGCGAGCCGTCGGGATGCCGGAAGTTCACGGCGTAGGTCAAGATGTTCTGATCCGGCCCGAGCTCGGGCAGGAGCGCCATCGCCTCGGGATCAGACAGGAGATCCGCTTCGTTCCTCCGGTTGATGCGCTCGCGGACGAACGACAGCTCGGACTCCACGTCATTGCCCGCGACCTCCGCGGGGAGCCGCGGGACGGGGACGATCACGAATCGATCCTCTGGATTCGCCATGCACAGGAGCCGCGCGTAGAGGCGCTTGCAATTGAACAGCGCCCTCCTGTGGATCTGCCCGTAGCCGCTCCGCGTCGGCCGGATCACCTTGTGGCTCAGGTACACCGCCGCCACCGCGGCCCCCGGCTTGGAGCCCTCGAGCCCGTAGATCCCCACCGCGGGCTCCTCGTCGCCGTGGACGATATAAGGCGCCTTGAACGTCACCATATCGCGCATGGCCCCGTTCCGATAACAGAGCGCCCCGGCAGGATAAGGGATATAGCCCGACTTGTGCGGATCCACCGTGATGGAGTCGGCCCTGCCGAGCGCCGAGAGCTGGGCCGTGACGTACCCGCTCATGCCGATCTCCGCCGGTGGCTCGCGCGGCCCCTCCGCGCGCGGCCCCTCGTCGGGGCGCAGCACGGCGGCGAAGTACCCGCCCCACGCGGCGTCGGCGTGGACCGCGAACGAGAGCCCGCTCTTCTGGAGCGCGTGGCGCAGCTCGAGGATCCCCTTGAGCGGATCGACCGCGCTCTCCTCCGTACTCCCGATCACCCCCACCACGGCAAAGACAGGCCGCTGCGCCCGCAGGCACTCCTTCAGGATCCGCTCGAGGTCTGGCAGGCTCATCCGCGCGTCGCAGTCCACGGGGACGTCGAGCACGTTCGCCGATCCGAGGCCCAGGACCGCCGCCGCCTTGGGGAACGAGTAATGCTTCGTGGCGGGCACCAGGATCACCGGCGACGCCTTCACGTCGCCCAGATAACGCCGCGTGGCCTCCTGGATGCCGAGGTGCTGGAGGGAGTGTCTCGCCATGGCGTCCGTCAGCGCGTCGCTCGAGATCCCGTGCTCCGCCGCGAGGCGCCCCGGCAGGGCGAGGATCTCGTCGACCTTGAGGTTCAGGATCGACCATGTATCGAGGGACGCGAGCGCCGTGGCGTTGCCGGCGCACGTGGTCACCGTGAGCGCGCGCGCCGCTGCGAGGGACGGCTCGGCCTTGAGCGCCTCGCGGAGCGCGAGCGGGTAGAGCTTGAGGTTCCGCGCGGCCCACATGGCCTCGATGTTGGCGGCGGTCCCGCCGCTCGCGATGTGCCCCCAGGGCCGGATGGCTCCTTTGCCAATGGCGTCTTCGTCGGGGATGTTGTACCCGAGCATCTTGCAGAGATCGTCGCCGACGATCATCTCCAGGATCGTGGTCGCGGTGGACCCCTCGAACGCGACGTTGTTGGGGTTGTAGAGCATCGCCGAGAAGTAGCCGAGCACGCTGGGGAGCGTCGTGTCCCAGTTCATGTGGCCCTGGTACCGGCCGCTGAAGAACGGGACTGACTTCTTGAGGAAGGACAAGAGTGATCGGAAGTTGTCCTTCAGCGAGTCCATCGCGTGGAGGAACGCGGGGTGTCGCTTGGACTCCTCGGTGATATGGGTGGGATCCTGCGGGTGAAAGTTCCTCCGCCAGAACGCGTGGTCGCGGATGGCCTCGACGATGAGCTTCTCGAGCTCCTCGACGTTCTCGGCCTTCGTGCCCAGAAACCAGGCCTCGGGCGCCTTGGTCCCGGCCCCCTTGAGGGAGGGCCGCTCGCCGAACTGGAACAACCGCTTCTTGCTGGGCCCGCCGCCGCGAGAGTTTGCGTTCGCCATGGAGTTTACTGCCCTTCCTTCTTTGTGAACCGGAGATATCCTGTGCCGAGGCGGCCGAGCTTAGGGGGCTCGTGATCCGCGGTCAACGCGCGGGCGGCGTTCCGGACCGGGGTTGAGGCGCGATGCGCGCCCAAGCAGGTGAAACGGCGACCGCCTCTACCAGGTGACGAGCCACCCGGACGTGAGAAGTGCGGGGCATGGTCGCGCTCGGTGCGCCACGCCGCGACGCTGCGGGCAGAGGCGCTCGCAGTGTCACAATCACAATTATGAATGAGTTGTTGAAAGCGTGAGTCAGACGGCCAGCGGAACGTGAGCGAACCGCCTGAGCCAATAGGTACCAACAGGGAAGGGGATCGCGTCGCCAGCAATCCAGCGCTGCCGTGCCTCGCGGTACGCAGCGAGGAATTCACGATTGCGCTGGAGCGCTTCGACGCGTGCCCACGGATTGCGAGCCGCGAGCGTCGGGCGCAGCCCCCGTCGGGGCTCTCGGCTGGCGGGGGAGTCGCGCCACGATTGACGCAAGATCGTACCGCGCCCCAGGATCGGGGCGCCGGTTCGTCTGCGCTCAGCGGCGATCGCAGCTTCCTCCGCGGCGACGAGCTGTTGGAACTCGTCGCGGAGCTGCTTCGGGTCGCCGAGCTCGGGCGGAATCACGAGAGACAAGGTCACTTCTTTGGGCATTGGCCCTTTGGAACGAAAGAAGTGCCTCGGGCGAGTTGCATGCAGTGACTTCTGTCCGAGCAGCGTGGCGAGGCCGTTCACGCCCGGCCAGTGGTGCACCCGCTCGACCAGCCGATCCTTGACCGGGTTGGTTGCGGTGTACACAAGCTTGCGCATGACGTCGGGGACATCGACGAGGCGGACGACACAAACCTGCTCACTCGACCAAAAATTCTCCCACCGTCCACGGTATGCGTTCTGGCACTTGGCGAGCATCTTGTGGAAGTGCTCGGTGAATGCCGGGAGGGTGCCGTCGCGATCGTAGACCACGGTGTGGTGGTGGTTCGCCATAGCGCACGTCAGGAGGACGTCGATGCCGAAGCGTTGCGCGGCCTCGGCGAGGCAGTAGACGAACGCGTTGTTGGTCTCCTTGTCGGGGCGCAACAAGAACTGACGCTGGGTGCAACGGCGGGTGACCATGTAGAACCGACCTGGAAGGACCTCGCGTGGCAGCGTCATGGCAGCACCTCCGCTCGCATACGACCGAAAGAGATCGTCACGCGGAAGTGCGCAGCAGGAACTAGGCCATTGCTAAGTGTGCGAGATTACATCGCCCAGAACGTGATTCGTCCGAATTTCGGCCGGACATTGTCCGTATGCCGGACGGGCCGGACAAACCAGGGAGGGCGAGCACTGGGCATGCGCGTCTTTTGCGAACGTAGCTACAAGCGGGCGGGCGCCATCCATGCGTCCGCTAGCAACCCCGGTCCGGATCCGCGGATCCGCCCAGCAACCCCGGTCCGGATCCGCCGCGATCTCTGGCGCGCGACGCAGTCCGGCGGCGGCTTCGCCAATCCGGTCGCCGAGCCGAACCTGAGCTCGGACCAGAGCGACGGTACCCCGGTCCTGAGCCACGATCGTTTGACCATCTACTTCCAATCTTCGCGCCCTGGCGCCGGTGCCATGGGTAGCTACGACGTGTGGCGGTCGCGGCGATCGACGGTGAACGATGGCTTTCCGGCACCGACACCGGTCACAGAGCTCAACTCGGCAGGGGCGGACTGGCCTGGCTGGCTATCGCCCGATGGTTGCCGGCTGTATCTGGCTTCGGATCGGAGCGGGACCTTCGCCATCTACCTGGCAGAGCGCTAGCCGTGACAGCTTATGCTGCGGAGCGTTCCTGGCGCGCGAGGCTGGGCTGAGCAGCTCTGTCAATCCTGTCAATCCTGTCAATCTTCGTATCGAAAGTGGAAGTCGCAGTGGCTGGCGCCCTGCATGATGGTCTGCGTGCGTTCGAGCTTGAGCTTGGGGTCGTAGCCCTCGCAGAACGCGCCGTCGCGGTTGCAGGACAGGAGGTGACCGATCTCGCCGAGCCCCATCTCCCGGTAGGCCTCGGCATAGCGGCAACGCACGACGTGGAAGCGGAAGGTCTTGGCGGTCTGCTCCTGGACCTCGAGCTCGAGCGCGTCGCCTTGCCGCCAGAGCGGGAGCAGCTCCTGGAACGTCTGGAGCGAGGTGCCGTTTGGCGCCGCGGCCGCGAGCCTGCGCGCTTGCTCGATCGCGGAGCGGCGGACCGCCTCGGCGATGGTCTGCCGGGCGACCTCGACGCCGTGGCTCTCCTTCAGGGTCTCGTAGACCTCCCTGAGGATCTCCGCTTCGATCTTCCTTCTCTCGAGCATCGACGCGCCTGCGGTCATGGTCGTCTCCCGGGTGATCTACGGGAACGAGGCTACGCTGGTTCGAGCCGCGCAGGTAGGAACGCAAGGCGCTCGGAACCCGCGCAACGATTCTGGACGTCGCAGGTCAGCAGGCCAGGAAGTGCTCGACTGGAGCTATGGTGGGAGCTGACGGTCGTCGAGTAAGACGAGCTTGCCGGCATCGACCCCGTCGCGGACCTTGAGTTGCGGACGAGCATCGTCGCGCAGCCCTTCCAGATCGATCGCGGCTCTCCCCTGTTCGTGCGCTGCCGCGATCGGCTCGAGCTCTCCCAGTCCACCGTAGAAGCCGATCGCGAAGCTCCTCGCGGCACTGTGGTGGATCGAGCTGTCCATCCATACGACACAGTCGACGTAGGCGAGCAACACCTCGGCCTGCGCTTCGGTGTAGCAGGCGCTGAGGACCGCCAGCTTGACGGGACCCCCCGCCGCGCCAAAGGCACGCCCGAGCGCTGTGGCCGAGACGACCTGAGGATGGCCATCCGAGGCCTGGAAGAGCAGGCCCTCCTGGCCGCTGTTGCCGCAGAGGTGGACCACTGTCGGTTTAAGCTTGCGAAGCTCGCGGAGCAGATCGAGTGGCTCCACTGCCCACCGGGTCTCGAGTTCGAAGCAATCCCGATGACCGCTTTGCTCCAGCTCTTTCTGGATCGAGCGCGCCTCTCGGTCGAGCGCGAGCCGATCTGCCCCGCTCTGGGCAGCCGCCATGAATAGGATCGTGTGCCTCTTGCGCGGCAGCGACGGTCGCCGCGTGAAGCTCGCTCTGGTCACGGAACATTCTCCTTCGATGGACCGGGTCGAGTGATGATCGGGCCGCCCCGGGAAGATGAACGATGATCAGGTGAGTTCCGCGGGCTCACGTTCAAATACTGGTATTGGGGGACTCGGGATCTACGGACGGTGCCTGAAACACGGTGTTCGCATTCAGGAGATGATCTGCGCCACGCGTATCGTCACGGTGGCGGTCGGGAACGAATGCGGCTCGCGTGCTCTGATCTTCGATATCAGATTTCCCGGCCAAGAGCGTGCGCAACAGGGCCAGCTTCCTCTCGGCATCGGTCCAGTCGATGTCCACTTGATCAGTCTGGAAGTGGAACTGCCATTTCGGTTTGAGATTGTTCAGTAGCTTCCTGCGCTGTCCTGGAGGAATTTCACCCGTGTACCTCAGTGAGAGATAGCCGAGATGAATCTGGATCGGCTTTCTCCTGCCGGGCACCCTACAGTTCGTGACGACCTTCACGGATGAGTGCGGATCCAGTGGCCGAGACTTAACCCTGAGCAGCACGCGAATAGTGCGCATGGCAAGGCCACACTGCCTTGCTACTCGTGAGTGCCAATACGCGGGGAGATCCTCGTGCTCTCGGAAAGAACGTCTCGCCATTGCAACCGTCCGGAAGCAGCGGCGATCGCTACGACGGAGGCCGTCGCGATGATTGAAATGAGATTGCGGGGATCCATAGGGGGCCTTCCGATGTTTATTTTATATAAGTTTGCTCTGGCGACGGCCGGTGCCCAATACCGCGTTGACAATCAATAGCGTCAATTCGTGCAAGATGAGCCGTGACCATTCACACTCCGATCTCCACACCGATGCCACGCGCCGACCGCCGCCAGAACCCCCATCCCACCCACCAACGTCACCATAGATGACCGGCGCATCGCTGTCACGCCGTTTCAGGGACTCGATCGAAGGAGGGGCACTACACGAGCGTCGAGAGAAGCTCCTGCTCGCGGTCACGACGAGCGGTCGCTCGACCGACGTCGCTTTACCGGCAGCGGCGGCGAGTTGTGGCAGTGGGGGCGGTGCCAGCGCGGCGAGTTCGATCGCGGAGTGACGCGAAGACCCACGGTTGCGACGTGCGGGTCAGGCCGGCGCGGCATCCGCGTCGAGGGCGACGAGCGCCGTCATCCAGGCGGTCATCGCCTCGGGCGTGAGCAGCGCGATCCGGATGTTGCGGCAGTGCCGCGGCGCGAAGGACGCGAACGTGCGCAGCGCCTCGAGCGTGAGCCGCGCGCCGAGGCCGTGCGGGACGCCGCCGACGCCGGTGCCGAGCGCGGGGAACGAGATCGACTCGAAGCCGCGGCGCTCGGCCTCGAACAGCGTGCGGAGGAGCGCGCGCTGGATGCAGATGGCGCCGTCGACGGCGGCGACCGCGTGCGCGACGGCCTTGCACGGCAGCCGGCCGGGGCTCGTCCACACGACCTGCCCCATCGTGACCGGGCCCTGCTCCGCCGCCTCGAGCGCCAGCACGTCACCGCCGGCCTTGCGCAGCTCGCCCGCGAGGCCGCTCCTCATCTCGAGCCGCTCGTTGGCCGCGGAGACGATCACGTCGGTGTGCGCGGTGCAGATGTCGCGCTGCTCGAGGGTGATCACCAGATCGCCGATCTCGGTGACGCCGCTGCGGTGCCGGCGGAGATCGGGCGCGGGCGTCACCACGCGCTCGAGCATGCGCGCCGCGCTGAGCGCGGAGCCGGGGCGCTCGGCGGGCACCTTGGAGAGCATGCGCGCCAGGCAGGCGCCGAAGTACGCCGCCACCGGATCCGACGACGCGGGCGGCCGGTACGGCACCTCGCGGTGGAGGCGCGCCAGCTCGGTCGGATCGTGCGTCGCGAACGGGGCCTCGCGCTGCCACAGGAGGTGGAGCGTCGCGGCCGCCGAGTAGAGGTCGCTGCGCGGCGTCGCGGGATCGCCGGTCCACAGCTCGGGCGCGAGGAACGCCGGGGTCCCGGCGAGCTCGCCGCGCGCGGAGCCGTGCGGATCGACGGCGATCCCGAAGTCGCCCACCATCGCCTCGCCTCCGCCCGAGAGGAACAGGTTGGGCGGCTTGATGTCGCGGTGGATCACGCCGGCGACGTGGATCGACGACAGCCCGCGCAGCACGTGCACCGCGACGCGCACGAGCATCGAGACGGGGATGGCGCGATCGCCGTCGATGTGGATGCGCAACAGCTCGTCGAGATCGACCCCGTCGACGTAGCGCTGGATCACGTACGGCACGCCCTGCTCGACGCCCGCGTCGAGCACCTGGACGACCGCGGGAGACACCACGCGCGCCGCGAGGTGCGCCTCCGCGAGGGGATCGGTCCCCGAGAGCGGGAACACCTTCACGACGACGGGCGTGCGCAGGTTCGCGTGGCTGGCGAGGTACGCGATCCCCATGCCGCCCGAGCCGAGGCGCGCGCGGATCTTGAGGCCGCGGAAGATCGTGCCGGGCTCGAGCATGATCTCGCCGGGCGCCGCGGGCCGACCCGAGTGGATCGTGTCGACGAGCGCAGTGTTGACGAGCGAGGGCGGCTCCCGGACCGACATCCCGCCGCATCATGCCACTGCAGCCGCGCCTTGGGGGACGAAGGCCCAAGGCCCGCTCAGCCCCCGCTCAGCCGCGGGCCGGATCCGCGCCGGCCGCGATGCGCGCCCGGGCCAGCTCGCGCGCGATCTCCGACGGGCGCGCGCCGGTATCCCGCGCCGCCTCGAGGACTTTGCGGGCGGTCGCGCCGAGCGCGTCGACGAGCGGCGTCCGATCCGGGAGCTGCATCACGGTGCGGCCGATGCCCTCGATCACCGCGCCGGCCGAGGCGACGACGTCGGGGACGACGAGGACGCCGCGCCCGGTCAGCGCGGCCTCGGCCTCGGGCGAGGCGAGCAAATTGTTGGCGGCGCCGCAGACGGCCCACGCCCGCACCGCCCGGGCGGCCGCGACGTCGAGGACGCCGCCGTCCGCGCAGGGCGCGAGGACATCGACGGGCGCGGCGAGGAGCTCGGCGGGGTCGGCGATCGCGGCGCCGGTCTCGTCCGCGACGGCGCGGGCCCGCGCGGCGTCCAGATCGGCCACGACCAGCCGGGCGCCAGCAGCGGCGAGGCGCCGGGCGGCGGCCGCGCCGATCGCGCCGCAGCCCTGCACGGCGACGGCGAGCCCGGCGATCGCGGCGCCGCGCAGCTCCGCGCACGCCTCGATGCAGCGGAGGAGGCCGCGCGCGACCGCCTCGGCGAGGCCGCGCTCGTCCTCGTGCACCCACGGGCAGCGCGCCGCCATCGCGGCGAGATCGGCGGCGGTGGTGCCGAGATCGCCGGCGGTGCGGAACAGGCCGCCCAGCTCGGCGATCCGCTCGCCGAGGACCCCGAACGCGCGCGCCCGATCGAGCCCGGGGTGCTCGAGGACCACGCACTTGCCGCCGCCAGCGGGCAGCCCCGCGAGCGCGCACTTGAGCGTCATCGCGCGCGCGAGCGCCGCGGCGTCCGCGAGCGCCGCGTCTGGCGAGTCGTACGCCCGCGTGCGCACGCCGCCAGCGGCCGGTCCGAGCGTGAGGTCGTCGATCACGAGGATCGCCTCGAGCCCCGACGCGGCGTCGCGCCAGAGCACCACGCGCTCCGCTCCCAGGTCGCGCATCCGGGCGAGCACGTCAGCTGGCGAACGTGTAATAGGCGATGAAGCCGAGCACGACGACCTGGATCAGCAGCGCCAGCGCGAACGCCATCGTGCGGAACGGTTGTATGCCTTTTACATAGAACACGCTGTGGAGAATTCGCAGTCCTGCGTAGGGGTAGAACAGCGCGGCGCCGATGGTCGCCGAGACGCCCATCAGCGTCAGCACCAGCGCGGTGATCATGAACACCGGCGTGTTCTCGAGCGCGTTACGGTGGGCGCGGCGGTACCGCGCGGTCCGGTCGTTGCCTCCGTCGTACACGACGGACGCCTTGCTATTGAGCTTCATGTCCTCGGGGTTGATGACCTCACTGGCCTTGCTGCGGGTGAGCGCAGTGGCGTTGGCGAGGCCCACGAGGTTCAAGCCCAGCACCACCACAGAAGCTACGTAAGCGGAGAATGCGGGCAGGACGGCGAGCGCGTTCATCGTGATCTCCTTGGTTCGATCGGGAGGCGAATACTACAGCTACTATGAGGCGCATGCAGATCTGCCTGCTCGCCGCCCTGGGCTCGACGCTGCTCGCCTGCGGGAGCTCGCCTGCCACTCCCGGGGCCACGTCCACGCTCGCGCCGCCGACCGTGGTGGCGATGGCGGACGCGGCGGCGGTAGAGCAGCGACGGGCGATCACGCTCGACGTCGCCGGCTTCGAGCCCCCGTTCGACCAGATCCCCGTCGCGCGGGCCTTCATCGCGCGGCACCGGATCGCCAAGATCGCGCTCCACACGCTCGAGCCTGGTACGACCACCGCGCGATCGAGCGAGTTCACCGAGTACAACGCGGAGGGCGCGCCGGTGCGCCGGTCCACGCGCTCGGGGTACGCGGCCCCGGTGCTCGTCGAGCGCGTCGTGTACACGCGGACGGACGCGCCGCCCGCGGCGCCGGCCACGCCGGAGCTCGTCGAGAAGGTCGTCGTGCTCGATCGCGCCGGGCGGACCGCGAAGGTGCACCTGCGGCACGGCGCGACCACGGTGAGCGAGACGCACGAGTACGACGCCGCGGGGCGGCTGGTCCGCGTGGCGCGCGAGATCCAGGGCGAGGGCGCCGCCGGCCGGCAGGAGGAGCTCCGCACGTACGTGGGCGGGCGCCTGATCAAGCGCACGCGCGGCGACGTGGCGGCCGCGCCGTTCGAGACGCTCGAGTATCGCTACGACGCCCGCGGCCGGCTCGCCGAGTGGCGCGGCGCCAAGCCGGGGTTCGGCGACGATCGCTACTTCTTCACGTACGGTCCCTCCGGCCAGCTCGCGAGCATGCGATTTCAGGAGGGCCCAAAGCCGATCTACCGCCGCGACTATACCTATGACGCCGACGGCTTCCTGACGCGCATCGCCCTCGTGTCCTCGGTGCCGGCGATGAACGACGAGACGGTCGTGCTCGCGTACGAGCTCTCGAACGGCGAGGTGCGCCGCGCGGTCGAGGTCACCGTGCCGGCGCCGCCGAAGCCGAAGACGGACGCCGACGTGCTCGCCGCCGTGCGGCGCGTGTTCCCGGCGGCCTCCGGCGGAGCGGTCCGGTGGGGCGACGTCGGCGGCGGGCGCTTCCTCGACACGGTCACGTTCCAGCTGCCGGCCGTGCAGATCGGGCCCGCGACCGACGAGCAGCTCAAGGAGAAGGCGTGCGCGCTGCGCAAGGCGCTCGACTTCGAGGGCTGCGACTGCGAGTACCTCGAGCGGGGCGCAACGCGCGGCGGCGCCACGCTCGTGACGTTTCACGCCATGCTCGGCTGCTAGCGCCGGGCGTGCTGGCTAGCGCGGCCGCGGCGGCAGCACGAGCCGCTCGAGGAGCTGCGCGAGCGCGGCGGCTGGATCGTGGCAGAGGCCGGTGTGGACGGCAGACGGCTGGATGATCGCGCTGCGCGGCGCGACGAGCCAGTGGAAGCGCTCGCTGCGCGGCAGGGCGGCGATCGGGCCGCCCTGGGGATCGCCGGCGGCGATCTTCGGGATCGAGGCGAGCGCGAGCTCGACCTCGGCGACGTCCGTGTCCGGGGACAGCGCGCGCAGCCGCGCCGCGTCGAGCGCGATGCGCGCGGCGAGGTAATCGCGCGTGGGGCACGAGAGGATGACGCCGGCGTTGATCTGCTCGCCGCGCTCGACTCGCGGCACGACGCGCACGATGGCGTAGTCAAACGAGTCGGGCACGGATCGCCTCCTTGATGGCCTCCTCGAGGAACGCGCGCGGCGGCGCGAGCCGCGCGGCCAGGTGCTCGACGTAGCCGCGCCGCACGGCCTCGGGCGTCGCCTCGCCGGCGAGCCACGCGTCCGGAACCTCGGCGACGATGCTGGCGAGCACGGCCTCGGTGATCTGCGGGGCGAGCGCGGCGTCGGCGGCGCGCAGGGCGTCCTCGGTCGTGAACGGCAGGAGGCAATGGTTCCGGATCGCCGCGAATGGCGAGCGGCTGCGCGCGAGGTGATCGGCCCACGCGTGGTGGAAGTAGAGCGCCGCGCCGTGATCGATCAGGTAGAGCTGGCCATGCCAGCGCATGAGGTTCGGGTTCTTCGCCGTCCGATCGACGTTCGTGATGAAGGCGTCGAACCAGACGATCGAGGCGGCGAGCGCGGGCGCGGGCGCGGGCGGCAGCGCGGGCTCCCAGTTCAGCGCGCCGGGCAGGTAATCGAGCCCGACGTTCTGGCCGGCGCTCGCCCGGAGGAGCGCCTGCAGCTCGGGATCGGGCTCGGAGCGCGCGAGCAGCGCGTCGATCTCGATCAGGACGAGCTGCGGGACGGGCAGGCCGAGCCGGCGTCCGAGCTCGCCGGCGATCACCTCGGCGACCAGGGCGCGCGGGCCCTGCGCGGCGCCGCGGAACTTCGCGACGTACGTCCCGTCGTCATCGGCCTCGACGATCGCGGGCACCGAGCCGCCCTCGCGGAGCGCGGTCAGGTAGCTCACCGCACGGATCGTGCGCATCGCGAGAGCGTACCTGCTCGCGCGGGGCAGGGTGTTACTGTTGGCGTATGCGTATGCGCAGAAGCGAGCCGGTCTGGCAGAGCCGCGAGCGGAGGGGCGGGGCCCGATCGAGGGCTCGCGGAAGCGCCGCGCTCGCGCTCCTCGCGGCGCTCGGGCTCGGCCCGGTGGCGGGCGCCGATGCGCCGCAGGGGGCAAAGCCGCCGCCGAAGGCGCCCGCGCCGCAGGGGGCAAAGCCGCCGCCGAAGGCGCCCGCGCCAGCGCCTGCGCCCGCGTCGCAGGATCCGCTGGCGCCGCGGGCCCCCAAGCTGGACGATCCGTTCGCCAGGTCGCCATCGGCGCCGGACCCGCTGGCGGTGCTGCGCGAGGTGGATCGCACCTGGCTCTACGAGCGGGTGCAGGGCGAGTCGCTCGCGAAGCTGGGGCCGCCGCCGAGCGTGCGGGAGGCGCCGCGGGTCCGCTGCAAGGTCGTCGCGTGGCCGCTCTCGGGCCCGCTCGCCGGATCGCACCTCGAGTGCGAGCCGCTCGGCGTGGCGGACGGGCCGGCGGGCCCGGCGTGGAAGAAGCACCTGATCTTCGACGGGGTGGGCGTGCGCGAGGTCGAGGACGAGCGCGAGCTCGCCGACCGCTCGCGGACGGGCGGGCTCACGTTCCCGCGCGTGCTCGACGGCCGCTGGAAGATGGACGAGCGGGGCGCGGGCAACCGGCGGACGCAGGTGATGGTGCGCGAAGTGGCGCGTGATGAGGTCGCGCCGGTGCGCGGCGCCGCGGAGAAGCTCTGGGTGGCCGAGACGGCGAAGTGGCCGTCGGCCACCCCCTCGGCCAAGGGGCCCGATCTCGAGGTCGTCCAGCTCCGCCCCGGGTTTGGTCCGGTGCTGCTCTGCACGAAGCAGGGCCTCGACAGCCAGTACCAGTGCCTGCGCTTCGTCGAGGAGCCGCCGGCGGAACTGCCGCCGGCAGGCGGGCCGGCGGGCAAGCCGCGGCCGCAGCCGCCGCAGGCGGAGCGCGTCACGATCTCGAAGACCCAGACGCACGATCCGTCGACGCTGAAGCCGGCGCAGGTGACGGCGAAGATCTCGTCGTCGTACCTCTCTGCGGTGCGGCGCTGCTACCAGACGACGCTCGCGAAGCGCCCCGGCGCGCGCGGCGCGCTGACGCTCGACTTCACCGTGAACGCGGTCGGCAAGGTGGAGGGGGTCTCGGTCACGGGCTTCGACACGGGGCTGGCGGCGTGCGTCCAGACGGCGGTCACGGCGTGGCGGTTCCCGATCCCGATGAGCGCGTACGCGGAGCCGCGCGCGGCGCGGTTCTCGGTCGGCCTGGCGCTCACGCCGTCGTGACCGGAGCCGGCCGGGCTGGCCGGGCTGACCTGGTCGCGGCCGACACTCGCATGCAGCATTATGCGGCGGCGCCGCGGCGTGTCTGCGATTGACACGTGGTCAGTATCCTGTACGACAATTCGAGCACAGGAAGCGCGGGTGCGGCGGGCGCACGCCAGCGCGCACGACGGTGATGGCGTGAACGCGCCAGAGGTGAGGAGGAACATGTTGAAGCGAGGTGCCAAGGGGGACGAGGTCCGGGAGCTGCAGCGAGCGCTCATCGAGCTCGGCTACGAGCTGCCGCGCTGGGGCGCCGATGGCGATCTCGGCGCCGAGACGATCGATGCGTTCGCGCGGTTCCTGCGCGATCACAGCACGGAGATCGAGGACGACGCGAACGTGGTGTCCGACGAGGAGCTCGCGCTCCTCTCCCGGATCCGCGACGCGGCGCGGGACGCGCCGCTCGGGCCCCAGCTCGGGAGCGGCCGCTTCCACGACCTGCGCGCGATGGCGGTGCAGACCAGCATCGGCGGGCACCGCGCGTGGAAGGCCATCACGGGGGTCGTGCTGCACCAGACCGCGTGCGTGTTCGGGGAGCTGCCGCGGCGCTGGGCGAGTGTCGGTGCGCACCTCGGCGTCACCCGCGGCGGGCAGGTGATCTGGCTGCACGACTTCGAGAAGATCGTGTGGCACGCGAACCGCTTCAACGGGTTCACGGTCGGCATCGAGATGGACGGCACCTACGCAGGCATCGAAGGCGATGACCGGACCTTCTGGCGGCCGGCCGGGGATCCGCAGCGCCAGGCGCAGACGCCGACGGACGCGCTCGTCGGGGCCGCGCAGGCGACCGTGCGCTGGATCTGCGCGGAGGTCGCGCGCCACGGCGGGCGCGTCGAGCGCTTGCTCGCGCACCGCCAGGCGAGCAACGAGCGGCAGTCCGATCCGGGCTCCGCGCTGTGGAAGCGCGTGGCGAGGGCGCTCCACGCGGATCCGTCGCTGGGCCTCACGGACGGCGGTCCGGGGTACGTCGTGGGCAACGGGCTCCCGATCCCCGAAGCCTGGGATGAGACGCGCACGGGCGTGCGGTACTAGCCCGTACGATGCGCCCACTGGGTTGCATGCTGCTGCCGTCGGTCCAGTGACGGCCACGGTGTCGCAGAGCGCCGCGACTGCCGGCCGCGGTTGAGCTAGGTTGCGCGCGGTCGCCGCGCCGCGCGCCACGGGAACACCCTTGCTGTGGGCGCGCTCAACCTGTAGGAGTCACGAGATGAGCAGCAAACGTTTGTGGTGCGGGGCGATCACCGTCGCCACGCTGGCAGCCTGCGGCACGGGATCCGAGGAGGACGCGAGCGACACCGCGACCGTGGACGTCAGCTTGACGGGGACGGTCCCGACGGACGGCCGGTGCACGCACATCACCTCGACGCGGCTGTCGGACTTCACCGTGTCGTCGTACCAGGGCCTGCTCGCGGGGGCCTCGTTCACCGTCAACGTGGGCGAGGCGCACGTCACGGCGACGGCGTACCCCGAGCCCTGCAGCGCCGAGCCGACCGAGCCGCCGTGGATCGCCGACGAGCAGATCACCACGTTCAACAGCGGCGCCAACGTGCTCGTGCTGAGCTTCCACTCGAGCGCGTCGGTGACGATCGAGCCGTCGTTCGAGCTGCCGGGCGAGGTCGCGGTCCGCCCGGCCACCGGTGCGCGGCTGTCTCGCAACGGTGAGGACGCGGCGGGCCCGGGCTTCGCGCTCGATGGCTGGAACGTCACCGCGCTGACGCTGCCGCCCGCGGCGCCGACGGAGACGTTCCTGTTTTCGGTGCGCGGTCAGGGCGGGATCACGACCACGCCGCGCGGGCTCGCGCGGCTGCCGAGCGGTATCTTCGTCGTACAGCAGCCCGAGATCGATCAGCCGCTCCGCACGTTCTCGGCGGCGGGCGCGTTCCTCGCGAGCTGGCCGGTCGTGTACCCGGCGGACAAGATCCGCTGGGACGCAACCGACGGGCTCGAGGCGATCGACGGCTCGCACCTGGTGCGCACGGGCTACCTGAACGCGCCGATCGGCTGCGACGTGAACGGCGCGAACTGCATCCAGGCGGGCATCGAGATCCTCGATCTCACGGTCGACGGCGGCGGCATGCCGGTGCTCGTCGTGAGCCAGCAGATCCGCCTGCCGGAGCCGTACAACCTGGCCTACCCGGTGGGCGTGGCGAAGGTCGGCGCCAACTTCGCCGTGGCGACGCTGCCGAACGTGACGACCGAGCTGATCCTGGTCGCGCCCGACGGCACGCTGGTCGCGGGCCCGGTGTCGGATCTGGCCAGCCTCGAGGGCCTGTTCGTCACCGCCGACGGCCGGCTCGGCGCGCTCGACTACCACGGCGGCCTGCGCATGTACAACGCCGCCGACGCGAGCCCGCGGCCGGGCGAGACGGCCACCTTCTCCGACGGGCTGGGCTTCGGCATCCCGCGCTCGCTGGCCTGGGACAGCGCGGCGGGCCGGTTCCTCGCGCTGTCGGCGGATCGGCGCGTGGTCGGCGCGACGCAGGACTTCACGGCGATCACGAACCTGCCGATCAACCTCTCGAGCTACCTGGATCCGCGCGGGATGGACTACCGCCCCGATGGCAACCAGGTGGCGATCGCCGACCGCATCCCGCCGGTGAACGCGACGACCGGCACCCGCATCCCGCGGATCGACTTCTACGACCTCGCCACGTCGACGCTCGCGAGCTCGGTCCTCCTCGACGGCACCCCGGTCAACCCGCGCGTGTTCTCGATCGCGTACGTCCCCGCGCGGCAGCAGATCCTGAGCAACTACCGCCGCATCGGGAACCCGCCGGATCTGATCGACAGCATGGTCTACACGCACCGCCTCGACGGCTCGCTCGCGGGCGCGTTCGATCTGCGGCCGCGCGGGATCAAGCGGGTCTATACGGTCAACTACCTGCCGGCGACGGACGAGATCCTGTGCACCGGGATCGATCTCTCCAATCAGGTGCGCCTGGTGGTCACGTCGCCCACGGGCCAGCCGCGGCGGTCGTATCGTGCCGATCCGATCGCGGGCGTGAGCGAGCTGGCGCCGATCACGAGCGGCACATATCAGGGGGATCTCGGCGTGATCTTCGCCGAGCCGAGCGAGTACCTGCGCGCGAAGCTCGAGTAGCCGCCGGCGCGTCAGGCATCAGAAGCAGCGGACGACGTCGAAGCTGCCGGTCACGGCGATCGTCCCGATCTCGTCATCGGTGGTGGTGAGCGTGACCCGACCCGTGACCCGCGGCTCGACGGCGTCGATCGTGACGGAGCCGGACGCCACGTTGACCTTCGTGCTGCCGTCGTCCGTCTGCATCGCGGAGACGAAGCTGTCCGCATACGAGCCCGCGGCCTTGTCGACGCTGAAGTAGACGAACGTGCCCGAGGGAAGGTTGAAGTCGAGGAAGCGATCGAGGTAGGTGTCGCAGTCGACGTTGTCGCTGCCGATCTGGACCAGCATGAGCGCCGGGTCGTTCTCGTCCTGAACGGCGGCGCCGACGACCAAGTCGGGTGAGCTGCTGCCGTACTCGATCGCGACGTCGCCTTCGATCCGCTCGCCGCTGGTCCCGCCACAGCCCAGCACGAAGATCAGCCAGAAGTGTCGCATCGGGTTATCGTACGCGCGGCCGCACCGATCCGGAAGCCTTGCGCCGGGTTGCGGTTCCCAGCGAAACCGCCGAAGGGGCGCCCGGGGCGCGGTACGTCACCGACCGCGCAAGCGTGCGGCCCGCGCGCGGATCGCGGGATTTGGGTGTGACTTCGCGACCTCGTCGAGCTCCGGCCACGCCGCTGCGCCGAGCTCGGTCACGAAGCGTGCGAGCTCCGGATCGACGGCGGGCGTGGTCGTGAACGCGCGGATGGCAGCTGTCACGAGCTCGGGGTCGGCGCGTACCGCGGGGTCGAGCTTGATCGCCGCACGAAACGACGTGATGCCCTCGGAGAAGTACAGCTGGCTCATCGCGAGCTTACCGGCGAGCAGGGGGAGCTGGACGCTCTCGGGATAGAGCTGGCGCGCAAGGCGCAGCTGGTCGAGCGCGGCCGAGACCTTGCCATCGGCGGCGAGCTGCTTCGCCTTCGCAACGATCGCATCGGCGGCGCTCGGCGGCGGCGGCGGCGGCGGCTGCGGCGGCGGGTCCACGAGCCCCGCAGCGTCGGGCGTCGCGGCGGCAAGCATCGCGGCGTCGGGCGTGGCATCGGGCGTGGCATCGATTGGCGGCGTGGCCACGCTGACGGCGGGATCGCGGGCGGGCTCGTCCCGGCGGGCGAGCTTGCGCTCGAGCAGCGGCCACGCGAACACCCCCGCAGCACCGAGCGCGACGATCGCGAGCAACCATCCTACCCGGCGCGATCGCCGCGCCCGCGGTTCGCCGCCCACGACCGGCATCTCGCGCGTCGATGCGGCGCCGAGCCGCGCGGTCGCGTCGTGTTCGGCGTGGGTCGTCCCGGCGGCGGTGAGCGCCTCGGCCATCGCGACCGCGGACGGATAGCGATCCTGCGGTGCCTTCGCGAGCGCACGCGCGACGACCTTCTCGAGCGCGCCGTAGTCGCCCGGCGTGACGTCGGCCAGCCGCGGCGGCGGCTCCTCGAGCTGCTTCTTGATGATCGCGATCGGATCGTCGGCGATGAACGGCCTGCGCCCGGTCAGCATCTCGAACAGCACGACGCCGCACGCGTAGATGTCCGCGCGCGCATCGACCTCGTCGCCACGGCACTGCTCGGGCGCCATGTAGCTCGGCGAGCCGACCGCGACGCCATGGCTCGTGCTGGTCGAGGAGCCGAGCATGCGCGCGAGCCCGAAGTCGAGGATCCGCGCGTGCACGCCGAGCGGCGCCTTCGGCGTGATCATGATGTTCGCCGGCTTGATGTCGCGATGGATGATGCTCTGCTCGTGCGCGTGCGCGAGGCCGGAGAGCACCTGACTGATCACGTCGGCGGCGCGCTGTGGATCGAAGCGCCGCTGCTCGGCGAGCACGTCCGCCAGATCGCGCCCGCTCACGAGCTGCATCACGACGTACGGCTTCCCCTTGTGGACCCCGTAATCGATGATCGAGACGCAGTGCGGATGCTCGAGGCGCGCCATCAGCTGCGCCTCGCGCTCGAAGCGGTCGCGGGCGTCGCCGATGTCCGGGAGCGCGTGGTGCATCACCTTGATCGCTACCGCCCGATCGAGCTTGAGCCGCACGCCTCGATACACCACCCCCATCGCGCCCTCGGCGATGCGATCAACGATCTCGTACCGCTTGTCGAGGATCTCGCCTTGAAGCTCCGCGCCTCGCACCCGGCGAGGTTACGCGGATCGCGCTCCGCGGCCAAGTGGCGCGCCCTGCTGTCGAGGAGTAGAGCAGGTCATCGATCGTGACGCCGGGCTCGAGCGCGAGGCCGAGATCGGCGAGGCTTGCGAGCTGGTCTTCGAGCTTCATCGGCGGCGTACAGACCATACGCGGCGAGCACGGTCGAGCGCACGTCCTTCTTGTGCGCCTTGCGCAGCTCGATCAAGACGGCGGCGTAGCCGTTGAAGTGCGCGATCGTGAAGAAGCCCGGCGGTGCGATCGCGAGGAGCGCGTCCTTCGCGTCGAGGTCCTCGACGCGTACGGCGAGCAGGTCACCTCGCGGCGCCGGCTCGTCGCCGAGGCGCGCGAGGTCGGCCTTGGTGAGCGGTCGCTGCCACGCGAAGCCCTTGTCGCCGACCATCCACGTGCGGTTACCCCACTTCGTGCCGACCGTGACGCCCGGCAAGCCTCGCGCGAACGCGTCGACCTCGTCGATCGTCATCATCGCGAGTACCAGTCCGTGCCATCTGCGGTGTCCATGAGCTGGATGCCCTGCGCCGCGAGCTCGTCGCGGATCGCGTCGGCGGCCTGCCATTGCTTCGCGGCGCGCGCGACCTCGCGCTCGCGGATCTTCGCGCGCAGCGGCTCGGCGATCTCGGGGCGGCGAAACGCGTCGACATCGAAGCCGAGCACGCGATCCATCTCGCGGACGAGCGCGAGCTTGTCGGGCGGCCGCAGCGCGGTGTCGCGCGCCATCTCCCACAGGATCGCGAGCGCCTTCGTGAGATCGAGGTTCGCCATCTTGCCGTAGCCGGGAAACGCGTGGACGTCGAAGTAGACGTTGCCGCCCGCGGTGTACGTCACGCCGCGCGCCTCGAGCTTCCGGATCATGCGCTGCATGTGATCGACGTGCTCGGTCGCGCGGCACACGACCTCCGGTCGCAGCATGCCGAGCTTCGCGCAGTCGGCGAAGAACACGTCCTCGTAGAAGCGCGCGATGTCCCACGGCGAGCGCTGCTCGCGCTTCGCGGCGATCGCCATCTTGTCGTCGCCCTGATCCGCATCCGACTCGAGGTGACCGACGTCGGTGACGTTCATGACGTGCCGCACGCGATAGCCCGATGCTTCGAGCGTGCGGCGGATGATGTCCTCCGAGACGTACGTGCGCAGGTTGCCGAGGTGCGCGTAGTTGTAGACCGTCGGTCCGCACGTGTAGAAGCGCACCACGCCCGGCTCGATCGGCCGCAGCTCCTCGAGCTCTCCCGTTGCGGTGTTGTGGAGGCGGATCGGCGGCAGCGTCGACACGCCTGGACTATGTCAGACCTCATCGCGCGCGTCAGGAGGTAGTCCTGGCGCAGCACGTATCGTCGTGGCCTTCAGTTGCAAGCGCCGTGGCCTGTGTCCGAGCTGTAACGGGGGCGCGCCGTCGCGACGAGGTCTAGCGAGCCCACAGGCGATCGAGATCGAGCTCGATCGCCTCGAACGGCTCCGCGCGCACCCGCGCGGAGCCTTCGAAGATCTGGACGTCGCGCCAACGGCGGTCGTCCCCGAGTGTATGGACCTCGAGCGTCTTCGCGAGCGGGTCGATCAGCCAGACGTGGCTGACGCCGTGCGCGGCGAAGATCGGGAGCTTCTTCATGCGATCTCGCATCTCGGTCGACTTCGACAGGACCTCGCACACCCAGTTCGGTGCCAGTGTGAAGAACGCGGTCTCCGGCAGCACCGGCAGACGCTCCACGCGCCAGCCGGCGAGGTTCGGTGCCATCGGCTCCAGCGATACCAGGTGGAGCTCGGGCTCGAAGAGGATCCACCATCCGCCGGGCCCGCCGCTGCCGAGCTGGAAGGCGCCGTTGAGCTGGCCGCCGAGGACGGACGTCGCGTTCGTGTGCCGCGGCGCCGGCCTCGGTGAGACATACAGCGTCCCGTCGATGATCTCGGCTCGTTTATGCTCGGGCACCGCGCAGTAGGCGTCGTAGAGCGCCTGGCGGCGATCGCGGGCCGCTGGCGTGGCCATCGACGAGCAGGCTAGCACAGCGCCGGCCATGGCTCGCCGGCCAGGCGTTGCTGCGCCGGCGTCTTGTCGGACGAGCGGACGCTGCCGAACTGCAGCTGGGGCGTGGGCGCACGCATGCCGTCGCCGGTCCTTACGTAGTCTTTAGGTAACCGCAAATCGGCGAGCTTGCCCCCTGCGCTCGAGGCGGCCACGCTGTTCCTCGCATGGTCGCAGTGCCAACCAGCTCGGCTGGTTATCCGATGGCGCCGAGCGCCGAGGTGGGGGGGCATGCCCGCGGTCCTTGCGCCTCGCAGTACGCGCCGACGCTGCCAGATCAGGCTCCTGGACAGGCGGACGTGACCGCCGGATAGCCTGGACTCCATGAACTTCTAGCTCGGGCTGCGGCCGACAGCGATCATCGTGCGCGGCCCCGCCGCGCCCACGCCGCCCGCCGCGCCCACGCCGCCCGCCATTTTTGCGACCGCGAGCTCGCCGCACTGGCCAGCGCCCGGTCACGAACGGCTGACCGGGTTCAACCGGTAGCCGCCAGCGCCTCGAAGCTCTGCCGGGTCAGCTTCGGGTGTTGGAAGAGCTGGCCAACGGCGAACGCGGCGGTCCGCGGGATCTCGCTCTCTCCATGCTCCCATCTCGAAACGGTCTCTGGCCGCACGCCGAAGAGCTCGGCGACGTCGACGCCGCGGAGCCCGGCCGCCTTGCGCACCAGCGCGAATTCCGCGCCGGTGCGGACGCCGCGCTCGACAAGCGCAGCCGCGAGTTCCTGTTCCTGACGCCCCGCCTCCTCGTCGTCAAACAGCGTCTCGCCGCACGCCGAGCAACGTTGCCCGTGCGCGGCGATCTCCAGTCCCATCCGGGTGATGCGGCCCGCCCAGTCGCGGAGGGCGTCCTTCTTACAGCTTGGACAATGCATTCTGTCTCCTTTCAGAAGAGGGTCACCACAACCACATCGGCCTCGATCGAGACGGCCACCGTAAGCTCGTCCCCTTCGCGATCGTGCCCACCGTCTACCTTCCACGTCCCCTCATCCGCCTGCCACCGCGCGGACGTGGCCGTGAGGAGCGCGTTGCGGACGTCGTCACGGCTTGCGCCGCGCTTGTCCATGCGCGTGAAGGCATGGCCGGTGTAGCGAATCCAGCGGCGACCAGCCAGGAGCTGAATCTCCGCAAGGGCCTCTGTGGCGTTCACGAAGACCACTCTAGAGCGTCTTGCGAAAATGTCAAGGTTCCTCGAGGGACGCGAGACGATCCGCGCCGCTGAGCGTGAAGCTCAGCCGAGATCGGCGAGCACGCGAACCAGCAGCCGGCGCAGCTCGCCGACGTCGGCGCCGCCGCGCCAGCTGGCGAGCGCCACCTCGAGCGCGGCCGCGATCGGGTCGGGGACGCCTGCGCGGCCGGCTGTAAGGAGCCCCTGACAGCGCCAGAGCGCTCGGTGCTACTCGGTGACACTCCGACCACCGCAAGGTGCTGAGATCCGGCGCGTGTGGCAGCATGGCGCGGCGTGCGCGACGCGTTCGACTCCCGCCGCCTCCACGATTTTCTGCTTGAAATCCTCGCTCTTACACGAGCTGTAACGTGCACTGTTAAACGAGTGGATGAAGCACTCGACGACGGCGTTACCGGTCGGCGACCGACGGGCGCGAAGGTTGCGTGAGCTGCCGTTGCGTGCACAGCGCCTCGCAGTCGCGCCAGCTCCGGCTTAGTAGTGGATTCCGCGGCAGCGAGGATCCCACTCTTGAGGAATCGGGCTAC
>Ga0247790_10000203_pt1 | contig 29836 bp, 25 predicted proteins | sample UWRJS171409R4_FD_179913 | JGI IMG/M metagenome (GOLD analysis project Ga0247790, IMG submission 179913) | Soil microbial communities from Arlington Agricultural Research Station in Wisconsin, United States - UWRJ-S171-409R-4 | ecosystem: Environmental > Terrestrial > Soil > Agricultural land...
TTGGGCACGTTGTAGACCTGCTCCGGCGCGATGTAGCCGGGCGTGCCGAGCATCGTGCCGGTCGTGGTGAGCTTCTGGTGATCGCCGACCGGCCGGCGCGCGGTCCCGAAGTCGATCAGCGCGACCTCCTCGATCGCGTTGTTGCGCAGGAACAGGTTGCTCGGCTTGATGTCGCGGTGCACGACGCCGCGGCGGTGGATCGCGCCGAGCGCGGACGCGACGCGCCGGCCGAGCGCGAGGGTCTCGGGGAGCGTGATCTGTGTCCGCTGCAGGCGCGCCGAGAGCGTCTCGCCCGAGAGCCACTCCATGACGAGGTAGGGCTCGCCGTCGGAGGTCGCCCCGCTGTCGATGTACTGCACGATCCCGGGGTGCGAGAGCGTGGCGAGGACGTGGGCCTCGCGCACGAAGCGCTCGATCTCGAGCTTCTCCGCGTCGTGCATGACCTTGAGCGCCACGAGGCCGCCGGAGCGGCGATCGCGCGCGCGGTAGACCTGGCCCATACCACCGGAGCCCGCGAGGTGCTCGATCGTGAACCGGTCGTCAATGACGTCCCCGCTGCGCGGAATCCTCCCCATTTCGTTCGCTTGGCCGCTCTTTCTCCGGATCCTCGGCTCCTCCGTCCGAAGATCCTCGTCGTCCATGAGAACGGATACGCCGCGGAACCTCAAGGGGGTGAGTTCCCGTACATCTCGTTCTTTCGGGATGCGGCTCTGCATCGTCCCTATCTCCGAGGGAGCGGACGGGAGTCGCGGTTTATTGATATAGATTGTATAAGGATGGACGGTCCGGCCGAAACGAAACCGGACGAAACCGGACAAAGATCACCGGCCGACGCCTCGCTCGCGGAGGTCCTCCTCGCCGACGAGGCTCGCGACGCGGTCAAAGCTTCTGCGCGCGCGCTCGAACGCGGCCCGGCTGATCTGGCTGTCGCCCTCGAACGCGTCGTCGAGATCGATGATCAGGTAGAGGATGTGCGCGATCGCCCCGGCGAGCGAGGCGGCGATCGTGGCGTGGAGCCAGAGCTCGGGGATGTGGACGAGGTAGATCGACCCGGTCACGAGGACGGCGCCGGTGTAGAGCAGGATCCGCATCGCGATGGGCACGCGCGTGCGCGCGGCAGACAGCCGGCTCGTCCGCAGGTCGGCGAGCTCGTTGAAGTGGGACAAGACCTCGCCGTAGACGGTATGCTGGCACGCGTCGCTCGGCCGGCAGCGGTGCACGGCGCGCCACACGTCGTCGAGCCGCTGGCCGACGAGCTCGATCGCCGCCTCGTCGCCGGTGTGCATGGCGCGCCACTCCTTGGCGAGCACGTCGTCGACGTACGCGCTCAGCCCCTCCTGGATCTGACTGCGTGTCTCCGCGGGCAGGCCGCTCGCGGTGCGGTGCAGGTCGACGAGCGCGCTCGCCTCGCGCTCGATCAGCGCGCGCGCCTCGTTGAACTGGTTCCACACGATGACGACGACGAACGCGAGCAGGACGGCGTAGATCCCGCCGATCGTCTGCAGGTACGTGCCGAGCTCGCTCTTGGCCGCGAGCAGGGCGTCGGTCGGCGCGAGCGCGCGGAACACCACGAGGCCGGCGACGGCGGCCGCGCACGTGGCGAGGATGACGAAGGCGAGCCGGAAGAGCGTCGGGATCCAGCGCGGCATGGTGCGTGGGACTGTAGCGAGTCCCGCGCCGCGCGGCGCGCGCTACCGCTTGCCGCGGGCGACCCACAGGTCCGCCGTGAGCCGGTAGTAGGCGACGGTCTCGACGTCGGCCTTGGAGGCGGTCCCGGCGCCGAACAGCTTCTGCACCTCGGCCTCGAGGTCGGTCATCCGCTTGAGGTGATCCGCGAGCGCCTGCTTGGCCGTCTTCGGCGCCGCCTCGATCGCGGCGTGTGCTCATGCCGGGGGAGCTTGGCACGGCGGGCGGGCTACCGCGTCCCGCGCTCGACGATGGCCGCGATCAGGAGCACGAACGCCGCGGCCGTGCCCCACAGGAGCGCGTGCTCGGGCCGCCACCACCACGCGAGCGCGATCAGGGTCTCGATCGCGGCCCCGGCGACGGTGAGCGCGGCACGGTTGGTGCGGTTCACGGCCCGAGTATCCCCCGTGCGGCGCCCGCGGGGGCGGCGGATCAGCGTTTCGGCCGGAGGCCGTACTTGTCGAGGACGCGGAGCAGGTAGACGCGATCGAGCTCGGCGGCGCGCGCGGCGCGCGTGATGTTGTTGTCGTGGGCGGCGAGGAGGCGCTCGCAGTAGGCGCGCTCGAAGTCGTCGACGAGGGCCTGCTTGGCGATCTTGAACGGGACCGCGACGTCGAGCTCGCCGGCGATCGCGGGGAGCGTGGCGGCGGGCGCGGCGTCCGCGGGCGCGGCGTCGGCGGCGTCGGGGAGCGCCTCATCGCCGAGCGCGGCGGCGCGCTCGACCAGGTTGCGCAGCTCGCGCACGTTGCCGGGCCAGCTCTGCGCCTCGAGCCGGGCGAGCGTGGGCTCGTCGAGCGTGAGCGCGCCGCGGGCGCCGAGCTCGTCCAGGAACTTCTCGACGTAGAGCCGGATGTCCTCGCGGCGGTGGCGCAGCGCGGGCATCTCGACGGTGACGACGGCGAGGCGGAAGAACAGATCCTCGCGGAACGCGCCGCGGTTGATCTGCCGCCGCAGGTCGCGGTGGGTCGCGGCGAGCACGCGGACGTCGATGCTGCGCGGCTCGGTGCCGCCGAGCGGCGTCACGCTGCGGCGCTCGAGGACACCGAGCAGCCGGGTCTGGAGCTCGATCGGCAGTTCGCCGATCTCGTCGAGGAAGACGGTGCCGCCCGAGGCGGACTCGAACGCGCCGACGCGATCCTTCACCGCGCCGGTGAACGAGCCGCGCACGTGGCCGAACAGCTCGCTCTCGATCAGGTTGCCGGGGAGCGCGCCGCAGTCGACGACGACGAACGGGCCGCGCGCCCGCGCGCTCGCTTCATGGATCGCGCGCGCGGCCACCTCCTTGCCGGTGCCGGACTCGCCGGTGATGAGGACGGTCGCGTCGGTGGGCGCGATCTTGCGCAGGCTCTCGAACAGGCGGCGCATCGCGGGGCTCTTGCCGAGCAGCGGCCCGAAGCTCGTGTGCACCGAGAGCGGGAGCTCCACGGTGTCACCCGAAGGGACGAGGCGGAGCAGGGCGTCGCCGACGCGCAGCTTGGTCTCGCGATCGACGACGACCTCCTTGATCCGCACGTCGCCGACGAACGTGCCGTTGGTGGACGCGAGGTCGCGGATCGCGTAGCCGTCGCCGGTGAGCGCGATCTCGCAGTGCTGCCGCGAGACGGTGGGCTCGTTCAGGCAGAGATCGCAGCGCTCGTGGCTGCCGATCACGATGCGATCGAGGTCGAAGTCCTTGCGCAGCTTGCGGTCGGCGCCGCGCAGGACCTCGAGGCGCAGGCGGTGCCGGCGCAGCGCGACGAGCGCGTCGTCGCGCACGACCTGCACCGTGTGCAGGGTCGCGCCGGGCGGCGGCTTCACCACGACGTCACCTCGGTGAGCCCGCCGGGCGGGACGTCGATCGCGCGCTCGACGCGGTCGCCGGTGTCGGGGTTGTGCAGCGTCAGGCGGTGGCGACCGGAGGCGACCTCGCGATCGATCGGGACGCCGCCGAGCGGGCGATCGTCGAGGAGCACCGTCGCCCAGGGGACGACCATGATCTTGAGCCGGCCGGGCTTGCGCGCGGCGGGGCGCGGGGCGAGCGCGGGCGCGGCGGGTGCGGCGGCGGGCGCGGCGGCGGCGGCGGCGGGCGCGGCGGCGGCGGCGGCGGCGGGCGCGGGCGTGGCGGCAGTGGACGTGGGCGCGGGCGTGGGCGCCGCCGATGCCGGGACCGCGGCGGGTGCGGGCGCGGCCTCGCGCGGCTCCGGCCGCGCCTCCGCGGGCGGCCGCGTCGATGCCGGCGCGCGGCCGCCGAGGAGCGCCACGGCGAGCGCGATCGCCCCAAGGCCGGCGAGCCCGGCGCCGGCGATCAGGGCGCGCCGCCCGGGGCCGCGGCGGGCGGGCGCGCGCGCCGCGGGATCGACGCGCTGGGTGGCGCTCGGCGGCAGCTGCTCGCCGAGCGCGTCGCCGAGCGCGTCCCCCAGCGGGCGCGGCTGCGGTCGCGCCTTTGGCTGCGGCGCCGCGCTCGTCCCGGGCGCCGTGTGCTGCTCGTCGAGCCGCTCGCGCATCACGGCGCGCAGCGACTCGCCGGAGGTGCGGATCCCGCGCGCGACCCGCCACGCCTCGAGCTCGGAGCGCAGCTCGTCCATCGAGCCGTGGCGCGCCGCCGGATCGAGCGCGGTCGCGCGCGCGACGATCGCGGCGAGCTCCGTGTCGGCGGGCGGCGCCGCTGCGAGCGGCGGCACGCCCGCGGTCAGCGCGCGGTGGTACGACTCCACGTCGCGCGCCGCGATCGGGTTCTGCCCGCTGACCAGCTCGTGGAGCACGATGCCGAGCGAGAACTGGTCGGCGCGCGCGTCGACGGGCTCGCCGCGCGCCTGCTCGGGCGCGAGGTACCCGAGGCTGCCCTTGAACGTGCCGGGGAGCGTGTACGACGGCGCGCTCAGCGCCTTCGCGATCCCGAAGTCGGCGAGCTTCACGACGCCGTCGCGCGAGATCAGGATGTTGCGCGGCGTGACGTCGCGGTGGACCACGCCCTCGGGGCGGCCGGCCGCGTCGGCGAGGCCGTGCGCGTAGGCGAGGGCGGCGGCCACGCTCTCGACGATGTGCAGCGCGTCCGCGATCGGCAGCGGGCGGGCGGCGCCGGGCCCGTGCAGGAGCTCGGCGAGCGAGGCGCCGTCGACGTGCTCGAGCACGAGGTACGGCACGTCGGCGTCGAGCCCGACGTCGATCAGCTGGACGATGCCGCCGTGGAGGAGACGCTGCGCGGTGAGGGCCTCGGCCACGAACGCGTCGCGGATCCCGGGATCGCGCGCGAGCGCCGCGTGGATGCACTTGATCGCCACGAGCCGGGAGAAGCCGCCCTCGCCGGTGAGCCGCGCCTGGAACACCACGCCCATGCCGCCCTCGCCGATCCGGTCGCCGAGCGCGTACCGGCCGAGTCGCTCCGGCGGAGACACGCCGGGTATAGTAGCGCGGTGTTGGCACCGCGGATGATGGCGGCGCTCCTGCTTGTGGCCGCGTGCGGCGCCGCCGAGGACGTCCGGATCGATCTCGCCGACGCCGATGGCGACTGCGCCGCCCGGTTCGCGGACGTCGCGACCCTGTCGATCGAGGCGGTCGCCACGGCGGGGCGGTGCCGGCTGGCCCACGAGTGCGCGTTCAACGTCGCGGTCGGCTCGGTGGCGGACGTCGAGGCCGCGCTGCGCATCTCCGACGTGCTGCTCGAGCTGTCTTCGGGCGAGGCCCAGACGCTCGTCATCAACGGCCGGCCGAGCCGCGACTGCTTCCCGCGCGCGGACGGCAGCAACCGCCCGGTCCTGTGCGGGTACGGGAGCCTCGGCCAGGCGCGGGACGGCACGCTGGTCATCGAGCTGGAGGCCGACACGGGGGGCGCCGAGTGTCCGGAGTCGATTGATCTGTGCCCTTGATCCCGTGCCCTTGATCGGGCGCCATTGACCGAAGGCAAGGGGGCCGGCCCCGGTGCGCGCCAAGCCCGCGTGATAACTGGGATCAGCGTTCGGAACGCCTCCTGCACATTGGGCGGACATCCCAAGGAGGACTTCGATGTTCAAGCCTATGTCGCTCTCGCTCGCTCTCGCGCTCCCGCTCTCGCTCTCGCTCGCCGCGTGCGCCACTGATGACGAGCCCACCGGCGAGCCGATCTCGAGCCAGGAGTCGGCGATGACCCAGCAGGCGGTGGAGGGCACGGTGGTGGCGATGGCGCCGATCACCAGCACGAGCCCGGCCCTGATCGCGGCCTCGTTCCGGCAGAGCTTCGGCCTGGGCGGGTTCGGCTGCGCCACGGTCGCGAGCGACGATCTGACGTTCGTGTCGGTCACGTTCTCGTGCACCGGCCTCTTGTCGACGACCGGGACGCTGCGCGTCGAGCGCGTGTCGCCGACGACGCTCGAGGCCACGGCGGAGCTGACGGTGGGCAACGTCTCGCTCGACGGCCAGGTCACCGTGACGATCCCGGTGACGCCGGGCGCCGAGCGGACGCTCGACGCGGAGCTCACGATCGCCGGCCCGCGCCGCTCGCTGGCCGCGGAGGCGTCGGCGAGCTGGACCGCGAACGGCGCGTGCGTGACCTACAGCGCATCGGGCAGCGTCGCGGCGGAGGGCCCGCAGCGCAGCGCCGCGGCGACCTTCGAGGTCGACGGCCGGACCGTCTGCCACTGAGCTCGTCCTGCCACGGAGCTCGTCTGCCACGGAGCTCGTCCTGCCGGGCTTGCCGGCGCCTTCGCCGGCGAGCCGATCACCCGTCGCGAGTGCGTGTATCCTCATCGCTCGCCTTCTCCGGAAGGGCCACCCCATGCGCGCTGCTCGCTCCACCTCGCTCTGGCTCGCCGCCGCGCTCGCGTGCGCGCTGACCGCGTGTGTCGGCGGCGGCGACGATGACGACGAGGGCGAGCGCGACGCGCAGGCCGTGGGCCAGGTGGCCACCGCGCTCGACGCGGGTGGCGAGCTGTCGCGGCTGCTCGTGCCGCTCGAGGCGAGCGCGGATCTCGGCCTCCTGGGCCCGGACGTCGCGCGCGTCCGCAAGGTCCAGAGCGCGATCACCGCGTTCCGCGCGCTGGTCGCCAACTCGACGTGCCTGGGCGTGGCGACCGACGGCGCGACGTTCCTCGATCTGACGTTCAACGCCTGCCGGATCGCGTTCGTGCTCACGCTCGACGGCGCGCTGCACGCGGGCGTCGCGATCGAGGCCGTGGGCGGCACTCCGTCCGCGGTCGTCGTGTCGCTGTCGAGCCCGGGCCTGTCGCTGGCCGGGCCGGTGCGGACGCGCCGGATGGCCGGCGAGCTGACGCTGCGCCACCCGATCCGGCAGCTGGGCGCGCCGGTCGAGCTCGACGCCGAGCTGCAGGTCTCGGCCGACGACGACGCGCCGGTGACGGCGTCGCTCGGCGCGGCGTGGACGGTGAGCGGCGACTGCGTGACGATCACGGCGGGCGCGCAGCTCTCGGGCGAGCTGCTCGGATCGCTCGGGCCGATCGCGCTGTCGGGCGACGGCGTCCAGCGCTGCCGTGAGGAGTGCCCGACGGCGGGCTCGGTCGAGCTCTCGTATGGCCGCGGCAAGCTCCTGGCCTGGACGTACACTGGCGCAGGCACCGCGATCGTGATGGGGCCGCGCGGCAAGCGCGTCGAGGTCCCGCTCGCATGCGCCGGCGGCTAGGCCCCGGTGCTGCGCGGGGCCGTCGCGCGCTCGGCGCCGTCGCGGCAGCGGCGGTGTGGCTCGCCCAGCTCGGCGCGGTGGCTGCCGCGCCGGCTGCCGCGCCGGCTGCCGCGCCAGTGAACGCTCGGGCCGCGGGCGCGCGTGTCGCCGTGTGGCCGCAGGATCCGGGCGACGACGTCACCGGCGTCGACGCGGCGGTGCGCGGCGCGGGCTTCCAGCTGGTCTCGATGGACCGCGTTCGCGAGCGGCTGCGCGCGCTGGGCGATCGCGAGGCGGCCGCAGAGGCGGCCGCGCTCGACGCGCTGCAGGCGGCGCTCGCCGCGGCGCGCGAGAGCTACCTGCGGCAAGACTTCGCGGCGATGGCGGCCGGGCTGGAGCAGGCCGAGGCGGCGGCGCTGCCGGTGCTCGCGCAGCCGCGCCACGCCGCCGTGCTGTGGGAGCTGGAGCTCCAGCGCGGGCTGGCGGCGCTGCGGCAGGGCCAGCTCGACGCGGCCCGCGCGCGCTTCTCGTTCGCGCTCGCCCTCGACGCGGCCCGCGCGCCGCGCCGCGATCTCTACGGTCCGGAGGTGACGCGCACATTTGCCGAGCTCGCCGACGCGCGGGCGCAGATCCCGCCGCGCCCGACGCCGCTGCGGATCGAGCCGCGGGACGCGCGCGTCGCGATCGACGGCCTGCCGGTGATCGACAACGCGGCTCCGCGCGCGCTGCGGCCCGGGCTCCACGCGATCGCGGTGGCGGCGCCGGGTTACCGGGCCCACGCGGCGATCGTGGAGGTGCGCTCCGGCGCGCCGATCGAGGTCGCGCTCGCGCCGGCCGCCGGGGCCGCCGGGAGTGCCGGGGCCGCCGGGAGCGCCGAGGCCGCCGGGAGCACCGGGAGCGCCGGGGATGCGGTCGAGCGGCTGGGCGGCGCGTGGGCCCAGGGCGCAGTGGACGCGGGCACCGAGTCCGGGCGCCGCGCGATCGCGGCGGTGCTCGCCGAGCTGGGCGCCGCCGCGGCGGTCGTCATCGACGTGGATCGCGCTCGCGGCGAGGCCAGCGCGCGGGTGATCGCCATCGGCGCACCGGACCGAGGCGGCGCCGGACGCGCCGCGCCCGAGTCCTCCGCCGCCGTGCGCCGGCCGGCGGCCGCGGCGGCCGCGGCGGCCGCGCTCGCGCTCCTGGCGGCCGACGGCACGCTCCGGCGCGACGCCGCCGACAACGGGCTCACCACCGGCGGGCTGGCCAGCGGCGACCGCCGCGGGCGCGAAACCGGGCGTGGCTCGATCCTGCGCTCGTGGTGGCTGTGGACGGCGGTCGGCGGCGTCGCCATCGCCATCACCGCGGGCTTCGCGATCGACACGGCCCGCGATCGGACGATCCGGATCTTGCCGCCGGCCCCCTGACGGCAGGCCATTGCCGGCAGGCAAGGGGGCGCCCGCCGCCGCACCGTAAGGCCGCGCGATCGCAGCCGGCGCGCCGCGGCCCGGCGCATGCACACACGCGCCGCCATGAATCTGGGCAAGCTCGCCGCGCGGACCGCGCTCCTCCTCCTGCTCTCCGTCTATCTCCCAGCATGCTCCGACTCGGACGTCTCGGACGACGAGCAGAGCGTCGCCACCTATTACCAGGACGTGAAGCCGATCCTCGACGCCAAGTGCGTCACCTGCCACGCCAGCGGCGGGATCGCGCCGTTCCCGCTGAACGACTTCACGTCCGCGTCCGAGCACGCCGCGATCTCGGCCGGCGCCGTCCGATCGAAGGTCATGCCGCCGTGGCCGGCGAGCGGCGACTGCCGCGACTACGAGGGCGAGCGCTCGCTCGATCCGGCGCAGATCGAGATCCTCGAGCGCTGGGCGCAGCAGGGCGCGCCCCAGGGCGACGCGGCCGCTCCGGGCGCGCCGCTCGCCACCGCCATCCCGACGCTATCGCGCGTCGATCGCCGGCTCGAGATGCCCGAGGCGTACACGCTGAGCCCGCCGGCCGGCGGGCAGGACGACTACCGTTGCTTCGTGCTCCCGTGGCCCGCCGAGTACACGCAGCGGACCCACGTCACCGGGTTCCGCGCGGTGCCGGGCAACGCCGAGCTCGTGCACCACGTGATCGCGTTCCTCGCCTCGCCGAGCCAGGTCGCGCAGGTCCGCGCGCTCGACGCGGCCGACGCCCGGCCCGGCTACTCCTGCTTCGGCGGGGCCGGCGCGCCCGTCTCCGGCATGATCGGCGCATGGGCGCCCGGCTCGCTCGGCGCGGATCTGCCGCCCGGCATCGGGCTGCCCGTCGAGCCCGGCTCTGCGATCGTCCTGCAGCTCCACTACCACGGCCATGGCGGCGCCGGCTCCGATCGCAGCGCGATCGAATTCAAGCTCGACTCCACCGTCGAGCGGCCGGGTCGCATCACCCCGTTCACGAACCCGCAGTGGCCGCGGGGCGCCATGACGATCCCGGCGAACCAGCCCGACGTCGTCCACTCATTCACCGTCGATCCGACGTTCCTCACCGGCGAGCTCGAGATCTTCTCGGCGTCGCTCCACATGCACACGCTCGGCACCTCCGGGAAGCTGGCCATCCAGCGCCCCGACGGCACGAAGAGCTGCCTGCTCCAGATCGACAGCTGGGACTTCAGCTGGCAGGGCTCGTACGCGTTCTCGCAGCCCGAGACGCTCCGGCGCGGCGATCAGCTGTCGATCGAGTGCCGCTGGGACAACACGGCTCAAAACCAGCCGCTGATCGACGGCGTGCCGAAGACGCCGGCTGACGTCACCTGGGGCGAGGGCACCAACGACGAGATGTGCATCGGCTTCTTCCTGACCGTGGCGCCGCGCTGAGCGTGCTTACGCGGCCGCGACCGTGACCGTTGGCGCGTCGGCGCGTCGGGCGTCGAAGTCGCGAGGTGCCGAAATGTCGCTGCGCTCTGGCGTCACGCCGTGGCAGCTTGCCTCGCGGCTGTGCGTCGGACCAGGTGGTGCGAACGGCGATCTCGACGACAGGGTCCGACACCGTGAGATCAATCGCGGGTGCGGCGGCTGGCCAAGCGCGCGCGGGCGCGGGTAACGTCGACGGCATGCGATCGACGGGAGTACTCGCGACCGCCCTGATCTGTGCCTCGGCCGCGACGGCCGCCGCAGATGGCCTCGACGCCGAGCGCTTCGTCCCGGCTGTCGGCGCCGAGGGGGGCTTCGTCAACGAGCACCCGGCCGTGCCGTTCCATCTCGGCTGGAGCCTGGGGCTGTTTCTCAACTTCGCTGACGATCAGGTCGTCGAGGTCGACGGCAACGACGACGTCATCAGCAAGCCACTCCACACCGGGCTCACCGCGGACCTCACAGCCTCGCTCGGGCTGTGGGGCCGCCTCGAGCTCGGCCTGCACCTGCCGGTGCACCTCCTCTATGACGGCGACCCGTACGGCCCGCTCGCGGCGAGCGCGGGCCTGGGCGATCTGCGCTTCGTGCCGAAGATCGCGCTCGTCCGCGCCGGCTCGCTCGAGCGGCACTTCATGCTCGGCCTCGCGATCCCGCTCGGCCTGCCAACGGGCGACGACGCCGCGCTGCGCGGCGCTGGCGGCGTCACGCTCGGCGGCAAGCTCCTGATCGCCGGCCACCTCGGCCGGCTCGGCCTGGGCCTCGACGCCGGCTTCCGCTGGCGCTCCGAGGAGCAGCCGGGGCTGCCGTGGGGCGATGGCGTCACGCTCGGGCCATGGCTCTCGCTCGCCCTCACCGACAGCCTGTCGCTGCGCGCCGAGGCGTACGCCGAGAAGTTCCTCGGGACCGCCGCCGGCACCGCCGACTTTCCGATCGAGGTGCTCGGCGGCCTCGAGCTCCGGTTCGGGGGCCTGGCGCTCTACGGCGGCGCCTCGTTCGGGCTCACCGATGGCGTCGGCGATCCGGACTTCCGCATCATCGGCGGCCTCCGCTACCGCCGGAACGCGCCCGATCGGCAGGGCTACGAGGACAGCGATCGCGACGGCGTGCTGGACAAGGACGACGAGGCGCCGTACGAGCCCGAGGACGAGGACGGGTACCGCGACGAGGACGGCGCGCCCGAGCCCGACAACGACGGCGACGGCATCCGCGACGAGGACGACGAGTGCCCCGAGCTCAAGGGCGAGCCGGATCGCCACGGCTGCCCGGCGAAGACCTACGTGAAGATCGAGAACGGCGAGATCTTCATCATCGGCAAGGTGCAGTTCCGCACCGGCTCGACCGAGATCGACCGGAGCAGCGATCCGCTGCTCGATCAGATCGCGCAGGCGCTCGACGCCAACCCGCAGGTCAAGAAGATCCGCATCGAGGGGCACACCGACAACGTCGGCGATCCCAAGCTCAACCAGAAGCTGTCCGAGGAGCGCGCGGAGTCGGTCAAGAAGGCGCTCACCAAGCGCGGCGTCGACGAGGATCGCCTCCAGACGCGCGGCTTCGGCGAGATCAAGCCGATCGCGCCGAACAAGTCGCCGGGCGGTCGCCAGAAGAACCGGCGCGTGGAGTTCGTCATCGTGGAGTCAGGCAAATGAGCTTCGTCAAGGTCAGCGTCGTGCTGTGCTGTGTCGTGCTCCCGGCCATCGCGAGCGCGCAGGTCTTCCCCCCGGACTCCGAGTTCATCCCGCTGCGCTGCGACGACGTGTCGATGCAGGACGGGTTCGCGGACCAGTCGGGCGCGCTCGACGAGCGCGACATCGTCGGCGACGCGGGCGCGCCCGCCGGCCTGCGCGCCGTGGACGACACCTACCTCTATCTGCGCTTGCGGCTCGAGGAGGATCCGGCGCCGGCCGGCGCGATCCGGCCGTTCTCGTGGGGCATGCAGTTCGACACCGACGGCGACCTCGGCACCTACGAGGTGATGGTGCTCGCCGACGGGACCGCCGGCGGGGCCGGGACGGTCTCGCTGTTCAGCAACCGGACGACGATGGTGCGCAACGATCCCAACGATCCGGCCGACCAGCCGGCCGCCAAGACGTACCCGTTCGCGATGAACGCGCGCACCCTCCCAGCGCCGGGCTCGAGCTATGGCGGCACCGCCGACTACTTCCTCGACATCGCCGTGCCGTGGAGCGATCTCGCGCAGGTCGGGCTCGATCGCGACACCAACACGTTCGTGTGGGCCGCGTCGTCGAGCACGGCGAACAGCCTCAACGGCGACTTCGCGTGCCACGACGGTGCCAGCGGGCCGGCGCGCCTCGACGCCATCGCCTCGGATCCGACGACGGGCGATCCGACGCGGGATCCCAACGGCGGGGGCGGGGGCGGGGGCGGCACGGGGCGGCTCGAGGGCGGTGGCGGCTGCGCGGCCGGGGGCGGAGCCGGGGGCGGAGCCGGCGCGGGCGCGGGCGCGTCGGCGGTGCTCGCGCTCCTGTCGCTCCTGTCGCTCCGGCGCCGCGACCGCGCGCGGCGCGGCGCGGCGCGCTCGTAGCGCCGCGGGCCGCTAGAAGCGCAGCGCCGTCGCGAGGCCGCCGCCGCCGGGGAGCGCGATCGGCGCCACGATCGGCCTCTTCGCCGGCAGGCTCGCGCAGTTCACGCCGCCGACCGCGCCCGCGGCCACCGTCAGGCCGCTGAGATAGATCGCCGTGGCGCCGACGGTCACGCCGGTGAGGCCCAGGCCGAGATCGAACTTCGCGTCGAGCGAGATGTCGTCCTTGATGCCGGCGGCGATGCCGTGGATCGCCACGGCGCCGATCGCCGCGACCGCGACGACGCCGAGCAGCATGGCCGCGCCCCCGGCGACCTTCTTCGGCTTCGCCGTCACCTTGCCGACCGCGCCGAGCCCGGCGCCGCCGACGGCGCCGACCGTGCCGACGCCACCGCCGACCACGCCTCCGGTCACGCCGCCGACGCCGCCGACCACGCCGCCGCCGCCGCCGACCACGCCGCCCGCCACGCCGCCGACGGCGCCGACCGCGCCGCCGACGCCCGCGCCGAGGTCGCGCAGGCTGGCCTCCACGCGATCGCGGTAGGCGAGGGTCCCGCCGACCGCGAGGTACGCCTGGAACAGCGCCTTGGCGTCGGCGGTCGCGCCGAGCTGCCACTTCGCCATCGCCTGGGCGTAGAGCAGCGCGGGGTCTTTGACGGTGGCGTGCAGCTTCGCGTAGATCGCGAGCGCGCCCGCGAAGTCGCCGCGCGCGTAGAGCCAGTCGGCGCGCGCGACCTCGGCCTGGATCGCGCCCGGGAGATCGGCGGCGATCGCGAGGCACTTGCATTGATGATGATCCGCGCGCGCGGTGCCGGAGCTACCGGCGATCAGGACGGCGGCGAGCGTGATCACGAGCGAGAGTGATCGAACGAATGGACGCATGAATACTCCTCGAGACGGTCGCGAGACGGTCGAACGAAGCGTCACCACCTGATGACGCACCTCGTTCCCATCACGGTACCGAGCCGCGCCCCTCGCGCGGGGCCGCGTGCCGCGGTGGTGCCGTAAGGAGATGGTGAGGCGCGCTCGATCCCGAAGTGTTCGAAATGCCGGTGCGGATCCGGATTCCCATGTGCCGTGAGAGGGGATTCCTCGCAGGGGCTCTATTTACAGATCGTCGGATGAAGGGCGAGGCGGCGAACTATCGCAATTTTCATGGGTGCCAGAGAGCGCGCGTTGACGGTCAGAATGCGATTCGCGAAGGATGGCGCCCCCGATTCAGGAGGTTCCATGCTCCGCCTCGCGCGTCTCGCCACGGTCTCGATCACGCTGCTCGCGATCCCCTCGTGTCTTCCGTCGGATGACGCCTCGCCGACGCAGTCGGTGCAGGTCTTCCACCGCGGGGATCCGGCCTCGGAGCAGCTCGCGGAGCAGCTCACGTGGAAGCACCTGGCCCGGGTCGAGCCGGCGCTCGCGGACTCGCTGGCGGTCCGCAGGGTCCACATCGATGATCAGGGACGCGCCTTCACCCGGCTGACGCAGACGATCTCCGGCATCCCGGTGTTCGGTGCCGAGGCGGTCGTCGAGCTCTCGCCGACCGGCGAGCTCGTCGGCACGGTCGACAAGCTCGCGCGCGATCTGCGCGTCGACACGGTCCCGGCGCTCAGCGCCGCGGAGGCGGTGTCGCGCGCCCTCGGGACGCGCGGGCTCGCCGCGCGGCAGGTGGCGTCGAAGACGGATCTGCAGATCCTCGTCGGGCACGGCAAGGAGCGCCTCGCGCACCGCGTCCAGCTCGCCTACGACGCGGCGGGGCAGCCGCAGCGCCGCGTGATCTTCATCGACGCGCAGACGGGCGCCGAGCTGTGGAGCTACGACAACCTGCAGACCGCGAGGAACCGCGAGCTGCACAACCTGAACCACGGCACGTCGCTGCCGGGGCCGATCGCCCGCGTCGAGGGCGGCGCCGCCACCGGCGACAACGACGTGGACACGAACTACGCGATGCTCGGCTGGACGTACGACTGCTACAACGCCCTGTACGGCCGCGACTCGTTCGACAACGCCGGCGCCAAGCTGATCAGCTCGGTGCACTACAGCAGTAACTACGTCAACGCGTTCTGGGACGGGACCCAGATGGTCTATGGCGACGGTGACAACGTCTACTCGATCAGCCTCGCGATCTCGATGGACGTCACCGCGCACGAGCTGACCCACGCGGTCACCGAGTACGAGTCGAACCTCATCTACTCGGGGGAGTCGGGCGGCCTCAACGAGTCGATGTCCGACATCTTCGGCGGCGTGTGCGAGTGGTACCGGGACAACGCCGGCAACACGAACGGCCCGACGAGCGCGAACACCTACCTGGTCGGCGACGAGATCTGGCTCCCCGAGCCGGCGCTCCGCTACATGGCCGATCCGGTGACCGACGGCACCTCGCTCGACTTCTGGACGTCGAGCGCGGGCAACGTCGACGTGCACTACAGCTCGGGCATCTCGAACCTCGCGTTCTACCTCCTGGCGGAGGGCGGCACGCACCCGCGCGGCAAGTCGTCGACGGTGGTGACGGGGATCGGGATCCGCGACGCCGCGGCGATCTTCTACCGCGCGAACGCGAACTACCTGACGCCGGGCAGCACCTTCGCCGACGCGCGCGCGCAGACCGCGAAGGCGGCGGCCGACCTGTTCGGCGCCAGCTCGGCGCAGGTCGCGCAGACGAACAACGCGTGGACCGCGGTCGGCGTGCTGCCGCCGCCGGACTACCAGGTGATCGACACGAAGACGAACCTGTCGTCGTCGACGCAGCTGTCGTACAGCTACCCGGCGAACGGCGCGACGGCGATGAAGTTCGTGATCTCCGGCGGCACGGGTGACGCCGATCTCTACGTGAAGTTCAACACGCCGGCGTCCGAGACGGTCTGGGACTGCCGGCCGTACAGCGGCACCAACAACGAGAGCTGCGAGTTCAACCCGGCGCAGAGCGGCACGTACTACGTGATGATCCGCGCCTACTCGGCGTACACCGGCGTGACGTTGACGGTCAGCGCGGCGGGCGGCGGCGGCGGCCCGACCACGGAGACGTCGTGCACCGACGGCGTCGACAACGACAGCGACGGTGCGACCGACTGCTCCGACAGCGACTGCTCCGGCAACTCCGCCTGCGGCCCGTCGCCGTGGACGGTGATCTCCAGCGCCGACTTCGAGTCCGGCATGGACCCGTACACGCTCGGCGGCACCAACGCCTCGCGGGTCAGCGGTGGGTTCGCAAACAGCGGGACGTACAGTGTCCGGATCCGCGCCTCGGGTACTGCCGCGTCGTTCGCGACGACGACAGGCATGAACCTCGCCGGCAAGACGGGCCTGCGCGTGCAATACAGCATGATCGCGAACGGCATGGAGAACGGGAAGGACTACTTCGTCGAGCTGCAGGTGAACGGCGGCACGTGGCAGACGATCGGCAACTTCGTCGCCGGCACGGGCTTCACGAACGGCGTCCGCCAGGCGAAGGACCTGCAGGTCTCGCTGCCGGGCACGTCGAACGTGAAGGTGCGCTTCCGCTGCGACGGGTCGCAGAAGAATGACGAGGTCTACATCGACGACGTCGTGGTCTCGGCGAAGTAAGCGCAGCAGGCGCAGCGGGCGCAGCGGGCGCAGCCCGGCGCGGTAGGCGCGGCGCGAGTGGGCGTCGGCGCGAGTGGGCGTCGGCGCGAGTGGGCGCCGGCGCGAGTGGGCGCAGCGCGAGTGGGCGCCGGCGCGAGTGGGCGCCGGCGCGAGTGGGCGCCGGCGCGAGTGGGCGCTGCGCGAGTGGGCGCTGCGCGAGTGGGCGCTGCGCGAGTGGGCGCTGCGCCTGTGGGCGCTGGCGCGAGCGGGCGCTGGCGCGAGTGGCGCTGCGCGAGCGGGCGCTGGCGCGAGTGGGCGCTGGCGCGAGTGGGCGCTGCGCGAGCGGGCGCTGGCGCGAGTGGGCGCTGCGCCTGTGGGCGCTGGCGCGAGCGGGCGCTGGCGCGAGTGGCGCTGCGCGAGCGGGCGCTGGCGCGAGTGGGCGCTGGCGCGAGTGGGCGCTGCGCCTGTGGGCGCTGGCGCGAGTGGGCGCCGGCGCGAGTGGGCGCTGCGCCTGTGGGCGCTGCGCGAGTGGGCGCCGGCGCGAGTGGGCGCTGGCGCGAGTGGCGCTGCGCGAGTGGGCGCCGGCGGCCTCGTGGCTGCGGCACCCGCCGTAGGCGGCGCGCGCCGATGGGCCGGCTCGCTCGAGCGCGGCAACTTCCCGGTGCCGGTGAGGTGATGCGCACGGCGAGACGGGCTTCATGGCGGAGGCGCGTGTGCTCATGTGGGGCTGCCGTGAGGCCGTGGGGGCGCTGGCTGGCGGCGACAGGCACGCAGGCTGGCCAGCATTGGAAGCTGCGTGGTCTGCGCGAGCGGAGCCGCGCGACGGCCGATGGCCGTGGGTCCCCCGTGGGACTGGTTGATGTGAGGCCAGGTCTCCGAGAGGAGGTGCCGTGAGCCCGTGCGGGCAGGGCGCAGCAGAATGACGAGATCTACATCGACGATGTCGTGGTCTCGGCGCAGTAAGCGCAGCGCAGCAGGCGCAGCGCGGCAGGCGTAGCGCAGTAGGCACAGCGCGAGTGAGCGTCGGTGCAAGTGGGCGCTGCGCGAGTGGCTGCGGCGCCCGCCGTAGGCGGCGCGCGCCGATGGGCCGGCTCGCTCGAGCGTGGCAACTTCCCGGTGCCGGTGAGGTGATGCGCACGGCGAGACGGGCTTCATGGCGGAGGCGCTTGTGCTCACGTGGGACCGCCGTCGGGCGCTGGCGGCGACAGGCACGCAGGCTGGCCAGCATTGGAAGCTGCGTGGTCTGTGCGAGCGGGGCCGCGCGACGGCCGTGGGTCCCCCGTGGGACTGGTTGATGTGAGGCCAGGTCTGCTGTCGTGCATCTCGTCCAGGTGGTGCGTGCGCGGGTCCCCCGTGGGACTGGATGACGCGAGGCCAGGGACTCGAGAGGAGACGCCGCGAGCCTGTGCGGACAGGGCGGCGGAGCAGTCGTCGAGCGAGTGGTCAGCGAGCGGTTGGTCAGTGAGCGAGCGGTCGGTGAGCGGTCGCTCGGTGTGCGAGCGGTCGGCGTGCAAACGGTCGACGCGCGATTGATTGTCGAGCGAGCGGTCAGCGAGGTCAGCGAGCGGTTGGTCAGTGAGCGAGCGGTCGGTGAGCGGTCGCTCGGCGAGCGAGCGGTCGACGTGCAGGCGGTCGGTGAGCGAGCGGTCAGCGAGCATGCGGTTATCGAGCGGTTGGTCGGTGAGCGAGTGGTCGGTGCGCGAGCGGTCGGTGTGCGGTCGCTCGGCGAGCGAGCGGTCGGCGTGCAAACGGTCGACGCGCGGTTGATTGTCGAGCGATCGCTCAGCGAGCGGTTGGTCGTCGAGCGAGCGGTTGGTGTGCGGTCGCTCGGCGTGCAGTCGCTCGGCGCTCGGGTTACGTGGAGTGGACGGCTCGTCGTCAGTGACGTTGCGCCGATCTCGCGGCTTGCGAAACTCGAATGTCAGGTGGTCAGGCGCAGTGCCTCGAATCACGAGCTTGCCGTAGTGGGCCGCTCGGTGGTGCAGATCGCAGATGGTCGTGAGGTTCTTCAGCTCGTGGCCACCGCCGCGGCTCTGGTACTCGATGTGGTGTAGATCGAGCCCGACGTTTCGGCGGCATCCAGGCACGGTGCAGCCATGGCCATCTCGCGCGAGCACTTGCTCGCGCTTGCGAGCCGTGACGGTAGTGGTCGTGCGTTCCGGCACGTCGGCATCGAGCGAGCCAAGGTGAATGGCGTCGCAGGTGGCGCACTCGGCCACAGCGGGATCGATCTCGATATCCCGGCCGCCGCTGTACTGCCACGCGCGCTTGCAGTCTGGACACTGCTTGATCGCGATCTTGTAAGCAGGCGTGCCGCCGCTGCCGCCGCTACCGCCGCTGCCGCTGCCGCTGCCGCCGCCATAGGCTCTGCGGAACACCGCCGGGATGAGCTCGTCATCGGAGAGCCGTTGACCGTGCTCCTCAGCGGCGAGCGCGTGCATCTTGCGCCAGATGTCGTAGGTCTCGGGCGAGACCTCGAGCGTGATCGTCTTGCGGTGGAGGCGCGGCTCGGTCTCGTCGGTGGGCAGATGCCCCGGTCTGTGGCCTGACACTAGCGCCTCGATCTCGCGCAGGCTCTTACCTCGCGCCACCTCGAGCCATGCTTCTTCGGTACCGGGAACGGCGACTCGCGACAGCTCGCGCACGGCCGAATGCGCCAGCCCGCCCTGCTCGAGCGCCTCGGCGATCAGGGGCAACTCGGCGATCGCGCGTGCGACACGGAGTCGCTCGGCTGCCGTGTGTGGCGCGTAGCCCATCGCGCGCTCCATGTACTCGATCATCGAGCCACAGGCGTAGCCGCGCCATAGCTTCAGCTCCTCGGCGTAACGCAGCAGGTTCGCCTCCTCGGCATCGAGCGCAGCTCGTCGCGCCGCGATGCCGCGGAGCTTGCCGTCTACTCGTATCCACTCTGCCGCGTGCTGGCGCTCCCATGCATCGGCCGCTGCCGCGTGGTCTACCCACGAGCTCTGGCTTGGCGGCTCCTGCATCCAGCTCGCCACGCCATCATCATCATTATCGGTACCATCCATTCCATGGAAGTGCTGATTCGCCATGATCGTAGACCTGTCCTAGCGTCCAATTGCCTACTTGCTCCCGACGCGGCTTCACTGTGTCCGAGCACCGTGCTGTCCTCGAGATCCGCCATGCGACCGGCTCACACCTGGTCAGGCGCGGGTGTCCTGTGCCTTGTGGCTGAGTTTCGAACGGCGCTCGTTCGAATATTGTATTACATGACATGGCCAGTCGTTGTTGTCAACTCGGACATTGCGAATAAATCAACTATATCAGATTCGTGTATGCAGCGAGCGCGACTGGACCGAGCTGATTCCGACGAAGGTGCCAATAGTAAGTGACCGGATGATCGCCATTGATGATCACCGGTGGTGTCGTCCACCAGGTGACACAGTGAAGCCAGCGGGCAGACCTGAGAGGCGAGGCGGATGGCGCGGTGCGCGTGGCGAGGCCTAAAATGGACGAGACGGGTAGCGACGTGGACGTGGTGGCATGCGAGGACGCGAGGCGCGGGGCGGTGGCGAAGGACGCGAGTGTGGGAGGGCGCGCGTGGCAGTGGCGGTCGCGAGGCGGCAGCGGCGGCGCGAGGCGGCAGCGGCGGTCGCGAGGCGGCAGCGGCGGCGCGAGGCGGCAGCGGTGGCAGCGGCGGCGCGAGGCGGCAGCGGCGGCGCGAGGCGGCAGCGGCGGTCGCGAGGCGGCAGCGGCGGTCGCGAGGCGGCAGCGGCGGGAGATGATTCGTGCGAATGCCGCTCGCGGGCGGTCAGCTGTTCACTGTGTCCACTGTGGATCCGGCGATTTTCGTATCTCCATCTTGGTCCCTCATGTTGCACGAGACACGCTGCAGGGCACCACTCACGCACACTCTTCCCCCAAGCTCCGGAGCCTCCGAGCGGCGGCGGGCCTCTCGCCCGTACGCGCGCCCGCGCATGCCCCGTGACGAGCGCTGGCGCGACGCTCGTGTTCTTCCGTTCGCTCATCTTTGCGGCGGTCTTTCGCAGTTGCACGGCCTCACAAGCGCTCGGCGCGGGGCGTGCGCGGGGGCGCGCGAGGGCGAGGCCCACCGTCGCGAGGTCGGAGCCACGGCTCTCTGTGCGCACGGCCGCAGCTCCCGCGGCTCCCGCAGCTCCCGCAGCAGCTGCAATGGTTGCAGCGCCAGCGCCAGCGCCGACTCCGGCGTCAGCGCCAGCGCCAGCGCCCACTCCGGCGTCAGCGCCGACTCCGGCGTCAGCGCCAGCGCCGACTCCGGCGTCAGCGCCGACTCCGGCGTCAGCGCCAGCGCCAACTCCGGCGTCAGCGCGAACTCCGGCGTCAGCGCCAGCGCCAGCGCCCACTCCGGCGTCAGCGCCAGCTCCAGCGCGAACTCCGGCGTCAGCGCCAGCGCCAGCGCCCACTCCGGCGTCAGCGCCAGCGCCAGCGCCCACTTCGGCGTCAGCGCCAGCGCCAGCGCCAACTCCGGCGTCAGCTACAGCTCTAGCTCCGCCTCCGCCTCCGCCTCCGCCGCCTCCGCCTCCTCCGCCTCCTCCGCCTCCTCCGCCGCCGCCTCCTCCGCCTCCAGCTTCAGCTCGGGCTCCAGCCTAGGCTCCGGCTCGAGCCACGGCTCAATCGTGGATATCGAAGTCCTTCCGCGTCTCGCGCAGGAACACGGCGCCCACGAGCAGCGTCAGCGCCGCCACGACGATCGGGTACCACAGGCCGCGGTAGATGTTGCCAGACGCGGCGACCATCGCCGTCGCGAGCAGCGGCAGCATCCCGCCGAACCAGCCGTTGCCGATGTGATACGGCAGCGACATCGACGTGTAGCGGATCCGCGCCGGGAACATCTCCACCAGGTACGCCGCGATCGGCCCGTAGACCATCGTCACGTACAGCACGAGGATTACCAGGATGAGCAGCGCCATCGGGTAGTTGATCCGCGAGCTGTCGGCGCCTGCCGTCGGATAGCCGGCCTGCTTCAGCGCCGCCGCGTACTTCGCCGCGCTCTTCTCGTCCCAGCCGCGCAGCTCGATGTCGCCGATCCGGACGACGACGGCCTCGCCCGCGACCGCTGGCTTCGACTCGAACGACAGCCCCGACTTGGTCAGGAAGTCCTTCGCCTTGTCGCACGGCGTGAACACGGTGCCGGGGAATACGAAGATGTGCGTGTTGCAGTCGTCTGCGGCGACGGAGATCGCCGTGCGGTCCTGGAACTCCTCGAGCGCGGGATTGACGAAGTGCGTGAGGGCGTGGAACAGCGGGATATAGGTGAGGGCGGCGAGCAGACAGCCGAGCATGATGATCTTGAGTCTGCCGACTCGATCCGAGAGCTTGCCGAACACGACGAAGAACGGCGTGCCGACCAGGAGCGACGCGCCGACGAGCGTGTAGGCGGTGACGTAATCCACCTTGAGCGTGATGGTCAAAAAGAACAGCGCGTAGAACTGCCCCGTGTACCAGACCACGCCCTGGCCGGCGGTCGCGCCGAGCAGCGCCAGCAGCGCCAGCTTGTTGTTCGGGTAGCGCAGGAAGCTCTCGGTCAGCGGGTGCTTGCTCGCGCGGTTCTCCGACTTGATCCGCAAGAACACCGGCGACTCGTTCAGCTTGAGCCGGATGTAGACCGAGAGCGCGAGCAGGATCGCCGAGAACCAGAACGGGATCCGCCAGCCCCAGCTCGCGAAGCTCGCGGGCTCGAACGTGCTGCGGGTCACGCCGATCACGAGCAGCGACAGGAAGAACCCGAGCGTCGCGGTGGTCTGGATCCAGCTCGTCGCGTACCCGCGCCGGTGGTTCGGCGCGTGCTCGGCGACGTAGGTGGCGGCGCCGCCGTACTCACCGCCGAGCGCGAGGCCCTGGAGCAGGCGCAGGAGGGTGAGCAAAAGCGGCGCCGCGAGCCCGATCGAGTCGTAGGTCGGCAGGAGGCCGACCGCGATCGTCGATAGGCCCATCACGACGATCGTGACGAGGAACGTGTACTTGCGGCCGACGAGATCGCCGATCCGGCCGAACACGAGCGCGCCGAACGGCCGGACCAGGAAGCCGGCGGCGTACGTCGCGAACGCCGACAAGAGCGCCGCGGTCTCGTTGCCCTTCGGGAAGAACAGCGCCGCGAAGAACGGCGCGAGCGTGGCGTAGAGATAGAAGTCGTACCACTCGAACACCGTGCCGAGCGACGACGCGAAGATGACCTGGCGCTCTGCGCGCTTCTGGTCGGGGGAGGATGGCGCGGCGTCGGCGTTGGCGGCGGTGGGCGTGGACATGACGCGTGCCATCGTTGCCGACTGCGCCGCGGTTCTGCAATGCGAGAAGCGGCTGATACGGCCCGGATCAGTCCAGTCCAGCCCAACTCGCCTAGCCAGCCCAGCCCCGCCCCAGCAACCCAGCAACCCAGCCCGGCCCAGCCCGGCTCAGCGCGCGAACCACGCCTGGGGCACCTGGCCCGCGAGCGCCGTGATCGTGCGCGGCGCCCAGGGCGTGGAGACGCGGGCGGCGCGCGGATCGTCGGGGCTGCCCTCGGCCAGGCCCTCGTCAGCGGACCAGTCCGCTCGGCACCCGGGGGCGAGGCCGTGCAGCCCGCTCTGGTAGTGGTGGATCACGAAGGTGTGGCCGGCCACGCGGGCGCCGAGGAAGTCGGCGAGCCGCTCGGCGAAGTCGATGCCGCGCCGCGCGCCGAACGTCTCGCAGGTGCGGAACCACACCAGCGCGTCCGGCGCGAGGAGCTCGCGCACGGCTTCCAGGGCTGGGCGCTGCGCGTGGCCAGGCGCGAGCGCGCCTGCGTCGAGGGCGTCGTCGGCGACGAACGCGCGGCCCCACTTGCCGTGGCCCCAGTACTGCAGCTCGGAGATCGGCGCGGGCTGCGCGGCGAGCCAGCCGAGCGCCTCGTCCCAGCTGACGACGCCGCGCGCGGCATCGATGCGGCCGAGCCGGCGGTACAGCGCGGCCCCGGCCGCCCAGATGCGCGACATCCCGCCGATGCGCCGGACGCAGGTCCGATCGTAGACGAGCACTCGCATGCGTCCTCGATCCATACCCGAAGGGCGGGGGCGGCGCACGCTGCGGCTCGCGGGGCGGGGCGGGGTGGGGCGCGTCGCGTCGGCCCGCGGCCTACTGTCAATGCCGCGGCGCGTGATCGCGGCGGTGCCGCCGTCGCCGGAGCAGCGCCGCGCTGAGCAGCGCGGCCGCACCGCCCAGCGCGCCGGCCGCGGCGCTCCACCCAAGAGACGGCCGCGTGGCGCCGCCGGGGGACGGCGCGCCCTCGCGCCCCGGCCGCCTGGTGCAGCCGTCCATCACGGCGGACCAGACGTCGTCGGCCGAGAACACGCGCTGGGGGGCGATCTCTCTGAGCTCTCCGCTCTCTCCGCTCTCTCCGCTCTCTCCGCTCTCTCCGCTCTCTCCGCTCTCTCCGTCCTTCCCGCCGCTGTCCATGAGCTCGAGCGGCAGGCGCACGCCGTCCTTGCCGAGCTGCGCGATCGAGCTGCCGATCCGGACCTCCGAGCCATCGGTGTAGAGCGCGTAGAGCTCGAACGCGCGCCGACGCGCGAGCTCCTCGGGCGCGACGGTGTGGCTCATGCAGTTGAGGTGACCGAGCGCGGTGGTCGCGACTCTGGGAGGCGCCTTGTCATCGCGGTATCCGGTCCACATCGCCCCGTCGTCCCCGGCCAGGATCGACGTCGAGCCGTCGGCCCAGGCGATCCGATACGCGATCGCGGTGCCTCTGAGCGTGAACCGGATGACGTCCTCGGACGAGCACATCCAGCGCAAGGTGTTGTGCTTGACTCCGACGACGCGGGCCCAGTTCGGGGGCGCCGCGGTCCCCACTTCGTAGGAGACAGGGCCCGAATAGCCGTTGTTGGCACCTCCGGTGTAACGCCCGGATAAAATGTTGTTGCCCGGAGGGCCGTTGTTGGAGCGCCAGCGCACGGTGAACCGGTGGCCGGGGTCGCGCGCGCGCACGAGGATGCGCACGACGGCGTACGCGGGAGACTTGGCCGCTAGCTCGATGCTCGCCTCAGCCCCCTCGACGACGAAGCGTCCCGTGTGGAGCTCATTGTGAAGTGGGATGAACGCGTAGAGGGTGGGCTGCGGCGGGACGATCGTGCCGTCCGCGGGCAGGACGGCGGGGCTCGGTGCACCGCACATCGCGTCGGCCTCGGGGACCCGGCCGAGCGATATCGTCATTGCTCCGAGCGCGGCGGCGAGCAGCGTGAGCCTCATTGCCGGTGGACAGCGGAACCCGGCGCCGATTGCAGGGCGGCGGTGTTTCCGATGTGCGCGCCGGGCGCCGCTGCCAGCGGTCAGGGCTTCGGGAACACGCCGAGGGCGTCGAGCGTCTCGCGCAAGCGGCGGTCGCGGGCGGCGCGCGCGGCGTCGAGGGTGCCGGTGCGGACCTCCATCCAGCACGCGTAGGGCAGGACGGCGCCGTCGCGCGCGATCCAGCCGACCTGCCAGACGAGCGAGCCGGGCGCGTCCTCGATCGGGCCGGAGCCGGTCTTGCCGTGGAGCGCGGCGCCAGCGGCGCGCTGGAGCAGGCTGATCTCACGCACGGTCTCCTGCGCGCGCGCCGAGACGGCGAGCTTGCCGCGGGCGAGCGCCTCGACGAACGCGAGCTGCTGCGCGGCGCTGATCCGCAGGCCGCCGCTGAGCCAGAACGTGTCGAGGCCGCCGCTGGTGTCGCGGTTGCCGTAGTCGAGCTTCGCGAGGCCGGCGCGCATGCGCTCGGGGCCGAGCTGGAGCGCGAGCGTGCGGAAGTACGGCACCGCGGAGACGGCGATCCCGGAGCGCAGCGTGTGCGGCTTGCGCCAGGACGCGAGGAAGTGCGGGCTGTCGGGGACTGCCTTCTGGTCCCACGTCATCGCGGCGTCGGGGCCGTCGAGCACGCCAGCATCGACGGCGATCAGCGCGTTGGCGAGCTTGAACGTCGAGTACGGCCGACGCGGCCTGGCGCAGCGATCGCGATCGCTCTCGAGCACGCGGCCGGTCGCGTCGCGGATCGTGAAGCAGCCGTCGGGCCACAGGCGGGCGATGACGGCGGGATCGAGGGCGCGCGCGGCGTCGGCGGGCGCGGGCGCAGCAGGCTGCGCGGGTGCAGCGGGCTGTGCGGGTGCAGCAGGCTGCGCGGGTGCAGCGGGCTGCGCGGGTGCAGCGGGCTGCGACGACGGCGGAGGCGATGGCGACGAAGAAGACGAGGAAGACGAGGAAGACGAAGAAGACGAAGAAGACGAAGAAGGACCGCAGGCGCAGGCGCAGGCGGCGATCCAGCAGACGAGGCGATGCATTACGCGCAGCAACGCGCGGGAGCTTTGCATGATTCCGTCGCGTCGATCCCACCGCCTCGGTCCCGTCGCGTCGATCCCGCCGCCTCGATCAGTACCGCGGCCCGCGGTGCTTCGACTCCCAGGTCACGCCGGCGAACACGCCGAGCTGCCACTGCGTGTGATCGGGCGCGCCGATCTGCCACCGCCGCGTGATGCGGGCGTCAGCGCCGAGCTGGATGCCGAAGATGTCACCGCCGCCGCGGGCGCACGCGAACGGCGCGTACAGCCCCACGCCGGTGTCGTCGTTCACTTCATCGACGATGAGCGCGTCGACCCCGACGCCGAGCGTCGCGCGCACCGGCTGCGCCCGGACGCCGAGCACCACCGCCATCGGGAGCGCGAGCCCCCGGTCCCGGCCGGGGGTTGCTCGCCAGAACTCCCAGCCGACATGGAACCCGAGGATCGGGCCGGCGATGCCGCGCGGGGCGAGTATGGGGAACGCCTCGTAGTCGAGCCGCACGAGCCAGCCGGTCGGCGTGCCTGACATGCCGGCGCGCCCGATGGTGAGCGCGCCACCGAGGCCGGCTGGTGGGTGCGGGTCGGGGCGGCTCTCGGCACCCGTGCCGGGGCGGGCGTCGGGCTGCGCGATGGTCTGGGCCGCCGCCTCACCAGGTAGCGCGGCGGCGAGCCCGATCGCGAGCAAGATCGCGAGTCGGGGCGCGAGCCCGCAGGCCAAACCGAGGAGCGCGCACGTCCGCACGGCTTCGAAACGCTGAGCATACCGGCTCGCTTACAGCGGAGCAGGGCGTGCGGCCGCCGCCGCGCGCGATCGGGATCACGCGCGTCGCGTGCGGCGCACCGGCCGCGCGGTCGGCGACGGGCGCCGCCACCGACCGCGACGGCGGGCACGCCGGATGCCATTGCGGCGCATGGTACGCTGCCCCGTGCGCGCGTTTCACTCGAGGGCGGTCGCCGCGCGCTCGCATTCGCCGACGCGCTCCGCGCCCGCTGCGCCCGCGCTCGCCGCCCTCGCTGCGCCCGCGCCCGCTGCGCCCGCGCTCGCCGCCCTCGCCGCCCTCGCCCTCGCGCTCGCTGCCCTCGCCGCCCTCGCCGCGTGCGGCGCGTCCCGGCCGGCGTGCGAGGTCACCGCCGCGCCCGCGCCGCCCGGAGCGCCGTTCCTGTGGCGTGTGCAGCGCGGCGAGGGGCCGGTGCTCTGGCTCTACGGCACGTTCCACAACGGGCACGCGCGGGTGCCGCCCGCGGCGCACGCGGCGCTCGAGTCCGCGGCGCACTTCGCGTCGGAGCTCGGCGACGCCGAGCCAGACCCCGAGCAGCTGCGCGAGCTGTCGCGCCTGCCGCGCGGCAAGGGGCTCGACGCGCTCCTGCCCGCGAGCGACTGGTGGGACCTCCGCGACGCGCTGCGCGGCGTGGTCGCCGAGCCGGTGCTCGCGCGGGCGCGGCCGTGGTTCGCGATGACGCAGCTCACGTCGACGATGGCGCCGTCGCCGCGGCCGACGATGGACGTCGCGCTCGCCCGGCGGGCGCGCGAGCGCAAGCTCCCGGTCGACGCGCTCGAGACCTGGGCGGAGCAGCTGACGGCGCTCGACGCCGCCGTCACGCTCGCGGACCTGCAGCAGGCGATCCGCGAGCGCGCGGCCGTGCGGTGCAGCGTCGAGCGCATCCTCGCGGCGTACGCCGCGGGCGACCTCGACGCGATGGGGCGGCTGCTCGGCGGCGCGCAGTCCGAGACGCTGCTCGCCGCGCGCAACCGCAAGTGGCTGCCCCAGCTCGAGCGCTACCTCGCCGCGCGCGGCGCGTTCGTCGCCGTCGGCGTCAGCCACATGGCCGGCGCCGAGGGCCTGCCGGCGCTGCTCGCCCGCGCGGGTTACGCCGTCGAGCGCGCGCCGCCCGCCGATCGTGCGACAGTCCGGTGATGGACGCAGGCTATCCACCCACCAGGACGGTCGGCATCGTGCTGTATCCGGACTTCGAGGCGCTCGACGTGTTCGGGCCCGTGGAGGCGTTCGTGACGGCGCGCTTCCTCGGGACGGACTACCTGAAGCCAGACCCGCGGCCGTTCCACGTCATCTTCGTCGCGGAGACGCTCGATCCGATCGCGTGCTACTGCGGGCCGCGTGCCGTGCCCGATCACACGTTCGACAGCTGCCCGCCGCTCGACGTGGTGCTGGTGCCCGGCGGGTTCGGGTCATCCGCCGCCGCCGGCAACCAGGCGATCCTTCGCTTCCTCAAGACCTGCGTCGAGGATCCGAAGGTCGCGGTCGTGGCCTCCGTGTGCACCGGCGCGGAGGTGCTGGCGAGCGCCGGGGTCCTCGACGGGCTGCCGGCCGCCACGAACCATCAGGCGTTCGACATGGTGTCGCGGGGCGCGCCGCGGGTCTTGTGGGACAACGTCTCGCGCTGGGTCGACGCCGGGAAGCTGGTCACCTCGGCAGGCGTGTCCGCCGGGATCGACATGGCGCTCTACCTGGTCGCGCGCCTCGCCGGGCGCACCGTCGCCGAGAACGCCGCCGCGACCATGGAGTACGACTGGCGGCGCACGCCCTGACGCGTCAGGCGGGCGGGGCGCAGCGGCGCGCGAGCTCGGCGACGATCTCGGCAGCGGGCCCGCTCCAGGTGCCGGCGCGATCGCGCGCGGACAGCGTGCCGTCCGCGATCTCGCGCTCGCCGACGACGGCGACGAACGGCACGCCGTCCTGGTGCGCGCGGAGCACGCGCTTGCCGAGGGTCGCCGCGTCGGCGTCGACGCGCGCGCGCAGGCCGGCCGCGGCGAGCGCGCGGTGGGCGGCGGCGGCGGCCTCGGCGTGCGCGGGCCCGACGGGGACCACCGCCACCTGCTCGGGCGCGAGCCAGGCGGGCAGCTCGGCGCCGTGGTGCTCGAGCAAGATGCCGAGGAACCGCTCGAGCGAGCCGAACAGCGCGCGGTGCAGGATCGCGACGTGGCGCCGCTCGCCGCCCGCGTCGACGTAGCGCAGATCGAACCGCTGCGGCATCACGAAGTCGATCTGCACGGTGCCGCATTGCCACGCCCGGCCGCGGCGATCGCGCACGAGGAGCTCGAGCTTGGGGCCGTAGATCGCGCCGGCGCCGGGCTGCACCTCGCACGGCACGCCGAGCCGCTCGATGATGTCGGCGAGCACGCGTTCGGCGCGGTCCCACGCCGCGTCGTCGCCGAGGCGCACGCCGGGCGGCGGGCGCAGCGACAGGGCGAGCGAGATGTCGTCGAGGCCGAACCGGCGGTAGAACGCGAGCAGCTCGCGGCAGAACCGCTCGGCCTCGGCGGGGGCGTCGTCGGGTGCGCAGAAGATGTGGCCGTCGTCCTGGGTGAACTGCTTGAGCCGCAGGAGGCCGTGCAGCGCGCCGCGCTCCTCGTCGCGGTGCACGAGGCCGAGCTCGGCGATCCGGATCGGCAGGTCGCGCCACGACGGCGCCATGCGGCGCACGATCTGGATGTGGCCGGGGCAGCTCACCGGCTTGAGCGCGGCCTGATCGGCGCCTTCGCCGAGCACGAACATCGAGCCGTGGAACGAGCCCCAGTGGCCGCTGCGCTCCCAGATCGGGCGGCGCAGCACCTGCGGGGTGCGCACCTCCTGGTAGCCGGCGGCGCGGACGTGCGCGCGCACCGCCTCCTCGAGCAGGCGGTACAGCGTCCAGCCGCGCGGGTGCCAGAACGCCATGCCGGGCGCCTCGTCCTGGAAGTGCAGGAGGCCCAGGCGCTGCGCGAGCGCGCGGTGGTCGCTGTCGGGAATGGATTCGCAAGCTTCGTCAGACATCGTCGTCTCCAGAGGCAGGAGGCCCAGGCAGGGACGGGCGATGTCCGATCACGACGCGACCTCGCCCGGCCAGGTGGCGGGCGGGGTCGGGTGCGGGGTGTCAGCCGGCGCGCGCGACCACCGTCCCGCGAGGGGACGTGGTCGTCGTCGTGAGGCGCGCAGCGAAGGACACGGTGAATGTTTTCTAGAGCGTCGCGCGCGATCGCGCAACTGGATTTTGGGGTCGAGAGTGAACCTCAACGGCCCATGCGCTTTTTCAGCTCGGCGAGCTCGTCCTCGATCCGGATCGCCTTGGCCTGGGCGGCCTCGCGGCGCTGCTGCTCGGCGGCCGCGCGCTCGCGCTCGCGCTCGGCCGCGGACTTCACGGGCGGCGTGGGCTCGGCGGGCTTGGCAGCGGCGGCCGGCTGCTGATCCTTGAGATCGAACGTCTCGCCGCACGCCGTGCAGCGGTAGGCGCGCTCCTTGTCGCCGACGAGATCGACGAAGAACACGCCGAAGCTCTCGGTGATCTCGACCTCGATGAACTTCGCGCGCTGTCCGCACTCGGGGCAGGTCTCGACGAAGGTGTCCCCGCCGCGCACCGGCCGTGTCTTCGCATTGCGATGAAACAGCAGCCA